>OJQV01000060.1_pt1 | contig 100117 bp, 79 predicted proteins | sample 1598821 | NCBI WGS metagenome assembly OJQV01 (sample SAMN03922509, study PRJEB24848) | human gut metagenome | isolation source: stool sample | host: Homo sapiens | place: Germany | collected 2011-11 | reverse complement strand
CCATGATTTTTCGGACAATTTTGAGGAAATAAAATTAGGGAAACGAGTTACTTTTAAATTGTCGGAAGAGTTCAAAAGCTGACGTTTCTGTCTTAAGTTACTAACTTAACTCCCTTAAAATTCATGCTGTTAAGCCATTTAGCCTCTTTATGCACTTAAAGATAATAAATCCAAAGCAAATCACAACTGTGAGCGATAAAGGGTATGACGTACTAAAGGTGTGATTTATAGTGCAAAAATAAGGAATTATAAGGGAATATCATGATAACTGGTGTGAGAAGAGGGGAGAGGCAGGGTCGGATGCGGGTGGGTTTCAGATTTTTTAGTAACTTTGTGGGCGAAATCTGTATTCGAGTGTAGTTTTTTTGCATACAAAGGAGTGAAATGAAATGCTCAATTTGGAAACGGCATTTATTCTTAACCTACTATGAATCAGGCACTTCAATGTAATCAATAACGAATCAAGTATATGAGGAAAATTCTACAACTTCATCTGCGGCGTATGCTCCTTGTAGCAATGGTCGCTGTGGGCATGACAATGCCTCTCGTGGCACAAACTTTCACCGCCAATCGTCTCAACTATTCTATATCTAACGGCGAAGCCACCATTGTCAGCTTCGTAAAGGGCGAAAAAATAGACACACTCCGTATTCCCGACGTCATAGAATACAACAATGCCAGCTATCCGGTTGTGGCTATTGCTGACAAGGCTTTCCGCAGCTCTTCGTCAACGGTGGCCGCGTACATGGGAGCAAACATCAAAACGATAGGCAATGAGGCCTTCGCCATGGACTCAAAGCTTGACACGGTGTATCTCAACGAGGGTCTGCTGTCGATAGGTAACTATGCTTTCCAAAACAGCAAACTGACGTTCATCTCCCTGCCGGCTTCTCTTACGCATTTCGGCGAATGTGTGTTCTAGGGCAATAAAACGCTCGTCGGTCTGAGTCTCGCGGCTGCCAACACTCATTTCTCCTACACCAACGGCATCCTGGTGAACAACACTGAACACTGTATTGTGCTTTGTCCGGGACAATCCCCTGAATCGGTAACCATCGCTCCGGGCATGACTCATATCTGCGGCTCTGCCTTCACCGGCAAGACTTTACAGATGCTCTCTCTGCCTTCCTCTCTGACTACGATAGGGGAGTCGGCTTTTGAGAACTGTACCGCGCTGACAACGGTGCAGGGTGCCGACAATATCACTTCTTACGGCCAGCGCGCCTTTTCGGGTTGCACCAAGCTTGCTTCTCTGTCCTTCACCTCTGCTCTGAAAGAGATTGGTGCATCAGCTTTCGCCAACACAGGATTTACGGAAATCAACCTTCCCACTTCTGTAACAACCATCGGCAATACGGCTTTCATGCAATGCAAAGCTCTGAAAAAAGCCAACATACCCACTGCTAATGTGAAAATGGGTAAAGGCATTTACCAGTCATGCTCTGCGCTGACCGACATCTCAATGCCCGACGGACTTACAGTGATACCCAGAGATATGTTCTCCAACACGGCGCTCAGCACTGTGGCTATTCCGGCTTCGGTAACCTGGATCGACAACGGCGCTTTCTATATGACCAAACTCAAACAGGTGGAACTGCCCGACGGGCTGCGTCATTTAGGACAGAATGTTTTCTACAACACGCCATTAACTTCCATCGTAATACCCAATCATGTCGACACCATTGGACAGGGCTGTTTCAATCAATGCAAAAAGCTCAGAAAGGCCGTTATCGGCACCGGAACACGCGTTATTGCCAAGAGTGCCTTCAACAGCACAGCTCTCGACAGCATCTCTCTCCCCGAGGGTTTGGTTGAGATTCAGCAGCTCGGCATATCCGTCAATCCCTACCTGAAGTCCATGGTGCTGCCTTCCACTCTGACCACCTTAGGCGCCCGCTCTCTGTTCCGCAATTCCTTTACCTCTGTAACGGCCAAGATGACAACCCCGCCGAATATCCGCGAAGACCTCACTAATAAAATCTTTGCCGATTACACAGACTGGCAGGGTGACAGCATTTACACATATTGCACCCTTTATGTGCCCAAAGGGAGCCTTGAGGTATATCAGTCGGCAAGAGGCTGGAAGCTCTTCCAGACAATCAAGGAAGATGACGCTTCAGTTGCCGGTTTGGACGCCGAGGCTGAACGCCGGCTCATTGGCATACCATTGAAGGCATACGCATAAGCGAACCTGTACGCGGCGCCGTAAACATCTTCCGCTACAGCGACGGCACAGTTCGCAAAGAAATAGTCCGCTAATTTGCGGTAACACATAAACAGAAGTAGGAGATAAACCCTCATTTCAAGGTGTTTATCTCCTACATATTTAATTTCACTGTCTGTTCAATCAGGAAGCAGATTCGCTGCTTTCGGCATTATTCTCCGACGCTGTCAGTGTGAGTTCGTCAGAACCTTCCGTATGGTCTACGTCAACCTTCGTGCCGGGCAGATGAGCGGCATTACGCTCCAGAAGAAGTTCTGCTAACGGGTCCTCAAGATACTTCTGAATGCTGCGGCTTAACGGACGGGCACCATATTGAGGGTTATAGCCCTTGTCGGCCAGGAACGTTTTGGCAGCATCGGTAAGCTCAAGATGATAACCGAGTTTATCCATCCGGCTGATGAAACCGCGCAGCTCTATGTCGATAATCTTCACGAGGTCTTCGCGCTTCAGGCTCTCGAACATCACCACATCGTCAATACGATTGAGGAACTCAGGCGAGAAAACGCGGCTCAAAGCTTTGTTGATGACGCTGTGAGTCTGCTCTGAGTCGGGAGTGCCGGTGTTGAAGCCCACACCGTGGCCAAACTCCTTCAGCTGACGCGACCCGACATTGCTGGTCATAATCAGAATCGTATTCTTGAAGTCGATGTGGCGGCCTAACGAGTCGGTGAGGCGCCCTTCGTCCATCACTTGCAGCAGAAGATTAAACACATCGGGATGCGCTTTTTCAATCTCGTCAAGCAGAACCACCGAATAGGGTTTGCGGCGTACTTTCTCGGTGAGCTGACCCCCTTCTTCATACCCCACATATCCCGGAGGCGCACCCACCAGACGACTGACGGTGAATTTCTCCATAAACTCACTCATGTCAATGCGAATCAAAGCATCGGTGGAATCAAACAGATACTCGCTGAGCTTCTTGGCAAGATGAGTCTTACCAACGCCGGTAGGACCAAGGAACATGAAAACGCCAATTGGCTTCTCAGGGTCTTTCAGGCCGAGACGGTTGCGCTGTATAGCCTTTACAATTTTACTTACAGCGTCATCCTGACCGATAACCACACCTTTCAGCGCTTCGGGCATCTTCAGCAGACGAGAGCCTTCGGCCTGAGCAATACGGGCAGTAGGCACGCCTGTCATCATGGCCACAACTTCTGCCACCTGCTCTTCACCCACAGGCTGACGGTCATTTTCAAGACTCTTCTTCCATTCTTCCTGCGCATTGGCCAGCTTATTGCGAAGTTCAGTCTCTTTGTCGCGCATCTCTGCGGCAAGGTCATACTGCTCGTTTTTGGCGGCATTGAGCTTCTCCTCATGAGCCTTTTCAACGCTCTGTTCCAGCTTCTCAATCTCTTCCGGAACCAGAATGTTGGAGATATGTACGCGCGAACCGGCCTCGTCAAGAGCGTCAAGCGCTTTGTCGGGGAAAGTGCGGTCGCTCACATAACGCTCCGTCAGATTTACGCAAGCCTGAAGAGCCTCATCGCTGTAACATACGTTGTGGTGCTCTTCATATTTGCTCTTCACCTGCTTGAGAATCTCTAACGTCTCCTCAGGCGTTGTGGCTTCAACCATCACTTTCTGGAAACGACGCTCCAAGGCACCGTCTTTCTCAATGTTCTGGCGGTATTCGTCAAGCGTTGTTGCGCCTATACATTGTATATCGCCGCGAGCCAGCGCCGGTTTGAGCATATTGGCTGCGTCCATGGAACCGGGGGCAGAACCGGCTCCCACAATGGTATGAAGCTCATCAATGAAAAGTATAATCTCCGGATGTCCGCTCAGCTCGTCGAGAATTGCTTTGATGCGTTCCTCAAACTGTCCGCGATATTTAGTGCCGGCAACCACCGAAGCCATATCCAGAGCCACAACGCGTTTATCGAAGAGTATGCGCGATACCTTCTTCTGCACAATGCGCAGCGCCAGACCTTCAACAATGGCCGATTTACCCACACCGGGTTCGCCGATTAGCACTGGATTATTCTTCTTTCTGCGGCTGAGAATCTGCGCCACGCGCTCAATCTCGCGCTCGCGGCCTACCACCGGGTCGAGTTTTCCGGCAGCGGCATTGGCGGTCATGTCAACACCATATTTGTCGAGAGCCGGAGTTGACGACGAAGGTTTGTCGGAATCACCTTTCCTTCCGGACCGACGGCGAGGCTGTTCGTTTTCTTCATCGTAATCTTCATCTTCAGCCTGGAAACCTGCGCTTGGGAATCCACCGTTTTCCTCTGAGAATGGATTATTCATGCTCATAGAAATATCAAAATTCAGATATTTTTGTTTGAATTCACGCAGGAATTCATTGTCAAGAGATCGCGGATCGTGAATAAGCGCCAACAAAAGATGTGCCCCGAATAAGCCGGGACTGCGCATGCGGCGCGCCTCTGCCAATGCCAGCTTAAGATAACGCACAGCTGCCGGATGAATAGGCTCCGAGCCCAGATGTGGCATATCGGCATCTGCTACAAAAGTGGCATTCTCCTCTTTAATGTGATTTTCAAGCTCTGTAATCATCTCGTCAACAGGGAGCTTGAGAGTGGCGAAAATTCTTCGCATCGTAGCTTCGCGCGGACGCATGCTGCCCAAAAGCAGATGCTCCGACGTGAGTACAGGCGAAGAAAGACTGCGGGCTTCCCTCACTGCTCGATCTATTACTGGCTTGAATTGCTGTTCAAAGTTATGAGTCATATAATAGAATTAGATTAGGGGAATAACTTTCCCTTTATACCATTAACAATAATCGTGCCAATAAGGGTTTTTATTTTGGCAGGGAAGTTGATATTAACTTTTTTTATTTCATTGAAATGGCAAAAGGAGTACTTAGAAATCGAGATAGAAAGGACTGCATAAAGCCTTATATTCAGCAGAGAAAAATCTTTTTCCAGGCTCACCTTTCTCAATATACAGCGTTTCTATTTCCACGTCATTTGCCCCCTTATCAAGCCCTGCCGAGCCCGGAATATCGTTTAACATCCATTCAGAAAGAAGTCGCTTTGCGGCCTTTCCTTCCACTGTCGTCACCTCCGTCAGTCGTGCCGGTTTGAGATTATTTTCTGCCGCCACCGAAAGCAGAGTCTGCAGTTGGTCACGGGGTGTTATCATGGCAAGCCTCCCTTCGGGATTCAGAATTTTTTCTGCCGAAATCAACAGCGATTCAGGCGACAGCTGGGCAGCATGACGGCTTGTCTGGCGTTGGTCTAAATCACCCGAAACACCGGCATGGAAAAATGGGGGATTGCTGACAACGACGTCGAATCTGTCGCCAAGCTTCACCTGTTCTTCAAAACTGTGATTCTCAAAATACAGTCTATCCGTCCATTCTGTGTCGAAAGCATTTTGTCGGGCCTCTTCAATGGCTTGTTCATGGACGTCTATACCCAAAATCAGAGCGGTAGGATTGCGCTGAGCCATCATCAGAGCAATAAGTCCGCAGCCGGTACCGACATCCAGCACCGAAAGTCCGTTGGCATACGCCCAGGCTCCGAGGAGCACGCCGTCAACTCCTACTTTCATAGGCGCTTTATCATGGCGGACGCCAAATTGCTTAAACCTGAAATATCGCTCTTTCATGATGCTCAACAAACTCTTCGTTTGGCATGGCAAAGATAATCAGCTATTTGCAAATATCAAAAAATAAAAGTAACTTTGTAGTTGAAAAAATAGGGAAGAGAAGCCGGTTTGTCGAGAGGTGGGTTGTAAGACTCCGACAATCGGCTGAAAACACACAGCAAAAATTTACATGAGTAAATCAAATACGGGAAATAAATTCATAAAAATTGAAGCAATAGACGCAAAGGACAACAATGCGAACTACGTTCTGGAGATGGACAGGATGCCTGTCATTCCGGTGCGTGGCTATCCTGTTTTTCCCAATATGATTCTTCCGGTGACGATAAGCCGGGAATCAACCCTGCAGTTAGTGGACGATGCCATCAGCAATTCTGAGGTTGTGGCTTTGGTTGCTCAACGCAATCCCAACGTGGAACAGCCGTCAAGACGCGACTTATATGACACGGGTGTGGTGGCAACGCTGCTGAAGAAATTCAATTTGCCCGACGGCACAACATCTGTTTTGGTCCGTACGGGTCCCAGGGTGGAACTAAAGGCTATAAAAACCCGGTCGCCTTATCTGAGGGGCCGTATGGAGTACAGAAATGAGATTCTGCCGGATTCACCGGAAGACAGGCAGAAGCTCGCCGTTCTCATTAAGACTAATTTCGACTCTTTCGACGAGCTGTTGAAGGTTGTTGACAACGATGAGACGAAGGAGATTCTGAACAGCATGGAAGGCATGGAAGAGCCCGAAATGCACATCGCTTTCGTGCAGTATAACGCTCCATTCAGCAACGACGAGAAAATCAGTCTGCTCCAGACTGACAATGTCATGGAGCGGATGCAGAATCTCAACAGCAAGCTCTCAGAAGCTCTCCGTTTTATCCGCATTCGCTCTGAGATTCATCAGAAAACTGCCGAGCAGCTCACACGCCAGCAACGCGACCATTTTCTGCAACAGCAGATGAGGGTATTACAGGAGGAATTGGGCACAAGTGTGGAGGATGAGGATGCCAATCAGCTTGCCGCCCGAGCTAAAAAGATGACATGGTCAAAAGAGGTGCGCAAGCATTTTGGAAAGGAACTGCGCAAACTCGACCGCTTCAACGCTCAGAATCCGGAATACAGCATCCAATATCAATATCTCGACACGTTCCTCTCTCTGCCGTGGGGCAAAACAGGCAAACAGATGATTGACGTTGACCGCGTGCGTCAGGTGCTCGATGAAGACCATTACGGTCTGGAGGATGTAAAGGAACGCATCATGGAGCAGGTGGCTGTGTTGAAACTTCGCAATGATATGCGTGCGCCGATTCTCTGTCTTTACGGTCCTCCGGGAGTTGGCAAGACGAGTCTTGGCAAAAGCATTGCCCGCGCTTTGGGGCGTGAGTATGCACGCATCTCGCTTGGAGGCATGCACGACGAGGCGGAAATTCGCGGTCATCGCCGCACTTACATCGGCGCTCTCCCCGGGCGTGTGATAACGGCCTTGAAGAGCTGTGAGACCAACAATCCGGTGATTGTGCTCGATGAGGTGGACAAGATAGGCCACGATTTCAAGGGCGACCCGTCGACGGCGCTCCTCGAGGTTCTCGACCCGGAGCAAAACAGCCACTTCCACGACAACTATATCGACTATGACTACGACCTTTCACGAGTGATGTTCATAGCGACTGCCAATGACCTGAGCGGTGTATCGCGTCCGCTTCTCGACCGCATGGAGCTGGTGGAGATAACGGGTTATGTTACCGAGGAGAAGATAGAAATCGGGCGGCGACACCTGGTAGGCAAAATGCTTGTTGAGCATGGTTTCAGTGCTGATGAAATAGAATTCACTCCGGAGGCTCTGCGCAAAATCATCGAGAGCTATACGCGTGAAAGCGGTGTGCGTCTTCTTGAGAAGAAGATTGCGAAAGTGATTCGGCGCATAGGTATGCTCAAAGCGTCAGACAAACCATATCCCAAGGTCATCACTCCCAAGGAGATTGATGAGTTTATGGGTCCGGAAGAGGTGATTCCCGATGTGATAAGCGACGAGCCGGAAGTTGGCGTGGTAACAGGTTTGGCATGGACCAGCGTGGGCGGCGAAGTGCTGTTCATAGAAACGGCCTTGGTGCCGGGAAAAGGCGAGAAACTGACTCTGACAGGCAATCTCGGCGACGTGATGAAGGAATCGGCCCAGATAGCTCTTCAGTATCTGAAGGCTCATGCCGACGAGATTGGCATAAAGGCCGAAATCTTTACGACCAAGGATGTGCATATCCACGTGCCTGAGGGCGCTGTGCCCAAGGATGGACCGTCGGCAGGCATCACAATAGCCACGGCGCTCACTTCGGTGCTTACGGGCCGCAAGGTGCGTCCGCGCATTGCCATGACAGGAGAGATGACGCTGCGTGGAAAGGTGCTTCCGGTAGGTGGCATAAAGGAGAAAATCCTTGCTGCCAAGCGCTCGGGCGCCAAAGAGATAATTCTCTGTTACGAGAACAAGAAAGACATAAACAAAATTCCTGAGCAATATCTTGAGGGCTTGACATTTCACTATGTAAAGTCGCTCAACGAGGTATTAAAGCTGGCTTTATTGCCGAACGGGGAACAACAGTAAAACCAACAGAAACAATAATCAATGAAAAAATTTTTAGTCGCGGCTTTTGCGACATTATCAATTATGACAATAACGGGAAATGAAGCCCAGGGACGCACAAATCCTCTGGTAGATTTTTTCACCAAAGACCGTAACATCACGGCGGTTGAGGGCTTGCCTTTCGACAAAATTACACCTCAGGACTACGAAGAGGCTGTAAAAGAGGGCATGGAGATGCAGAATCGCGAAATAGCAGCGATTGTGAATCAGCGCTCAATTCCTACTTTTGAGAACACCGTGGAGGCCCTTGACCGCAGCGGTCGCCTCCTGACGGGTGCTGAGTTGGCTCTGGGCAATGTGGAACATGCCACCGGCGACACCACGCTGCAGAACATTCAGGCTCGTTTGGCACCGGCTCTGGCCAACCATTACACGGCAATTATGCTCAACGAAGGTCTGTGGCAGCGTGTCAAAGCCGTTTACGACAATATGGATAAAGACACGTCGCTCAACCCTGAGCAGCGCCGTCTTATTCAGGAAACATACCGCAGCTTTGAGAGCAGCGGAGCCAACCTCAGCGGCAAAGACCGCGAGCGTTATGCCAAGCTGACTGAAGAGCTCAGCAACCTGCAGATTCGCTTTGCGCAGAATCTGACCAACGGCATGAAGTCGCCCGACGCACGTCTGTGGCTTCGCGGCAATCAGCTGTCGGGTCTTCCCGAAAGTGTCAAGCAGGCTGCCCGCGAGGAAGCCGCTGCCATCCTCACAGCTGAAGGAAAAGCAGATGACCCGGACCTGTATCTCTTCACTGTATTCTTCCCCAGCTACTCGCCGTTGATGAAGTATGCCGACAATCGCGAGGTGCGTGAAAAGATGTACCGTCTCTACAACTCGCGCAATCAGAAGGGTGAGTTCGACAATACGCAGATTCTGAAAGACATAGCCAATGTGCGCCTGGAGATTGCCAATCTGTTAGGCTATCCCAATTACGCCGCATACGCTCTCCACGGCAAGATGGCCAAGGATGTGCCTACCGTGCAGAACTTCCTTAAGGAGCTGCGCGACGCCTACAAACCGACCATGCAGAAGGAACTGGCGGAAATCACAGAATATGCCCGTAAGACTCAGGGCGATGATTTTGTGCTTAATCCCTGGGATTACAGCTATTGGTCGAACAAGCTGAAGAATGAGCGCTATGCTTTCAACGATGAGGATATGCGCCCCTATTTCGAGCTTGAAAACACCATAAAGGGTGTTCTTGGTCTGGCCACGAAACTCTACGGCTACAAATTCAAGGAGAACAAAAGTCTGCCGGTCTATAACCCTGAGGTAAAAGCCTTTGACGTTGTCGGCCCTGACGGCAAGCTGCTCGGTCTTCTCTATGCCGACTTCTACTATCGTCCCGGCAAAGCTCCCGGTGCATGGATGACGGAATTCCGCCCCGAAAGCCGTGATGAGAAAGGCAACCGCGAATATCCCATCATTTCCATTGTTTGCAACTTCACCAAGCCTGTGGGCAGCGACCCGAGCCTGCTTAACCCGTATGAGGTTGAAACTTTCCTTCACGAGTTCGGTCATGCGCTTCATGGTCTGTCGGCAAACACCACTTACTCCACGCTGAGCGGCACAAACGTTTATCAGGACTTCGTGGAGCTCTTCTCCCAGTTCAATGAGAATTACCTCACCGAGAAGGAGTATCTCGACGGCTTTGCTCGTCATTACAAAACTGGCAAAAAGATGCCGGCCGAGCTGATTGAACGCTTCATCCGCTCAAGCCGTTTCGGCGCAGCTTATGCCTGCCTGCGTCAGCTGGGCTTCGGCGAACTCGATATGGCTTATTACACTCTTGAAAGCCCCATGCGTGCTTCGCAGTCGGTTGCCGATTTCGAGAACAAAGCGCTTGAGGATGTGCAGATGTTTGCGCCGGTTGACGGCTGCCTGCTCTCACCGCAATTCGGACATATCTTCAGCGGTGGCTATGCCGCCGGATATTATGGCTACAAATGGAGCGAGGTTCTCGACGCCGATGCCTTTGCAGCCTTCAAAGAGACCGGCATTTTCAACAAAAAAACGGCCAACGCCTTCCGCAAAATGCTTCAGAGCGGCGGCACAGTTGACCCCATGGAGCTTTATATGGAATTCCGTGGCAAAAAACCGACCATCGATGCTCTTCTTGAGCGCGACGGCATAAAGAAATGACCCCTTTCATCGGAAAATAACATGAGCGAGATAATTCTCGGCATAGAATCCTCATGCGACGACACCTCGGCAGCAGTGCTCGACAACGGCCTGCTGCTGAGCAATGTCATCGCCTCTCAGAAGGTTCACGAACAGTATGGAGGAGTAGTGCCGGAACTGGCAAGCCGCGCTCACCAGCAAAATATAGTTCCAGTGGTGAGCGAGGCTTTACGTCAGGCCGGTGTTAAGAAGGAGGATTTGACTGCCATTGCCTACACACGCGGTCCGGGATTGCTCGGTTCGCTGCTCGTGGGCAGTGCCTTTGCCAAAGGGCTGGCTTCGGCGCTCAATATCCCTCTTATCGACGTCAACCATTTGCACGGACATGTGCTGGCACCTTTTGTGCGGAAAAGTCCGGATGACGAGGTGCCTCAGTACCCGTATATGTGTCTGCTGGCCAGCGGCGGCAATTCTCAGATTATTTTGGTGGAGAGCGCCGAGAAAATGCACATCCTCGGCCAGACCATCGACGATGCGGCCGGCGAGGCGTTCGACAAATGTGCCAAAGCCATGGGGCTTCCTTATCCCGGCGGTCCACATATTGACCGGCTGGCGCAACAGGGCGACCCGAAGGCTTTCCATTTCGGCAAACCGCATATTCCGGGCTATGACTATTCCTTCTCAGGTCTCAAGACGTCTTTCCTCTATACCCTCCGCGACGGCGAACGCCTTGACCCTGACTTCATAGAACACCGCAAAGCAGACCTTGCGGCTTCGCTGCAACGCACAATTGTGGATATTCTCTTCGACAAGCTTGAAAAGGCTGTTAAGGAATACCCGGTAAAACATCTGAGCATTGGTGGGGGAGTGTCGGCCAATTCGGCCATGCGTTCAGCTACAGAAGAATTCTGCAAGCGCCACAAAATCAGAGCATGGATTCCCCAGCTACAGTTCACCACCGACAACGCTGCAATGGTGGCTGTGGCCGGCCTGATGCGTTATCGCGAGGGATATCGGGGAGCTTTGAACCTGGCACCGTTTGCACGTGTTCAAGTATAAACAACTTGTACGAAACTAACTGACCTTCCGCTCAGGGAATCAGGAAACAATTTATGAGTGATAAAAAGATGAAAAGCGAAAAACTGTTAATGGATCAACGCCATGTTGTGATTTACGGCTTCAGCAAAAACGACATTGCTGTGGTCATTGATCACTTTGCACAAGCGCTTCCTGATTACATAAAGATTCAACATAACACCTATGGCATGCTCACTCACATCACTCTCGAGGGCAGACATAAGTCGATGGGGATGCTGCGCTTTATGCTCAACAGGTTTCGCCAGTCGCTTGTAGATTTGTTTCCGCATGAAGTCATAGCCACGGAGAATATCAGTCCGGCACAAATATTAGGACAGCTTCTGAGCGAGCGCGAGCTCACAGTATCGTGTGCCGAGAGTTGCACAGGCGGCAACCTGGCTCATCGCATAGTCCAGGTTCCGGGTTCGAGCAACTACTTCCTGGGCAGTGTGGTAAGTTACAGCAACGACGTAAAAGCCAATGTTTTAGGCGTGAGCCGCAGTTCGCTTGAAAAATATGGCGCAGTGAGTCAGCAGGTTGTTGAAGAGATGGCCAAAGGCGTCAGCAAGCTCATGCGCACCCAATGTGCCATTGCAACATCAGGCATAGCGGGTCCTGACGGCGGCACTGCGCTTAAGCCCGTAGGTACGGTATGGATTGCCGTGCAGTATTGCGAGACTCTTGTTACCGAATGTATGCGCTTTGAAGGCGACCGCAATGAGGTGATAGAATCTGCTACCAACCACGCCATGGTAATGCTGATTAACCTGCTGCGCCACTGCTACATAATGCAGGAGGATTACAATGATGAGTGACACGGCAGCTGCCCCTCAGCGTTGAACCCCGAATCCTCACGTATTGAAAATAAAATCCTCCTCCGGCCATCATAACCGAGTTTGCGGCATCATTAGATTGGGCATTTAGAGTCCGCCCGGCATACTCACTTTAGAGTATTTTACCCTGGATTTTTGGTTATCTGACAAACTCAGGCTAAATTTGCAAAAACACACCGATAGAAATGTTATTATCAGACCTTCAGCCTGGCCAGAAGGGCGTCATCATAAAGATTTTAGGGCATAGCGCGTTTCGCAAACGTGTCATGGAAATGGGCTTTGTAAAAGGGCGCATTGTCCATGTGGTGCTTAACGCCCCGCTTCAAGACCCGATAAAATATTCCATCATGGGATACGAGGTGTCGCTACGTCGCGCTGAAGCAGACCTTATTGAGGTGGCGGTTGAAGGCAAGCCTGATATTAATTTAGAGGAGTCGAACGTTCACGAGCTGAATATCAATGAAAAAGACACCACTGAGAACACAGGTCGTGAAAAGGTTATAAATGTTGCTCTGATAGGCAACCCCAACTGCGGCAAAACATCCCTTTTCAATCTTGTGAGCGGGGCTCATGAGCATGTAGGCAACTATGCCGGAGTTACGGTGGGCGCCAAAGAGGGGAGCATCAAATACAAAGGCTATCGCATAAACATCGTCGACCTGCCGGGCACATATTCGCTCAGCGCCTATTCGCCTGAGGAGCAGTATGTGGTACGCTATCTGCGCAAGGAAACTCCCGACGTTATCATCAACGTGGTTGTTGCCAGCAATCTGCAACGCAATCTGTTCCTCACCACCGAACTGATTGACATGAACCGCAGCATGGTGATAGCCCTAAACATGTACGACGAGCTTAAGAAGCAGAACATAAAGCTCGACACAGACTTACTCGGCAAGATGCTCGGCGTGCCCATAGTACCCACAGTGGCATCCACGGGTATGGGTGTGCATGAACTGCTCAACAAGGTTATTGAAACCTTTGAAGACAGAGCCAAGGAGGTTCGTCACATACACGTCAACCTGCGTCCGGAAGTAGAAGCCGGTGTCAGCGTACTTAATAAAGTCTTCAAGCAGCTGCCGGAAATCAGCGGTCATTTCTCACCCCGCTATATAGCCATCAAATTCCTTCAGCACGACCCCGAAGTGGAGGGTATGCTGAAAGAATTCCCCCAGTATCCGGAATGGCGCGAGTTGCGCAACAAAGAAGAAAAGCGCATTGAAGACGCTTTGGGCGATGATGTTCAGGCCATAGTATCAGCCGAGAAATACGGCTTCATTGAGGGCGCGTTGGCCGAAACAATGCAGAAAGACGGCAAGCCCGAAAATAAAACCACCGACATCATTGATGCCTTCGTCACCAACAAGCTCTTCGGCTTCCCCATTTTCTTATGCGTTATGTGGCTGATGTTCTGGGCCACGTTCGTTGTGGGCGCATACCCCATGGAATGGATTGAGAAGCTGGTATCGCTGTTGTCGAATCTGGTAAGCGCCAATATGCCCGACGGCCCGTTCAAGGATTTGCTGCTCGACGGTGTGATTGGCGGCGTTGGTTCGGTAATCGTCTTCCTGCCCAACATCCTTATCCTCTATGCTTTCATCTCCTTTATGGAAGACAGCGGCTATATGGCCCGAGTGGCCTTTATCATGGATAAGCTGATGCACAGGCTCGGGTTACATGGTAAGTCGTTTATACCGCTTGTTATGGGCTTTGGTTGCGGAGTCCCGGCAATAATGTCTACCCGCATCATTGAGAGCAAATCGTCGCGACTGATTACCATACTCATCATCCCGTTTATCAGTTGCTCGGCACGCATACCCATTTATGTGCTCTTGGTTGGCTGTTTCTTTGATGGCAACCCCTGGGTATTTGTCTTCCTCTATGTCTTGGGCATGATTGTGGCGGTGCTCACGGCACGAATGTTGCGAAAGTTCTGGTTCCACGAAGATGAGACACCATTCGTTATGGAACTGCCCCCTTACCGCATACCCACCGCAAAAGCTACCATGCGGGGAATGTGGAGCAAAGCCAGCCAGTATCTCAAGAAGATGGGCGGACTGATTCTTGTTGCTTCGGCCATTATCTGGGCACTGAGCTACTTCCCCCGTGTTTCCGAAAATGAAGTGCCGGCTCAATACATTGCCGACTGTCACCGCGAATTGGTAACCATAGACAAAGCCAAGGCCGATACCATTTCTCATGAGCAGGAAATGGAATTAATCACCACCCAATATCAGCAGCAAAACTCCATCTTAGGCGTTACAGGACGCTTTATACAGCCTGCCGTTGAGCCGCTCGGCTTCGACTGGAAAGCCACCGTATCGCTGATTGCCGGTCTGCCGGCTAAAGAGATTGTTGTTTCCACTTTGGGTGTACTCTACACCGGTGAAGGCGACGACAGCACTCTGCTGCAGAAACGCCTTGAAACGCCGTCGCCAATATCCAACAAGGCCCCCTTCAACAAGGCTTCGGCATTGGCCTTTATGGTCTTTGTGCTTATCTATTTCCCCTGCATTGCCACCATGATAGCTATTGTGAAAGAATCGGGCAGCTGGCTCTACGGCCTCTTCTCGCTCTGCTACAATACGCTGCTGGCATGGGGTCTCGCATGGATAACTTACCGCATAACGCTGTGGTTTATCTAAAATGATTAACACTCTTTAACAACCCTTTCGTAACAATATTCGCAGTTGAGCCGTTAAAACAAAACAGAGTATTGATGCCGGAAACTTCCAAGCAACGCCGCCAACGTCATTGGCTCACACTTGCATAGTCTATATGGCTATCTTTAATTCACTAAGACTTCAAATTGCCGGCATTTATATTATGATTCAAAGCGACTGTTACGCATACAGCCGTAAAAGCTTACTTTTGACATGCGACAATTAAAAATAAATCCTTCAATAACGACCCGCGACAGCAAGGCATTGGATCGTTATTTACAAGAAATTGGCAGGGAAGATCTTATATCGGTGCAGGATGAAGTGGATCTTGCGCGTCGTATAAGAGAAGGCGACCAAAAGGCTTTAGATAAATTAGTTCGCGCTAATTTAAGATTTGTTGTTTCAGTAGCCAAGCAATATCAGAATCAGGGACTCAGTCTACCCGACTTAATAAATGAAGGGAACCTGGGCCTGATACGGGCAGCGCAAAGGTTTGACGAAACACGCGGTTTCAAATTCATCAGCTACGCTGTGTGGTGGGTTCGTCAAAGCATTCTCCAGGCTTTGGCCGAGCAGAGCCGTATAGTTCGTTTGCCGCTCAACAGGGTTGGCTCTCTCAACAAAATAAACAAGGAACGAAGCAAATTCGAGCAGGAGTTCGAGCGCATTCCCAGTGCTGAGGAATTGGCTGAACGCCTCGATATTCCTGCCGACCAGGTGGCTGATACTATGAAGGTGTCGGGCCGGCATATCAGTGTTGACGCACCGTTTGCCGACGGCGATGAAAACTCGCTTCTCGATGTGCTTATAAACGATGACACACCCACTCCCGATCGTGTGCTGAATCAGGAATCTCTCTCCAAGGAGGTTGACAGAGCGCTTCAACAGCTCGACGAACGTGAACGCAATATCGTAAAGATGTTCTTCGGCATCGGCGGTCAGGAGATGACTCTTGAGGAAATAGGCGCGAAATATGACCTTACCCGCGAACGCGTACGTCAGATAAAGGAGAAGGCCATTCGCAGGCTGAAGAGCCAGAAGAGCCGTCTGCTGAAGTCATACCTCGGCGAATAACACTTCATCTGCCGAACGAATCACAAAATAGAGATGCAGCCGGAAGCCTCTGCAAATGCAGACAATTTCCGGCAGCATTTTTATTCCTGTAATGTTTACTTCACGTTGCGGGCAGCTGACATCAGCACTTCGCTTACGGTGGGATGGCCAAAGATTATATCCAGCATTTTGTCGCGGGTCACACCGGCCGACATCATATCAGCGCATTGCTGAGCCAGGTCAGCAGCCTGTACGCCCATGATATGAGCGCCTACCAGGCAACCGCTCACCTTGTCGAAAATCAGCTTCACGAGGCCGTCAGGCTCGCCCATGGCAAGGGATTTGCCGTTGGCGCGGAAGAAGCTCTGGCCAATCATTATCTCCATGCCCTTTTCCTTGCACTGAGCCTCAGTGAGACCTACCATGCCACATTCAGGCGTTGTAAAGACAGCACTCGGAACAACGTTGAAGTCTATGTCGTCTTCCTTGCCGAGAATTGCATTCAGCGCATGCTGTCCCTGGAACGAAGCCACATGAGCAAGCATCATGCGTGCGTTGCAGTCGCCGATGGCGAAGATATGAGGCACGTTGGTGCGCATCCAGCCATCAACTTCAATGCCGCGGCGGGTGTACTGAACACCGGCGTTGTCAAGACCGCAAGTGTCAAGACGGGGAGCACGGCCAACAGCCATCAGAAGGTCGCTGCTTACAACCTCTTCCTCCTTCTCCTTCACCTTATAATGCACCACGCACTGATATTCATCGTTCTGCTCAATTGACGTAGCGGCAGCTCCGGTGATAATTTTGATACCCTGTTTGGTGAGGGCAGCTTTCAGGCGTTTGGCTATATCAGCGTCGAAAGGCGGAAGAATCTGCTTCATGAACTCTATGACCGTTACCTTGGAGCCGAGTGCTGAGAATATGCCGGCAAATTCCATGCCGATAACGCCGCCGCCGATGATGGTCAGCGATTCGGGAATATGGTCTATCGACAGAATATCGGTGGAGTCCATTACGCAGTCAAGGTCAGCGCCCGGAATAGGCAGTGCTTTTGAAACAGAGCCTGTGGCGATTATGAAATTATCGGCCGTATATGATTCGCCGTCACATTCCACAGTGTTGGGGTCAGTGAATTTGGCGAAGCCTTTAACTACGTTGACCTTGGCCATCTTCATCATCTGCTCCACACCTGCGCGCAGGGTCTCAACAACCTTGTTTTTGCGCTCCATCACCTTGTCGAAATCCAAGGTAAAGGTGAAGTCATCAATGCCAAAAGCCTCGGCGTTCTTGAACTGACTTACTATCTCGGCGTTTCTAACGAGGCATTTTGTGGGGATGCAGCCTTCGTTGAGGCAAGTACCGCCTAACTCCGCACCCTCAAAAAGGGTAACGTTTAAGCCTGCTTTGCCGGCTTCGTAAGCGGTTTCATAACCACCGGGGCCTGCGCCTATTATAATCAGATCTGATTTATTCATGTCAATCAATTTTGGATAGCTCAAAGAGCCGTAAAAATATAGACCCCATTCCACAAAAAATGTTAACGCCGGGGTCGCAGGGCTGAGGTGATTTTTGCAAGTTGAGGAGGGCGCATAGCGAGCTATGTAACCGACGAAACTTGGCAAAAAGCGCCCAACCCTGCGAGACCTGAGTAACTTTAGTCTTGTGTTTTGGTGCCATTATAAAATTTATTTTGAGGCCTGATTAAAGCCTCTTCTTTGGGTGGTTAAATTTTTAACTTTATGCATTGTTAAAAATTCTGTTCTTTGCAGAGCCTTTCTTATATTAGTTTTCATTTCTTCGGTTGACTTCCGGCGCTTTCAGCCAAGTTTCATCGGTCATGATGCCCGCATCACTCCCGCTTCAACTCGCTAAAATCGCTCGAAATTCAACCGCCCCGGCATTAACATTTTTTGTTGAATGGGGTCATAAAAAAGGCGGCATACCGACACAAGCGGCACACCGCCTTTTCTTTATTTGGTTTATTTGCCTTCCTGCTCTTTCAGAGCGCGGTAGGTGAGAATCGGGTTCTTGGCTGCCGTAGTCTCATCCGGCTTGCGGATGTGAGTGGTAACCGGAGCTTCCTTCACCAGTTCGGGAGTTTCGCGAGCCTCTTTGGCCACCTTGTGCATAACGTCGATGAATTCGTCGAGCGTTTCCAGACTCTCAGTCTCCGTGGGTTCTACCATGAGGCTCTCGTGGAAGAGGAGCGGGAAGTAGATTGTGGGAGCATGGAAGCCGTAGTCGAGAAGACGTTTGGCCACGTTGAGAGTTGTAACGCCGGTTGACTTGTCGGCCAGGCCGTCGAATACAAACTCATGCTTGCAAACGCGCTCAATGGGGAGCAGATAATCGTCCTTGAGGCTCTCTTTGATGTAGTTGGCATTGAGGGTTGCCATAGGACCTACATTCTTGATGTTCTCTTTACCCAGCGAGAGGATATAAGCGTAAGCACGCATCATAACGCCGAAGTTGCCCAGGAACGAGCTGATGCTGCCGAGGCTCTCTTTGCCGAAGTCGATGTAGAACTTGCCCTCCTCGTTTTTGCGAACACGGGGATTGGGAAGGAATTCGCGCAGTTTCTCTACCACACCGATAGGACCGCTGCCGGGACCGCCGCCGCCGTGAGGTGTGGAGAAGGTCTTGTGCAGATTGATGTGCATAATGTCGAAGCCCATATCGCCGGGACGAACCTTGCCCAACAGCGGGTTGAGGTTAGCTCCGTCGTAATAGAGCAGACCGCCTGCCTTGTGTACGAGGTCGGCAATCTCAAGAATCTCTACCTCGAAAAGGCCAAGAGTGTTGGGGTTGGTCATCATGATGCCGGCGATTGAATCGTCGAGCAGAGGTTTCAGATCCTCCACGTCGATGCAGCCGTTGGGTTTCGATTTAACAACCACAACATCCAGACCGGCCACCATGGCCGAAGCGGGATTGGTGCCGTGAGCTGAGTCAGGCACAATCACCTTTGTGCGTTTGCTGTCGCCGCGGCTTTCATGATAACGGCGCATCACCATCAGGCCGGTGAGCTCGCCGTGAGCGCCTGCGTACGGGTTGAGAGTGAACTCGCTCAGACCGCTCAGCTCTGCCAGCATTTGCTGCAGATTGTAGTACAGCTCAAGAGCACCCTGTGCCGTCTCTGCCGGCTGCAAAGGATGCAGACCTGCAAACTGAGGAAGCACGCTCAGCTCCTCGTTGATTTTGGGGTTATACTTCATGGTGCAACTGCCCAGGGGATAGAAGCCGGTGTCTACACCGAAATTCTTGTTGCTGATGTTGGTAAAGTGGCGCACTGTGTCGAGTTCGCTCACTTCGGGCAGATCGAGAGCCTCTTTGCGCTGCAGATTTGCCGGGATAGCTTTCAGGGTATCACCCTTGAATTCATTGCGAGGCAGTTCGTAGCCACGGCGTCCGGGACGTGATACCTCAAATATCATTTTGTCGTATGTCTTCATGATGTGGCTCCTTATGCTTCGGTTATGATTTTTACCAGATTATCTATCTCAGCTTTTGTGCGCTTCTCAGTTACGGCAAATTCAACCATACCGTTGCCCAGGTTCAGACCGCCCATAATGCCGTTGTCGAGCAGACGTTTGTTGAGAGCGTCCACGTCCATATCGGTGTGGAGGGTTAACTCTTTGAGGAACGGTTTGCCGGGGAAGGCGTCGGTAAAGCGACCGGTACGGAGCAGCTCATCGTGCAGATAATGTGCGCCGTCAGAAGCCAGTTCATTAACCTCGCGCAGACCTTCGCGGCCCATCAGCGACAGATATATGGTGGCGAAGAGCACCATCAGGCTCTGGTTGGAGCAGATGTTGGATGTGGCTTTTTCACGACGGATATGCTGTTCGCGAGCCTGAAGAGTAAGCACGAAGGTGCGGTTGCCGTTGATGTCTTTTGTAGCGCCTACAACGCGACCCGGCATTTTGCGCAGCAGAGTCTTTGTGCAGGAGATATAACCCAGATACGGGCCGCCGAATTCCATAGGCATGCCAAGGGTCTGACCGTCGCCGCAGGCTATGTCGCAGCCCCATTCAGCCGGTGTGCGAAGCACTGCCAGAGCCGACGGATCAGCATACATTGCCATAAGTGCCTTTGCGCAATGCAGCTTGTCGGCCAGGCCGGTGAAGTCTTCTACTATGCCATAGCGGTTGGGCTGCGGCACTATCATGCCGGCAACGTCGCCTTTTGCCAGTTCGGCATCAAGAAGGCTCAGGTCTGTAACGCCATCTTTGGCAGCTATCTCGGTGAGCTCAATGCCGTGATAGTGAGCGTATGTGCGCATTACACGGAGCACCTGTTCGGGCATGGTTGCCGACGTAAGAACGCGGTTCTTCTTGCGTGCCGATGCCACCATCATCATCATCACCTCGGCCGAAGCTGTGGCGCCGTCATACATGGAGGCGTTGGTACATTCCAGGCCGTCAAGCTCGCTTATCATGCTCTGATACTCGAAGATGTACTGGAGCGTACCCTGCGAGATTTCGGGCTGATAAGGGGTGTATGCCGTATAGAACTCGCTGCGCTGCAACAGATGGCCAACGGTAGCGGGGGAGTAGTGGTCATAGACGCCACCACCGGCAAACACCGTGAGGGGTTTGTTTTTGCGGCCGAGCTCATCGAAGTGTTTGCGCAATTCTATTTCGCTCATTGCCGAAGGAATGTTGTAGTCGCGTTTGAAGATAACCTCTGCGGGAACATCGGCATAGAGGTCATCTACGCTTTGCAGACCTATGCGCTCAAGCATCTTGCAAATGTCTGCTTCGGTATGCGGTATGAATTTGTTGCTCATATTGATTGTTGTCCGGCGCTTATTCCTTATCTGCCAACGCGAAGCTTTACAGGCAGCTTAGCTGTTGAAAAATTTACTTTATGTGATTTTCATAATCCGGCCCTTCTCAGGCACTATGATTACTCCAATCAGCTGTCAGATAACGAATCTATGCCGGGATTTTTTATTTATAGGTAGAAACGGCGGCTGCCGGCCTTAATGTGGCAGCAGTCGCCGGTTCGTTTTTCTATTTGTTGGAATTATTCCTCGCAAATTTTAGCGTAAGCTTCTGCGTCGAGAAGTTCTGAGGGCTGCTCGCTGAGTTTCACCTTCATAATCCAGGCGCCGAAAGCATCTTCGTTGATAGCTTCGGGAGTATCTTCGAGAGCTTCGTTGATTTCGATTACTTCACCGCTAACGGGCGAGATCAGGTCGGAAGCTGCTTTAACGCTCTCTACTGCGCCAAATTCTTCACCTGCGGTTACGGTGTCGCCAACCTCGGGCATGTCAACATAAACTATGTTGCCAAGTGCGTGCTGTGCATAGTCAGTGATGCCAACGGTTGCGATGTCGCCGTCTATCTTTACCCATTCGTGTGAGTCTGCGTAAAGCAGTTCTGCCAATACTTTACTCATGATGTGTGTATATGCGTTTGTGTTAGTTTATTTTTTGTAGCTTTTGTCGTAGAAACGTTTCTTGACAACCTTGCCAGGGAAGGTCTTCTTGCGGATACGTATTTCTACGGGCGTTCCGAGCTTGTCGTAGGGCTTGTTGACCATGGCCATAGCCACGCTCTTGCCGGTGGAGATTGAGCGGTAACCGGTTGTTACATAGCCAATTTCCTGTCCGTCGGCCTCTACGGGATAGCCGTGGCGGGGTATGGCGTTGCCTTCCAGCTCTATGCCTACTATGCGGCGTTTAACGCCATTGCTTTTCTGCTGCCACAGAGCTTCGCGGCCTATGAACTCGGGCTTGTCGAATTTCACGAACATGCTCAGGCTGGCTTCGATGGGCGAAATCTCAGCGCTCAGCTCGTCGCCGTAGAGTGGCAGACCAACCTCAAAGCGCAGAGTGTCGCGGCAGCCGAGTCCGCAGGGCGTTACGCCTGCTTCCATCAGCTTGTCCCATACCTTCTGGATGAAGCCGTGGCTTGCATAAATCTCAAAGCCGTCTTCGCCGGTGTAACCTGTGCGGCTTACTATTACCTCTTCGCCGTCGCGGTCAAAGGTGGTGAAGTTGTAGAACTTCAGGTCGCGCACCGGCATATCAAGAACGTTTACCAGAGTCTTCTCTGCCTCCGGACCCTGAACGGCAACCTCGCCGTAATACGGGCTCTGGTTCTCAACCTTTACGTCGAAGCCCTTGGCCTGTTCTTCTATCCATGCCCAGTCTTTGTCGATGTTTGCGGCGTTGATTACGAGGAAGAACTCGTTATCGTTTACCTTATACACCAGCAGGTCATCAACCGTACCGCCGTTTTCATAGCACATCATGCCGTAGAAAATCTGGCCGTCGGGAGCACCCGTTACATCGTTGACAAAGATATGATTTACATATTTCTCTGCCTCAGGACCTTTAACGCGCACTTCGCCCATATGGCTTACGTCGAAAACGCCAACGTTCTGGCGAACGGCGTTATGCTCGTCGGTTATTGTGCTGTATTGGATGGGCATATCGAAGCCTCCGAAGGGACTCATCAAAGCGCCCAGTTTCACATGGCGGTCATGAAGGCACGTCTGCTGAAGATTGTTTTCCATTTGTAGATTTACGGTATTCTAAAATTTTTTTCAAAGGTACAAACGTTTTGCAAACTGTGCAAATTTTGCAGCCAAAATCTGATACCTTTGTTGCTCAGTCGTTGTCAGGCTCTGTTACTTGAAAAGATATTGGGCCGAGATGGACTGATTGTTATGGATTCTGCGAATGGTATCGGCGAAGAGTTTTGCCACCGGCAATACCGTTACCTTGCTGTTTTCACGCTCGTAGGGGATGGAGTTGGTGAAGATGATTTCCGTCAGCTCCGAGTTCTGAACACGTTCTGTGGCCGGATCCGACATCACGGCATGGCTGCACAGTGCGCGAACTGACTTGGCGCCCTGGCTCATCAGCAAATCGGCGGCTTTGGTTATGGTGCCGGCGGTGTCAACCATGTCGTCAACCAGAATCACGTTTTTGTCTTTCACATCGCCAATCACGGTCATGTTGGCAACCACGTTGGCTTTGGCGCGCTGTTTGTGGCAAAGCACCAGAGGCACGTCGAAGTATTTGGCATAGGAGTTGGCACGCTTGGCGCCGCCAACATCGGGGCTGGCCATGACGAGGTCCTTGAGGTGGAGGCTCTCGATGTAGGGGATGAAGATTGAGGATGCATACAGGTGGTCAACAGGCACATCGAAGAAACCCTGTATCTGGTCGGCATGCAGGTCCATGGTTATCAGACGGTCAATGCCGGCGGCCGTAAGAAGATCGGCAACGAGTTTGGCTGCTATGCTCACGCGGGGTTTGTCTTTGCGGTCCTGACGTGCCCAGCCAAAGTACGGCATTACGGCTACTATGGTCTCTGCCGATGCGCGTTTGGCTGCATCTATCATGAGCAGCAATTCAAACAGATTGTCTGCATTGGGGAAGGTGGATTGCACCAGATATACCTCTGAACCACGGATTGACTCTTCAAACCCGACTTCAAACTCGCCGTCTGCGAAAAACTCTGTTTTCATCTTGCCGAGTTCTATGCCGAGTTCGCGGCAGATACTCTCACCCAGATAGTGTGAGCGTGTTCCTGCAAAAATTTTGATGGGGGGAAGGTTAGAAGACATTTATGTTTTGTTTAGATGGTTGTTCTTTAGGCTGGGGCAGAGAGAGAATCACGGCGCCTTTGGCCGGCAGCTCAACTCTTGTTTCGTCGCCGGGGTGCAGACTTACGTGCATGGTCTGCTGCGAGAGCAAATCCTGAACTTCAATGTCGTCACCGGGCTCTATTCGCATCATGCCAAAAGCATCGGCAGGGATTCTGACGTCTGCTGTCTGAGCGGTTTGAGAAAAGTTGGCTACTATGAGCAACGTCTGACCGAGCGCAGAACGCAAAAAGGCAAAAATGCTGTGCGGGTTGAAGCCTTGGTGGTTAAGGTTCACATACATCAAATCGTAGAATGAACCCTGACGCAGCGCCGGTTCGGAATTGCACATTGTGAGAATCTTCGCATACAGATTGCGTAGCCAGCTCTCCTGCGGTGTGAGGGTGTGCGTCACCAGTCGGCGCATCGAGGCGTAACTCCAGTAATCGAAGATTGTTGTGCGGTCGTTATGTCCTGAGAAGCCCTCAGCCTCCTGACCGCGCTCTCCGGCTTCCTGCCCGAAATAAATCAGATACGGGCCTTTCGAGAACATGGTGCTGACCACTAAGGCCGGTGTTACAGAGAGGGGATTATTGCCGAAAGCGGAGGAGCCGTAACGCACCTCATCGTGATTCTCCAGGAAGTTGAGCATCTTGTCGGAGATACCCTCCAAGGCCTGCCAGCATCCGGTGAGACGAGCCGCCGAGAATTTGTTATGCTCTATGCCCACAATGGTGTCATAGAGACCTACCTTGTCATACAGGTAATCAAAACCGCCATATTGCAGATATGAGCGATAGAGACCTATGTCGTAAATTTCTCCGATAAAAATGGCATCGGGGAAATCCTTTTTCACGGCCGCAATGGCCCAATGCCAGAATTCCACCGGCACCATGTGTACCATATCGCAGCGGAAGCCGTCGACGCCTCTTGCCAGCCAGTAACGCAAAATGTGAAGCATCTTGCCCCACAGCCTCGGCACAGGCCAGAAATGCGTCTGACCCGACTCATAGTCGCGGCCGTAGTTGAGCTTCACAGTCTCATACCAGTCGTTACGTCCCGGAAAGGCCGAGAAGCAATCGTTGCCGGTGACTTTTGCCGGAAACTCCACGTATGCCGGGTCGCTGCTTATGTCGAAATCAGGTTCAAACTGCTGATTGGTGATGTAATAGTAGTCATTTGCCGGCGAGAAGCGCAGTGTGGTGTCGTCGTCAGCGCCGAAAGGTGTTACTCCCTCCGGAGCCGCATCCGACCGATAACGCCGCGCGGTGTGATTCGGCACAAAATCCATCAGCACCTTCATTCCGGCCTTATGAGTGCGCTTAACCAAAGCGTCGTACTCTTCCAGACGCTTGTCGACATTCACAGCCAAAGCCGGGTCAACATCGTAATAATCCTTTATGGCATAGGGTGAACCGGCTTCTCCTTTCACCACATGTGGATTATCCTTTTCAATGCCGTAAGCGCTGAAATCGGTCTTGGTGGCCATTTCCAGTACCCCAGTGTACCATATAGCGTTGACGCCGAGCGATTTAATGTCGCTCAGCAATTCGTATGTATAGTCGTTGAACTTACCGGAGCCATTTTGCTGCAACGTACCGCCGGGTATGCAGGTATCGTTTAGGTTGGTCAGCAATCGAGGGAAAACCTGGTAGATTATCAGTCGAGTATCCGGCATAATGTTTTCTTCTTGTTAGCGGTAATGACGGTTGGCTATTTCTTCTACCACAGGGAGGGCAGCTTCATAGCCTTCTAAAATTATACGGTCCATTTCCTTGACCGAAAAAGTTGAATAGCGGCTCAGCGACCTGTTCTGAATCACATAGTCGCATTTCTCAAGGTCTTGCAACACGTTTCCTTTCATCACAAGCTGATATGACCTCAGCGCTATTGACAAAATTGAACTCCTGTAGCGATAGTTTCTGTCGAGAGGATTGCAGTTTGAACCCAACAGAATATCGCATTTGTCGCGGATTGCCCAGGCAGGCAGATTTCTCAGCACGCCGCCGTCAATGTAGTGGACACCGTTGATGCGCACCGGCGGGAAAAGTACCGGTATGGAACATGACGCCAACACGGCCTGCACCGTATCGCCGGCACTGAATCCGGTGGACACGCCTTTGTCGAGGTTTGTGGCGCAGATATAAGTGGGAATCTGCATCTCCTCAAGCTTTTGTGTCGGCAGCCACTGACGCAGCAGTTTCTCAAACCGCCGCAGCGACATCAGACCGTCGCGCGGCATGGTCCATTCTTTGAAATCGCCGAAACGAAGATGCTCAATAAAACAGTCGCGCATCTGGGCGCCGGTGAATCCGGCACCATACATAGCGGCAGCTATGGAGCCGGCACTGACGCCGGCACAGATTGATGCTTTTAATCCGAAACGTTCAAGAGCCAATACCACACCAATGTGGCTGAAACCCCTCGCGCCGCCGCCGCTCAAGGCCAAGCCCAGACGCGGTCCGCTGCGCGTAATGGTCTGCAATATGCCGTTTATTGTTGGTAATTTCATCACGGTTATGCAGTATACGGATTTTGCCGTTCGCGACTTACCGTTCGTTCCATGGTGCAAAATTAATAAAAATTTATCAATCTCTAAAACCCTAATCTTTAATTATTTTGTCTTGTATCTGCCACCTTAATCTAATCCTTGTTGCAAACACATTATTATATATTTTTGAGCTGAAAATTTTTCTCGCACTCGGCGTGTAAACCTCTGCGGCCCTTTTTTCGTTAATTAATTAAACAAACCGCAAGACTATGAAATTCATACAGCCCAAACTTCCGTATCTGCCCGATGCCTTGGCTCCGGTCATCAGCCAGACAACCATTGAATATCATTGGGGCAAGCATGAGAAAGCCTATATCGATACTCTCAATTCGCTTATTGAGGGCACTGAATATGAGAATCTGCCAATCGAGGAGATTATACGCCATTCCGAAGGGACTTTATTCAACAATGCTTCTCAGGCATGGAATCATATCTTCTATTTCTTCCAGTTCTCGCCCACAGGACGCCACGAGCCGGTAGGTCGTTTGCGCACTCAGATTGAGGATCAGTTCGGCAGTTTCGACCATTTCAAATCACAGTTTGAGCAGGCCGGCAAAACGCTCTTCGGCTCCGGCTGGGTATGGCTTTCAGCCGACGCCATCGGCAACCTCTTTATCACTCAGGGCAAAAATGCCGAATCTCCTCTTACCCAAGACCTAAAGCCGCTGTTGGTGTTTGATGTCTGGGAACACGCCTACTATCTCGATTATCAGAACCGCAGACCCGACTATCTGAGCAAGTTATGGGAGATAGTCGACTGGTCAGTGATTGAGAAACGCTATGAAGAAGAATGAGTTGACATAACTCTCAACCGCAAATAGAAATGGCCGGTCTAAAGATATACGGCCAATCCAAGGATGCGTGGTTAACGGGTTCGTTCCCGGCCACGCATCCATCCTTTTTAGCCTCATATACATCCTTTTTACAGGCTTATAAAAGTTAATTTGCGCAGATTGAGCAAAGGCAGTAACTTTGTGGTGTGAGAGATACGCAAAACATAAAGCAACCCGCCATGGAGCCGGCGTGGAAACGCTGGTGTGTAGTCATACTGATGATAGTGGCTATGGCAGGCGGATATATGCTACTGTATGCCCTCTCGCCCTTACAGACGGCATTGGAGCAGAAAGGCTGGTCGCTGATGGCTTACAGCCGCTATTCAAGTGCCGAGAGCTTTCTCAACGTCTTTTGCGGAATCTTGCTCTTTGCCGGACTGTTGATAGACCGGTTGGGTGTAAAGTTTTCGGGCATCCTTGCCGCTTGCTGCATGATTATCGGGGGAGCCATCAATTACTATGCGCTCACAGATTCCTTTGCACAGTCGGCTTTCTACATTTGGTTAGACAATAATTTGAATCTGCCCGACTCAGCCTGGAACATAACTCCTTTCTGCCGCGGCATGGCACCGTCGGCCAAACTGGCGGCTGTAGGATTCATGATTTTCGGTGTCGGCATTGAAATGTCGGGAGTTGCCGCCTCTCGCGCTTCAGTAGGCTGGTTCAAGGGCAAAGAGCTTGCCGTGGCCATGGGTGTGCAGTTGGCAGGGTCGCGTCTGGTGGTTGCTTTGGCATTATGGGCTTCGCCGCGTATTGCAGCTTACGGTGGGAATATGAACGTGGACCGGCCATTGGGCTGGATGCTCCTGATTCTTGTTATAGGGCTTCTCTGCTGGCTTGTTTACGGTCTTATGGATACCTCTAAACCAAGCGCACAAAAAGACCGTCAGACGGCGTTTATAACGCCTTTAAAAGGCTTGCTTCGCAACACTGTCAACAACCGTATTCTCTGGCTCCTCGCAGCTATCTGTGTAGCCTATTACGCTTCGCTGATACCCTTCTACCGTTACGCCACGGCAATGCTGCAGGAGGCGCTGAACACGAGTGCCGACAGCGCTGCCGGCGTACTGGCGTCGTTGCCCATGATTTCGGCCCTTTGCACCCCTTTGGTATGTCTCATTCCCGATTTTCGGGGAGGCGCCGTCTGGCTGACTGCCCTGGGCAGCCTCTTCATGGCCTTGTGTTATTTGATTTTTGCTTGCATATTACCTCTGGCGCCTTACCTTTGGCTGGCATACGCAGCTATAGGCATGCTGGCCATCGCCTCGGCGGTAATATCCGCCGGTCTGTGGCCCTTATTGCCGCGTGTGGTGCCGATGCAGTCGCTCGGGAGTGCTTACGCTTCGTTCTACTGGCTGCAATCATTAGGATTGTTTCTCACGCCGCTCGCGGTGGCTCAGGTAATGGGAGAATCTACTGATTACGCTCCGGCAATGATGCTCTTCTCAATGCTTGATGTGGCAGCTTTGGCAGGCGCTGTCTTCCTGCTGCTTTACAACAAATCGCGTAAGTTGGGACTTAACAGCCCGAACCGAATAAAAAGCGGCGCCACTAAGACCCCATTCAACAAAAAATGTTAATGCCGGGGCGGTTGAATTTCGAGCGATTTCAGCGAGTTGAAGCGGGAGTGATGCGGGCATCATGACCAATGAAACTTGGCTGAAAGCGCCGGAAGTCAACCGTAGAAATGAAAACTAATATGCGTAAGGCTCTGCAAAGAACAGAATTTTTAACAATTCCATCAAAAGAGAGCTTAACCAGACCTCAAAATAAATTTTAATTATGGCACCAAAACACAAGACTGAAGTTACTCTGGTCTCGCAGGGTTGGGCGCTTTTTGCCAAGTTTCGTCGGTTACATAGCTCGCTATGCGCCCTCCTCAACTTGCAAAAATCACCTCAGCCCTGCGACCCCGGCGTTAACATTTTTTTGTGGAATGGGGTCTAAATAATTAATGAGTTATAAACGTTAATAAGGTAATGAGAAAACTCTACAACATACTGATAATCATAGCATCTTTGCTGATGTGCTCGCCGGAGTCGCTCTACGGAGAAACGGTGAGCCGCCGTGAGGCGCAGAACATAGCTGAGATGTTTTTCAACGCGGCCCGTGGTCAGAAAATGGCTGCGCCGAACTTCACTTTCACAGGCCGCGAATTTACCACCAACCGCCTCTTCATACCTTTCTATGTATTCAATCATCCTACGGGCGGCTATGTAATCATCAGCGCCGAAAACAAGGCTTACCCCATTTTGGCATACAGCTTGAAAGGCAAACTTGAGCCGGGTCGACTCAGTGCCGGTCAGAAGGCTCTGTTCAACCTCTACGGCCGCCAGATTGAGTTCATCCGTTATGATGCGGAGACGCCTCTCGAGGCCATAAAGGCATGGGGAAATCTGCCTCAGCATATTTACAACATCCTCTCCTCGCAACTCGATGTTACGGACTTGCTTTCGCCATGGACAGAGGTGGAAACGGAGGTAAATAACCTCTATGAGCGCTATGACTCCCGCGACCTCACCTCAGGCAATTATCAGCCCTCGCAATGGGTAACGATGGTGGGAGACGAGTTGCGCAGCCAGCGCAATGTGGTAATGGCCATAGCCACTCCTCAGGGTGATTTAATGCCCGCAGTGGCCACCGGCCGCAGGGGAGATTATTTCCGCCTGCGTTTCAACGAACAGCCCTCCGACGCCATGTACAGGCTCTTACCCACGGAAATCATCAGTACCGGTGAAATGGCTATTCTCACCAATCCCATTGGAGCGCCTGAAGAGTTTACGGCTCAGGAGATTCCTTTTGAGTTCTATGACTCGTTTATTGAGGAGACTAAACGCGAAGAGGAAAACCGCCGCAATGCCATCAACGAAGTCCTTGAGCCTACGGGTCCTATAGTTGAGTGGCAGGGTAGCGGTCAGTTCAGCGTATATCTCCCCGAAGAGGCTGCTCAGGCCATAGTCTACAATGTTTCGGGCATGCGTGTAGACGAGCGGACCTATCGCGACACGAATCTGGCTCAAATAGACCTTTCGGCTCAACCGGCCGGTTTCTATATAGCTCTCATCAGAAGCAAATCGGGTCATACCTACTCACTGCGTCTTTACCGATGATTGACAAGGCAACAGCCGAGAGAATCAAGGATGCCGCCGACATTGTAGAAGTTGTCGGCGATTATGTGCATCTCACAAGGCGTGGTGCCAACTATATGGGGCTGTGTCCGTTTCACAACGAACGCACGCCCTCTTTCTCGGTCAACCGAGCCAGAAATTTCTGTTACTGCTTTTCGTGCCACAAAGGTGGCTCGCCGGTCAACTTCATCATGGAGAAGGAGGGCATTGGCTATCAGGATGCTCTTCGCCAGCTGGCCCGCAAATATGGCATCAAGATTGAAGAGCGCGAGCTGACCGACGCCGAGAAGCAGGCTCAGAGTCAGCGCGAAGCCATGTTCGTGGCCAATGAATGGGCCATGGAGAAGTTTCGCCATTTCCTTACCGACACTGACGAAGGCCGAAATGTTGGACTCGCATATCTCTATCAGAGGGGTATAACAGACGAAGCCATAAAGCATTTCCGTCTGGGTTATTCGCCCGATGCCAATGTGCTCGAGGCATTGGCGCGCAAGGAGGGTTATAACCCCGAAATATTAGTGGAGTTAGGACTGTTGGGCAAAGGGGAGCATGACCGTAAATATGACCGTTTTCGGGGCCGTGTGATGTATCCGGTGCTGAATGCGGCAGGCAAGGTTGTAGCTTTCGGCGGACGCGACCTGAAAGGGGCAAAGGCCAAGTACATCAACTCTCCGGAGAGTCCCATTTACCACAAAAGCAATGAGCTTTACGGACTGCATCAGGCACGCAGCGAGATGGGACGTAGCGACCAGAGCTTTCTGGTGGAAGGGTACATGGACGTCATCGGCCTGTGGCAGGTTGGTTTAACCAACGTCATAGCCAGTTCAGGCACCGCTCTCACCGACGCTCAGATTGCCCTCATCCACCGTTTCACCCACAACGTAACGCTGGTATACGACGGCGACCCTGCGGGCATAAAGGCATCCATGCGCGGCATTGATATGTTGCTGGCGCAGAACATGGACATCAAGGTGCTGCTTCTTCCCGACGGGCATGACCCCGACTCTTTTGCCCGCGCGGTAGCGCCTGAGGAATGCAGGAATTATTTCAATGACAAGTCAACGGACTTCATCACGTTCAAGACTCAGGTGCTTCTTCAGGATGCCAATGACCCCATAAAACGCACTCAGGCGGCCCGCAGCATTGTGGAGAGTCTGGGCAGCATAGCCGACAAGATTAAGCGCAACGTCTATATCCAGACGTGCAGTCGGCTCCTTGGCATCGACGAGCAAATACTCAGCTACGAAGCCGATGTGCATGCTCAGAAATTAGCCATGAAGCGCCCGGGAAGCGAGCCTCGGGGCTCCGCTGTTTCTCAACCGGAGTCTGTGCAGCCTGCCCAACCGGCCCAAAAGCCGGAAACGCCGGCGGTGCCTGTAAAACCGACTCCTCTGATACGGCTTGAAAGAGCGCTGATGCGTCTGTGCGTGCGTTATGGCATGGCGGCCATTGAGCCTCCTGAAGAGGATTATGCCGACAATGAGGCGCCAATGCTCGTGCTCGATTATGTCAACAGCGAGCTGACCGCTGACGGCATTGAGTTTACAGACCCTGTATGCGCTGAGTTGCTGAAGGAGAGTCTTTCGATGCGCGAACAGTATTTTGCCGACGAAGCCGACTATGCCACTGAGCTGCGGACTGAAATCGACAGACAGTTTGAGCAGGAAACGCAAGAGCTAATCAACTCTGAGCTGTCGATTCAGGAGCTTGAAAGGGCTGAATCTAAAATCCGCAGCAAGAACGAGGAGGAATATGCGCGGCGTATGCTTGATTACAGCATGAACTGGCTGAGCCTGAAACTCATCAGTCATGAAAACGACGATATGCGCAAATTGGTATCGCGCATGGTGGCTGAGCCGTATATCCTGAGCCGTTATCACCGGAAGACGGGAGTAGTGCTCACGGAAAGCGACCGTTATCAGGAGCTTGTGCCGCGGGCGCTCAACGAACTGCGGGCCGGCATCCTCGAAGGGAAAATAGCTGAAGTGAAAATGCAGATTGCCACGGCAACCGACAATGATAAATGCATTGAGCTGATGGAGATGTTGGTGCAGTTGCAAAACCAGCTGAAAAACTTTGCCCTCTGCAACGGCGAACGCATTCTCTCCATCCAATACAAGCATTAGCCCTCGAAAAAAAAATTTGCAGCAGATGTAATTTTTCAGCATCAAGTGATGTCTAAGCTATTGTAAAGTAATTTGAAACGAACAGAATAACAAGTCAACCGAGAAATAAATGAACATTCTTGAAACACGCCATTTGAACAAACACTTCGGTTCGCGCAAGGCGCTCGATGATGTTTCGCTCAATCTCAAGCAAGGTGGCGTATACGGATTGTTGGGTCCCAACGGGGCCGGCAAAACCACCTTTCTGCGCGTTATAAACAATGTGCTGACCGCCGACAGTGGCGAAGTGCTTTACAAAGGTCGTCCGCTCGACCGCACCACAGGCAGGAACTTAGGTTACATGGCCGAAGAGCGCGGCCTTTATGCCAAGATGCGGGTAGAAGACCAGATAATCTTTTTCGGCAGGTTGCGCGGCGGCGACCCCAAGCGGTTACGTCAGGTCATGAAAGAGTACATGGACATCTTTGAGATGAGTGCCGCCGACGGTCGCAGAATGGTCAAGGAACTTAGCAAAGGCAATCAGCAAAAGGTGCAAATAATAGCCACGCTTGTCCATGAGCCTGACCTGGTAATGCTCGATGAGCCTTTCTCCGGCTTCGACCCAATCAACGGCGCTTTGCTGAATCAGGTCATAGAGCGCCTCAAAGAACATGGCGCCACAATAGTGCTGTCGAGCCACAATATGCCGGCGGTGGAAGAAATTTGTTCTTCAATAGCTCTCATAAATCATGGCCGCTTGCTCCTTTCGGGACCGTTGCGCGAAATCAAACAGCGATTCCGCCATCATCAATATGAGGTGCAGACGGCCTCTCCGGTAGATTTCTCCGCGGCCATAACCGGAGGTGCCATCATAAGCGCCGAGCTGATGCCGCGCAATAACCGCGAGCCGTATTCTTACCTCATTCAGATACCGGGCGAAAGCAACAGCAACAGGATTGTTGAGACTGTGTGCGGCCAATCCACTTTGGTCAGCTTTAAGGAAAAGCTGCCGGCTCTGAGTGAATTATTCATCCGCTTTGCCAATGGCGAGGAACAGCCTATGTCGATTCCCGAGCCTGACGAAGCTGAAACTTTCATTAAACTTAACTGACATGACACCTCTTCAACTCATCATAAAACGCGAATATCTGCAGGACGTTTGCAACCGCTCGTTCTGGATCGGAACGTTCGTCTTACCTGTGCTGATACTCGGCTTCGGCTTCTTCATCGGATTCATGGCCAAAGACAGCGACACGCTCAACGGCTTCGCCTCAATGGGGCAGCATCAGCCCGACGACCTCTCCATGATACAGCTCTTCGGACTCCTTTCGGCCATGTTCCTCATCATCTTCCTGATGGTTTACGGAGCCATGATTTTCAACAAGGTGAAGGCTGAAAAGACCAACCGCATCATGGAGATGCTGGCCTCAACGGTATCGGGACGCACCATGATGCTCGGCAAGGTCATTTCGGTGGCTCTCACAGGCTTCACTCAGATGCTCGTTTGGCTCCTTCTCATTGTTACGGGCATGGTGGTTATCATCACTGCTCTTGGGGCTTCAGACCTGCTTCATTTCCTTTTTGACCCGAAGCTTTGGACTGGTCTGCTGCTGATGCTCATCTACTTCATCGGCGGTTATCTGCTGTTCGGCTCTCTCTATGCCATGGTGGGTGCCATGACAGACAAAGACAATGAGAATCAGGGCTACATAACCATTCTCACTTTCATGCTCATGGCCTCGTTCTACATCAGTTCCTACGCCATCGACAATCCGGATTCGGCTCTGACTTTCTGGAGCAGTTTCATACCTCTGACGTCGCCAAGCATCGGGGCCATGACGGCCATTTCGGGCATTATGCCCTGGTGGCAGGTGATAATCTCCATCCTCATTCTCTATGCCACAGCCTGGGGCTGCGTAATTCTGTCGGGCAAAATTTACACTTCGGCCATGCTGCTTAACGGCACCAAGTTCTCGCCCCGCGACATTCTGGTATTTTTGCGCGCCAAATAACAGGTCTAAACCTTTGGGTGTAAATCTGTGTTATACTGCAAACACTGAATCACTAAATTTTTCTATTATGCAAAAATACATTTGTGATGTTTGCGGTTGGGTTTACGACCCGGCAATCGGCGACCCCGACAATGGCGTTGCCGCTGGAACCAAATTTGAAGATGTGCCCGAAAGCTGGGTATGCCCCATTTGCGGAGTAGGCAAAGAGGACTTTTCGCCTTACAACGGCTGATTCTCTCAGTCTTAAGCACTAATAAAAGCAGCGTGATCAATTTCGGCCACGCTGCTTTTATTTGCTTTTATAAGAGCTTACTTTATCAGATTGTGCTTCTTGAAGACTTTATGGATAGCTTCGAGCGAGCGTTCAACCTGCTCTTTGGTGTGCGTTGCCATCAGCGAGTAGCGGATGAGGGTATCCTGCGGTGCTACTGCCGGAGTAACAACGGGATTTACGAATACGCCTTCGTCGAGCAAATCGCGCGTTACGTGGAAGGTCTTGTAATCGTCGCGAATGAAGAGGGGGATAATAGGCGTTGACGTGTGGCCTATTTCACAACCCATGTTTCTGAAGTTTTCCAGAGCAAAATGGGTGATGTCCCACAGATGCTTTCTGCGTTCGGGTTCAGCAATAATGATGTCGAGGGCGGCATTGGCGGCTGCTGTGGCAGCCGGCGTTATCGAAGCCGTGAAGATGTAGGAACGGGAATGATGACGCAGATAGTTTGTGATGGATTTGTCGGTGGCTATGAAGCCGCCTAACGAGGCAAACGACTTTGAGAACGTACCCATAATGAGGTCAACATTGTCGGCAACACCGAATTCATGGCAAACGCCGCGTCCGTCCGGACCGAAAACGCCAATGCCGTGAGCTTCGTCAACCATTACTGTGGCATTATATTTCTTTGCCAGCTCTACAATCTTGACAACGTCTGCCACATCGCCTTCCATGGAGAATACCGAATCGGTAACGATGAGTTTTACCGCATCCGGTTCGCAGCGCTGAAGCTGCTTCTCCAGGCTCTCCATATCGTTGTGTTTGTATTTGAGATAATTGGAGAATGAAAGACGACGGCCCTCGATGATGGAAGCATGATCCTGCTCGTCGAGGATGATGTAGTCTTCACGACCTGTGAGCGTGGAAACTACACCAAGATTTACTCCGAAACCGGTGGAATAAATCATGGCATCTTCTTTACCCATGTATTCGGCCAAACGAGCCTCAAGCTGTTTGTGAATCTCTAAAGTACCATTAAGGAAGGGGGATCCGGCCATACCTGTGCCGTATTTCTTGGTAGCTTCTACGGCAGCTTCAATAACTTTGGGGTGGTTGGTCAGACCCATGTAGCTGTTCGAGCCAAACATCAACACCTTGCGGCCGTTCATCAGCACCTCGGTATCCTGCTCACTTGAGATTGCTCTGAAATACGGATATACACCCGCTGCTTTAGCTTTTTGAGGAGCGTCGTAGCGCGACAGCTTTTCTTGCAGTATCTTCATATAGTGTTTATTTCTCGTTCCGCTATCTTGATGTGATGATGCCTTCCGGTGTTTTTCTCATTCAAAGCGGTTTTTATAGGCTGCAAAGTTAATAATTATTTTTGACATAGCACCCCGAAATTCACAAAAAATTGCACATTCAGGAAATTATGCGCAATTCTTTTTCCAAAGTCGCTGTATATCAAGCAGTTACAGCTTGACTTCATGCCACAAAGCAAAGCAGGCATGCTCCTGCATTGTCGGAGTATGCCTGCTTTTGGATTTAAGACTTATGTCTTACCAGATGATTACTCGTTCTGAAGCCGGACGATACATCTTGTCGCCCTCTTTGATGCCGAATGCGTCGAAGAAGGGAGCGATGTTGCGCAGGCTGACATTTACGCGGTTCTCGCCAAGGCTGTGGACGTCACCTACGGTGAGGCGGCGCATCTCTGCGGTACGGATATTCTGGGCCCAGAGGTTTGCGAAATTGAGGTAGAAGGCCTGGGTAGGAGTGAAGCCGTCAATCAAAGCTGCTTCGCTGTTTATGTCTATGCCTTTTCTTTTCTGCGAGTTGAGGAAAGCGGTGTAACCTATGCGCAGACCGCCCTGGTCAGCGATATTCTCGCCAAGGGTATAGCTGCCGTTGCCCATCAGAGCAGGCTGTCCTTTTTCGGCGGGGAGAATCTCTACAGCGTTGAACTGGTCAACGAGGCCTTTGGTGAGTTTTTCAAAGGCTTCGGTGTCCTCTTTTGTCCACCAGTTGGTCATATTGCCTTCTGAGTCGAAGTTACGGCCCTGGTCGTCGAAACCATGAGTTAGTTCGTGGCCAATCACCACGCCGATGCCACCGTAGTTTTCGGCATCGCTGCTTTCAGGCGAGAAGAAAGGTGCCTGAAGAATACCGGCCGGGAAGACGATTTCGTTGGCCACCGGGTTGTAATATGCGTTGATGGTCTGAGGTGTCATGCCCCATTCCGACTTGTCAACGGGTTTGCCCCATTTCTTCAGCATCTCGTTCTGATGCCACATTGTGGCGTTATGGCGGTTCTCATAGAAGCTCTTCTCGGGGTCGAGTTCCATTGTGGTGTAGTCTTTCCACTTGTCGGGATAGCCTATCTTCACTGTTATGTTATAGAGCTTACGCATGGCCTGCACCTTGGTCTCGGGCGACATCCATTCGAGGTTCATGATGTGCTGAGCAAGAGCGTCGCGAAGGTCTTCCACCAGACCTACCATATACTCTTTTGAGGAAGCGGGGAAGTAACGCTCAACATAGAGCTGACCCAGGGCTTCGCCCAACAGGCCTTCTACGGTGCCGAGAGCACGTTTCCAACGGGGACGCTGCTGGGTGGCGCCGCTCAGCACTTTGCTGAATTCAAAGTTGGTGTCTGTGAAGGCGTCGCTCAGTGAGCCGGAAGCGCTGCTTACGTAGTCCCACAGCATATAGTCTTTCATCTCGCGCTCTGACAGGGTGCTGAGCAGCTCGTTGGCCTTTTCCATGCTCTTAAGCTCCGTAACAATGACTTTCTCAGGAGCCTCAAAGCCCATAACAGCGGGGAAATAGGCCTCCCAGTCTATTGACGGGTAGAGCTCTTTGAGCTGAGCCAGGGTGCGGGGATTGTACATTGCCGGGATGTTGCGGCTCTCTTCGCGTGTAAGGGCTGCCTTGGCCATCTCGGTTTCAATCTTCATTACATTGGCGGCAATGCGTTTGGCATCTTTTTTAGAATAGCCGGCATTGACCATTTGCTTTTCGATGAGGCGGATATAGGCTTTGCGCACCTTCAGATTCTCCTTGTCATTGAGCAGATAATAGTCTCTGTCGCCCATGCCAAGCGATGTTGAGCCTACATACATGGCATAGACCTTGCTGTTGGCCAAATCCTCCTGGAAACCTACCGAGAAGAAGGGGTTGCCGTAGTTCTTATGCATGAAGTATATCAGCTGCGGCAGCTCGGCTTTTGAGGTGTTTTCAATTTTTTTCAGCACGGGCTGAATGGGCAGATTGCCTTCTGCATTGCGGCGTGTGCTGTCGAGGGCAAGGTTATAAAGCGTAGAAACCAGATAGGCAACCGTGCCTTTCTGGGGGTTCGATGCGCTCAGACCCAGCACTATGTCTTTGATGCGGGCGTTCGACGTGTCGTTAAGCACGTCAAACTGGCCAAAACGGCTGCGTTCGGCCGGTAAGGGATGCTTCTGCAGCCAGCCGTTGTTTACATGACGGTAAAAGTCGGTCTTGGCCGACACGTTAGCGTCAAAATTTGCTGTATCAACGCTGCCGAGATGGTTCTGAGCGCTTACCGTCAGACCAATTCCGAGCAACACTGACAGCAAAATTGTTTTCATGTTGTTCATATTAGATGTTAATGTTAGTTGTTTATCAGTTCTATGATTTGCATAAGGCACCAGACGGCGGGCATGGCCATGAGCATGGAGTCGATGCGGTCGAGAATGCCGCCGTGGCCGGGTATGAGATGTCCGGAATCTTTAACGCCTATGCTGCGCTTTATCATTGATTCCACCAGGTCGCCCCAAGTTGCGAATATCACGGTTACAACAGCCAGCAAAATCCACATAAGGTATTGTTGCTGAGGCAGTAAATCGAACCAGGGGTTCAGCCACCGGCAGAAAACCACTGAGGCAATGACACAGACTGTAAGGCCTCCAATAAACCCTTCCCAAGTCTTTTTGGGCGAAATTCGCTGAAAGAGTTTATGGCGCCCTATGAGTGAGCCTACGCAATAGGCTCCGGTGTCGTTGAGCCAGATAAAGAAAAGCACAGCCAGCACAATTTTGCCTGTTGTGGCCATTGTCAGCATACTGCCCAGACCGATGCCAAGATAAACAATTGAAAGCACCGACACGGCAAGACGTTTGCCGGGGTCCTCGCTGTGTCGGTAAAGCTGAGTCACGCATCTGCCTATAAAGAGCAGCACGGGCGCCCAGACAGGTATGATGTTGGCAATGCCTAAAATGAGGGCTATGAGTACGAGGAGGTCAATGAGGGGAATCAGGCAACGGCGCCACACCACCGGACCGGTGGTAAGGGTCGCCAACTCTTCATAAGCCAATCCGGCAAGGCATATTGTTAAAGCTGCAAACCACGTTTGTCCTGCAAAGTAGCAAAACAGAATCAGGCCTATATAGACTATGCCGGAGATGGTGCGTATGAGGAGTTTTTTCATATCTCTGTTATTTGATGCGGAACCAATAGCCTATGGTGGCCATTACCGACATTGAGTTGGAACCTGCGAAATTCTCTTGCCGCCCTGATTTGAGCACGTTGCCGAGGCCATAGTAGAATCGGGCCTCCAATATCACGGAATGACGGGGAGTGGCGAAAAACTCACCTCCCAGTCCGGCCGAGATGCCAAAGTCAATTTTATGATTGACATCCATGGTCATCTCCTGGGTATTTTTGTGGTCGATGGGGAAGTCGGGCAGTTTGTCTATATTGGCAGGGTCGAAGTTGGCGCTTGTCGAGGAGCCGAGACAGAAGCCAATCTCCGGACCGGCATTGAAAAAGAATCTGCCGCGGCGTCCGAAATAGATGTGAGCCAACAGGGGTATCTGCAGGTAATTGATGGTGCGTGAGTAGCGGTAGGGCGCCGACTCAAAATTCTCTTTCCAACCGCGCTGCTCCCAGTTTAACTCGGCAATCAGTCCAAAATGGTTTTCCTCTATATAACGAACCTGGAATCCGAAAACGCCACCGGTGAGCATACCCTGTTTTACCGACGGGTTGAAGAAGATTCGTGAAAAATCCACGCCTCCCTTAGCACCTATAGATACTCGCGAGCTATAGTGTGTCTGCGCCATCAGAGTTGACAGGCAGCCCAAGGCTATGAACAGCAGAAGGATTCGCAGCTTACTCATTTATCTCAGAGTATGGGATTATGTCTAACTTGGTAATAGGCATTCCGGGCTGGAAGCGAAGCATATAAGCCGCGCTGTTATACTCGCCGCCGCCTGCCACACGCATCAAACGGAATGGCATCTGCAAATCCTTGTGCTCGCTGCCCGGTTGCAGGAAATACCAGGCGGCATCATATCCCATAACGGAATATGTGGGGTATGAGCGCACCGGATTGGCGTGGAAGAATTCCTCATAGCGTTTTATGAACTGCTGCTCGGCCGGTTCGCGGTCGGCAAAATAGAAACGTGTGGGGAAGTCGGTGTTGGTCTCTTTCATCAGCTCCGTGTGGCCGCTGACATGGACAATCCACGACGGACGTCCAATAGTGCGAACGTCTACTGCCGGGTTCTTGGCCATCCATGCCTTTATAGCCTCTAAATTGTCGACCATGCTTTTCTTGTTGTTGGCAAGGGAATAGAAGACCATGGGGCGCGACGGGTGGGGTAGAACATCATCGAGGTTTTCTGCGGCGTCGAAATTTTCACCGTCAAGTCTGTTCATCACCTGAAAGGCTATCTGGTCCTGAGCCTGCAGCGGGTCGCCGAGGAAGACGAAATATGAGTCGCCGTAATTCTCAACGATATACTGAGCCACCTGCGCATTAAAGTCGTTGGGCGACGACATAAGGTTAATCATGCTTGCGTTGCGCCGGAACAGAGAATCGCGCACTGCAAAAGCATTGATAAGCGTTTTGCCCTCCTTCTCGGCATAGTTGGCCAGAGACTCCGGCACTTTATTGTCGTAGGTGGTGAAGATAAGACTTGCTTTGGTCAGTCCGGGGTCAGACGTCAGCATGGAGCTTTCGTGGGAGCCGTTGATGAAGCTGATGTTAAGATGGCGGTTCACCTCACCGAACTCTTTTACTGCCGTGAGAAAGCCGCGGGCAAAGTCAATATCTTTGTTGGAAGCGGGCGATGACAGCACCACAGCCACATTCAGGTGATTGTCCACGCGTTTGTTGGCCAGACTGTCGAAGATGGCCTGCTGACCTTCTTTGGTGTTCTCGCGCGGGTCAGTGGCTGCTTTGTAAACGGTATAATGGACATCGCCAAGGACGGGGATGGCCAGTTTTGCATTCTTCTTTATCTCAACGCCGGGGTTGGCGGCTTTGAGCAGCGACACGTCTATGCCGTGGTTTGAAGCTATTCCCTCGGCGCTCTCGTCGCGCTTCACTTCGTAGTAACGGAATGTAACTATGCCACGCCGGGTTTCCAACACCGGAACAAGGTTACGCTGAGCGGTATTTTCCGGCACTTTAATCTCAGAATCGGCGGCCAAAATCGATGACCTGAGTTTCGGATTCACGGCTATGATGTCGGAAACGGTTGTGTTATAGCGCTTTGCAATGCCAAAAAGGGTGTCGCCATATTTCACTTTATAGGTCAGTACTCTCTCGGGCAGTGCCTCCGGCTTACTGTTATTTGTCAACTGAGGCAGATACAGGGTATAGCCTTTGGGAACCTCGGCGTTAAACCCTTGATTCCATTGCAGCAGGGAATCGTAGTTCACACCCAGGTTACGCGACAGGGCATATAAGCTCTCTTTTTTTGTAACTTTATAGGTTTTGAATTTGCTGCCCATCAGTTCCACAGAACCGGTTACGGAGGTTACTGCCCATAACGCCGACGAACAACATATTGCAAGCAATAAGAGGGTCAACTTCCACTTTATGCTGCTATTTTTCATATTATCTTAATTTTATGTTGCTACAAGAGTCATTTGTCTGTATTTTACACAGCAAACAACTCGTCTGATTCCCCAAACATGGGGCTTTTTCAGTGCAAAGTTATAGAAAATGAGGCTTATAGGCAAATATTAATCAACCGAAATTCCTGCATTTCGTTTTGGAATCTGCGCCGAATTTCCGCGATATGGTCTTAGACCTTGTGCCTTGACAGAGGTAAAAGATGAAGCGTCTGTATGTGCTGCAATCGGAGGGTCAATCAAGCCAGAGAGGCTCGGGGCCGTACTCCCATTCGCCGCCGGCAACTATCTGCCAGTTGCATAAAGCTATGCCCAGGTCTATGTCGCTCTGCGCATATTCTTTATTCACTTTAGCGGTGATTCGCGGCATATCGGGTGTGTCGCCCGGTTGTATGCAAATTCGGGCCGGATGCCTGTTCATTGACGATGGAGCGGCGGCAACGGCCTCAAGGGGTTTCTGCAGCTCAGGCCATTGTTTCAACACCTCTTCATAAGACATGGAATCGCTGCTCAGGACTGATGCTGCCGAGGGGCGCCTGGCACTCCCCGCAAGTCCTTTCATCATTCGTGCCATCAGGGTATTGCGCCGGTCAGACTCATATCCCACAAGCAGGATAAAGGGTATGCGCCAGGTTACGCGAAGCTGAGCGGCCACACTGTCTGATTTATATGTGCCGCTGACAAAACACGTGCCAAGACCCTTGCTTACAGCCCTCAGAGCCACCTTCTCGGCCCAGTAACCTGCCCTCTGCATGCAGTCCTCATAGCTGGTGTCTACAACGCAGGCCACATAATGGCGTGCATTGCGAAACATGCCGTAACCGGCGGTAAAACCTTCAAAGGGAGAGGGGTCGTTGAGAAATAACTGAAAATGTATGGCTGCATCGCGGCTGGTAGCATACGAGATTTCAGATCTCAGCGCCGCGACGGCACGCTCGTCAGGCTTCTTAAGCTGAAACGAGCGCACCGACCGGCGTTGAAATACAGCCTCTGCCAATAAGGCATCTTCAGGCTTTAGAATCATTCGTCGTATGTGATTTCGTAGTTGTCAAGCCACTCCATAGTCTTGCGGATATAGTCGGCCATGACCACATCATCCTCTACGAAAGGCACAACCTCGCGATAGTCTTTGAGGAAGCGTGCTATGATGGGTGACGATTTCATAGGACGGCGGAATTCAACGCCTTGGGCTGCGTTGAGCAATTCTATGGCTGCTATGTATTTAAGGTTGGAGATGATTTTGTGCAGCTTGGTGCCGGCATTGGCGCCCATGCTCACCAAATCCTCCTGTCCGTTGCTCGACACGATGCTGTCGCAAGATGCCGGCCATGCGTACATTTTGTTCTGGCTTACTACCGATGCTGCGGCATACTGCGGTATCATAAAGCCCGAATTGAGGCCTGGATGAGCAACCAGGAACTCAGGCAGACCGCGTACGCCCAAAATCAGCTGAGCCACGCGGCGCTCCGAGATGTTGCCTAACTCGGCCAATGCCACGCCCATATAGTCGAACACGAGCGCCAGAGGCTCTCCGTGGAAGTTGCCACCGCTCACCACCAGGTCGCGGGCCGGGAAAACGGTGGGATTGTCGGTAACGGAATTAACCTCCGTGTGAATCACGCTCGTAACGTAATTCATGCAGTCGCGTATGGCGCCATGAACCTGCGGTATGCAACGGAAGGAATAGGGATCCTGAACGGCCTTGTTGCTGCTGTTTATTATCTCGCTGTCTTTGAGGATATGCCGGATTATGAAGGCTGTTTTGGCCTGTCCCTTATGCGGGCGAACCTGCTGTATGCACGACATGAACGGGTCGATGCGGCAGTTGAATGCCTCCATACTGATGGCGGCAAACAGGTCGAAGCATTTCACCATTTTCCAGCCGTCGATGAGTGCCTTGATGCCGTTGGCGCTCATAAACTGAGTACCGTTGAGCAGTGCCAGTCCCTCTTTCGACTTAAGGGTGATGGGGCGCCAGCCAAAGATATTCAGAATGTCTGAACCCGACATACGTTTGCCGTCATAAATCACCTCGCCTTCGCCAATAAGGGGGAGGAAGAGGTTAGCCAACGGTGCCAAATCGCCTGAAGCTCCCAACGAACCGCGGTCATACACCACCGGGTAGATATCGTTGTTGTAGAAGTCCAGGATGCGCTGCACTGTTGATACCTGAACGCCGCTGAAGCCCATGCTCAAAGCGTGAGCCTTGAGAAGCAGCATGATTTTCACTATCGTATTGTCGATAGGGTCGCCTATACTGCACGAATGGCTCTTGATAAGATTCTCCTGAAGCTTGCTCAGCTCATCGGGCGAAATGGTCTTGGAGCACAATGAGCCGAAACCGGTAGTTACGCCGTAGATAGGAGTGTCGGGATTCTCTGCTTTTTTGTCGAGATAATTCCTGCATTCCTGAATTTTGCCGATGGCCAGGTCGCTGAGTTTCAGAAAAGCATGGCTCTTCAGCAGCTCTTCAATTTTGTTGTAATGAAGCGCCGTTGAGCCTATTTCATATACAGGCCGATTATTTGCTTCCATTATATCTTCACCGAGTTTAACAACGACTGTTCCATTTCATTAGCCTTCTGCTGCAAATGGTCGCAGCGTGAAGCCAGTTCACCGGCCACATCAGCGTCTGTTATCGACGAGAGGTTTATGCGGCAGTTGAGAATAGCGCCCAACGCACCGGTGCGTGCGCACATCATTGCCACACAGGAGTCTGTTATGGCATTCTGGTTGCCTTTCTCTGCCACTTCCTTGATGTAAGGCATAATGCTTACGCACCGTTCAGCCACACTCAGCGGCACACGGGCTGCATGCGTCAGAGCCTCCTGAATAGCAGCCTTGCGCACAGCCTTCTCCTCGTCAGTCTCCTTGGGCAGTTTGTAAGCGTTGAACACGGTGTCGTAAGCAGCTGCGTCGTCGGCTATTGCCTGCAGCAACATGCTGATGGCGTTGTCGAATTCAGGAGCCAAAGCCTCCATGTCGGGCTGCACATCGGCATACTTCTTGCGGCCGATGGTGAGTCCGGTAACCATTTTACCCAAAGCAGCTGCCAGAGTGCCTGCCAGAGCCGATACGCTGCCTCCTCCCGGAACGGGGTCTTTGCCGGCAGTTACGTTGATAAACTCTTCTATTGTAATGTTTTTATATTCCATGGTAAAAGTTGTTTTAGTTTGTAGAGTAAGTGCAGAAACCCTCTTTGAAAGTGGCCTTCACACAGTTCATTCCCACATAATAGGGCAGAGCGTTGTAGTTGTCGAATCGCAACACTGCCATATCGGCAAATTTACCTTCCTCGAGCGACCCGGTAATGTCGGCCATGTCAAGGGCAGCGGCACCATTGAGCGTCATAGCTGTGATGACCTCCTCAACACTCATCTTCATATAGATGCAAGCCAAGGCAATCGTGAGAGGTATGGACCCTGAGAAACAGCTGCCGGGATTGAGGTCTGTGGCGAGAGCTACCGCGCATCCTGCCTCTATGAACTTGCGGGCAGGGGCGTACGGCTCGCGCAAAGCAAAAGCGGTGAGAGGCAACAGCGTGGCCACCACACCGGCTTCAGCCATTCGCTTGATGTCGGCATCGCTCACATGGAGAAGATGATCGGCCGACACCGCTTTTAACTCCGCGGCAAGACCGGCGCCGCCAAGCTGCACAATCTCGTCAGCATGCAGCTTCAGCTTATAGCCCAGGGCACGCGCTGCCTGCAACAGTCTGCGGCTGTCTTCAAGCTCAAACACTTCCTTCTCGCAGAAGACGTCGCAGAACGTGGCTTTGTTGCGGAATCGAGGCAGCATTTCTCTGATTATCAGGTCGGTGTATTCGGCTGTCCTTCCCTTATATTCACGCGGCACGGCATGTGCGCCGAGGAAGGTGCTCACCATACGCACGCCTGTCTTCGGGTCGGAAGCCAACAGACTGATAGCATCGAGCATACGGCGTTCACTGTCCATGTCAAGACCGTAACCGCTCTTTGCCTCGACTGTGGTAACACCCATGCGGCGCATCTCGGCCAGCATCCAACGGGCATTCTCGGCCAGCTCCTCTGCCGTGGCTGAACGGGTGGCATCTACGGTGCTTTGTATGCCGCCACCCTTGCGCATGATGTCCATATAGCTCTGACCCTCAAGGCGCCAACGGAACTCTTCAGCCCTATAACCGCCAAACACTAAGTGAGTGTGGCTGTCAACAAATCCGGGAAGCACCACGCAGCCCTCGGCATCATATTGCTCAAAGGCCACCGGACTCAGCTTCATGTATACCGGCAGTTCGGCCATGCTGCCAATTCGGGCTATGCGTCCGTCAACACAGGCTATGAAAGAATTTTCCTTCACATCGAGCCTGCGCATGGCAAAACCCTTTACGGCCTCATTGCCCAATGGCGTAACCACCTTGGCATTGACAATGAGCATATTTCTCATTTCGTAACTCATAATTCGCCGCTATTTATGAGGGCTGCCGAAGCAAATATTCTTTCAAACCCTCTTTTTAAGGTGTGAATTAAAATTTATTCTTCCATTATACGGCTTTCGAGCACCTGAGCCATGGAGAAATCTTCCAGTCCCAGATAATACTCAGCCGTGTCAATCAGCGCTGCCATGGGCACGAGGCCTATAATTTCGCTGCCGGCTATTGTAACGCCCCAGCGACGTGCCTCGAAACGCACCGTTTCAAACACACGGTAAAGAGCCGTGCGGGTGAAGTCGGTCATGTTGATTGATACCTGGACAATGCCTCTGTCTTCCAGGTCCACACCCATGGCCTTTACGAAGCGGTAACCGCCGTTGATATGACGAATCTTCTTGGCGATGGCGGTGGCAATGTCGAGGTTGTTTGTGTTGAGGTTTATGTTGTAAGCCACCAACGGCATACGGGCGCCAACGGCAACGGTGCCGGCGGTCGGGTGACGTTCGGGCTCACCGAAATCGGGATGCCATTCCGGCTCTTTGATTTTCTCGGCCATGCCCTCGAACTCACCTTTGCGAATCTTTGCCAGATTCTCGCGATAGGGAGCGCTGGCTGATTTCTCATAGAGGAACACCGGCATACGGTAGCGGTCCCAGATGGCCTGTCCAACCTCTTTGCTCAGAGCCACGCACTCTTCCATGCTGCTGTTGCGAATAGGTATGAACGGAATCACATCAACCGCACCCATGCGCGGATGCTGCCCCTCGTGCTTGTTGAGGTCTATCAGCTCAACGGCTGTGCCAACGGCGTTGAGAACGGCCTCTTTCAGCGGTTCAGGCTCGCCTACAACTGTTACTACCAGTCGGTTGTGGTTTTCATCGTTGCTGTAATCCAGCAGCTTCACTCCGTCTTTGCCACGGAAATTGTCTATGATTTTTTCAATTTTTGCTTTATCGCGCCCTTCGCTGAAATTAGGCACACATTCTACAATTGTGTTCATGGTTCAGTATATGCTGAATTTTAAGGTTTTTCGGTTACGAGGCGTTGCCCTGTTCGGCAACACCCTTTATCAAAGCAGTTCGCGCAGTTTTTCGGCGTCGGCAATCACAGGCTCTGTGATGCAGAAACCCTCAGGACCGTTATTGTTCCAGTCCTTCACTGTTGACATGGCATTCTCATTGCGGGCCCAGGAACGACGAGCCACGCCGCCCATAACGTCCCAGAGCATAGCGCGGCGCAGGATTGTGTCAACGCGTTCGCTTCCGTCGAGCACCATGCCGAAGCCGCCGTTGATTGCTTTGCCTATGCCCACGCCGCCGCCGTTATGCAGAGCCACGAGGCTCATGCCGCGGGCACAGTTGCCGGCGAAGCACTGAACTGCCATATCGGCCATTACATTCGAGCCGTCTTTTATGTTGCTGGTCTCGCGGAAGGGAGAGTCGGTGCCGCTGACATCGTGATGGTCGCGTCCAAGCATGATAGGACCTACCTCGCCATTACGGACCATTTCGTTGAATCTGAGAGCTATGCGCAGACGCCCCATGGCATCCTGATAGAGGATTCGTGCCTGAGTGCCAACCACAAGAGCGTTCTTCTCTGCATCGCGAATCCAGTTATAGTTATCGCGGTCCTGGCCGCGGCGGTTCGGGTCGATGCAATCCATAGCAGCATGGTCAGTCTTTACCAAATCCTCATGTTTGCCACTCAGACAAACCCAGCGGAAGGGACCATAGCCGAAGTCGAACAACATCGGACCCATGATGTCTTCCACATACGAAGGCCAGATGAAACCATCTTTGTCATCAATACCGTTGCGCGAAATCTCGCTTACGCCGGCATCATAAATAGCCTTCATGAAGGCGTTGCCATAGTCGAAGAAGTATGTGCCGCGGCCTACCAACTCCTTGACAGCCTTGAAATGACGCTTCAGACTTTCGTCTACCTCTTCGCGGAATTTCTCCGGATTCTTGTGCAGCATCTCGGTGCGCTGCTCAAAGGTCAGCGTAACGGGACAGTAACCGCCATCGTATACGGCATGACAGCTTGTCTGGTCGCTGAGCAGCTCAATGTGCTCGTTGTGCTTAACGGCATATTCGAGCAAATCCACCACGTTGCCGTGATATGCTATCGACACCGGTTCTTTGCGCTCCATGGCCTCATGCGCCCATTTAAAGGCTTCGGGTATAGACTCCGTAACTTTCTGCACCCATCCCTGGCTGCGACGTGTCTCGATACGCGAAGCATCCACTTCGGCTATGATGGCAGCAGCGCCGGCAATTTCGGCTGCTTTGGGCTGAGCGCCGCTCATGCCGCCAAGACCCGAGGACACAAAGAGATGACCTTTCAAATCGCCGTCGGCCGGAACACCGAGTTTCATACGTCCGGCGTTGAGCAGGGTGTTGAAAGTGCCGTGAACGATGCCCTGCGGACCGATATACATCCATCCGCCGGCTGTCATCTGACCGTAATTGGCCACACCAAGCTGCATAGCCTCGTGCCAGTCATGCTGGGTGTCGAACATACCCACCATCATGGCGTTGGTGATGATGACGCGGGGAGCCTCTTTCGACGAGGGAAAAAGACCTAACGGATGGCCGCTTTCAACCACCAGCGTCTGGTCATCGTGCAGCTCCTCAAGATATTTCTTTATCAGACGGTATTGCAGCCAGTTCTGACACACCTGACCCGTTTCGCCGTATGTTACCAGCTCGTAGGGATAGAGGGCGATGTCGAAACAGAGATTGTTGTCAATCATCACCTGGAAGGCTTTTCCTTCAAGGCAATTTCCTTTGTACTCGTCAATTGGCTTTGCTTTCAAATCGCCCTGCGGACGGAAACGGTAAGCGTATATGCGGCCGCGCGTACGCAGCTCTTCCAGAAATTCGGGTGCCAGAGCCTCATGCATCTCTTCGGGCACATAGCGCAGCGCATTCTGAAGCGCCAAAACGGTTTTCTCAGGCGTCAGGGTATAACCGCGGTCAGGGGCGCGGCGGATGCCTTCTTGAAATTCGGGATATTCGGGTAATACAGCGTCGAGGCTGATATGTCTTGCTTTATTTTTCATGATGGTGTTTTAAGGTTATGCACAAGTCTTGATAAAAGCATTTTGTGCGACTACAAAATTATAAATTTATCCTGACTTATGCAAATCTTTGACAATTAGCAATCGCAATTTTTTATTTTCAGATGCGCTTCAGCACTGAGTATGAAGGAAGAATGCCCAATTCTCCGGCACGGCTCAAATCGGCGCGTCCCGATTCGCGGTTGCCCAGACTCAGATATGTCAGGCCGCGGTTGTAATATGCCTCGGGGAAATCGGATCGCAGTTCAAGGGCGCGGTTATAGCACTCCAGAGCCGAGGTATAATCGCCAAGCGAGTAATATATGTTGCCTTTGTTGAACCAGGCGTAAACGAGTCGGGGATTGAGTGTCAGGGCCTTGTCGAGGTCGTTGATGGCCATTTGCAAATCGTGCCTTACGGCCGAAACGTTCATCTGACTCTTCACCTTGTCAGTGCTTTCGTCATGCTGCATCCTCACCATATATGCGCGTTGGGTAAGAGCAGCCGAACGACCCAGATAGGCGAGTGTCATATCGGGGGTAAGGTTGATGGTAGAGTCGAAATCGGCTATGGCGGCGTTGAAATCCTTAAGCACGCTTAAAGCCACTCCACGGTTGAAATAATCTATAGGACGGGGCTTGTTGCCGGCATTCTCTATTGTTTTGGTGAAGAAATTGGCCATATCAAAAATCTTGTCTATGGCCTCCCGGTCGCTCTGAGTGTTGGTGAGTGTGCCGAGATAGAGCTTCCAAGGCGCATATTTGCCGGTGTTATATTCGCCCAATTCGCGGATATAATTGGATGCGGGTCGCAGTTCGGTATGTGAGTCGAAGGGTGTGATGATGAACATTGCCACCGGTTCCACGCGCATCTCCCTGTCCTGCACACGACCCTTTATCTCCTCCTGGTAGCTCTTCGCCGTGGTGCTTTCAAGGGCATTACTTACCGTTACGAGTTTGTTGAATCGCTCCATGACTTCAGAATCCGTCTCTCCTTCCTGGGGTTTGTCGGCATAGAAGTTTGTTTCTCCGGCTTCAATGGTGGGTTTGTCAAGAGGATGCCGGGTAGGGTTGGTAACATACTGCTTCACAAGGTTTTCGGCCTTGTTGTAATTCTCTATGGCTTTGGCAGTGTTGCCATTACGGCTGTATGCGTGGGCAAGGGCATAATATCCCTGATGGAAGCGGGGATATTTTGCCACAATCTTATGCAAATCGGCTATTGCATCGCGCCATTTTCCCAAATCGAGATTTATAAGCGCTCTGGCGTAAATGGCATGGAAGTTGTCGGGACGAAGCCGCAACACTTCCGAGAAATCATCTACGGCTTTTTTATACTCCATCACCTCATATAAGAGCAATGCGCGGTTATAACGAGCCGACAGATTCTCGGGTTCCAGTTCAAGGATATAGTTATAGTCGCTCATGGCCCCGAAATAATCGTCGTTGTTGTAGCGCACAAAAGCTCTGTTGAGATAGTTAGAGGTCTCTTTGGGCTCCAGCATTATTATGGTATCGAGGTCTTTGGAAGCCGGCTCCCACTGTTTGCGGTTCACGGCAATCTCGGTGCGCAGCTGATATGGGAAGACATCATTCTTGTTTCTCATCAGAGCCGAGTCAATATCTGCCAGCGCGGCTGTGGTATCTTTGCTGAGATAGTTTATCTGCGCCCTGGCCGCGTATGCGTGTTCAAAACCGGGATAATAACGCAGCAAAGTGCCGATAGTCTCCCGAGCCTTGTCATATTGCTTCAGCTGACTGAGACCCGAGACTTTATAATAGAGGAAATATTTGTCGATTGGCTGATATTCCAGACCTTGCTCAAAGTCAAGCAGAGCAAGCGAATCGCGGTTCAGTTGCAGACGGGCAAAGCCGCGCACCCTGTAAGCTTCGGTCATGAATTTATTGCGGTCGAGGGCCATCGACGCATCAGCCTCGGCACCTCTGTAATCATCGAGCATAAGTTTTGCCAAAGCGCGGTAATAATAAGGCTCTGCAAGGTAAGGTTTAGCCTCTGCTGCCAGATTGAAATAGTGGATGGAGAGCATATAGTCGTCCATCGACAGCACATTTCGGCCTATATTCATAACCTGCTCGGCATTAATCTGGGATTTCACAGAGAAGGTTGCCGCCGCAATGGTTATTATAGTAATCAGAAATCGGATTTTCATTCTAATGGAATTTAGTCAAAGGGCATCTGAAACCGGCGCCCCTTACTAATGCAAATTTAATAAATTTTTCCGAGACTAAAGGCATTACAGAGAGGGTGCGACTGAATGACAGAGCATCCGGCGCACCCTCCTCAGGTTTTTCAGACTGTATCAGCGAACCACTGTTTTCACAGTTTTAATGCCGCATTTCACCACGTAAATACCTGGCTGAAGATTCTTGGTGCCGCAGCGCAGACCCGTAAGTGTAAAGACTTCGGCATGGGCAGGAGCGATAATTTCGCCTACGCCGCCAACAATTTCCACATTGTCGTCTGCCACACCGTCAACAGCGTTCTTGAGCGAGTTGACGTAGAAGGCCGGACTGATGAGCTGGGTATGTGTATTTCCGGCGACATCTTTGAGGAAGAACTTCAGGTCGAACCAACCGTTGTTGCTTTTGCTCATGAGCTGCTGCATATTGATGACATACTGGCGTCCCTGCATGTGCGATGCGAGGTTATTTTCTATGGGCTGATATGAGAGGGTCTTGAAATCGGTCGAGCCGTTGGGGGCATATTCCACTTTTATTTCAGCGGCCTCTTCATCGGTGTAAATCTGCTTTGCCGTGTCGTAGTTGAAATCACCGGCACAGAAAATTATACGGTTGTTGACATCAGCGAGCGAGTCGGTGGGACAGCCGTTGCTGTCGGCAAGATACAACATTTGCAACGAGGGTGCATAGGGGTCTTCTTTAGTGGCGTCGAAGGTAAATTCCACTTTGTTTATACCCTTGATGCCGTTCCTTTCAGCCACATTGGTGTTGGTGTAAGAAATGATTACCGGATTGTCGAAGCTCTCCTTCTCGAGTTTGCCGTTGCCGGTAGCTACCACACTGCCGTCGCTCTGATTCTTCACCTCGTAGGCTGCCGTGGTGGCATCCATATCGCGCAATTCGCCCGTTCGGCCCACATACATGGGGTAGAAGGTCCATTTTTTGCCCTTCTTGTAGGGATTCATTGCCACTGAAGGCACACCTTTCAACATGGGCTGATAAGGTTTCGACAGATTGAAACTGCAGGTCATGTTTGAGGGTGAATTCCACGACGGATACATTGTCTGGCCGCTGTTCAGTATCTGTTGTGTCTGATAAAATCTGCTGAAGTCTGAGCCATAAATTGCGCAGATGCCCGCGTCAAGGGTATGCCATTCGCCATCCTTATAATACAGAGGCTGGGTAAGGGTGCCGAAATACTTATGCAGTTTGCCTTTGAGATAAGACAATGAGGGGCGGAAGATTTGAGCGGCCATGAAGGCTGAATCGGCGGGAATGCCGTTGTAAGGCACGCAAACGAGCATGGAGGGATTCTCTTTTGTGGAGAAGGCTCTTACGCCTGCGGTATTTTCCAATTTACCGTCGATGAGGCGTTTGGCATAAAGACCCCATTTATAATCGCGCAATGAGTCGGGATGGTCTGTAGGCAGCGAGGAAAAGTTCACCTTCAGGGGTTTGTAATGAGCCGGATTATTGTAATACGTTGTGTCGCCATCAGCGCCTTTCCCGCTGATGAATGTCAGATATAAGTCGTCATCGAGTGTTTCGTAAGCTCTGTATTGCGCAAATTCAAAACGTTTGCTCACTTTGTTGATTTTGATGTCGTATGAGCGGGTGCCGTCAACGCCGTTTTTCCGTTCTGTCTCTATGCCTGTAAGGGAGCCGAGCGACACACCTTTGTAGTTGAGCATATTCATAATGTTGATGCTTCTCACGTCGGCGCCTTCGAGGCTTGTTGAGTCGGGTTTGTAAGACCTGAAGGGCAACACGGGCATTTTTCCGGCTGCGTTGAGGCCCTCGAACTTCACCAGGATGGTTGCCATAGCCTTCTTGACATCCAGCACCGTATCGGCTATTATTTCCACATCCTCATGCACAGCCACGTTGATGGTGGGTTTGCCGCCGATGTAAACACCGCCTATAGAGTAGGTACCGGGCTTCAGCTGGATGCTGATTTTGCGCGAAGGTGTGCGGAACATGGTGAAATGTTTTTCCTGATCACCGACTGCGAACCAGGCATTCATCGAAGCATCGGTGGAGTTGATGGTTACGGTAACTGTATTTTCCTGTCGGGGCTGTAGCTGAATGTTATCCGACGGTTCTTGTCCGGCAACTACACTGCCGTCCGGTTGCATCGTCCACATCTGAGCGCTGCATAGCGCCGGGAGGAGGATGAGGAAAAGAAGGTTGAGAATTTTTATCATACTATTTGTTTATGGTTTTTCGTTTCCGATAAGCGGCAGCGGAAAGGGCTTCTCCGCCACCTCCTTTGTTTGGCAAAGTTACATAATATGCCTCTTCTTCCCACTTGTATATTGGCAGAAAATCTTCCTAAAACATGTTTCAGGCTATTTTCTAAACCGCAATTCCCGTATAAATGGGGAATTATGAATTTAAATTCAGAAAATCAGTGCGGAATTTTGCATCTGATTACGACTCCTCTAAGGCACAACTGTCTTCGTCTTCTGTGGAGATTTCTTCTACATTCTTCTTGCCCAAAGCCTTATATTCCCTGACGCTCAGTCCGGTTACTTTTTTGAAGTTGGAGTTAAAGGCACTCCTCGACTGGAATCCTACAGATTTGGCAATTCCGTCGGTTGAATAGCGTTCATACTCAGGGCCCTGAAAGCGTCTGCAAGCCTCCAAGATGCGCAATCTGTTTACGTTAGAGCAGAAATTCAAACCTGTTATGGAGCTGAGCACCTGACTGGCGATACGGGGTTGCACGTCGACTATCTGAGCCAGTTTATTAAGAGTGAAATCGGGCGAGCAGACTAACTCGGTATCGCGGAAAGCGCTTTTTATTTTCTCGTAAATCTGCTTTATTTCGTCATCTGTGAGTTTCTGTGATAACGACTGTTTATTCTTATCGCTACGTTGGGATGAGGTTTTGGCATTGCTTGTCAGTTCCTGAACGCGGTTGTAGAGCATTCTGCACATCTGTGTCAGCTTTCTGTTTTTGCGATAAATAATCACAGCAACAAGAATAATGGCAATAACCACCAAGGTCATGAAAATCAGGGCATAAATAGTAGCCGAACGCTGCAATTCCGCCACATCAAGGCGCTTTTGCATTTTTCGTCGTTCGTTCAGACTCTGCATCTGACTCAAGGTGCCCATTACCTGATACGATAAGACGGAATCTTTAAGGGCAAGCAGCCGAGGCTCAATCTCGGCAAGGGCTTCTTTATCTCCTTTTAGGGTATACAGATATTTGTAGCAGCCCATTATGGCCAAACGCGCATCCTTTATATTGTAGCGGTTTGCGAGGGTCATGGCGGCATCGAGGGTTTGTTTAGCCTGCCGGTAATCGCCGGTTTGAGCCAATGCATTCGCCTTACCTTTAAGGGCCAGGATGCGGTATCTCACCGTTCCCGGATTATCGGGCAGCACCGGAAGTATCTTGTTGAAATATTCTGCTGCAGCGCCGGGATTATTTTCCGCCGTTGCCTTCCGGGCATTATAAATCATCAGCGACACATATTGCCTCCATGGCTCCGAAGGATTTTTGAAATTGCGCATCATGGCCACCTCTTTGTCGATGCTGTGTATGCTGTCGTCTAAAAAGGCAATAAGAGCCAGATTGTCAAAGGCACGATGGGTGAGTATAACGTCATGCTGCTTATAGCTCTGATAGAAGGCGTTGTGCAAATAAGACTTTGCCAGTTCTATAATCTCTTTCTCATTATGCTGGCTCCCCAGCGTCAGATACATTATGCCGTAAGCATAATCCAGTTTGGCTTTGGCATGCCGGTTGCCTTCGGCCAAAGATTCGGCTATCAGAAGATTGTCGAGAGCCGCATGAAAATTATTATATCCGTCGACGTAATACGCGTTCCACAGGCCATAATATGCCTCAAAAATCTGTGCTTTTTCCTTTTCCGACATCCCTGCGTCGTAGCGCTTTGCAACGGTGTTGAAACAGAGAATGGCGCTGTCAATGTCGCGGTTTATGTGCAGGTAATCGTCTCCCTTTTTCAGCAGTTGGTCCGACGAGATATTAGTAAACTCTGCCGCTGAAGCTTTCTTTTCAGTTGCCTTCATGGCCGACGGGAACAGGCTGCCGGCCAGCAACATAAGCGTGCAAACTATAAGTGATAAATGTGAACAGTGGTATTGCATTTTATCAACGGCTGTCGGCACGCATATTTAACTGAAGCATCACACTGGCAGCATGAATCTCCGTAAAGAGTTTATAGAGAAATTCCGGGTCGAGTCCAAGTGTCTCACCTTCTGCAATTTTATTCTCAAGCAGAGCGGCATAACGTTGCGGCTGCACCACAGGCAAATCGTTTTCGTTCTTATACAAGCCAATCTCACGACATATTTCCATTCTCTTTGACAGTATCTGCAACAACTCGTCGTCAAGAGCGTCTATCATATCGCGGAGGTCTTTAAGGGAATCTGCCGCTGAGCCTGTCTTGCATTTTTTAGGCAACGAAGCCACCAGCTCACCCACCTGTTGGGGCGTTATCTGCTGAGCGGCGTCACTCAGAGCCTCCGTAGGAGCAATGTGGCTTTCTATCATCAGACCTGAGAAGCAGAGCTTCATGGCTTGCTTGGCCAGTTTAGGCACCATATCGGCTTTTCCGCAGCAATGACTCGGGTCGTGAAGCAAGGGCAACAGGGGCATTCTGTGATGCAGCTCTATGGGTATTGCCCATTGCGGCGGATTACGATAATGGCCGGGAGAGTAGCTCGAGAAGCCCCGGTGAACGGCTCCAAGTCGTTTTATGCCGGCATTATGCAGACGCTCAATAGCGCCTATCCACAGCTCCAAATCCGGATTCACAGGGTTCTTCACCAACACAGTCAGGTCGGTGCTGTCAAGCCGTTTCAACTCCTCTGCAATCTCCTGCACAGCAAAGGGATTAGCCACCGTGCGGGCACCTATCCACACTCCGTCGAAGCCGTTTTCCACCACTCCTGCAACATGAGCGGCACTCCCTACCTCGGTTATCACCTTCATGCCCAGCTGTTCCTTAACCTCTTTCAACCATACCAGACCGCGCGCTCCCACACCCTCAAAGGCTCCCGGGCGTGTGCGCGGCTTCCACAATCCGGCGCGGAAATGCGTTATCCCATTCTCTTTCAGCTGAGAAGCGGTGGCAAGTACCTGATCGCGTCTCTCGGCGCTGCAAGGTCCGGCGATGACAAGCGGTCCGGGCGCAGCGGCCGGTTCGTTGAAGAGAGGAAGAAGGTCTTTGTTTATATTCGACTTGTCGGTTTTGTAATTATTCATCGAGGGTAGAAGCGGCTCTTTGGAGTCATTATTACATACAAAGGTAATACATTTTTTACAATCTGAAACCATTGGCCGCACTAATCCGCCGGGTTTGGCGTTATTGAGGTATGAAGAAGATAGTAAGTATAGCAGCCATATTTTTGTTAATGGCGTCATGTGCTTCAAAAGCTGACACCGGAAACAATGCGAACCAAAATGCAGCAAAAGCCACTGAAGCAACCACTGCTTCAGCTGAACAGAAAGTAGCGGCGCAACCTACAGACAGCGCTTCGATGCCTACCATTCTCGATTTCTCGGCAACATGGTGCGGCCCTTGCCGCCAGTTTGCACCCATCTTCCACAAGGTGGAAAAGGAGTTTGAGGGAAAGGCCCGTTTCATCACCGTTGACGTGGATCAGTATCCCGGTTATGCTCAACAGTTCAGAATTGAAGGCGTGCCCACACTCGTCTTTCTCAACGCCGACGGTCAGGAAGTAAACCGCATGGTAGGAGCCACCGACGAACAGACCTTCCGCACTGCTGTAAAGGTGCTTTTAAGAGAGTAATGCCCCGAAATCTAACAAGATAAACCGGCGGTAAAGAGCTGATTCAAAGGCACTTACCGCCTTTTCTTTTTGAATTTATCGCCCTGATTCTTCGGCCTTTGGGGAGTCTGAAAGAGGCGCTTGATAAGGTCCGGACGATGCAGACGCGTAAGGCGGCGCTGCAAATCGGACCTCACTGTGGGGTCATACCAGAAAAAATATTCTCTCTGAGCCTTCTTCTCTTTGTCATCGCGTGCGGTGAAAATCTTTTCACCTGTATAGGGATGGATACCGGTGTAATAAATTTCCGTGCTCACGGTCATGGGCGTGGGAGTGAAATCCTGCACCTGCTCCAGATGGAAGTTCAGCTGCTTTGTTTCGCAAGCCAACTCAGCCATATCCACCTCCGTGCAACCCGGGTGGCTTGAGATGAAATAGGGTATGAGCTGCTGTTTCAGTCCTGCCTGCACATTCGTCTTGTCGAAGAAGCTCTTGAAGCGATGAAACAGCTCAAATTTCGGTTTACGCATCACGTCAAGGACATGGTCGGCAGTATGCTCGGGAGCCACCTTCAATCTGCCGCTGACATGCTTCAGTATCAACTCGCGCAGATAGTCGCGATTCGCCTCATTGATCTTATTGTCCGGGTTATGAGCCATGGCAAGGTCATAACGCACGCCGCTGCCAACGAAGCATTTCTTCACTCCGTCTACCTGCGAGGCGCTTCTGTAAACGTCGAGCAAGGGTCTGTGGTCGTTATTGAGATTGGGACACGGCTGCGGATGAAGACACGAAGGCCGCACACATTTCTCGCATATCTGCCGGTTGCGCCCTCCCATGGAATACATATTGGCGCTCGGACCGCCCAAATCAGAAATATAGCCTTTGAAATCGGGCATTTGCGTAATCTTTTGCACCTCGCTCACTATCGACTCTTTTGACCGCGAGGCGATAAACTTGCCCTGATGCGCCGAGATTGTGCAGAAAGCACAACCTCCGAAACAGCCTCTGTGCATGGTTACGGAATGGCGAATCATGTCGTATGCCGGAATGGTCTTGCCACGATAGCGCGGATGGGGGAGACGTGTAAAGGGCAAGTCATAGACAGCATCAAGCTCCTTCTGCGTCATAGGAGGCATCATGGGGTTGATGCGAATCCATTTACCCTGAGCCTGCTGCCACATCACACTGCCGTGCATACGGTTGCTTTCCACCTCCACAAGCTTGAAATTGGCGGCCTGCTTCCTTTTATCCTTCAGGCAATCCTCATACGAAGAGAGGATAATCTGCGAGGCATCATCTTTGGGGGCTTCTGCCGAAATAAAAGCCGTTTGGGGAATGGAAGTGAGTTCTGAAATCGAGGCACCTGCGGAGAGCTGCTTTGCCACTTCCACAACTGGTTTCTCGCCCATGCCGTAAATCAGCAAATCAGCCGGCGAATCTATCAGCAGCGGCGGTCTGAGTCTGTCTTCCCAGTAATCATAATGAGCCACCCTGCGCAGGGAGGCCTCTATGCCTCCCAACACCACAGGCACGTCTGGATAGAGCTGCTTGAGTATCCGGGTATATACTATTGAGGGGTAATCGGGCCTCATTCCATGGCGGCCGCCGGGAGTGTAGGCATCGTCATGACGCATACGCCTGGCGGCTGTGTAATGATTCACCATGGAGTCCATAGCGCCGGGAGAAACGCCGAAAAAAAGGCGCGGCGCTCCGAGTTTCCGGAAATCGCGCAAATCATCGCGCCAGTTCGGCTGCGGCACAATCGCCACCTTGTAACCCTGCGCCTTGAGCACACGCCCAATAACGGCGGCACCAAAAGAGGGATGGTCAACATACGCATCACCCGAAAAGATGATTATGTCGGGCTGTTCCCAACCCAAACGCTTAATCTCGTCAAGCGATGTTGGCAAAAAGGGCTGACGCTTCTCCATCAGTTTTTCATTTTATCGAGTCGGGCACGCAGGTTCAGCATCTCGTCGCGCAAAGCTGCGGCTTCCAGGAAATCCGTGCGTCGGGCTGCCTCGCGCATATCACTCTCAACCTTTATCATGCGGGCACGCAAATCGTCGGCTGTCATGTAGTCAACAATCGGGTCGGCAGCCACCGACATACCGGTTTCAAATGCCGGGATGTAGGGCTTGGGTTCGGCCTTTTTGCGCGGTGTCTGCTTGGGAGCCAGTTTCGACTGCTGCTTCTGCTTAACCTTGTCGGAATCTTTGAATTCGCCACCCTGCAGTTCTATCAGGTCTTTTGCCGACGAGGTCTTGATAATCTGAGTCGGTGTGATGCCATGCTCCTCGTTATACTTGATTTGCTTCGACCGCCTGCGCTCTGTCTCGTCAATAGTGCGCCTCATGGAGTCGGTAATCTTGTCAGCATACATAATAACCTTGCCATTGACATTACGGGCGGCACGACCGGCAGTCTGCGTCAGAGAGCGGTGATTGCGCAGGAAGCCCTCCTTGTCGGCATCGAGAATAGCCACAAGGCTTACCTCAGGCAGGTCAAGGCCCTCACGCAACAGGTTCACGCCCACAATGACGTCATAATTCCCTTTGCGCAGGTCATCGAGAATCTGAATTCGTTCAAGTGTATCGACTCCGCTGTGGATATAAGCGCTGTTTATACCCCATTTTATGAAATGGGCATTCAGCTCTTCTGCCATGCGTTTGGTCAAAGTGGTAACCAAGGTTCGTTCGCCGGCTTCGGTGCGCTGCTGAATCTCCTCCAAAAGGTCATCAATCTGGTTTAGCGAGGGACGAACATCTATTTCGGGGTCCAACAGACCGGTAGGTCGGATGACCTGTTCGGTGAATACGCCGCCGCTTCGCTGCAGCTCATAGTCGGCCGGAGTGGCGCTTACGTAAATGGTCTGAGGACTTAACTTCTCAAATTCATGAAACTTAAGTGGCCTATTGTCAAGAGCCGCCTCGAGCCTGAACCCATATTCCACAAGGTTGAGTTTGCGGCTCAAATCGCCTCCGTACATTGCCCTGAGCTGAGGCACCGTAACATGGCTCTCGTCAATAATGGTCAGGAAATCTTTCGGGAAATAGTCGAGCAGGCAGAAAGGCCTCATGCCGGGCGCTCGGCCATCAAAATATCGCGAATAATTCTCGATGCCCGAGCAATGACCAAGCTCCTTTATCATCTCCAAATCGTAGTTGACACGCTCTGTGAGACGGTTGGCTTCCAGCAACTTACCCTGGTCGCGGAAGGCCTGACTCTGGGTGCCGAGGTCTATGGCAATCTGGTCAACAGCCGCTGCCGTGCGCTCTTTGCTTGCCACAAAAATATTGGCAGGGTAGATGTTGAACCCTTCCAGCTCGGTCAGCACAGTGCCTGTCTGCGGGTCGATGGTCTGAATCTTCTCTATCTCATCGCCCCAGAACAATACTCTCAGCTGAATCTCCTCAAAGGAAAGCATAATATCGATGGTGTCGCCCTTTACTCTGAAACGACCCGGTTTCAGCTCTATGTCAGAGCGCGAATAAAGCGAATCGACCAACTGGCGCAGGAACTGATTGCGGCTCAGTCTCTGGCCTTTCTTGATATTAACAACGCTTTGGGCAAAATCCTCAGGGTTGCCCATACCGAAGATGCATGAAACAGACGAAACGACAATGACATCGCGACGGCCGGAAAGCAATGCCGCCGTGGTGGCAAGGCGCATTTTCTCAATCTGGTCGTTGACCATCAGGTCTTTCTCTATATACTTGTCGCTGGAGGGTATATAGGCTTCCGGCTGATAATAGTCGTAATAGCTGATGAAATACTGAACCGCATTCTCGGGAAAGAAACTGCGCATTTCAGCATATAACTGAGCCGCCAGCGTTTTGTTGTGCGAGAGAATCAGCGTAGGCCTCTTCACCTGCTGAATAACGTTGGCCATGGTGAAGGTCTTGCCGCTGCCCGTAACGCCAAGCAGCGTCTGAGCCGGCTCACCGCTCTTTACACCCTGCACAAGCTCCTTTATAGCTTCCGGCTGATCACCGGTAGGTAAATAATCGGATGTAAGTTTAAATTCCATAAATTAAGTAACGCAAAATCAGGTGGTTTTATTGTGGTGTCTCCGCTTTGATTTTGAGTGCTTTCCGGCTTCCGTTTCTGCCTGGCTGCGGCGGTGTTTCATGAGTTGCAGCGAATTGAGGATATTCTGCCATGCCACGTAAGACGCCGGTGCCACAGAGGCGATAGGATTGAGGTATGCGATAGCCAGCCAGACAGCGAGCACCGTGTTCTTCTGTCCGAGGCCCTGACCGCCGCTTATCTTGTCGCCATAGATGCCGCCGATTTTACGTCCCACGGCAAAGCTCGTCAGCGTGGCTACCAACGCTCCGGCAGCCAGCCAAACCATTTGCCAGGCATGTTCAGGCTGATAGTGGTTGATGACGTAGCTGACCGAGCTGCCCACTACGATGAAGAGCGACACGGCCCACATATAAAAGGAAATTCCCTGGTGATGAGCTATGGTGTCGTGGAAACGCCTGAAGGTGTAACGGAGGAAGAATGCCGTGAGGATGGGCAGAATCAGCAGCGGCAAAACACGTGAGCTAATCTGGGAAAACGACTGCACAAAAGTCATATCCGGATGCATACCCACCGCTGCCAGTACAGCAGGACCGATGACGGCAACCGCTACGTTGCTCACCAGCGAGAAAGTGGCCAGGGTGGACAGGGAGCCACCTAACATTGATGTAATAACAGGCGCCGCCGTGGCAGTGGGCACAAAGACGCAGATAAACACTCCGGTAGCCACAATCTCATCCCACCATATCAGGGCGAAATAAAAGAATGCAGCCAATGCCATCTGAGCCAGCAAAAGCCATACTTGCACACGCCCAATCTTGAAATCCTTCGGTTCCAGGCGGCAATAGGTTATCACCAGCATACAGAAAATCAAATAGGGAGAGAGAAAGGTAAGATTATCCATCCAGGGGTAGAAGAGCGCCCCTCCCAGGATTGCCACCGGCAACATCAGTGGCTTGAGTCTTTGCATCATCAGAGCGGATATTTCAGCGGACAGTCAGAGTTGGTAAGGACAGCGTGATAAGCCTTTGCGGCTAAGCGGGCTTCGGGCAAAGACATCAGCAGATAATTGCCGCAGTCGCGCGGGGTCGCTCCGGGCACAGCGTCTTGCCAGTTCATCAGCTCGCCCATCACCTTGGCCATTAAATCGCGAATCTCGGAAGCGTCCGGACGCCCTTTCACTATCAGGTAATTGCCTGTGCAGCAGCCCATTGGACCCCAATACACAATGCGGTCTTTCCATCCCGGGTCGTTGCGCAGCAGTGTTGCCACTATATGCTCCATGGCGTGAAGGGCGCCTATTGACAGAGCCGACTGGCGGTTGGGAGCCGTCATGCGGATGTCGAATGTGGTAACAAGCTCACCATTGTCCATCTCGTCAACACGACTTTCATACACGCCGGGGTTGAGCGTGAGGTGATTGATGCAGAAACTGGCAATCTTATCAAGCTCGGTCTTTTCATTCTTCAGCCGTGAGATGATGGCCGTAACGAGGAGGAAGGTTGTTGACGGCGCACTCTCCCAGAAATCGGAGTATTGGGCAATGTTGTCAGTCTGCCCGGGGGTGTCGCTGATGACGCGGATTATGGCAAAGGGCACATCATGCTTTGAGCAGACCTGCGCAATGGCACCTGATTCCATATCCACAGCCAATGTCTGAGGGAAATGAGACTTTATCTGATTCACTTCCTCAACCTTCGACACAAAAATATCGCCTGAGCAGATAAGTCCCTCATGATAAGAATCCTTGTCGCCATATGATTCGCGGGCTGCCTCAATAACGCTCTCGTCGCAGAGCATCAGCGTGTCGCAGCCTGAAGCGGCACCCCATTCCGTTTCCGGACCGCACCATACATCATGATATGCCACGGCATCAGCCACTAACACATGGCCAACGCCCATGCAAGCGTCAGCGCCGCCGGCAACACCTGAATTGATTACCAGGTCAGGCTTGAAATTACGCACCAGCATTTCTGTGCATAAAGCGGCATTGACCTTGCCGATACCACACTGGATAATCCAAATCTCCTTTCCGCTGAACGTTCCGCTGCAAACGTCCCACCCTTCGCAACTGAATTCTTTTTTATTTTCCAGGCCGATGCGGAGCAGGTTAAGCTCCTTCTTCATGGCTACTATGATTCCAATCTTCATGAGCGATTATGTGTTTATCGCGCGAAATTACAAAATTTTTTGCTAACTTCGCAGCAAGAATCAATTTTATGAGAATTTACAAGACCTGGAGTGATAATCTCGACGACCGTCAGCTGAAATCGGTTGTTGACGAACTGCAGCAGGGCGCCCTGATGGTATGGCCCACTGACACGTTGTATGCCGTGGCCTGTTCGGCGCTCTATGTGAAAGCCATAGAGCGACTTTGCCGCCTGAAAAACATCAATCCCGAAAAGACCAATCTGTCGATTGTATGCGCCGACATCTCGCAAGCAGCGCGATATGCCCGTATCGACAACCGGGTGTTTTCCATGCTCAAACAAAACACCCCCGGACCTTTCACCTTCCTTTTCCGCACGGCCTCCACGCTGCCTCGCGCTTTTAAGGGCCGAAAGGTTGTTGGCGTCAGGATTCCGGCTCTGGAGCTAAACCGGCAGATTGCAGCCGCGCTCGACGCCCCCATTCTCACAACGTCGGTGGAATTCGACAGCCAAGACTATTTCATAAATCCCTCGCTGATTGCCGAAGAGGCGGAAAATCATGTGGATTTTATGATTGACAATGGCTACGGAGGCACCGAACCGTCGACTATAGTCGACTGCACCGGAGCGGACTATGAGATAGTGCGTCAGGGTAAAGGCGAACTGCAGTGAGATTATGTGTACACGGCAGTGAAGAAATGAATTGCCATGTCAATAATTTTTTGTACCTTTGCGGCGCTGAAATATGTCGGAGAAATTCGGCATAAAAAGCATAACATCACTGATAACCAACCATAAAAAACAAAGGAAACAAATGTCAAAAGTAACAGTTGTTGGAGCCGGCAACGTAGGAGCAACGGCAGCCAATGTGATAGCATTTCGCGGCATCGCTGACGAAGTAGTGATGATTGACATCAAAGAGGGTGTAAGCGAAGGTAAAGCAATGGACATGATGCAGACGGCCAATCTGATAGATATGAACACCTGCATCAAAGGCGTAACCAATGATTACGCAGCCACAGCCAACAGTGACGTAGTAGTTATTACTTCGGGCATACCCCGCAAACCGGGAATGACGCGCGAAGAGCTCATCGGCGTAAATGCAGGCATCGTTAAGCAGGTAACCGAGAGCGTGCTCAAAGCAAGCCCCAACGCTGTGATAGTATGCGTATCGAACCCGATGGATACGATGACTTATCTTATCCACCGCATCTCCGGTCTGCCCAAGAACCGCATCATAGGCATGGGTGGCGCTCTTGACAGCAGCCGCTTCAAATACTACCTGAGCAAAGCTCTCAACGCCAACCCCAACGAGGTTGAAGGCTTTGTAATCGGCGGCCACGGCGATACCACCATGATACCCATGAAGCGTTTCGCAGCATGGCGCGGTATGCCCGTAACCAACTTCCTCAGCACCGAAGAACTCGACAAGATAGCTGCCGACACTATGGTTGGCGGCGCAACGCTCACCAAACTTCTCGGCACAAGCGCATGGTATGCTCCCGGAGCTGCCGCAGCAGAAGTTGTTGAGGCTGTGCTTCACGACCAGAAGGCCATGATACCCTGCTCAGCTCTGCTCGAGGGCGAATATGGCCACAAAGACCTTTGCATAGGCGTTCCCTGCATCCTCGGCCGCAACGGCATCGAGAAGATAGTTGAACTCAAACTCAACGAGGAGGAACAGGCTGCTTTCGACAAGAGCGCTGCTGCTGTGCATAAGACCAACGAGGCTCTGCCTTGCTGAAAACTATAAAGCAACGAATTCACAGTCCTCGGGCGGTCTGCGCCGTCCGAAGGATTGTGAATTTGTAATGTCCCTTTCTTTCAAACTCATTATTATGAACTCGCGTAAAGAACAACTTGCAGCTTTTGAGCGTATGCTCGACATTCTCGACGAACTGAGAATAAAATGTCCGTGGGACCGCAAACAGACCAACGAATCGCTGAGACCCAACACCATAGAGGAGGTATTTGAGCTGGCTGATGCCCTTATGGCCGACAACAACACAGCCATCTGCAAAGAGCTTGGCGATGTATTGCTTCATGTGGCATTCTATTCCAAAATAGGCAGCGAGAAGGGCGCCTTCGACATCGGCGACGTATGTAACGCTCTGAGCGATAAGCTGGTGTTCCGTCATCCGCACGTTTTCGGCAATGTGGAAGCTAACGACGCGGAAACAGTTTCAAAAAACTGGGAACAGCTGAAGCTGCATGAGAAGGGTGGCAACAAGACTGTGCTCGCCGGAGTGCCGTCGTCGCTGCCGGCTCTCATCAAGGCCAACCGCATACAGGAAAAGGCTGCTCATGTGGGTTTCGACTGGGAAGAACCTCAGCAGGTATGGGACAAGGTGAAAGAGGAGATTGCCGAGACGGAGGCAGAGATAAAAGCCGGCAATAAAGAGAATATGGAAGCCGAGTTCGGCGACCTTTTCTTCTCGCTGGTGAATGCCGCCCGACTGTATGGCGTCAATCCCGAGAATGCCCTTGAGCATACAAACCGCAAGTTCATAAACCGTTTCAACTATCTGGAAGCCAAGGTTAAAGAAGCCGGCAAAGACCTGAAGAGCATGAGCCTCAGCGAAATGGACGCCATCTGGGACGAGGCAAAGAAACAGTTCTGACAGTAAGACACCGGCTTATGATAGTTTGCATCACCGAGAAACCGAGCGTTGGCAAGGATATTGCCGCGATATTAGGCGCCACGACCCGTCGCGACGGCTATTTCGAGGGCAACGGCTATTACGTAACCTGGACGTTCGGTCATCTTTGTTCGCTGAAAGACCCGGCCGATTACAATGAATACTGGCGCCGATGGAGTCTTGGAGCTTTGCCCATGATTCCGCCCCGTTTCGGCATTAAGCTGCAGAATGACGAGGGCATACAACGTCAGTTCAGGGTAATAGAGAAGCTGATTTCTGAAGCCGACGAGGTGATAAACTGCGGTGATGCCGGCCAGGAGGGTGAATTAATTCAACGGTGGGTTTATCAGAAAGCCGGTTGCACCAAACCGGTGAAGAGGTTGTGGATTTCATCGCTTACCGATGAAGCCATTCGCGAAGGTTTCCACAATCTTCAGCCTTCAGCCAATTACCAGAGCCTCTATGTGGCAGGCTTATGCCGCGCCATCGGCGACTGGGTATTAGGCATCAACGCCACAAGGCTGTATACCCTGAAATATGGCATTGACAGGCAAATTCTGTCGATTGGTCGCGTGCAGACTCCCACGTTGGCTTTGGTAGTGAAACGCCAGAAAGAGATTGAGGAATTTGTGCCCCGAGATTCGTGGGAACTGAAAACGCGTTATCGCGATGCCATATTCACCTCCGCTCTCGAGCCGTTTCCCACTGAAGAAAAGGGTAAAGCAGCGCTACAGAGTATAGCGGATAAGTTGCTGAAAATCGGCAACATAACAAAGAAGAAAGGGTCAGAGGCTCCGCCGCGTCTGTTCGACCTTACCAGCCTGCAGGTAGAGGCAAACCGAAAATACAGTTTCAGCGCCGACCTCACGCTGAAAACTATCCAGAGCCTGTATGAGAAAAAGCTCACAACTTATCCGCGCGTCGACACCACTTACCTCACTCAGGATGTGTATAAACAATGCGGCAAGATTCTCAATTCCCTCACAGCTTATCAAACGCTGTTGGAGCCACTGCGCGGTAAGCCTCTGAAAAAGAGTTCAAAGGTTTTCGACAACAGCAAGGTTACCGATCACCACGCCATCATACCCACAGGTCAGAAACCGGGCAACCTAACGGACGAGGAGCAAAAGATTTTCGATTTGGTGGCTAAAAGGTTTATCGCAGCCTTCTATCCCGACTGCCGGTTTGAGCAGACCACCGTAACCGCAAAAGCCGGCGATGTGGATTTCAAATGTTTGGGACGCGTCACCCTTGACCCGGGCTGGAAAGCCGTTTACAGCACCGACAGCGCCAAAGAGCCGGATGAAAAAAGCTCGGCAAGCGGCACAAAAGAGGAAGAATCGGGCTCAATACCTGCCTTCAGGAAAGGTGAAGAGGGACCGCATAAGCCGTTCCTGGCCAAGAAAACTACCCAGCCGCCGAAATATTACACCGAGGGTACATTGCTCAAAGCCATGGAAACGGCCGGCAGCCAGGTGGATGATGAAGAGTTGCGCGAGGCTCTTAAAGCTAACGGCATAGGGAGGCCGTCAACACGCGCCTCAATCATTGAAACGCTGTTTAAACGCGGATACATAAGGCGCGAGCGCAAGAGTCTGCGGGCCACGCAGGCCGGCATAGACATCATTGGCATTATAAAAGAGGAGTTGCTGAAAAGCGCCAAGCTCACCGGCCAATGGGAGCGCAAACTGCGAATGATTGAGAGTGGCGATTACAAAGCCGAAGACTTTATCGGCGAGATAAAGAAGATGATAAACGACATCACCATTTCCGTGCTCAGCGACAACACCAACCGCCACATAAGCACAAACATCCCCGATTCCAAACCCGAAAAGGCTCGTAAAACGTTATCTAAGCAAGACTCTAAGAAAGACTGATTTCAACTTACAGCTCTGAAAAATGGATAACGATACGGTGCAATATATTCTTGTTGGCGCATTTTTCCTTCTTCTTATCGGTTGGATGATATACAAAAAAGTCCATCAGCGAAGAAGACGAAGCAACACCCGTACGGACGTCTGCAACAGCTGCTGCACAGGGTGCTCGCTCTCTTCGCGGCCGCGCGAGTTCAAACCGAAAAAGTCATCCGGGCAGAGAGGGGATAACAACTGCTGCGAAAAAGGGGAGAACAACTGTTGCGGATAGATTGATGCTCCATTTTTTCTGCTCAAACACACTGAGGCGTCGCTTTGTGCAAAATTCGCCGTCAAAGCAGTAAAATTTAGGGATATAGGGGTTCTTAGACTTGCATAATCGAAGAGAAAGTTGTAACTTTGCAAAGAATTTGGAGCAGGCAAAACTGCGTCAAATTTTCAGCCCTTGTACAGGGCGGCAGTGTGATGGGAAAATCGTCTGCTGTCAGAAAGACTTTTTTTGAGTAACACAACAACTTACAACAATGAAGAAATTCGCACTCAACGCCGAACCGCGCAAAGAACTCGGCAAAAAGAGCACCAAAGCTCTCCGCAAACAAGACCTCATTCCGTGCGTTCTCAACGGCGGCAAAATCGTAGAACTTCCTTACAAAGAGGCTCTCCGTCCGGGCGAGAAACTCGTGGAAATAGCCAACAACCGTGGTCTGATTACCACCGACATGGTAGTTAAATCGGAAGATGTTCGCAAGCTCATCTACACTCCCGACATCTTTGAGATTGACCTGACCCTGAACGGCGAAGAACGCAAAGCTGTGCTGAAAGACATCCAGTTCCAGCCGGTAAAAGACACCATTCTCCACCTCGACTTCCTGGAGGTATTCCCCGGCAAGCCCATCGAGATGGAAGTGCCCGTACAGATTGAAGGCCACGCCGAGGGCGTAAAAGCCGGTGGTAAACTGTCGCTGAGCATGCGCAAACTGCGTGTAAAAGCCGAATACGCCGCAATCCCCGAAAAGCTTGTCATCAATGTCGACAACCTTGGCCTTGGCCAGTCGCTCAGCGTAGGCGACCTCCACTTCGAGGGTCTGGAGCTGATGAACGCCAAGAATGCCGTTGTCTGCGCCGTACAGCTGACGCGTGCCGCCCGTGGCGCCGCCGCTAAGGCAGAAACGGAAGCATAAGCAAACCGGCTACAGGCTTAAGAAATATGGTACGCGGTGTGGAAGACGGTTAAGTCCGGCTCCTGCCGCGTGCTTTTTTTAGATTGTTGCATTGACAAAGATTGAAAATGCCAAGCATGAGCGGGCTGAGTTCTATTCTTAAAAGACTTTTCGGCGCCAAAAGCACGCCGAAGACTGACCCTGACATGAAAAAATTTCTGATTGTGGGTTTAGGCAACATTGGCAGTGAGTATGTAGGCACTCGCCATAATGCCGGTTTTATGATTGCCGACACGCTGGTGCAGGAAGACCCTCGCGGCGCGGCGTTTGAGAGTTGCCGTTATGGCGAAATGGCCCGCTTGAAGGTGAAGAATTGCGAATTACTGGTGCTGAAACCCTCCACCTTTATGAACTTGAGCGGCAATGCGGTTCGATACTGGATGAATCACGAAAAGCTCCCTCTGGAGAATCTGCTCGTCCTTGTTGATGACATAGCGCTGCCTTTCGGGGTGATACGCCTGAGAAAAGGTGGAAGTGATGCCGGGCACAACGGACTGAAGAACATAGCTCAGGAATTAGGCACGCAGGCCTACAACCGTCTGCGTTTCGGTGTAGGCAATGATTTCGCCAAGGGACAGCAGATTGACTATGTGTTAGGCACATTCCCGCCTGAGGAGAAGAAGCTTCTGCCCGAACGCCTCAAAGTGGCGGCAGAAGCGGTAAAAGCCTTCTGCCTGAGCGGCATACAATTTGCAATGACTAATTTTAACAACAAATAATAATAATAATGCGGAGAAAGCCGCACAGACTCCAACGGCGGCAACCTCCGGTTTAACCCTACCACCATGAAAAAAACTGCAATTGCAATGAGCGCAATGCTAATTCCTCTGCTGGCCACCACCGGATGTAATCCGGAGAAGGAAAGCGTAATCAGCGCTCCGAGTGTGGAAATCACCGACGGCATGATGAGTCCGGAGGTGCTTGAGGCTTTTGGCCGTGTCAGCGAGGCTGTGCCCAGCCCCGACGGCAAGAAAATAGCCTTCACCGTGGGCTATGAGAGCATTGAATCGAATGCTTCGAACGCCGAGATTTACATCATGAACGCCGACGGCTCGGAGGTAAAACAACTTACCCAGACGTCAAAGTCGGAGAGCAATATCCGCTGGATAGAAAACGGCAGCAAGATAGCCTTTGTCTGCATGGATCAGAACAGCGGCAATCCTCAGATGTTCACCATCAATCCCGACGGCAGTGAGCGCCGCCGCGTGTCGAACCTTGAAAACGGCGTAAGCTGCTTCGAGGTATCACCTACAGGCGACAAAGTGCTCTTAGGCTCAGCTATCAGCGCCGAGGATAAGGACTCAACGCTCTACAACGGTCTGCCCCTGACTACCGGCCGCGTGGTCAATGACCTGATGTACAAACACTGGGACGAATGGGTAACGACTATACCTCATCCTTTCCTTGCCGACTTCGTAAACGGCGAAGTAAGCGGTGAAGCCAAGGATGTCCTTGCCGGCAAACCCTGGGAATGTCCCATGAAACCCTTCGGCGGCAGCGATTGCTTTGCCTGGGCTCCCGACGGCAAGACTTTCGTGCTTGTTTATCGCGCACTCACTGGCAAAGATTACGCCTTCTCCACCAACTCCGACATTTATCTGTATAATGCCGACGGCTCTCTGGTGGCAAACCTCAGCGAAGGCAATCCGGGCTATGATACCGACCCCGTTTTCTCACCCGACGGCAAGAAGCTGGCGTGGCTGAGCATGGCAACGGCAAAATTCGAGAGCGACAAGAAGCGTCTGATGGTTATGGATATGGCCACCCGCAATGTCCGCGACCTCACTGAAAACTGGGATTACTGGCCCGAAGGAATGGCTTGGGAACCCGGCTCACAGTATATCTTCTTCAACGGCTATTATCAGGGCACAATGCCTATCTTCCGCATCAACACCACAACAGCCAAAATCGACACCGTGGCGTCCGGAATGTGGGATTATGTAGGCGTTCAGCCACTCACAGCCGACAGCGTTGTGGCTCTGCGCCACAGCATGCGTCGTCCCAATGAGGTATGCGTGGCTTCTGTTGGTGGCAAGGACTGCAAGGACATCACCACCATCAACACTGCTCTGCTCAACAAACTCAAGCTTGGCGATGTACACAAGGAGATGATTCCCACCACCGACGGCAAGCTGATGACGACCTGGATTATCACTCCGCCCGACTTTGACCCCAACAAGAAGTATCCGGCCATTCTCTATTGCCAGGGTGGTCCTCAGCAGGCTGTCAGCCAGTTCTGGAGCTATCGCTGGAACTTTATGATTATGGCAGCCAACGGCTACGTTGTCATAGCCCCCAACCGCCGCGGCCTGCCGGGCTTCGGCACGGAATGGAACCTGCAGATTTCAAAGGATTACGGCGGCCAGAACATGCGCGACTACTTCTCGGCTGTTGACTACATGAAGAGCAAATACTCTTATATCGACGCCGACCGCATCGGCGCTATCGGTGCCAGCTATGGCGGCTTCTCGGTTTATTGGCTCGCCGGACATCACGAAAACCGCTTCAGAGCTCTGGTGGCTCATGCCGGTATCTTCAATATGGAAGCTCAGTATCTCGAGACCGAAGAAATGTGGTTTGCCGACTTCGACATGGGCGGCGCTCCCTGGGAAAAAGATAACGCAGCAGCTCAGGCTACCTTTGCCACATCACCGCATAAGTTCGTGGACAAATGGACGGCTCCTATCCTGGTAACCGTTGGCGAACTCGACTATCGCATCTTAGCTTCGCAAGGCATGATGGCCTTCAATGCCGCCAAGATGCGTGGTCTGGAAGCTGAAATGCTGGTATTCCCCGACGAGAACCACTGGATTCTGAAACCTCAGAATGCAGTTCTGTGGCAGCGCACATTCTTCCAGTTCCTCGACAAATATCTGAAGAACCCGCAGCCCGGCAGCGTAAAAGCTGCCCCTGCAGCTGAACCTGCCGCTCCTCAGGCAGAAAAAGCTGAAGCTGAGCAATAAGCCTCAATCAATATCAAAGGATGCGTCAATATAATTTTGGCGCATCCTTTTGGTTATAATTTGGAGAGCCAGAAGGAGCGTAATTGCCGGTAGGGAAGGAGGAATTTGCCATTGCGCATGGGAGCGACCCATTTGCCGTTGAGGCGCATACAAACGTAGATTTCGCCGGAAGGTGATTTGAGCGATACTATCAGCAAATTGGCGCCCAAGGGCACTACATCAGAGTCTTTCCAATAGCGGCTTACAGAGGCGTAATTATCAGTGGCTGAGTATCTACATTCCGGCAGCTGCATTAAAGAGAAAAGGGGCATTAACGTCTCGGCATGGGCAAACCGCAAATCGGCCACCGGAGCATTATCACTTCCGGCTTTGTCCATGGAAGCTATCAGAGAACGCAATAAGGGTCGGGCGGCACTGTCGGGAATGGCGCTTATGTCGGTTGCAGTGCGTTGAAGATAATGCTTTAGGTTGGCAGCCTGCCAGCAACGCTCATACTCATCCTCTGTCATCCATTGCTTATAGTCGGCAGCGATGCCTGTGGCACGCATCGACTGAAGTACCGCATACATATCCAGTGAAATTTTACGATAGCGCTGCGAGTCGACGCCAAAGGCATTTCCCACTAACCTGTGTGCCGGCGCTTCGGGCACATTCTGCCGCACAAATTCGTTGTAAACGCCTTTCCACTTGCCCTTCTTAAGATACGACGAATAGAGGGTGTCTGTATCAAAAAATCGCAACAGGGAGTCGTAACATTTACCTTCGGAGGTAGAGATTTGCAAATCAGGACTTAAGCTGCAGAGTGAGTGGCAAAACACATACATTGATTTAACCACTCTTGGCACATAAGTGGCGATTGCTTCCACGCGTCCCTGCTTCAGCAAATCCGGACAAAGATTAACCATCTGCCGTGCCAGCGTCTCTTCCTCCACAACGCCTAAAGAGTCGAGGGCGCCCCAACGCTGTGCAGTGGTATTTTCCACATTGTCAAGCAGTTGCAGAAACGCAGAGCCCTGTCTGGTAAGCGAATTATATTGCTTTGCCTTGAGCATTTCCGCGCGTAAGTCGGATACTTTGTTTTGCGACGAGAGGAAACGCGCTCCATGTCGTGCCACATAATTAATCATCACCGGCTTCAAGGAATCGCCGGCCACCATAGCCAATCCCTCATCCTGCGTTAGATCATACGGTGTCATAGAACCCGCAGGCAGGCTGTTTGGCTCATGCTTTTGAGCCGGTGCCGAAAGGGTGCAGATAAACAGGCTGACAAGGACTGTAAGGCGTCCTATAAAGCGTAATCGGGTAGTAGCGTTTGTTTCCGCTTTATGATGAAAGGGATGGTATTTCTTTGCTTTGAGTCTCATTTCTGTTGGGCTTATATCATTGCAACGTTTGAGAGTCAAAACTGTTAGCCGTAGGCGATAAAAAGTAGAGGTCATGCCGGAATTATGGGCATAACCTCTATGTGGTTTCAGTGGATGTTGGTTAGGTAGGGTATAGGAGAGAAGGAGAGCACTCAGAAGAGAGGTGGCGGTTGAATTTTAATGCTGTTTGGAGAGATGAATTATTTGATAATTCGTTTTGCACCCACGTAACGCGGAACGTAGTAGCCGGAGAAAGGACTGATTTTCACACCTTTAAGGCTTGCGTGGATGAAGGTGAAATCGCCTGTAACCTTGTCAACGCTGTAGACTATGCCAACGTGACCAACATTCTTGCCGCTCGACCTTGAAGTAAAAAACACCAAATCACCTTTTCTAAGGTCTTTACGGGCCACCGGTTCGCCCTGAGTGTACTGGATGCGAGAACCCGGTGATATGTTGTAACCGAATTGTTTGTAGATAAAGCTTGTGTAACCGGAGCAGTCGAAAGCGCGGGGGCCTTTAGCGCCGTGCACGTAAGGAGTGCCGATATATTTCTTCGCCTCCGAAAGAAGGTCATCAATCATTGATGACGTCTTGCTCGAAATAGCATTGGCAGCTTCGCGAGCGTTAACATCGGTCGATACCATGTTGCTGAGGGTGTTGCCGTCCATTTTCGACACCTTTGCTATCTGGTGTGCTTTTTCATGGGCGGTCATGGGCTTCTGGGCGCAGACCGATACTGTCGCAACTGCTATTGCTATGGAGGTGATTATTGTTCTGAATTTCATATTATCGCGGTTTAGTCCGTGGTTTGTGTGAGCCGGATAGGTTAGTTATCCTCTTTTCACATTGCAAAGGTAATAAAAATTCTCTTTAACGTCAAGGGGTGAGAGTGCTGTAAATCAACATGTTAACGCTATTTAGGTTTTGGCACACTTCAAGGTTCGGTGTGCAAAAAACATATATTGCAAATCGCCCGAATCCCGCTCTGTCAGCGGTATTCGGGCGATTTTACGCTTATACGAAAATTTTCCTCAACCAACCCTTTTAAGGTGCAAAACGGGCAAATTCACAATTTTGCATTTAACTTTTCTTAACTTTTTAACTTCAACTTTTTCAGCCACTTAGGTGTAAGTGGCGTGTAGTTTAAGATTATTTGTTAAAGGGTCTTAGACCAGTAATAGGTCAAAAAAGGAAGCGTCTGAGCTCGCGGTAGAGGCGATAGGTGGGCAGCCCCATAACATTATAGAAACTGCCTCTTATGCCTTCTATTGCCACGCATCCAATCCATTCCTGAATGCCGTAGGCTCCGGCCTTGTCAAGAGGGTGAAAGTTGGCCACGTAGTAAGCTATCTCCTCATCGCTGAGTGCGCCGAAGGTAACCTGCGAAGAGGCCGAGAAGTTAATCTGGCGCTCTGTGGTACCTACCGTTACACCCGTTACGACTTCATGAGTACGGTTCGCCAGCGATGACAGCATGTGCTGAGCCTCCTGCGCCGTTTTGGGTTTGCCCAGAATCCGGTGGTCGTTAATCACTATGGTATCAGCCGTTATTAGCAATTCATTCTCCTTAAGCTGATTCTTATAGCCGTTAAATTTGAGCGCCGAGAGGTATTGCGGCACGTTGACGGGCAACATATCGGCCGGATATACCTCCTTCACTCCTTCAATGTTCACCACCGTGAAAGGGATGCACAGCTGAGTGAGCAGTTCTTTGCGGCGCGGCGATTTGCTGCCGAGCAGGATATGGTATTTGTCGCAGAGTTGTTGCAGAGGGAATGGTGTCATGATGCATCTGTTTACCAGCCGAAAGCATCGGCGTCGCGCAGCCAGTTGTTGTGCGCTTTCATTGTTTGTTCAATAATGTCGCGGCCAACGCCGTAACCGCCGTTGCGAGGTGAGATATATAGCGCTGTCTCCAAAGCCTCCGGGGCAGCATCGGCGGGAGCGCAAGGCAGCCCGACATGACGCATACAGGGAATGTCGGGAATGTCGTCGCCCACATAAACCACCTCCTCAGGTTTAAGGTCTTCTTTCTGCATCCAGTCTAACAGCAGAGGAAGTTTCTCTGCCGCACCCAGGTAGATATTCCGCACTCCGAGCGACTCAAACCTTACCCTGACGGCATGAGTCTTGCCTCCGGTAAAGATGGCTATTTTGTAACCGAGTTTAGAGGCAAGCTGCATGGCATAACCATCCTTGATATTCACCATGCGCAGAGGCTCGCCGTCAGTCGACATTGGGATGGTAGAAGGCGAAAGCACGCCGTCAACGTCAAAGGCGAAAGCTTTGATTTTTGTCAAGTCGTAGGCTATGGAACTCACTATTTCTGTTGCTTTTCAGTCTTTATACAAATTCAGGATATGCTGAGAGAGGAGTCGATAAACACGGCTGGTATGGGGATGCCCCTGAAGCAGGTTCATGTGAGCCCAGAGGGTCTTTACATCGCCGCGGCGCGCCGGACCTGTCTGAGCCTTCTCCGGACCTATCTCCAACGCTTTTGCCACAGTTTCCTCAATCAGTTGGCCATAAGTGGACAGGCCTAAGGGAGCAATGGATTTCTCGGCCAGCATCAGCATATAGTTGAGATAATTGCAGGCAAAGACAGCGCCAAGATGCACATGTGCCCGCAGATTGGAATCGGCTGTGCGGGCATTGTCGGTCATATCAGCGGCCAAATCCATCAGTGCCTTCTCCGTCTCAGGCGAATCACCCTCCACAAACACGGGAATATGGTTATATTGCAGTTTGCGACCTTTGGTGAAAGTCTGCATAGGGTACAACACACCGGCGTGGTGAGAGAGTTCGCCAAGCTCTGCCAGCGGCACAGTGCCCGAATTATGCACTATGATGGCTTTGCTATTCTCAAGCATGGCGTCGGCCTTACGGGCCACCTCGTCAATAGCGCTGTCGGTTACAGCCACTATGCAGAGGTCGGCATTGGGTTTAAATCCTTCAAAAGTGTGGGGATTGGTTTCCGATACTTCATAGCCGGCTTCCGAGAGCCAGGTTTGCAGATGAGAGGCTACATTACCTCTGCCTATTATACAGATGCTTTTCATTGTAATGTGGTGTTACCGGTTTTCAGAATATTAATTAAGCCCATGGTGAGGCGCAGGTTTATTTCCACACAAAGGTTAAAGCCTAAAGTGGGGGAATAAAGGGCATCGATACCGGCCGGACCGGAGTATCGGGGCGCAATAATCCTGTTAATAGCATAACGCTGTTTTTGGAGTAAGCGTTCAGTCCAGCCGCGCGATTGCAGCAAACTCAAAATCTCCTGCTGCAAAGCCCGGCTGTTACCTTTGTATTGAGCCCGAGAATCCACCTCAAAGAGCGAATAGCCCATAAAATGAGCTTCTCCGTGATGAATATCCCATTCAGTGGCGAAGTCGAACTCCTGCTTCCAGTCGGGCTCTGCCATCACAGATTTCTGCCTCTTCAGAGTGCCTGTAAGCCAACGTGTCAGGGTCAGATTATCGCCCGGCAGAACGCGTCTCACACCGCGTCCCGAGGAGCTCCACGGAGCTTTCAGATAACCGCCCTGATGAGCCTCGCACCATTCTTCTATATCGGCCATAGATGTCAGTTCGCATGGCAGCAGCTCGGATGGAGTATCCACGAGCTGATGAAACGCCACTGTGGTGCGCCGGTGAGCAAGTTCTTTCAGAGCCTCCATACGGCCGGGAGAGGGGAGCAGGGCAGAGCTGATGTTATGGCGTTCGAGCAAGCGCCTGATGGTGGGATTCCAGCCCCAGGGTTTTATGGCTGCAAAATCATTGTCGTCTAAGTCCTCAACACTCACAAGGCGCAATGTTTTCTCCTTTACCTTGTCGGCATAGAGCATATTCTTTTCAGGAGCGTCAAGCAGCAGGATGGCGTCGCCGGGAGCTGCCCATAAAGAGGGGAGAAGTGCCAGGCGGCGGCGCAACGAGATTATGTTTGCCTTAGGCGTAAAATTGTCGCCGTCATAGCCCAGGGCGAAGTCGGTGTCGGGATTGAAAATATGCAGAGTAGCGCCTGTCATTGGCGCTTGGCATGATTGAAACGAAGCGGCTCGGCGGCTTTTGTCATGAAAGTGCCTTTGTGGTAAGCCAACTCACCGTTTACGTAAGTGCTTTCTATACTATGGCTGAAGCGAATGCCCTGATAAGGCGTCCAGCCGCATTTGGAATAGACCTTCTCACCAGCCACTGTGGGATGCGTGGGGTCAACAACCACCAAGTCAGCCCGATAGCCGTTGCGGATAAATCCGCGTTTCTCTATGCCGAATAGCTTGGCGGGGTTGCAGCACATCAGTTCAACAACCTGCTGCTGAGTGACGACTCCCTGCAACGCCAGTTCAAGCATAATCAGCAGCGATTGCTCTACTCCGGGGCCTCCTGAAGCGGCTTTCAAAGCTCCACCTTCTTTTTCCGAGAGGAGATGAGGGGCATGGTCAGTGGCTACAATCTGAATACGGCCGTCGGCGATAGCGCGGCGTAACTCAGCCCGGTCTTCGGCTCGTTTCACTGCCGGGTTCCATTTTATCAAAGCTCCCAGACGGTCGTAATCGGCATCCGTAAACCAGAGATGATGCACGCAAGCCTCGCCCGTTATCTTGCGCTGCTCAAGAGACTCATTGCCGAGCATGCGCGCCTCTTCGGCCGTGGAGAGATGCAGGATATGCAGACGCGTTCCCAATCGGCGGGCTCGCTCAATGGCTCTCCGGGTACTCTCACTGCAAGCTTTGTTGCTGCGAATCAACGGATGAGCCGACACGGGAACGTTGTCGCCGTAGCGCTCGCGGAAGCCTTCGGTGTTGGCTTTAATGATGGACTCATCTTCGCTGTGTATGGCTATCAGCCACGGAAGAGAGAAGATGCGGTCCAAGGCCTCCTCATTGTCGACCAGCATATTGCCCGTTGATGCGCCGAGAAATACTTTTATGCCGGGGATTTGCGAAGGATCTATTTTTGCAATTTCATCTTCATTGCTGTTGGTGGCGCCGAAGAAGAATGAATAATTAGCCCATGACACATCGGCTCCCCGTTGCATCTTATCCTGCCAGGCTTTGAGTGTAACCGTTTGCGGCTTGGTGTTGGGCATATCCATAAAGGAGGTAACGCCCCCGGCCAGAGCCGCCCGGCTTTCGCTCTCTATGTCACCTTTATGTGTTAGACCGGGGTCGCGGAAATGCACCTGGTCATCTATCACTCCCGGCAAAATCCATTTGCCTTCAAGGTCTTGGACTTTCTCACATTCTTTCATGAGAGAGGGCTCAGGAGTTCCGGCTGCTACAGCTTCAATGTCTTTGCCGTTAATCAGCACATATCCTATGAAGTCATCGTCGCCGGTAAAGACACGGGCGTTATGCAGTAAAGTGCGGGCCATCAGATTTTTCTTCTCAGTGCTTTTAAACGCAGTTTTATGACACCAAAAGCTGCCTCTCCGAAGATTGAGCCCGACATCTTGCTGGTTCCTGCCACGCGGTTGACAAACACTATGGGCACTTCCACAATTTTAAATTTTTTGCGGAAGGCACGATATTTCATCTCAATCTGGAAAGCGTAGCCCTTAAACTGAATTTCATCGAGCCCTATCTCCTCAAGCACTTTGCGACGATAGCAAACGAAACCTGCCGTTGTGTCGCGCAACTTCATGCCGGTAACGATGCGCACGTATGCCGAGGCATAGAACGACATCAGCACTCGGCCCATAGGCCAGTTCACTACGTTGACGCCACCTATATAACGCGACCCCACAGCCACATCAGCGCCATCTTCTCGGCAGGCTTTCAACAGACGCGGCACATCTTTGGGATTATGGCTGAAGTCGGCATCCATCTCCATGATGTATTTATAGCCTCTGTCGAGCGCCCATTTGAAGCCGTGAATGTAAGCAGTTCCGAGACCGAGCTTTCCGGCGCGTTCCTCTAAGAACAAGCGGTCAGGCCATTGTTCGGCCATCTTGGTCTTTACCACACCGGCAGTGCCGTCGGGGGAATTGTCATCAATTATCAGCACCGAGAAATCGGGGCCGAGATTCAGAACAGCATCGATAATTTTATCGATGTTCTCTATCTCGTTGTATGTTGGTATTATAACAAGAGCATCGGTCATAGCATTCTCGGTTAAAATTTGATGTTATATTTTTTCAGGAGATATAGCGGGTGATATGATTGCTTAGCCAGCCTAAGTCCCGGGTCTCCGGCGTCATCTTCGCGGTTGATGAACTTAATCTCAGGATGAAGAGCCGTAACGGCTTCCGCAAAAAATTTATTGATGGCCTCAAAGGAGCCGGCAACGCTTCTCTCAGCCTTTTCCACATGAATATGCAGCGTGTCGCCGATGATGTCGCCAATGGTGTAAGCGGCCAATTGTTCACCTATGCAGAGCAAGCCGCCTATGAGGTTCTCATCGCCTTCCTCAATGCGTTCAAGGAGTATGTCGGCCAACTTGCGTTCATAGCAGGCTTCGCGGCTCTGAGAGGCCTCTTTATCAACATTGCGACTTATCACATTCCTCACCGACGCCACATCTTCAGGCTTCATGAACCTGAAATGGCCGTCCGGGTAAGTGGCTTTGAACTGGTTGACGTGATTGCGCTTTTTGCTCATCTTCTTACCCGCAAGCGTGGCAAGTGCCTGAGCATCATATATATAATCCTCCCATGAGGGAAGTTCCGTCATTTCCTTGCCGCCAATGGCCATTAGCCTTTCGGCATCCTCCTGCGGCACTGCCGAGAAAATCAGGTCGATATTGCAACTTTCGCAATATTGGCGCAACACCTTTACCGACTCCTCAAGCGGCATCACCCCCAAGGGGACAGAGAATGTTGTTACAGGCTCGGTAAACTCACCCGTGCCGGGAGCGCGACCCATAATAAACAAAGTGTCGTTGTGGATGGCGTAGTGATAATCGAACATATCCACCCACATCAGAATGCCACCGTAAGAGAAGTCGCAACTGCGGCCGGTATGCTGACGCAGATATGGCAACATCTTCGCCATGGCATCGGCATCAACCGGTTGAAACTGCAGCAAACAGGTGTCCTTAATCATACTTTGAATATTATTTGCCCAGGGCGTAATAAACGAAACCGTCCTTCTCAAGCTCCTTGCGCGAGTATATGTTGCGGCCGTCGAGCACAACGTGCTGCTTCATGAGGCGCTTTGCGTTGAGCCAGTCGGGCATTCTGAACTCCTTCCATTCGGTGAGGAGCATCAGAGCGTCGGCATCTTTGAGCGCACTGTACATATCCGGCGCATAGCTTATGGTATCACCTACCCTGCGCTGAGCCTCCTTCATTGCCACGGGGTCATACGCCACAATTTCGGCGCCGGCATTCTTCAGCAAGTCGATAAGCACCAAAGCGGGTGCTTCGCGCATATCGTCAGTCTCAGGCTTGAAAGCCAGACCCCACATTGCAATCTTCTTGCCCTTCAGCTCACCGTTGAAGTGCTTCTGCAACTTGTCATACAGCAGATGCTTCTGGTCTTCATTGACGGCCTCAACAGCCTGCAGCACGCGCATATCATAACCATACTGTGCAGCTGTGCGGATAATGGCTTTTACGTCCTTGGGGAAACAGGAGCCGCCATATCCGCAACCCGGATAAAGGAACTTTGTGCCTATGCGGCGGTCGCTTCCTATGCCTTTGCGCACCATTTCCACATCGGCGCCCACACGGTCGCACAGATTGGCGATATCGTTCATAAACGATATGCGGGTGGCGAGCATGGCATTGGCGGCATATTTAATCATCTCAGCCGAACGGATGTCGGTGAAAATCATACGATCAGACGACAGGGTGAAGGGGCGATAGATACGCTCCATGAGCTTGCGGGCGCGGGGAGTATCCACACCCACGACCACGCGGTCAGGACTCATGAAATCTGCTATAGCGGCTCCCTCCTTGAGGAATTCCGGATTTGAAGCCACGTCAAATTCCACATTCACGCCACGTTTGTCGAGCTCTTCCTGCACAGCTTCACGCACCAGCGTTGCCGTACCCACCGGCACAGTGCTTTTGGTAACCACGCAGACATAATTATTTATATTCTGGCCAATTTCGCGCGCTACGCCCAATACATAGCTCAGATCGGCAGAGCCATCCTCGTCAGGAGGGGTACCCACAGCTGAGAATACAGCTTCAACGCCGCTGTCGAGTGCCTCTTTCAGCGACGTGGTAAAATTAAGTCTGCTGGCTTTGCAGTTACGTTCCACCATGGCCTGCAATCCGGGCTCGTAGATGGGTACTTTATGCTGACGCAGACTCTTTATTTTTTCTTCGTTAACATCAACACAGGTTACCTCGATTCCCATGTCGGAAAAACATGCGCCCGACACGAGTCCCACATATCCCGAACCAACTATGGCTATTTTCATATAAGCTTTTTCTTTAGTGTAATTCAGTGCAAAGTTACGAAAGAAATCTGAGTCAGACAATACATTATAAAAAATCGAAAAAGATTTTCCTCTCAATATTGCTCACTATAAAAGGACACTTGCATAATTGCCGGAAATGTTGTAAATTTGCACTTGCAATTTTCAACAAAAACTATCCTAAGAAACCACATACACTGAAATAAAATATGTCAACGTCCATATGGCATGCGTTAATAGCGTGTCTGATATCCATCTTTATCCTTGCAGGTTGCTCCAATACGAACGAGACAGGACAGTCAGTGCAGACAGAGTCATACATCAATGAAAATGACGCTCTGCCCCTTGACAGCTCCTCATCTGAAGAACAGCAAAAGAAAGATTCTGTGGCCAAAGGGCCTCAATACACCAACCATAAGTTCGCCTCTGCCGAAGAAGCCATAGCCTTCATGCAGGAATCGCCCGATTGGGATAAATATCGCGAGGGCATCTTTCCGCAGGCCGCAACAGAGGATTTGAATTACACAACAAAGCTGCTCAACAGCCCCTACAAACACTTCATCGTGGTAGATAAATCGAAAATGAAGGTGGTGCTGTTCGACCGCTACGGGCGTGTGGTGCATGACTACGGCATGGCCGGCCCGCGCAACTTCGGCACAAAACAGAAGAAAGGCGACTGCCGCACTCCCGAAGGGTATTTCTCGGCTGAGGGTGTGTATGACAGCTCAGACTGGGAGTACATTGACGACAATGGCAAGAGGCATCCCGGAAAATGCTTCGGACCCCGATTCATACGTATCAAGAATCCGGTTACCACGCAAGTGGGTATTCACGGCACTTCTTCGCCCGGCTCCATTGGCAAACGCACAAGCCACGGCTGCATACGTGTTTATAATGAGAACATTCTCCAGTTGGTAAAATATGTTGAACGCGGCATGCCCATTCTCGTGCTTCCGAGCAAGAATGACATGGCAGTCAACACGCAGGCAGGCCTTTACAAAGGCTGGTTCAACACCGGCGTCGCACCTTTAGCTTCCGCTAATCTGGGCAATTCGCAGCCGTCCAAGCCTAAAGAGAAGAAAACCTCGGCAGAAGGCAGCGAGACGCAGGTAACTGAATCGCCCGAGGTGGAACAGCCTGTTACCGAGCCGGCGCAAGAGCCGGTGGAAACACCCGCCGAACCGGAGAAAACAACTAACGACTGACTGTAAAATTTTGGCCGCTTCTCATTGAGGCGGCAATTAAAAAAAGAGCTCCAATTGTCAAAAGACGATACATATTCGCCTGAGATAGGATTCTATGGCGAAACGGGTGGCATCCCCGTTTTAAACCCGGCTAACGAAGGGGGGCGGCAAGACCGTTCCCCCCGTAACAATAATAATGGCACATCTGACAACAACGGTAATAAAAAACCGCGTGGCGGTAAGTCTCCGCAAACGTCAGCATCAAGAAAGCGGTCGGTTAAATCGGCACCTGACCCTTCGCCCATAAGCGAGAGAATTAAAAGTGTGTTTCAGAACACCACTTTCAGAGTTCTCACGGGCCTCTTCCTGCTTTTCTTCGCCACATATCTGCTGATAAGCCTTATCTCGTTTGTCAGAGACGGTTTCACCGACCAAGCCCTTATAACCAACACGGCAGGTGTGCATGTCAACAACTATGGAGGCGAAGGGGGAGCAAGGCTGTCGAAGGTGCTTGTTGACGACGGCTTTGGTCTCGGCTCTATAATCATCATCTTCTGGATGATTATGCTGAGTCTCAAATTGCTCACCAATTCGCGTGTCGGCAAGTTCAAGACACTGAACTTCACCATTAAGTGTCTTATTGCCATAGTAACGCTGTCGCTGATATTAGGCCTTCTCACCATTGGTCTCGACTTCCCCTTCAATCCCGGGGGAGCTCACGGACGCTTTGTGAATCAGGTAATAATCGACTACATAGGCTGGGCAGGCGCAGCTTTGCTAAGTCTGTTTATGCTCGTGCTGTTTGTGGTGATATGCCTCAACGACCTCATACAATGGATTATCCGCAAGAAGCGTCAGCATGACACCCGTAAAGCAGCTTTGCGTGCCGAAGAGGAGGCAGAAGCCGCCCGTCGCCGGGAGCTGGAAGAGACTCAGAAGCGCGAATGGGCCGAGGAGGTAAAAGCCGGCGAGCATATCGGCGACGAAGTTGCTGACAGCACGTTCGACTTACCCGACAATGTGGCTTTCCGCAATGAGGCAGCAGCTGCGGCAGATTCTATCTCTCCCGAAGAGGAGGAGATGACATATATATATGATGACGGTGAGGAGCAGGAAGCCGCCGACGGCCGGAATATGCCGCAGGCTGATGCTTCAGCTCAAGAGAATGTTGACAAAGACTCGGCAGAGGGAAATTCCGGTGCTTCTGAAAATGAGGCAGCGAAGGATGCCCCCATGGTGATGAAGGTCAACGTCAATCATATAGCCACGGCTGAAGGTGCCGACTCTCAGCTCCCTGAAGTGGTGGAACGCTATCATTTCCCGCCGGTTGAACTGTTGCATCCGGCAGCTGAGCGCAATGCCCTTGACCGCAATGAGCAGCTCGAAAATAAAGAAAAGATTCGTCGTACACTGCTCGACTTCGGCATTCCCATCACCGACATAGAAGCCACGGTAGGTCCCACTGTAACGCTTTATGAAATCATCCCGGAGCCGGGAATAAAGATTTCCAGCATCCGCAATCTTGCCGATGACATAGCGCGTTCTCTGCGAGCCGTGGGTGTGCGTATCATAGCGCCTATTCCGGGCAAAGGCTCCGTAGGCATAGAAGTGGCCAACAAGGACCCGCAGATAGTGTCAATGCGCACTGTCATCACTTCGCGCAAATTTCAGGAGTGCAAATATGAACTCCCCATTGCCCTTGGCTCAACTATCAACAACGAGGTATATATTGCCGATTTGACCAAGATGCCGCATCTGCTTGTGGCAGGTGCTACCGGTCAGGGCAAGTCGGTGGGTCTGAACGCCATCATCACGTCGCTTTTGTTCCGCAAACATCCCTCCGAGCTGAAGTTCGTGCTGGTAGACCCCAAGATGGTGGAATTGAGCCTTTATTCAGCCATTGAGAAACATTATCTGGCGCGTATGCCGGGCGAAGACGATGCCATCATCACCGATGTTTCGGCAAAGGTGATACCGGCTCTCAACTCGCTCTGCGTGGAAATGGACGACCGTTATCAGCTGCTGAAAGCTGCCCGCGTAAGAGCCATTAAGGAGTACAATCAGAAATTCCTTGCCGGCGAACTGCGCAGCGACGAGGGTCATCGCTTCATGCCTTATATAGTTGTGGTGGTTGATGAATATTCCGACTTGGTCATGACGGCCGGCAAGGAGATAGAAAAGCCCATAGCCCGTTTGGCTCAGAAAGCCCGCGCAATCGGTATCCATCTGATAGTAGCTACCCAACGTCCGTCAACAGACGTGGTTACCGGCATGATTAAAGCCAACTTCCCCGCACGAATCGCATTTAAGGTAAGTTCGGGTGTTGACTCCAAGACCATTCTCAACACCACTGAAGCGCAACAGCTCATTGGCCGCGGCGATATGCTCATTGCCAACGGCAGCGAGCTTGTTCGTGTGCAATGTGCTTTCATCGACACACCCGAGGTGGAAGATATCTGCACATTCATCTCACAGCAGCCCTGCAACGACGAGCCTTACATTCTACCCGAACCGCAGATGGGCGACGGCAGTGAGGCAGGCGGCGAGGGCATGGGTGACCAGCCTATCGACCCGCTGCTGAAGGAAGTGGCTCGTACCATAATAAATCTCGACCAGGCTTCCACATCGGGCATTCAGCGCCGTTTCAACATAGGTTATAACCGCGCCGGCCGAATCATGGACCAGTTGGAACGCCTCGGTGTAGTTGGACCGAGCCACGGAGGCAAACCCCGTTCGGTACTTGTTGACCCGATGGCGTTAGAGAATATTCTCTCCACGCTCAACGTTTAAAAGAGGAGGACTGTTATTAACTCAAACAACAACGACAGCATGACACACCGCCACCATATCAGCATCGGTCTGCTTACAGTAGTTATTTTACTGTTTTGTGCCTCCATCGGGGTGCAGGCCGCGCCATCGGCAAACGAGATTATGCGCAAGGCAGCAGCCACCTTAACCTCATCGTCGGGCGTTACAGTGGAATACAGCCTCTCGGGCAGCGGCCGTAATTCCTCCGGAACGGTGATAATGAAGGGTTCAGCCTTCTTCCTTGACATGGGCCGTTACAAGACATGGTACGACGGTCGCACCATGACAACGCTTGACAACTCGGAAAAAACCGCCACTCTCTCCACACCTTCGGCTGCTGAGGTGAATGAGGCATTGCCGTTGAGCTATATCTCGCAGTGGAGTCGCGACTACAGAGTAGCTCTCGCGCCAAAACAGCCCTCATCAGGTTATTGCCTTATCCTCACGTCAAAAAGCTCAAGCGCAACGGCGCGAAAGGCTGTTCTCACCGTGTCAGCCAACTTTAGACCCTCAAAACTGGTTGTATCATTAAAAAACGGACGCACGGCTACGTTGACAGTCCGCTCGATTACTATCGGCGGCTCGAGCGCAGCCAGTCATTTCCGTTTTCCGACATCAAAATATCCAAAGGTCAAAATCATTGATTTGCGATGATTCAGACTCTTTAATGCAACGCAAAACCTTAATTCTATGGAATCAGAAAAAGTAAAAGTACTGATAATAGGCAGTGGTCCGGCCGGATACACAGCCGGCATATATGCAGGCAGAGCCAATCTCTCGCCGGTGCTTTATGAAGGTCCGCAACCCGGCGGACAGCTGACCACCACAACAGATATAGAGAACTTCCCAGGCTACCCCAAAGGCATCAACGGCACGGAGATGATGGAAGAGTTCAAGGCTCAGGCCGAACGCTTCGGCACACAGGTGCGCAATGCTGCCATAGAGCGCATCGACTTCACCAAGCGCCCGTATCTCTGCCTCGACGAAAACGGCAAACAGATTGAAGCAGAGACGCTGATTCTCGCCACCGGCGCGTCAGCACGTTATCTCGGACTGCCTGATGAAGAGAAATACCAGGGAATGGGAGTAAGTGCCTGCGCTGTATGCGACGGTTTCTTCTACCGTGGCCTCACCGTGGCTGTGATAGGCGGCGGCGACACAGCCTGTGAGGAAGCTGTTTATCTGGCTTCTCTGGCTAAAAAGGTATATCTCGTGGTGCGCAAAGATTACCTGCGTGCCTCGCAGTTCATGAAGGCCAAAGTGGCACATACCGAGAACATTGAGGTTCTGTATAACTGCAATGCTACCGGCCTGTTTGGCGAAGGTGTGGTACAGGGTATGGATGTGGTCCGTTTTGCCGGACTGCCCGAAGAGGAGCACTTCAAACTTCCCATCGACGGCTTTTTCCTGGCCATAGGACATAAACCCAACACCGAGCTTTTCGGCGATTGCGTAGAGCTTGATGCAAAAGGCTTCGTGAAGACTCATCCTAATTCGCAGGCCACCAATCTGCTGGGCGTTTTTGCTGCCGGCGATGTCTGCGACCCGGAATATCAGCAAGCCATCACAGCGGCGGCATCAGGCTGCCGGGCGGCTCTCGACGCCGAGCGTTTCCTGCTCAAGAACTCTATTTCCTGATTCATTACGCTGATGGATCCAAAAGAAAAACAACGCATTCTCGACTCCCGCTATCTGCGCATGGCGTTTATCTGGGCGGAGAATTCATACTGCCACAGACGCCACGTAGGCGCCATCCTGGTAAAGGACAATATGATAATTTCCGACGGTTTCAACGGCACTCCCTCAGGCTTTGAAAACCGTTGTGAAGACGCCGAAGGGGTAACCTTCCCCTACGTGCTTCATGCCGAAGCCAACGCCATTACCAAAGTGGCGCGAAGCAATAACTCGTCGGAAGGTTCCACTCTCTACATCACCACATCGCCGTGTATGGAGTGCAGCAAACTGATTATTCAGTCGGGCATCAAACGCGTGGTCTTTGCCGAGTTATACAGAATAACCAACGGCCTTGACCTGCTGCGTAAGGCGGGAGTAGAGATAACGCACTTTCCCATTGAAGAGATAAAGCAAATAACCGAATCGTTCAACAATCCATAAGCAGGTTTCAAAATTGAAACGGTCAAAAATTCTCTACATACTCACACCATTGCTTTTCATGGCCGGCATTGCCATTGGTGTGTTAATCGGGGCGAGTTTCAAGAAGCAGGTTGCGGCAGGCGACTTGCCTGAGAAATATCAGCAAATCCTGGACCTTATCAGCAACGAATATGTTGACGACATAAGTGTGGATTCATTGTTGGAGATGAACATCCCCGATTTGCTGAGTTATCTTGACCCTCACTCAGCTTATATACCGGCCACCGATTTCGAAGACGTCAACAGCGAGCTGGAAGGCAGTTTTTCGGGTGTAGGCATCAGCTTTCAGATTATGAAAGACACTGTGGTTGCAGTGGAGATAATAGCCGGCGGACCGGCTCAGAAGGTAGGTATGCTGCCCGGCGACCGTATTCTGATGGCCGACACTGTGAACCTCACCGGCAAGGGCGCAACGCAGGAAAATGTGTTTAAAAATCTGCGCGGCAAAAAAGGCTCCAACGTATCGTTGAAGGTCTTGCGTCCCGGCATGGCCAAGCCGGTTGTCTATGACGTAATCCGAGGCGATATTCCCGTCAATTCAGTTGACGCGGCTTACCTCATCGACCCAAAGACCGGATATATACGCGTTGGCAAATTTGCCCGTAACACCTATCAGGAGTTCCTCGACGCTCTGCTTAAACTGCGTATGCAGGGTGCGGAGAAAATGGTTATTGATTTGCGCGGCAACACCGGCGGCTATATGGACCAGGCCATCAATATGGCAAATGAATTCCTGCCGTGCGGCCGCCGTATAGTCTATACCAAAGGCCGTCATAAGGCTGATGATGTTGTTGCCAACAGCGACGGCCGCGGCTCGTTCCAGGATATGCAGTTGGTTGTGGTGGTTGATGAGATTTCTGCCTCCGCCTCCGAGATTTTTGCCGGAGCCATTCAGGATAATGACCGCGGACTGGTGATTGGAAGGCGTACTTTTGGCAAAGGACTGGTGCAGAATCAGTTCATGTTGCCTGACAATTCAGCTATCCGCCTCACCGTGGCTCGTTATTACACACCTTCGGGCCGTTCAATTCAGAAGATTTATGAACGCGGCGACGGCGGCAAATATGAAATGGACCTGCTGGAACGCTATGCTCACGGTGAGTTCTATAACGCCGACAGCATCCACCTCGACAAGAGCAAGAAGTTCAAGACCGTGGGAGGCCGCATCGTCTATGGCGGCGGTGGAATCATGCCTGACATCTTCGTACCGGGCGACACTGTTGGTGTAACATCATATTATACCGAGGTGTCGAACAGCGGACTCATTCCCCGTTTCTCCATGCAGCTTGCCGACCGCTATCGCAAAGCAATGGGCAATTCCAAGGATATGGAGAAGCTGCTGCGCTCGCTGCCTAACGACAATGCCCTGCTTCAGCAGTTTGTGAATTATGCGGCAGCAGAGGGTGTGCCGGCACGCTGGTATTACATCAACCAGAGCAGAGCTTTGCTCCTGAGGCAGATAAAGGCTGTGCTTGTACGCGATATTCTGGGATTCGACAACTATTTCCGCTTCATCAACCGCGAAGACAACATGATTCAGCGCGCGGTAAAGGAACTGCAAGCCGGCCATTCACCGATACAATTGCGCAAATAAGCGTTATAAAGATATGGAAAAACGCGAAATCAGACATAAGATTAAAAATATGCGGCAGATGCTCACCGAAGGAGAGCGCATAAGTGCTGCCGATGCGGTATTCAGTCAACTTGAACAGACAGCGGCTTTCATGCTCGCCGACCGCATACTCATGTATCACTCCCTTCCTGACGAGGTAAGCACCCATGCCTTTCTTCGCAAATGGGGAAAGCGCAAACGCTTCTTCCTGCCGCGTGTCAACGGCGTTAACCTGGAGATTCTGCCTTACGATGAGCAGCGGCTGGAGTTAGGCTCTTTCCATATTGAAGAGCCTACGGGCGAAAACACCGTTGACCCCGAGGAGATAGAGCTGATAGTGGTTCCGGCAGTGGCTTTCGACCGCAAAGGTACCCGTCTGGGTCGCGGCAAGGGCTTCTACGACCGTTTGTTGGCTTCCACCAAGGCTGTTACCATTGGCGTGGGTTACGACTTCCAGCTCATCGACGAGGTGCCCGCCGAACCACACGATGTGCCGATGAATATGGTGGTTACTCAGACCTCGGTCATTCTCTGCCGTAACAGGAAATGAAAATCTTCAGCCTTCACCATAAGTTAGCCGACATAATTTTCCACAACCCGGCAGCCATCACTGTGCTCAACCGTTTCAACATCCGTCTGGGTGTGGGTAATGAGACGCTTGAGCAGGCATGCAGCCGTCTGCAGCTCGATGCTCCGTTTGTGGAAGCCATCCTCAACATTTCGCTAAATGAGGATTACTTCCCCGAAAGAGCCGTCAAGACTTTTACGCTGCCGCTGTTGAACGATTATCTGCTTGACACGGACCGCTATTACACGCAACTGATGTTGCCCAATATAGCGCGTCATTTGGATTCGCTCATTACTCACAGTCGCGATGGCGGCAATCTGGAGCTGCTGCGGAAATTCTTCGGCGACTTGCGTCAGGAGCTGACCAAGCGTGCGGAGGCTGAACTCAATGCCGGGAAATGTGAAGCCGACGACTGGCAGCCGGTGGCAGACAGCATCTCTGATTTGCTGAGTTTCTTTGTGGTGCATCTCCGGGGCAATTACAACGAGAATTTGTGTAATGCCGTGGTGAGCGCCATCTTCACACTTGACCATGATTTGCGTCAGACAGCCCGAATACGCCGTCAGGCCCTTTTGCCGTTGCTGAATCATGACTGACCACGGTCCGTATATTGTGGCATGCGGCGTGCCTCCCATGCTTGTGGAGGCGTGTAAGGCTTTGGGACTTTATCTGCCGGTGAAGGTAACCGAAGAGAGCAAATTGGAACATCTGCGCCCGGAGGCATGGATAGTTTCGGCTGCTGTCTTTGCCGCTCACCTCGATTTCCTGATGCCTTACAGAAAGCATGTTTTGGTGTATGTGGGCGAAGAGAAGGCAGTGGCACGTAACTGTGTCTCACTCAACGACACACCCGACCGTTGGGCAGAGGCTTTTGCCTGTCTTGAACGCGAAGGGAGCGCTTTTGGAGAGAACAACTCGGCAGCCCCGCTGACACAGCGCGAGAAGGCTGTGCTGAGGCTGATTTCTGCCGGACTGACAGCAAAAGAGATTGCCTCAGAACTGGGCATATCGGCAAATACTGTCGTAACACACCGCAAGAACATAAGTGCCAAACTCGGCATCAGAAGTGCCTCAGGACTGTCGCTCTATGCCATGATGAACGGCATAATATAGGCTCTTCTTTCCGCAATATAGTCAGAGCATCAGGTCTACCATGATGGCATCTGAGAGCATACAGGCTTTCGGCGACGACAATCGCAGAAAGCCTTTTTCCCGGTCAAGAACCAGGTTTCCGGCATTGATATGTTGCTTGGCATTGGCACACAGACGCCGTAACATATCGGCGCCAAAACGCCTTTCGTAGTCAGCCAGACAAATGCCCTGACAAGTGCGCAGCCGAGTGAGGATATATTCCTCGGAAAGCTCCGTGTCAGTGAGATGTTCCAACTCATGAGTCGGACCCTGAGATATGTATGAATTCAAATCCGGCTTATTCACACAACGCAGCTTGGAATTCAGATAACCGGCTGCTCCTGCGCCCAGACCGACGTACGGACGCCCCGACCAATACGCTGAATTATGACGCGAATGATGACCGGGCAACGCGAAATTAGATATCTCATAATGAGTAAACCCGGCATCCTTCAGCCGTTGGCACAAAAGCATATACATCTGCTCCACAGCCTCCTCATCAGGCACACTTAAACGGCCGCCTTTTATTAGACGCGTCAAGGCCGTGTCGGCCTCAAGCTCAAGCAAATATACCGACAGATGATGCGGATTCATTTCCAATACCCCCTCCAGGCTGTAAGCAAAGGAATCCAAAGTCTGATGAGGCAGCCCACAAATCAAATCCAGACTTAGGTCGCCGGCATTGCGCAGCAACTTGGCAGCCTCTTTAACCTGCTCCACGGTGTGACGACGGCCAATGGACTTCAACTCCGCCGGAACCAACGTCTGCACACCCATGCTGTAACGGTTTATGCCGGCTTTGGTCCACAATTCCAACTTCTGAGCATCTACATCTTCGGGGTTGACCTCTAACGTTATCTCTTCGGGCCTGAAAGCATCGCCGAGACTTTGACGGAGCGTTTCCATGAAATCAACAATCAGCCTTGCATCAGGCAACGAAGGTGTGCCGCCTCCCCAATACACCGTCCGCACAGGAGCATGACTCAAAAGCCATTCGCGGCGCTCGAAGGCTTCACGCTTCAGTGCCTCAAAGTAGTCTGAGTGAAGCCCGGATTTGCCCACTGAGGAATAGAACGCACAATATAAACACCGGCTGTGGCAAAAGGGTATATGTATATATATGCCGCAACCCTCAGCGGAATTCGGCATAGTGTTTCCCTCCTTTCTATACTCAGTATTATATTCTTTGCGTTGATTCATTACAGGCGAAAATAAAAATCTCACACGGTTCTCTTCGACGGCATGAGTAAATTCCGAGCGACAATATCAATCAGATGCCTCAGACCATTTATAGGACTGATTTCAGGTAGGCAAAACACCGTTGGTGGCATATTGCTCGTAATTCCTTATTGTCAATCGGCCCCAAAATTACGTATTTTATGCCTAAATGCCAAAACATGTTGTAAAACATATTTTTATAACCCCTTTATTTCGCCAAAAAGTGCTATCTTGCAGCCGTTTTTTGGAAAGCATAAAAACCATACTTTTCCGAACACATTTTTTCGACTCAAAAACTCAATTCTAAGGTATAAAAATGAAGACCTACAACACCGACGAAATCAAAAACATAGCCTTGCTCGGAAGCAAAGGCTCGGGAAAAACCACACTCGCAGAAGCTATGCTCCTGGAGTGTGGAGTTATAAAACGCCGTGGCACCATAGAGGCCAAGAACACCGTATCGGACTATTTCCAGGTAGAGAAGGAATACGGCTACAGCGTATTCTCAACCGTGATCAACTGCGAATTCAATGGCAAGAAGCTTAACGTAATCGACTGCCCGGGAGCAGACGACTTCGTAGGCAACGCTTACACCGCACTGGGAGTTTGCGATACCGGCGTCATTCTGCTCGATGCCGAGTATGGCGTGGAAGTAGGCACACGCAACATATTCCGTACCACAGAGCAGCTGAAGAAGCCCATCCTCTTCGCACTCAACCAGATAGACGGCGAGAAAGCTGACTACGACAACATCATGGAGCAGATGCGCGAAGTCTTCGGCCCGAAAGTTGTAGCCGTACAGTTCCCCGTACAGGCAGGTCCCGGCTTCAACGCCCTTGTTGACGTGCTTCTGATGAAGAAGCTGGAATGGGGTCCGGAAGGTGGCAAACCGACCGTAAGCGACATCCCCGCCGAACTCATGGACAAAGCCGAAGAGCTTCACAACGCACTGCTGGAGGCAGCTGCCGAGAATGATGAGACTCTGATGAACAAGTTCTTTGAAGAGGGCACCCTGAGCGAAGACGAAATGCGCGAAGGTATCCGCAAAGGCCTTATCGACCGCAGCATTTACCCGGTATTCATCGTCAGCGCTCTCAAAGATATGGGCGTTCGCCGCATGATGGAATTCCTGGGCAATGTATGTCCGTTCGTAACCGATATGCCGGCTCCCGAAACCGTTAACGGCGAAAGCGTAGAGCCGAAGAGCGATGGCCCGCTGAGCCTCTTCGTCTTCAAGACCAGCATCGAACCGCACATTGGCGAGGTCAACTACTTCAAAGTAATGAGCGGCACACTCCATGCCGGCGATGACGTTGAAAACATATCGCGTCAGGGCACCAAAGAGCGTCTGGCTCAGCTCTACACCGTAAGCGGCCAAATTCGTCAGAGTGTAGACGAGCTGAAAGCCGGCGATATAGGCGCTGCTGTGAAGCTCAAAGACGTTCATACAGGCAACACGCTGAATCAGAAGGGTTGCGACTATGAATTCGACTTCATCAAATATCCGGCACCTAAGTATACCCGCGCCGTCAAACCTGTAACGGAATCTGACGCAGAGAAGCTCTCTGTAATCCTCACCCGTATGCACGAGGAAGATCCCACCTGGATTTGGGAGCAGAGCAAAGAGCTGAAACAGATGATCGTGAAGGGTCAGGGCGAGTTCCACCTCCGCACTCTGAAATGGCGTGTAGAGAACAACGACAAACTCCCCATCGAGTTCATGGAGCCGAAGATTCCTTATCGCGAGACCATCACCAAGGCGGCCCGCGCCGACTATCGTCACAAGAAACAGTCGGGTGGCAGCGGCCAGTTCGGCGAAGTTCACCTCATCATTGAGCCTTACACCGAAGGTATGCCCGAACCCGACACTTACAAGTTCGGCAACCAGGAGTTCAAGCTCAACGTTCGCGACAAACAGGAAATACCTCTGGAATGGGGCGGCAAGTTGGTTGTCTATAACTGCATCGTCGGCGGCGCCATCGACGCCCGTTTCATCCCGGCTATCGTGAAGGGCCTCATGGACCGCATGGAGCAGGGCCCGCTCACCGGCTCTTATGCCCGCGACGTCCGCGTAATGATTTACGACGGCAAGATGCACCCGGTTGACTCAAACGAAATCTCCTTCCGTCTGGCCGGCCGTAACGCATTCTCACAGGCCTTCAAACAGGCTAATCCCAAGATTCTGGAACCGGTTTACGACGTAGAAGTGCTGACACCGGCAGACACCATGGGCGACGTAATGAGCGACCTTCAGGGCCGTCGTGCCATCATCATGGGCATGAACTCTGAAAACGGCATCGAGAAGCTGTCGGCCAAAGTGCCTCTGAAAGAAATGAGCAGCTACTCAACCTCGCTTAGCTCAATAAGCGGCGGCCGCAGCTCTTTCACCATGCAGTTTGCAAGCTACGAGCTGGTGCCCGGCGACGAGCAGGAACGCCTCCTCAAGGCTTACGCCGAAACTCAGCAGGAAGACTGATAGCATAACGCTTCGATATAGCACGAGCGTGCCGATTGATTTCGGCACGCTCTCTTTTCCCCCCTCTAATCGGCGCAGATTGCTTATTATTTTGTAACTTTGCAGTGAAATGGAAATCAAGAAATACACGCAAACAGTAGAAGAGGGACTGAAAGCCCTCAAACTGCGCACCGCAGAAGTGCCGACGCTTTACGAACCCATACGCTATACCCTTGACGGAGGCGGCAAACGTTTGCGTCCTGTGCTTGCCATGATGGCCTGCGAGGCCCTTGGAGGCACTGTGGAGGAAGCACTCAGCCCTGCGCTTGGCATAGAGGTATTTCATAATTTCACGCTGCTCCACGACGATGTCATGGACCGCAGCGATATGCGTCGCGGCCGCCCTACGGTACATGCCTGCTGGGATGAGAACACAGCCATTCTGAGCGGTGATGCCATGCTCACGTTGGCCACAATGCTTGTGAGTGAAGTAGACGACAACATCCTGGCTCGAGTGCTGAAGGCATTCAACAAGGGAGCCATGGACGTCTATGAGGGGCAGGCTCTTGATATGGACTTCGAGCAACGCAGCGACGTAACGTTGCCCGAATATATCAACATGATAAGCCTCAAAACCGGGGCTTTGCTCGCCACGGCTTTAAAAATAGGTGCTTTGACAGGCAACGCAGCGCCCGACTTTCAGGCAACCACCGAGGCTCTGTATGAATATGGCATGAAGCTTGGCATCGCTTTCCAGATTCACGACGATTATCTTGACATTTATGGCAATGAGAAGCGTCTTGGCAAGCCCATAGGTGGCGACGTGCAAAACAATAAAAAGACCTATCTGCTGCTGTCTGCCTTGGAATCAGGCGGCGCAGAAGCAGAGGCGTTACGTTGTGCCATGCTAATGGAATGTGGTAGCCACAAGCTGACGGTATTCCGCGAAATTTACGACAAGCTCGGCATGGCTCAAAAGAGCCGCCAAGCCACTATCGACTACTGTAATGCGGCGATAGCAGCGCTCGACAAAGCCTGCATCAGTGAGGAGTGGCGAAGAAACTTTGAAGATTTGGCTCTCTCGCTTACAGACAGGGACAAATGACCGATACTCACACGCATATTTACGACAGTGAGGCCTTTCCGGAAGGTCCTGAAGCGGTAGTTGAGAGGGCTATGGAAGCCGGCGTAAAGCGCTTTGTGCTACCCAATGTGAATGTTGAGAGCGTGAAGCCGTTGCTGACGCTGCATCATGCCAGACCTGAATGTACGTATGTGGCAGCCGGGTTGCACCCCTGCGATGCCACCGACCAATGGCGCGGTCAACTCGACACCATTATGTCGGCCTTCGAGGATGAGAAGCCCGTGGCAATAGGGGAGATAGGCATTGACTTATACTGGGAAAAGGAAACGCTTGACCGCCAGAAAAGGGTGTTTGAGGCCCAGATTACCATAGCGCGCAAAAAAGGTCTGCCGCTCATTATCCATTGCCGCGAGGCTCTTGAACATACGCTGGAGATTCTGCACAAATTCGGCAAAAACGTTCCGGCCGTTTTCCACAGCTTCACCGGCAGTCCGGAACAGGTGCGAGCCATCAGGGAAGCTGGCGACTATTTCTTTGGCATCAACGGCGTGGTTACGTTTAAAAATGCTCCGGCTCTACGTGCCGCTCTCCCGGAAATAGGCATTGACAGAATATTGCTTGAAACTGATTCACCTTATCTTGCACCCGTACCGCATCGGGGTCGCCGTAACGAAAGTGCCTATATTCCTGATATTTGCGCCAAGGTGGCGGAAGTGCTCAATATGGATATGGAGAAGGTGGTAGCCATAACAGACTCTAACGCGTCCAACTTTTTTGGCCTCTGAACGCATCTGAGTTATACAATAGGGCAGAATAAAAAGGATAACACAAAGAAGCCAAGCAGGATAATGTTGCAAGGTCCAATTTTTTTTGCTATCTTTGCACAAATAAACTTGCCGCAGCCAAGCTCCTTTTAAGCCACTGAACGCAACAAAGCCTGAGAAATGAAAGGCTTTGCAGGGTGTGAGATGAGCAGGAGAAAACTTATAGGCGGTGAGGGGAAAATGAACAAAATAACATTATAATAACACACAGACATGGCAGATTTAGTACTTACCGGTCGCATCATACAGAAACTTCCGTTGGTTGACGGCGTATCGAAAGCCGGCAACGCATGGCGTAAACAAGAATATGTGCTTGAAACGACCGATAATTATCCCAAGAAAGTTTGTTTCAACTTTTTTGGCGACCGCATAGATCAGAATCAACTTGAGGTGGGAGATTTTGTAAATCTTTCGTTCGACATAGAAAGCCGCGAATATAACGGACGCTGGTACACCGACGTACGCGGTTGGCGCGCAGAAAAGACGCAGCCGGGTATGCCGCCGCAGCAACAGGCAGCAGCAATGGGTCCGGCTCCTCAAAACTTCGGCCCAATGCCTCAGCCCCAGGCAGATAACGGCCTCGCAGCCGCAGAAAGCCCTGACGACCTCCCGTTCTGATGTTAAAATGACATGACTTTTAGACCGGCCGACAGCTTTCATAGGCAGTCGGACCGGTCTTATATACTCTGAACACTCTATTTTGAAGATTTGCATGGTAAAATCAGGGGCTTCAATAAGGTCTGAATCCTGTATTTGGCACAATTTTTGCAATCTTAATATTAACTTTTCAAAGCTTGAAGTGTTTTTATAAACAGACACTGAAAGTTTCCTCTCAAAGTGTTTTACAGAGACTTTTATTGAATGACAAACCCACAACCAATCGACATAACTCAAATAGTAACATCTGCTGTTCAGGACAAAAAGGGCAGCGGAGTGCGTATAATCGACTTGTCAGGAATTGAAACAGCTCCGGCTCACACGTTCATTATCTGTCAGGGCCGAAATCCTATTCAGGTAGCTGCAATAGCCGACAATATCATTGACAACGTGCTTGACCAGGCAGGTCGCAAACCGCTCCACACCGACGGTTACCGCAACCGCGAATGGATTATTATAGATTATGGCGACACTCTGATTCATGTATTCCTGCCGGAGACACGCCAACGGTACGCCCTTGAGGAGCTTTATACCGACGCTCCCTTTACAGATATTCCCGACGATCAAGATTAAATCCAGCCATTATGTTCCCCAACAGAAATCTAAAGCCAAACAAAGGTGGAATCCGCCCGGTGTTCAACCTCTTCTGGATGTACGCCTTAATAATTCTGGCCCTCATAGCATTATATTATTTCCAGGATAATTCGGTGGAAAAGGAGGTGCCGTGGACAAAATTTGAGCAAACGGCCGAGGCCGGTCAGATAAAGCGCATCGTTGTCCTGAGCGAAAACGGTGAGGCCGAAGGTGAGCTGACACCCGAAGGTGCCAAAGCTATAGGACTGAAAGACACTGATGGCGCGGTGGCAAAAATCAAGGCCAATATACCGTCGCCTGATAAGATTCAGGATAAGATTGACAGTTGGAACGCCGATTTGCTGAGTCAGAAAAAACCGGAAATAGTGGTGGAATATGAAAAGGGCTCGTCGCTTTCCAAGTTCTTCTGGTATTTCGGGCCGTTCCTGCTCTTCATTCTCTTCATGGTGCTTATGTCGCGCCGTATGGGCGGCGGCGCCGGCGGAGGAGGCGTATTCAATGTAGGTAAAAGTCGTGCCAAGGTCTTCGACAAGAATACAGGCTCAAACGTAACCTTCAAGGATGTAGCCGGCCTTGCCGAAGCCAAAGTTGAGATAGAAGAGATTGTAGATTTTCTGAAAAATCCGGGCCGTTATACCGAGCTTGGAGCCAAGATACCGCGCGGCGCGCTGCTGGTAGGCCCTCCGGGCACCGGTAAGACGCTGTTGGCAAAAGCTGTGGCCGGCGAGGCCAACGTGCCTTTCCTGAGTATGTCGGGCTCCGACTTTGTGGAAATGTTTGTGGGCGTGGGTGCCGCTCGTGTGCGCGACCTCTTCAAACAGGCCAAGGAGAAGGCTCCGTGCATCGTCTTCATCGACGAGATTGACGCTGTGGGACGTGCCCGCGGCAAGAATCCCAATATGGGCTCAAACGATGAACGAGAAAACACGCTGAACCAGATGCTCACCGAGATGGATGGTTTCTCTTCAAACAACGGTGTGATAATCCTGGCAGCCACCAACCGCGCCGATATGCTCGATAAGGCTCTTATGCGTCCCGGTCGTTTCGACAGGCAGATTTATGTGGACCTGCCGGAGCTTACTGACCGCATTGAGATTTTCCAGGTGCACCTGCGCAACATAAAGGTAAATGCTTCGCTTGACGTGGAACAGCTGGCACGCCAGACCGGCGGTTTCTCAGGTGCTGATATTGCCAATGTATGCAACGAAGCTGCTCTGATAGCTGCCCGCCACAACAAGCTGCAGGTGGAATGGAACGACTTCATGTCGGCCATTGACCGCATTGTGGGCGGCATGGAGAAGAAGAGCCGAATCATCACGCCTGAAGAGAAACGCTCCATAGCCACACACGAGGCAGGTCATGCCATTGTGGGATGGCTCACTCAATACGGCAATCCGCTGGTGAAAGTTACGATTGTTCCGCGTGGCCGAGCCTTGGGCGCCGCATGGTATTCGCCCGAAGACCGCCAGATTATGCCCACTCAGGCTCTGCTCGACACTATGTGCGGTCTGCTGGCCGGACGTGCCGCTGAAGAGCTCTTCTTAGGCGAAATAGGAACCGGCGCCAGCAATGACCTGGAACGCACCACTAAGATTGCCCGCGCTCTTGTGATGATTTACGGCATGAGCAACAAGTTGCCCAACATCAACTACCAGGACTCCACAGGACAGGAATACGGCTTCGTGAAACCTTATTCTGAGACCACGGCAACCACCATAGACGATGAGGTGAACAGGATAGTGGCCGAGCAATATGAACGTGCCAAGAATATTCTCCGCGAACATGCCGAGCAACACGCCAAATTGCGTGATATGCTTGTGGAGCGCGAAGTGATATTCACCGCCGATGTGGAAGATGTTCTCGGCAAGCGTAAATGGAAGAGCCGCACTGACGAGGTGATGGCGCTGAACAAAGCCAATGCCGGCAAGCCTTCGCCCGAAGACGAAGAGTACGATAAGGAAGAGAAATGGATTGAAGCACAGCAACAGAAAAACAGCAATAAGAAGTCGGCTGATAAAAAGTCGGCCGCTAAAGAAGCTGAAAAGGCAGGCAAATCCGATTCTTCGCAGCAGCCTTCGTCTGATGACATGGATGATGACCCGGGCACTCCGCCGCCGTTCGAGAAGGTCTGAGCCTCATATCACTTTATTACCATAAACGGTTGTGCCATAATGGACGATTTGCTCCTTTATGGCACAACTGCTTTTCCCGGGGATAGCGGCTTTCGGAACAACTGTATCCGTCCGAAAAAAGCCGACTTTTGAATAGCATTTTTACTTGCGAACTTTGC
>OJQV01000051.1_pt1 | contig 104847 bp, 87 predicted proteins | sample 1598821 | NCBI WGS metagenome assembly OJQV01 (sample SAMN03922509, study PRJEB24848) | human gut metagenome | isolation source: stool sample | host: Homo sapiens | place: Germany | collected 2011-11 | reverse complement strand
TGGGGCGTTAACGAGCTTCTTGGCGTCGAGAGTAGGAAACCGCTGGAAATTCACGAATGACCAAGGAATATCAAAGTGAATCATACGATGGGAAAAATGATGGAGATTGATACCTTCGCTGGCAACATCAGATGCCAACAGTACCCGAACTTTAGAGTCTTTCTGGTTAAAGCTGTTTACACGTTCGGCAATCTCAGTATCCTTCATCGCCCCGCTAAGAGTGATAACTTGATCGGCCTTAAGACCTGTTTTCTCTCTCAAGTGCTCTTCTAAAAATGCTAGGGTAATTAATGACTCAGTAAAAACAACTACCCTGTCATTTTCTTTTTTCGGCTCCCAACCTATGGTTGAATTCCTGACATTGAGCATCTTGCAAAGCTCAATAAACTTGGTGAAGCCTTCAGGCTTGATCTTCTGTAAAAGTTCTTTCAGTTCTTCAAGCTTTTTGATGTCATCTTCTGCCTGAGAAGTATCTCCGGAAGAAGAATTTTGAATGTTTTTTACTCGGTTATTAATGAGCGAAATGCAAGCTTGAGGACTCGAGAGGAAAGCTTTCATTAGAGTTGTTCTAAAGAGCCTTGCTCCCTTAATCTCTCCATTTGAACTTTCATCTTCTTCTTGCTGAGGTTCCCAATCCCCAGACAGGGATAGTTGTTTTCCGGCGTGTTGTTTCTCACCGGCTCCCCCCACGTCAAGGGTCCCAAAGCGCAAATCGCTCAAAAAATCAAAAAACTTTTCCTCGGCAGGACTGGCTGTCACCACGATCTTCGATATCTTTCTTTCAGGGAATTCGGACGAAACTTGGCTGGCCACATCCTGTTTGAATCTTCTTATTACGAGCCCCTTATCTGCATAATCATCTACGGTGTAGTCAGACGGGTTGGCGATTGCCGTTGGATCCAATACATTCAAAAGGCTTGCGAAACTTTCAGCCCGACCATCATGCGGAGTGGCAGAAAGCATAATCATGGCATCTGACTTCCCAGACAACAGTTGTGCCAATTTAGCCCTCTGGCTCCTATTGCTGCGTTGGGCTACATTATGGGCTTCATCGATGATGATTAGATCCCAGTGACACTGCGAAATCATCTCTCTATAGAGTTCGTCTTTCTTCAAAGTATCAATGGAAATAATGGCCTTATCAAAATAAAAGAAGGGATTTTGATTAGATGGAATTCTTTCCCTGACTCTTTGAATTCCATTTGAATCCAAAGCTGTTAAAGGAATAGAAAACCGATTCCAAAACTCCTGCTGAAACTGTGGAAGGACAGCCTTCGTCGCAAGAACCAGAATTCTTTTCGCTCGCCCTCGCGCGATTAATTCACTCGTTAGAATTCCGGCTTCCAATGTCTTTCCTATACCAACGGCGTCCGCAATCAAGATTCTGGGACGCGGCTGTTTAAGAGCTTGAAGTGCTGGATCAAACTGATAGGGCATCGGGTCCATGGCAGCTTTATAAGATACATAAAGCTTGTCATTTTCTGTCTTAGGTGAAGTACGCAAAATCGACTCAATGTAGAGACGAGTCTGTATAAAACGAGAAGAAGTATCTTTCGCTAATACTGTCTCCTCCGGAGTAAGAAGTTTTACAGCATCCTCGTAAAGCGTGAAGAAATAGACAACACGGCCTAAAACGATGTTAGACAGTCCTTCACACTTTAGAAGTTGTCCGCCCTCCCTAACAGCGTCAACAGAAAGAATCCTCCAAACAGCATCCCTAATCTCTACCTTGGCTCCAACCGGATAAACTTTGTTTGTATCTAACTCCGCCATGGTCGACTTATCCCTTATTTTTATACCAAATAATGAAGTGATTCTAAGGGCTGAAAAGACATACGAGAAGTCACGAGGATAGGCAACCCAAGCATAAAATATCCGATGAAAACTTAAATTTTTCTCTAGCAATCTAAAGGCAATCAACAAAAAAGTTGTGAGTTTCCTAAATATGTCGTCATGAAAAAAGAAATATGTGCCACTCTGGCCGAGATTGAAAAGCAGCACAACGTCAAAATTCTCTACGCCTGCGAATCCGGATCCAGAGCCTGGGGTTTTCCTTCTCCAGACTCGGATTACGATGTCCGATACCTCTATATTCGACCTGTTGAATCCTATTTGAGGTTATTCCCCGAGCGGGACGTGATAGAAGGTCCGATTGATGAGGTCAAAGATTTTGTCGGTTGGGATCTTCAAAAAGCACTAAAACTTTTGATGAAAGGAAACGCGCCGCTCATTGAGTGGCTTCATTCACCTATTGTTTACAGAGATAATCCCTGGTTGAAAGAGAACCTCATCAAGCTTTTCAACGACAACTGTAACTTCGATGCGCTTTATCGTGGCTATTTCGGCCTGGCAATAAACAACTTCAAAGCTTACCTTACCGGAGAAACCGTCAAGCCCAAAAAATATCTCTATGTTCTTCGATCAATCTTGGCATGCGAGTGGATCAAACAGAGAAACTCCATTCCTCCGGTTTTGTTCCGCGAGCTTTATGAAGAGCTTTTAACACCTTCGGCCCCGATATATCCAGAACTCGAAAAGCTTTTGAAGATCAAAGTTGAGGCGAAAGAAAGATCAGCCGGCGCCCATTTTCCTGTCGTCGATAAGTTCATAGACGATTTTTTCAAGGAGAGCAAACAGCAATTTTTCTCATCAACGGAGCCGGTGAACGTTGATGAATACAACAGATTCTTCCTTGAATGCCTCCGCTGCGAAAACTAACATCATCCCTTTTGTGAGTTAGTAAAGATTGGACATTTTTTTGGGAGGCGTTAAAGTACAAAGTACTTGGTACTCATAGAATTTGTCATGTTTGCCGTCTTTGTCATTCTTCCGCAGTTCTGCCTGATCTTGCTCGGCTACCTGCTCACCAAACGCCCTTCTTTTGCCAAAAAAGATTTCTGGAACGTTACCGAGAAGCTGGTCTTTTATGTCCTGTTTCCTCCTTTGATCTTTCTTTCCGTCGCAAAGGCAAACCTACAGATCGGGCAGTGCAGCTACTTTTTGCTGATATCAATATCAGCTATGAGTATTGCGGTTATTACGGCTTGGCTGGCGAATTTCTTAATTAAAGAGAGCCAATGGACAAAATGGTCTATCTTCCACTGCGGATTCCGATTCAATACTTATATCGGTTTTGCCATTTGCTCAACGCTTTTCGGCGATAAGGGCATCGCCTACCTTTCACTTTTAATCGCCTGCTGGGTACCTCTTAGCAACGTCATCGCTACCGTCGGACTGGTTCATGCCTCAAGACTGAGCGGCTCAGAAAACTGCGGAAAAAGAAAAAATTTCCTCGTTGCCGTTTTGTCTAATCCCCTCATCTTGGCAACACTCTTAGGACTAGTTTGCAACTCGTTCAGCATCGAACTCCCGAAACTGCTCGAGGACGTCCTTAAACCTTTAGGACAATCTTCCCTAGCGCTCGGTCTCATCTGCATCGGCGCCGGTCTAAAAATCAACGACCTCAAACGCTATCTTCAACTGATGATTATCGGAAGCCTGCAGCGACTCATGGTTGTCCCGGCCGTTACCCTCACTTTTGCGATTGTTTTCCAGCTGCTTTCTTTGGAAAGCTGCGTCCTTCTGCTTTTTGCCGCTCTTCCAACTGCTCAGTCCTGCTACGTTATGACTGCTTCCATGGGCGGAGACTCGGCTGCAGTCGCAGATTTAACGAGTGCTCAAGTGATTTTTTCGCTTTTAACGCTTCCGTTCTGGATCAACGTCATGCTTAAATTTTTTCCAACCTAATTTTTAAGTCATGCACCGTCTTTGAACTACGAAAATATTAGATGGGTAAATTTTCACCGGTTCCTTGAAAATTATCGCTCAGCGTAGATTAAATTAACCCGATTCAAACGTATACGGCAGTGGTCGCCGTATTAAAATCGAGAGATTGAACTCAGGAAAAAATCACTTAAGGAGATTTTCTAAATGAAGAAACCCGTCAAAGTCGTCGTTACCGGAGCTGCCGGTCAGATCGGCTACTCTCTCCTCTTCCGTATCGGCGCCGGTGACATGCTCGGCACAGACCAGCCTATCGATCTGATGATGCTGGAAAGAAATAATGAACAGTCTCTCAAGAACTCCCGCGGCGTTCAGATGGAACTCGATGACTGCGCCTTCCCGCTCTTGAACAGCATCACCGCTACGTCGGATCCTTATGTTTGCTTCAAGGATGCCGAAATTGCCCTCTTAGTCGGTTCCCGTCCCCGTACGGCCGACATGCAAAGAGCCGACCTTTTGGCCGCCAATGCGCAAATCTTCGTTGAACAGGGTAAGGCAATGAACGAAGTCGCCGACCGCAACATCAAAGTTCTGGTTGTCGGCAACCCCTGCAACACCAACGCCTACATCGCTCGTCGCTGCGCTCCGGATCTGAATCCCCGCAACTTCACTGCCATGATGCGTCTGGACGAAAACCGCACTCTGACTCAGGTTGCTCAGAAGGCCAACTCTACTGTCGCTCAGATCTCCAAACTAGCAGTTTGGGGCAACCACGGCGGCACAATGTTCCCGGATTTGACCAATGCCACCGTCGCCGGCAAACCTGCTTTGGATCTGATTACTGAAGACTGGTACGTCAACGAACTGATCCCGACTGTTGCCAAACGCGGGAGCGCCATTATTCAGGCTCGCGGCCATTCTTCCGCTGCCAGCGCTGCTAACGCCGCCATCGATCACATCCATGACTGGGTTCTCGGCAGCAACGGTGAATGGGCCACGATGGCTGTTCCTTCCGACGGTTCTTACGGCATCCCTGAAGGTCTCACCTTCGGTATGCCCGTCATCTGCAAAGACGGCGACTACGAAATCGTTAAAGACCTCGAACTGAATCAGTTCCAGAAAGATCACATCGCTGCAAACATTCGCGCCCTTGAAGAAGAACGCGCTATTGTTGATGAGATCATCGCTAAGGCTTAATTTGCTTTAATCGTATTTGGGCCGCATTTGCGGCCTTCTTCTTTTATGAACACTGTCATCTTCGATACCAACCTTCTGCTGGATTTCTTTGTTTTCAAAGATCCCAAAACCTCTGTCCTCTGGGAGGCTGCAAAAGAAAGAAAATTCAGAACCGCAACCTGCGAAGGCGCCCTGTCTGAACTCGAAGATGTTTTAAAAAGGCCTCAATTTAAAGTAACGCCGGAGCAACTTGAGGCGGTCAAAGAGGAATTTCTGCACGTCGCTGAGGTTTTGCCGATCACGACGGAAGCAAAAGCAAGATGCAAAGATCCTTTGGATCAGAAGTTCATCGACCTCACCTTAAGTTATTCCCCGGCCCTGCTCATCTCCAAAGACAAGTTAGTCCTGAGATGCGCCAGGCACTTAAGGCCGCTCGGGAGCAATATTCTTCCGCCTGAGAAAGCGATCGCTTTTCTTTCAACAGATAACTAAAAAGGAAACGAATTTTTGATTTCCGTTTCCTCTTTTTCTTTTTACAGTGTTGCCGTTTTATCGGCTTTTTCAGCAATCTCTGCGTTAAACGCTTCGATCTGCTTGACGCAAGCTAAATAATTTTGCGAAAGCTTAAGACCGTCCCAGCTCGGGAATTTTCCTCTAGGCTGGATGCGTGCAACCCTTTCATCAAATGCCTTGGTGCGAATCCAGCGCTGATTTTCTAAAACAGTTTTTGCGCTTTCCGGATCGTTGCAGATCAGAATCATGTCACAGCCAGCGGCTAGAGCAGCATCGCTTCGAGCCGTGATTTCGCCAACCTCAGAAGCACCTTTCATCGAAAGGTCGTCACTGAAGATCAAGCCGTTGTAACCCAATCGCCCTCTCAGCTCTTCCTGAAGCCACTTCTTTGAGAAGCCTGCCGGCGCCGGAGAAACCTGAGGATACGTCACATGGGCAGGCATCACGGAAGTCAGCAGTGTTCCCATCGAGGCATAGGGAACTTCATCGTTGGTTCTGATATCGGTCAAAGGTCTGTCGTCAACCGGAAGTTCGACGTGGGAGTCTGCTGTTGCATAGCCGTGTCCGGGAAAGTGCTTGCCGCAGCAGGCCATACCGGCCTGAGCCATGCCGCTAACCATTGCCGTAGCAAGAATGCTCACAACACGAGGATTGCGATGAAAAGCACGATTGCCGATGACGGCGCTTTGACCATAGTCCAAATCCAGGCAGGGCGCGAAGGTAAAGTCGACGCCGCAGGCTCTCAGTTCAGAAGCCATCACTAAACCGCAGGCAGCTGTCAGATTGTGAGCTCTTTGCGGATCCGTATCGTAAAGCTGGCCCAAGGAACGAGCGGAAGGGATCTTGGTGAACTCTTCTCGGAAACGCTGAATTCTTCCGCCTTCATGGTCCACGCCGATCAGCAGCGAAGGATTTCTCAAAGAATGGATGTCATGCGTCAGGTTATGGAGCTGCTCGCGGTTCTCATAGTTGCGCGTAAACAAGATGACCATACCGACCATCGGATTCTGAAGAATTTTGACTTCTTCATCCGTCAGACTGGTTCCGGCGATATCAACTACGACTGGTCCGAGAGGACGATCGACTTTTTCCATGGTTTATTCCTTTTCAATCACAACCATCGCCATTGCTGACGAATCCGTGTCACTTATAGAGACATGACACTTTAATCTCTGATTCTTAATTTGTACGGCCAACTTGCCCGAAAGTTGGACATAGGGTGCGCCGAGCTCGTTATTTAAGATGCTGATATCCGAAAAATTCACGGCTCCGCGAAATCCTGTACCAAGCGCTTTTGAGAATGCTTCTTTTGCTGCCCAGCGGCTTGCGAGATAGCGATATCCCCTTTCTTCAGAAGCCTCGCAGCGAACGGCATAAACAGGCTGCTCAGATTCTGAGAGCACCGTCTCGCAAAACTTCGGCTGCCTCAGGCATGCCTTTTTGATGCGGGCAATATCAACAATATCGCAGCCGATTCCGCTGATCATCTTTAATCCTCTTTTGGCTCTTCACCGTAGGCGTCGTCCAGCGGAATGCCGGGCAGACTCATAAATCCAAAAGCCACGGCAGTAATCGCGCCGAGAATTCCCCAAACAATCCAGTTCGGCGGTAAGCCGAGCGTGAATTCAGCAAGTAGATAAAAAATCGCAACCTGAGGCAGAACGGCCCAAAACACCGGTTTTCCGTCATCATGCAAGCGGCGAACCGAAATCGTAAAAGAAGGCACAGCAATGTAGAGCCAGCCGCAGAGAACCAAGCCCACAAACACCAGAATCGTGTCTGTTGTCGTGTCCGAGATCACCATCAGCAAAGCAAGATAACAGACGGCAAAGGCCCAGAATCTCCAAAACCTTCCTAAGCCGGCACGGCCCTGCAGTTTGGCGTAATTGCGCGTCATGTCGTCATAAAGCTCACGGACATGCAGGGGCATTCTGTCGCGGTAGGACTCGAGTTCAAACGGATTTTTTCCCGGGGTCGGATTTTTCATTTTTTTCTATAACTTATTCAATTCGTTAAGGATACGGCGCGTGTTGAGCGGCGCGTCCTCGAGATAATAGCGGATAAGGTCACGCATCAACATTCGGGCTTCCCATTCCTGCGTTCCGCTCTGAAGCGTATTGCTGCTCAGGGCTTCTAACGTCACACCTGATATACCGCTGCCCTCAAAGGCCGTGCCGTCATTGGCAACAAAATCGCCTCGAACAAATCGATAGTGCTTAGCGGGAAACGGACCGGAAGGAAGCGCATAACCCAACACCTTTAAAAAGTCACGTTCAAAGTAGCGGAGCGGAACAAGGTAATCCTTTTCGACAGCCAGTTTTTTGAGCGTGTCGTAATAGATCGTGAATAATGCCGGCTCCGGCTCTCCTCTAGGCAGCAGGCGAACTAAGAGTTCATTGATGTAAAAGGCCGACATGAGAACTTTTTCGTTCATTGGTATCGTCCCGTACCATTCGCAGCGCGTAAGATTTTTTACTTCGCCTTTGCCGGAATAGGAAACTGCAAGAGGACAGAATGGATTAAGCAGTCCGCGGTATTGAGACATCGGTCGTTTTGCTCCGCGCGCAACCAAAGGAATACGTCCGTAATCGCGGGTAAAAAACTCCACGATAAGACTCGTCTCTCTCCATGGATAAGTGTGGAGAACAAACGCGGGCTGCTGATCAACCCGATATTCCGAACGACCTTTCTCGGCCATCAAATGAACCTCAAAATAAAGAGGTCATTTTAGCAAATAGGCATGAATCCCCGCTGCAGCGGTTCGATCGCAAAAAGACCGCCATTGGTTAGAAGATGAACGGATTGACGTTAGAGATTTCCATTATTACCGCTGTTCAAACGTCAAAAAGAGAAGCCGCCCGTGTCGCAAACTCGTAAAATATTTTTGGGTTACCCCTATCCCACCGTTTGAGTATGCCGATGATCCCAAAATTAACCGACACAGTGCGACAAAATTTGCAGCTTTGTCTTCGCTGTTTGGTCATTTGCTGTTTCTGCTCGTTAGTGTCATTCAGTGGAGATAGTCTTGCTAAAGAAGAGAGGGTTATTACAATCGGTGTACTTGAGAGCTCCCTTAGTGCAGCCGACAAATCGGCTATCTCCCAGACGCTTGAAGCTCTAAAGAAACTCCCTGGATACCGTTTAGATGTTCAATACTACAACCCGTCTGAACTCGAGGATCAACTCGTTCGAAAGAGGCTCGACTATTTCATTGGTACCTCCGGTTTTTATCGAAAGTTTCAATCCTTTGGTCTAAGAAGCGTCGCAACGCTCTTTACCGAAGTCGCCCCTAATCCCAGATATGCCACAGGTTCAGTCTTTGTCGTAAGGAATGACAGTCCCATCAAAAAAATTTCGGATTTAAAAGGTAAAACGGCGCTCGCCTCCTGGGCAAAGGGCTTTTCTTCCTTCTATACGCCGATGGGAGAGATCTACAAGCAAGGTTTTGATCCGGAGTCCTTCTTTTCTGTCTATAAAACGTATGGGCCGTCGATGAGCGACCTGCTGCAAAAACTCGATAAGAATGAAGGAGACGTGGTCCTCATGCGTGCCTGTCTGCTCGAAGACCTTGAGAAAACGCAGCCAGATATTTTCAAGCGTTATAGAGTACTCAATGAGAAAAAAGACAACCTGCTGTGCTGCAAGCACTCGACGGACTTGTATCCCAATTGGACTTTGGTCGCAACGCCTTTAGCGCCATGGACAGAAACACGTGAAATCACTAAATGTTTGTTAAATATCCCGGATTCAGCAGGCTTCGGCTGGGCAACGGTTCCGGATTTCAACACGATCGACGAACTCTACAAATCACTTAAAGTAGGTCCATATTCCTATCTGAGGATTCAAACCGTTCAAGGTTTCATCTATCGCTACCGTTTTCCGCTCCTGTTTGCCCTCTTCTGCATCTTAATGCTGTGCGTTCACTCTTGGAGAACCAATGTCTTGGTGAAGAGAAGAACCCAATCCCTGCGGATCGCTTATGAAAAAGAGGCTGAACTCAGAAGAAAAGTCCGTGAAAGCGAACAGCGCATTGATCAGCTTCAAAAGACCGAAATCATCGGCGCGATGTCGAGCCTGATCGCGCACGAGATCAATGGCCCTTTGGCTACAATCGACAATTACTGTCGAGGCATCAAACGCAAACTTGAGGTCGAAGGGAATGACAACAGCTGGCTGGATAGACCGATGTCCTTGATTGTCAAACAAACCGCCAAGATTTCGGACATTGTCTCGAGGGTCCGCGCTTATGCAAAACGTGACGAACCGGAATTTACAAAAATTGAAGCGGATAAACTTCTTAGAAGCTGCGTCAGCGATATACGCATGCGCTATCCCAATTGCCAAATCGTTCTCAGCCACACAGAACCGGCGGTTGTGCTGGGACACATTCTTGAGTTCGAAGTTCTTTTAGAAAATATCATCAAGAATGCCATCCAAGCTGCCCAAACAGCCGACACAAATCGGATAGAAATTCGGCAATTATGTGAAAACAACTCAATGTACGTTCGTATTTTGAATGCGTCCTCTGTCCGTTCGTCTGAAGAACTCGAAAAGCACCTTCAGCCTCTGCACTCCTCTAAAAATCAAGGCTTAGGAATCGGATTGCTGATCTGCCGCACGATTGCAGAAAAAATGCGCGGTAATTTAAGTGTTACCTATAAGGACGGTGAAGTCTTTACAGAGGTTAAGATTCCTTTATTCGTTCCTCAGGAAAAAGAAAATGCTGATCAGAATTGTTGATGACGATGAGGATCTGGCTGAAAGCCTGAAATTTTTGTTGGAGCCGGAAGGCTGGGAAGTCGTCAGCTACCCCAGTGCTGAAGACTATTTGAAATCAGATGCGCCGAGCGTGGAAGGGTGTCTTCTGCTGGATATTCGCATGCCTGGCCTTTCCGGGCTGGAACTCCAAGAAAAAATGAAGGAACGCGGCTGGGAGGTGCCGATCATTTTCTTAACCGGGCACGGAGATGTCGACGTAGCTGTGCAGGCGATGAAATTCGGCGCTTATGATTTCCTTCAAAAACCTGTCAAAGCCGAGCGACTCATCCAAGCCATTTCCAGCGTTGCCTCAATGCTCAAGGAGAAGCGGGATTACGGTGCAAGTTTGGAATATTGGTACAAGAAATTCCAGCTGCTCACCGACCGCGAACGGAGCGTCACGATACTGGCGTCTCAAGGCCTCTTGAATCAAGAAATTTCCGAGCGTCTGAATATAAGTACCAGAACAGTGCATACGCATCGACTGAATTCCTACAAAAAATTAGATGTTCACAGCACTTCAGACTTAGCCCCAATCGCGGCTCTGTATAGAAGCCGCAAAATAACTCTGTGAAAAATCCGTTTCATCGATTCAGACAGGCTAAAAGATATTTTTTTGAAGAGAATTTGATAATTCTCAAATTGCTTAAGCAATCAAAAAATAAAAATAACCTTGTTTCCACAAGGAGATTGCAAAATGCATACCAAATTATTACTCACAGCCTCTATTGCGCTTGCCTTAGCCGGCAATTGCTTCGCTGCCGTCAAAGACGGTTCCTACACGACTACCGTCACCGGACACAATGCTCCGTTAACGGTTACTGTTGACATCAAAAACGGAAAAATCAGTGACATCTCCGTCAAAGATTTAGAGAGCCCGGGTGTCGGTAAAGTTGCGATTAAACAACTTTCTGCCGAAATCAAAGATCATCAAACAACCAAACTCGACAAAATCAGCGGCGCCACTATTACCAGTTTCTCTCTTCTCGGCGCTGTGAAACAGTGTCTGAAACAAGCCGGCGCACAAGGCGACGAATTCAATAAACCGCTCCCTGCCGCAGATAAATCTCCTATCAAAGACAATGCCGACGTTGTTATTGTCGGTGGCGGCGGAGCGGGACTTGCCAGTGCAGTTTCTGCTCTGCAGAACGGTGCAAGCGTCATCATTGTTGAAAAACTCGGTTTCTTGGGCGGTTCCACGAACGTCTGCGGCGGTGCCCTGAATGCTTCCGGTACCAAATATCAGAAGGCGCTTGGCATTGAAGATAATCCTCAGAAACATTTCGAACAAACGATGAAAGGCGGCCACAATGTCAGCGATCCTAAACTCGTCAAAGTCTTAGCCGACAACGCGCCTTCAGCACTTCTTTGGCTCGAAAGCATGGGTCTGAAGTTCAACCCGAAAGTCGGCGCAGCAACCGGCGCCCTGTTCCAAAGAAGTCATTATCCTAATCCGGCCGGCGGCAACACCTACGTTCAAGTGTTAGAAAAACAACTGCAAAAATACGGTAAAGACAAACTTCGTGTGTATTTGGAATCTCCGGCAACCGAACTGATCATGAAGGACGGCAGAGTTGTCGGAGTCAAGGCTGACAACTACGGCAAACCACTCACGCTGATGGCTAAGAACGGGGTCGTTATCACGACAGGCGGTTTCGGATCCAATGTTGAATTCCGCCAGAAAGTGAATACCGGCGTATGGAAAGAAGCTGATCTCGGCAAAGAAATCGGCTGCTCCAATATCGGCGTAGCTGCTCAAGGCCAAGGTCTCCAGCTGGCACAGAAAGCCGGAGCCGAATTGATCGGTCTTTCCGACATTCAGGTTCATCCGAACGGCTCTCCCGGAACCGGCTTGATGCTTGACATCAAGACCTCCGGCAGAAACCGCTTGTTCATCAATACCAACGGCGACAGATTTGTGAACGAAGGCGCTGCCCGTGACGTGCTTTCTAAAGCTGTTTTCGCTCAGCCCGGTTCCACCTACTGGCTAGTCCAGAACAAACTTCGTTATCCGGATGAAAACGCCATTGACCTTCTGAGCGGAAGAACCATGCGCGATATGCTTGCTCAGGGCAGAGTAAAGAAAGCCGCCAACCTGGATGAACTTGCCAAGATTATCAATGTTGATCCCAATCGCTTAAAGGCAGCCATTGAAAGCTACAACAAGGTCGCTCGCCACGAAGTCGAAACCGATCAATTCGGTTTCAAGGCCAACCATACGGACGACCGTCCGATGACCGAAGGTCCGTGGTACGTCGCCAGAAAGGTTCCGACCATTCACCACACAATGGGCGGCATCCATATTGATACCGGCGCCCACGCCGTTAATGCCAACGGACAGCGCATTCCCGGACTTTATGCAGCCGGCGAAGTTACCGGCGGTATTCACGGAGCTAACCGTCTAGGCGGAAATGCCGTGGCCGACTTAATGGTGTTTGGCCGCATCGCGGGTAAGAACGCAGCAGAAGCTAAATAATTCAGCTTCAAAAATAACTAAGAATTCTCCTTGTTCATGAGTGGACAAGCCGCCGGTTCTCAGAAAAATCTTCTGAGAACCGGGCGGCTTATTTTTTAGGTACAGACTGCTTAAAGTTTGGTCTTTTGAAGCCATAGCTGCGGCAGAACTGCTAATTCGTGATAAACATGCTCTAAAAAATCCCGAGCGGCGCTGAGCTGTTCGGGATTCTCGTTGAAGAACGAATTACTATTTGACAACAATCAGTTCGTACTGCGGATTGCCCATCTTCTTTTCTGCCATGGCAGAGAGCTGACGAAGACCGTGGCGACTTTGGATTCTTTCAATGACGTCTTTTCCGTCAGGTGCAGCAAAGACCAGGTCGCAGGAGGCCTGATCAATAGCCAACAGGTCGTTAGAGGCCAAGATGCCGATGTTCTTCATCGTCGGTTTCTGAGCGCTGGTACCTGCACAGTCGCAGTCAACACTCATGTTTCTCAGAACATTGATGAAGGTAATGTGTTTGCCGAAGTGATTGATCACTGCCTGAGCAGAATCAGCCATCAATTCCATGAACGTGTCTTTTACCGGCATAGCGCCGAAGTTAGGTGCCCCGGTCATACTGGCCCCATGCACTTGACGTTTGCCGACTTGACCGGAAGCGCAGCCGATCGCGATATTTTTCATCGAACCGCCGAATCCGCCCATGGCGTGACCTTTAAAGTGAGTCAACACCAACATAGAGTCGTAATCGACGATGCCATTGCCCATCGCGACTTCTTTGAGATGGAATCCGTCACGAACCGGCAGATTGACATCACCGTGCTCATCCATGATATCGACAGGGCAGAAAGACCAGCCGTTAATTTCAAGGGTCTTTCTATGGTCGGCAGTGTTTTCTCTTCCGCCGCCGTACAAGGTATTCGTTTCAACGATCGTGCTATTGGGAATGGTCTTCTGCAGGGCCTGGACCATGTCACGCGGAAGAATATTGGGACCGTGAGGTTCTCCGGTGTGTAACTTGATCGCCACTTTTCCGTAGATTTCTTCGTTGACCAAGTTGTAAAGTTTGATCAATGAGGCAGCATCAATAACGGGAGAAAAATAAACCTTCGCTACAGAGCCTTCAACCTTTTGTCCCGTGACATTCTTAGAGCCGATAACAGGCGTCTTTTGAACTAAGGGAGATTGTTCGGCGGCAGAGGCCGAAGAAACAGCAGACACAGAACCGTCTAAAGCCAGAACGGCAGCAGCCGCACCTTTAAGCATTCCTCTTCTTGAAAAACGAGACTTTTCCATACGAGTTTCTCCTTCTTATTTAAGGTGATACTCAAATTTTATTGGCATTTTGAAAAAATCCGTTTGCCTATTAATACCGATTTCTTATCAATATTTATAAGCAAATCAAAGAAGTTACATGCAGATGCTTACAACAAAGCCTTTAAACGCAAGAAGAACGTGCAGCCAAGAAAAAATCTCGGAGGATCTTTCGACCGACCGAGATTTTGTTTCGTCAGGAACTAATGGCGAGAGATTAGTAGCCTAAAGATTTCAGTACTTGGGCGTCATCGCCCCAGCCTTTACGAACTCGAACCCAGACTTCAAGGTAAACGTTCTTGCCGAGCATCTTGGAAATATCTTCACGAGCCAGGCGGGAAATTTCACGCAGCTTAGCGCCCTTCTCACCGATCACGATGCCTTTGTGGCTTTCGCGGTTGACTAACAGGGTTGCGAAGATTCTTGCCTGATCATCAGTTTCTTCCCATTTGTCGATCATGACGGCAACACCGTACGGCAGCTCGTCACCTAATAAACGGAAAGCTTTCTCACGAATAATCTCAGCAGCTAAGAAACGCGGAGATTTATCGGTGTAGATGTCATCTTCGTAAAGCTTGTCGCCTTCCGGCAGATACTTACGAATCACTTCAAGCAAAACATCCAGCTGACGGGTCTTTTCGGCGCTGACCGGAACCACATCGGCAAACGGGAACTTTTCCATGGATTCCTTGATCAAAGGAAGCATGGCTTCGCTCTCTTTAACTTCATCAGTCTTGTTGATCGCCAAAATCACGTTCTTGGCGTCTTTACTCAGGAGGTTCAGAACGACCTGATCTTCAGGACGCCAGCCGGTGGCTTCAATCACCATCACGACGGCATCAACATCGGACAAACTCGAGCGGACGGACTGATTCATACGGGCCAGAAGTTCGGACGAATGCTTCGTCTGAAATCCCGGTGTATCGACGAACAGGTACTGAGCATTATCAGTGGTCAAAACGCCCAGGATCCGATCACGAGTCGTCTGGGGTTTCTTGCTGGTAATACTGACCTTTTCCCCGACCAGCGCGTTGATCAGCGTGCTCTTGCCGACGTTCGGACGGCCGATCACTGCAACATAACCGCTGCGGAAGTCTTCAGATTTTTCAGTCTCTTTATTCTCACTCATAAACTTAGCCTTTCAAATTTCTAATGGCTTCGCTATCCAGAGCTTTCTGAGCTGCATCCTGTTCTGCCTGACGGCGAGATTTGCCCACGCCCGTCAGTGAGATTCCGAGGTCGGGGATATCGACCCGAACTTCAAATTCCTGATCATGAGGCGCACCTCTGATCTCGACGATGTCATAAAGAGGCAATCCGAAGTGCATCCTTTGGAGCACCTCCTGCAGATTCGTCTTGGCGTCCTTACCGAGCGTAGTGGGTGTCAGCTGGCTGAGCATCGGCTCATACAAGCGAATAATCACAGTTTGCGCCTCTTCAAAGCCGCCGTCGGTGAAAACCGCCCCAAAAATGGCCTCAACTGCGTCGGCAATGGTTGACGGACGATGGTTTCCGCCGGTATGTTTTTCGCCTGCGCCGACTTTAAGAAAATCGGAAATTCCGATTCGCTCGGCAATTTCTGCTAAAGCAGACTGTCTGACAAGATTGCTTCTGACGCGGGATAAGGACCCCTCATCGAAATGCTTATCTTTTAAAAACAAGGCGTTCCCGATCACGCAATTAAGGACCGAGTCGCCTAAAAATTCCAAACGTTCGTTGTGTTCCGCACTGAAAGAACGGTGCGTCATCGCGCGGCGCAAGAGCTCTTTGTTCTTGAACGTATAACCGATTCTTTCTTCTAAAACTGTTAAAGGAAGCATAGGAGATCCTTAATTGAAGAAACCGATGCGGCTCGGTTTCGAGACGTTCATCCAAACCATAAAGGCTCGGCCGACTAAATTCTTTTCAGGTACGAAGCCCCAGTAGCGGCTGTCCTCAGAGTTGTCGCGGTTGTCACCTAACACAAAGTACTTGTCTTTCGGCACCGTGCAGATCAAACCTCCGGGGACATAGTCGCAGGCTTTCGGGTCGGTATGGCTCGGGAGCGGATAAACGCCGGATGGTGCTCTGGAATTGATGAGCAGATGGTGCTCTGTCTTGTCAAGTTTTTCGAGGAACTCTTCTAAAGACTGCATCTTGGCTTCATCGTAGTACTCGCCGATTTCGCCAATAGGAACGGGTTTGCCGTTGATAGAAAGCTTCTTGTTGATATATTCGATCTTGTCCCCGGGCAAGCCGATCACGCGTTTGATGTAATCGATATTTTCATCGGGCGGATAACGGAACACCACCACATCTCCGCGCTCGGGTTCCCCGATCGGAAGAATCTTGGTGTTAAGCACCGGAAGTCTCAAACCGTACTGATACTTGTTGACAAGAATCATGTCACCGGTTTCCAGCGTCGGCATCATGGAGCCGCTCGGAATACGGAACGGCTCAAAGAGGAAAGAACGCAGAATAAAAATGAAGAAAATCACCGGGAAGAATCCGGCGGTGTATTCCAGCCACTTCGGACGGTCCGTAGAAGCCTGAACGATCGCATTTCTTGCGGCAACGACCGTCTGCTCTCCTCTGCGCAGAGACTCTGCATTGTCGCGGTCGAAGGCGGTTAGCTCGTCCTGGGCGGCAGCACAGCGTTTCGGTGCCCAAATAAAAACATCCAATACCCAAAGAACGCCCGTGAAGACGGTCAAGAGAAAGAGGATTAAAGAAAATGTCATTTCAAATCATCCGGTTGAGGGGTTGTTATTTATCGTCTTGCTGAAGGATGGCAAGGAAGGCTTCCTGCGGAATCTCCACGGTTCCGACCTGTTTCATACGCTTCTTACCGGCCTTCTGTTTTTCCAGAAGTTTGCGTTTACGCGTAATGTCACCGCCGTAGCACTTAGCCAAAACGTTCTTACGAAGCGCCTTGACGTTTTCTCGGGCAATCACATTCGCGCCGATGGCTGCCTGAATCGCCACGTCATACATCTGGCGTGGGATGATGCTGCGCATCTTGGTTACGATTTCACGGCCGCGGGCGACGGAATTGGCACGGTGAACAATCGAGGACAAGGCGTCGACTTTATCGCCGTTAATAAGAATGTCGATCTTGACCACGTCGGCTGCACGATATTCCTTGAACTCATAGTCCATAGAAGCGTAACCGCGGGTTAAAGATTTCAGCTTATCGAAGAAGTCGAGCACGATTTCAGCGAGCGGAAGATCGTAGTGCAGGTGAACCTGACGGCCGTGATAGGCAAGGTCAAGCTGAACGCCCCGCTTCTGATTGCACAGCGTCATGACAGCGCCCACGTATTCGTCCGGCACAAAAATCGTCACAGAATCGATCGGTTCACGAATTTCAGCGATCTTGTCGACCGGAGGCAGTTTGGACGGATTTTCAACATGGATGACTTCGCCGTTGCGCAGAAGAACTTCATACACGACGCTCGGAGCGGTCGTAATCAAGTCCATGTTGTATTCGCGCTCAAGTCGCTCCTGCACAATATCCATGTGCAGCAGACCAAGGAAGCCGGCGCGGAAGCCGAAGCCTAAGGCCTGAGAGACTTCAGGTTCAAAATGCAGTGCGGCATCGTTGAGCTGAAGTTTGGTCAAAGCGTCGCGAAGCGCATCGTATTGGTTGGATTCCACCGGATAAAGACCGGCAAACACCTGGCTCTTGGCTTCTTTAAAGCCCGGGAGCGCTTCTTCTGCCGGTTTTGCGGCATTGGTCACGGTGTCGCCGACGCGGGCGTGTTTCAGCTCTTTAATGCCGGCAACGACAAAACCTACCTGACCGGCAGAAAGCTCGGACTTGGTCTGAGACTTCGGTGTAAAAACACCGACCTGTTCAACCAAATGGTTGGCACCTGTGGCCATCAGGCGAATCTTGTCTTTAGGTTTAATCGTGCCGTTAACAACGCGAACCAGCATGACGACGCCGACATAGTTGTCAAACCAAGAGTCGATGATCAGCGCCTGCAGCGGAGCGGCAGGATCGCCCTGAGGTGCGGGAATACGCTCAACTACGCGTTCGAGAATCTCATCGATACCCATGCCGGTTTTTGCAGATGCTTCAATCGCGTCGGTCGCATCCAAACCGATCACATCTTCGATTTCTTCTTTGGCCTCATCCGGATTGGCACTCTGCAAGTCCATCTTGTTGAGCACCGGAAGAACTTCTACACCAAGCTCAATCGCCGTGTAGCAGTTGGCTACGGTCTGCGCTTCAACCCCCTGAGTCGCGTCAACCACAAGAAGAGCGCCTTCGCAGGCGGACAAGGAACGGCTGACTTCATAGCTGAAGTCAACGTGTCCCGGGGTATCAATCAAATTTAAAAGATAGGTCTGACCGTCTTTAGCCTTATAGTTCAGTGTTGCCGTCTGGGCCTTGATCGTAATGCCTCTTTCCTTTTCCAGATCCATAGAGTCCAAAACCTGGGACTCCATTTCGCGCTCGGAAAGACCGCCGCAGCGTTGAATTAAACGGTCGGCGAGGGTGGATTTTCCATGATCGATATGCGCGATGATGGAAAAATTTCTGATCTGCTTCATAGCTTCCTTGACATCAAACGTTTTGCTGTCAAAACAAAAAACAAAAAGCACCGATATTTTTGTGAGAGTGATCGCAGTCGAAAAACCCGAAGTCGCTCACAGAAATAGTCAAATGCGCCAATAACTTACTCCTTAAATGGGATATTTTAGCTAACTTTATTCGGCCTCCCGACGCAAACTTATTTACGAATTATTGCCGTTTTATACAGCTTCGCCGCTTCGCTAAAAAGAAAAAGACCGCCGAAGCGATCCTTTTCCTAAAGCGAATCGTTTGCTTAGACCTGTCCGAAGATCAGAGAACCGTTCGTTCCGCCGAAGCCGAAGGAGTTCTTCATGGCATAGCGGATCGGCATCTCACGAGCAACATTCGCACAGTAATCCAGATCGCATTCCGGATCCTGATTGAAGATATTGATCGTGGGAGGAGAAACTTGATTCTTCAGTGCCAAAACCGTAAAGACGGATTCGATACCGCCGGCGCCGCCTAAGAGGTGACCGGTCATAGACTTAGTAGAGTTGACTACTAACTTCTTAGCATCTTCACCGAAAGCCAGTTTGATGGCATTGGTTTCATTGACGTCACCGACAGACGTGCTGGTACCGTGTGCATTCAGGTACTGAATATCCGACGGATTCAGTCCGGCCTGGCGCATGGCATTCTTCATGCAGCGCATCGGACCTTCGGCACTCGGTGTCGTAATGTGATGAGCATCGGCAGAAAGACCGTAGCCGACGATCTCGGCATAAATCTTGGCGCCGCGCTTCTTGGCGTGTTCATAGTCTTCAAGGACCAGAACACCGGATCCTTCGCCGAGCACAAAACCGTCACGATCCTTATCGAACGGACGGGATGCCGTTACCGGATCGTCGTTTCTGCGGGACAAGGCATGCATATTGTCAAAGCCGCCTACGCCCAACGGGCAAACCGTGCTTTCAGCACCGCCGGCAACCATGACGTCGGCGTCTCCGCGGCGAATCATCCAGGCCGCTTCACCGATGCTGTGCAGGCCGGTTGTGCAGGCTGTGGAGTAAGCCAGGGACGGACCCTGCAAATTGCGCATGATGGAGAGCTGTCCGGAGACCATGTTGGCAATCGCGCCGGGAATCAGGAACGGAGAGATGCGGCGTTCGCCTCTTTCCATATAAGACTGATAATTCTGGCAGATAATCGGCAAACCGCCGATTCCGCTGCCGATCGCGCTACCTGCTCTCTCAGCCTCCTCACCTTCAAAAGTCAGGCCGCTGTCATCCAGTGCCTGGACAGCTGCAGCAATACCTAATTGAATAAAACGGTCGAAACGGCGAGCTTCTTTTGCCGGAAGATATTTTTCGACTTCAAAATTTTTAACTTCACCGGCAATACGGCTGCCGAAAGAGGATGCATCAAATTGCGTAATAACGCCGATGCCGGACTTGCCGGCAAGGGCGTTATTCCAACTTTCTTCGACCGTGTTGCCGATTGGGCTAACCATGCCCAATCCGGTAACAACCACACGACGCATTCAGGAGCTCCGTTCGGCCTTTAATTAAGCCTTCTTGTGAGCTTCGATGAAATCGATAGCGTCCTGAACGGTCTGGATCTTTTCCTGCTGGTCGTCAGGAATTTCGATGCCGAATGTGTCTTCAAGGGCCATGACCAATTCAACGGTGTCAAGAGAGTCTGCACCGAGGTCGGAGATGAAAGCGCTTTCATTCTTGATATCGGCTTCATTGATGCTGAGCTGTTCAGCGACGACCTTCTTAACCTGTTGTTCAATATTGTCCATTTAAAAACCTCTTTTCTAGAGTGATAAAAAATTATTCATGGCCCCTTCTCGGGCCTAATCTTGGCATTTTATCAGAGCCGCAGTAACGTGAACGGCCGAAAATAGCCGTTGTTACATCCTCATGCCGCCGTTAACTTCAATGACCTGACCGGTGATATAGGCAGCTGCGCTGGAAGCCAGGAACACCACGGCTTCGGCAACATCATCTGCAGAACCTAAGCGTCCGAGCGGAATCTGTGCAAGAAGAGCTTGCTTCTGCGCATCGTTCAGCGCGTCGGTCATATCGGTTGCGATAAATCCGGGCGCAACGCAGTTGACGGTAACACCGCGGGAACCGATTTCTCTGGCGATGGATTTGCTCATAGCGATCGTGCCGGCCTTGGCGGCAGCGTAGTTCGCCTGGCCGGCATTGCCCATCATGCCGACGATGGAGGCTATGTTAATGATGCGACCGTGACGGGCTTTCATCATGCCTTTGAGGCAGGCGCGGGAAAGACGGAATCCGCCTGTGAGATTCGTTTCGATCACTTCATCCCACTGAGAATCTTTCATACGCATGGAAAGCGTATCGCGAGTGATGCCGGCGTTGTTCACTAACACGGTAACGGAACCGAAGTCGGCTTCGAGCGCTTTCATGAAAGCGTCGGTACCTTCGCGGGCAGCAATATTTAAAACGCGGCCTCCGCCTTTGCCGCCGAGTTCCTGGATACGAGCGGAAATCTTTGCAGCGCCGGAGTCACTTGTTGCCGTGCCGATCACTGTGGCACCGGCTTTAACGCAGACGTCCAGAATGGCAGCTCCGATACCGCGACTGGCGCCGGTGACTAATACGATTTCGCCGGCGAGTGCGTCAGCTGTAAAAACGGACTGAGTCATGAATCATTTCTCCTGGTTTGCCGCAGCAGCTTCTTCTAAGGCTGCACGGCTGTTTAATGCTTTAGCAGTAATTCCTTTGGTGATGCGCTTGACCATTCCGGACAAAGCTGCTCCGGGACCGACTTCATAAATTTCCATGACGCCGGCCTCTTCCATCTTACGAACTGTATCGGCCCACAGAACCGGAGAGGCAACCTGAGCCGCCAGAACGTCGCGAATGGCGTCGGGTTCTTCGTGGATTTGGACGTCAACGTTATGTAAGACCGGCAGGAAAGGTTTCTGAAGGTCAACGGTTTTCAGCTTTTCTTCCATGGCAAGCGCAGCCGGTTTCATCAAAGAAGAATGGAACGGACCGGAAACATTCAGTTTGATAGCGCGCTTAGCACCGGAAGCCAAACTCTTTTCCATGGCTTCCTGAACAGCTGCAACGGTACCGGCAATCACGACCTGCCCCGGAGTATTGAAGTTAACGGCTTCGACAACGCCATTTGTAGCGCATTCAAGGCAGACGGTCTTCACTTGGTCGTCGGATAAACCGAGGATCGCAGCCATCGTACCTTCACCGACGGGAACCGCGGCCTGCATTTGTTCTGCGCGATAGCGAACCAGCTGCAGAGCATCCGTAAAGTCGAGCGCACCGGCAGCAACCAAAGCAGAGTATTCACCGAGGCTGTGGCCGGCGAGCAGATCCGGCTTGCGACCGCCTTCCTGGAGATAAAAACGATACATAGCAATCGAAGCGCAAACCAAGGCTGGCTGAGTATTGACCGTCAGGCTAAGCTCTTCAGCCGGACCTTCAGCAATCAACTTGGACAAAGCAAAACCTAAAGCCTCATCGGCTTCCTTGAGTGTTTCGCGAACAATCGGCTCGTCGGCTAAGGTTGAGAGCATTCCGACAGCCTGGCTTCCCTGACCGGGAAATACAAAGGCGATTTTTTTATCTTGCATTTTTCTTTTATTGACAATTAGAACTTGAGCAATACGGAGGCCCAGGTAAAACCTCCTCCGACTCCCTGCAGCAGAACGAGATCCCCGCGTTTCAGTCTTCCGGATCTGTGTGCTTTATCCAAAGCAAGCGGAACGCTGGCAGCAGATGTGTTTCCGTGCTGATTGACGGAAATCATCAGGTGTTCCTCATCAATACCGAGTTTTTCGCGAACCATATTCATGATGCGCAAGTTGGCCTGATGAGGAATATAAAGATCCACGTCGTTCGTAGCCAAGTTGGCTTTGGTCAGTACATTGCGAGCGCTTTCCGTCATTTTTTCTACCGCAGCCTTAAAGACCAAGCGGCCGTCCATGCGGATGAACGGATCACCGACGACTTTACCGCCGTCGATATGACTGTCTGCGGCCAGTACATGCACTCCGCGCGTGCCGTCTGCCTTCAGTTCAGAAGCCAAAATACCGGGCTCATCGGATTTTTCCAGAACCACAGCTCCGGCGCCGTCGCCGAACAAAACACAAGTTGTTCTGTCTTTCCAATCCAAAACACGAGACAGAGTCTCTGCACCGATCACCAAGACGCGCTTGGCAGAACCAGCACGAATCATTGAGTCAGCAATCGAAAGTGCATAGGCAAAACCGGAACAAACGGCCTGAATATCAAAGGCACCGGCGCCCGACGCACCGAGAATCGCCTGAACTTGGCAAGCCGTGCTCGGGAAAACGGAATCCGGAGTGGTCGTCGCGACAATAATCAGATCAATTTCGTCAGGAGAAAAACCACCTGCTTCCAAGGCCTGTTTTGCAGCCTCGGAGGCCAAATAAGTGGTGGACTCTTCACCGGAAGCAAGATAGCGCTGTTCGATGCCCGTGCGGGTACGGATCCATTCGTCGCTCGTCTCGACACCGATTTTGGCTAAATCCTGAGCCAACTCTTCATTGCTTACCGCTCTCTTCGGAAGAAAACTTCCGGTGGAGGCGATACGAGAAAAACAATTTTCCGACACTGGGAAATCCTCTAAATAACTATGAGCGACAGATTACTTTAATTAGGACTTGCGAATACAAGCAGAAAACCCGTATTACACACAAATACAAATTTTCCGCAGAAAAACAAAAAGCTCTCCGAAGAGAGCTCTGCAGAATGTCTTTAGACTCGACCGCCGCACCGTCCGTCGTGGGTCTCAGATGAGAGCGATCCGGGTCAGTGAAGACTTATTCCTGGTCGTCAGCCTTAGTAGCGATGACTTTCTTACCACGGTAAAAACCGGTGGCAGAAATGTGATGACGACGGTGAACTTCGCCGGTTGTCGGTTCGACAGCCAGAGGCGGGTTCGTCAGAAAATCGTGAGCACGGTGATTGCCGCGCTTGTTGGTCGATTTCTTATTTTGCTGAACAGCCATGGTAACCCCACGTAAATTAAAATCTAACTTTCAAAATCGAGCGGGCAACAGTTACGCTTCCGCTCCTGGAAAATCAGGCATTCTACACTAACCTTAGACCTTACGCAAACCTTTGAGATCTTTGAGTTTTGCAAAAGGATTCGGCTTCTGAACTTCGTCTTTTGACTCTTCAGGTCCGTCGGTCTGACAGCCTTCTTCGTGAGCCGGAACCAAGGGAAGAGAAAGAATCAGTTCTTCTTCAATCCAGTCGGCAAGATTGAGCTTGTCGCTGCCGACGATGACTTCGGTGTCATCATCTTCGTCGATCGGAATCGAATCGGCTTCTTCTTCGCTCTTAGCGAAGCGGAAAGCAACTTCTCTCTCAATCTTGAAATCCATCGGTTTCGTGCAGCGATTGCAAACCAAAGGAACAACGGTCGCGAGTTCCATGACGGCGCCGGGCCATCCCTTTTTAGCCGTCATTCCGCAGATTCGGTATGTCACGGTTCCTTCGGTCGGAAGAATCATGTCTTTTAAGCGCGGAAGATCCGACAATTTTGCCTGCCCTTCGATGACTTTCTTATCTCTGGCCAGGTCATAAGCATTCACATAGTCGGTTTGTTTTAGGTATGCGGACATTGAATTTCTCTCTTTCTGCGATAAGCACTGAACTAGAATAGTCTCTTTCAAGTTTGAGTGCTTTTAGGAACGACCCAATTATGGACAACAAAGCCGCATTAATTTTAGGTTCAAGTTCTCCTTTCCGACGCGAGCTTTTAGAGCGTCTCCAGATCCCTTTCACTACCTGCTCTCCCGACGTCGATGAAACGCCGCTCAAAGGAGAAAGCCCGAAGGATCTCTCACTGCGCCTTTCCGTACTGAAAGCTCAGGCAGTTGCCGCCCAGCATCCGCACTGCGTGGTCATCGGCTGTGATCAGGTCTTGGAATTAAACGGTCGTCCGGTCGGAAAACCCGGCAATTTCGAAAACGCCTTCAAGCAGCTCTCCGAGATGTCCGGTCAGACCGTTACATTCCATTCTGCCATGACCGTCATTGACGCCAAAGGAAATCTGCAGAGCACGGTCGTCCCGACATTTATCCGTATGCGCAATCTGCCTCCGGAAGGCATTCGTGAGTACCTTGAACGCGAGAAGCCTTTCAATTGCGCCGGATCAGCCAAAATTGAAAAACTTGGTATCGCCTTAGTCGCCGAGTGCAAATCCGACGATCCGACCGCCATCATCGGACTGCCGCTGATTGAATTGACGACTATGCTTGCTCAGGCCGGCATTCACGTTCTTCCGGAGCTTAACTGATGAATAAAGGAAAGCTCTTCATGCTGCCGGTCCCTATCGCCGATGGGGTACTGAACGACACACTGCCCGAACACACGATTCAAACGGCTCGTGAACTCAAGTTCTTTTTAGGTGAGAACGCCAAGTCGGCAAGAGCTTTCCTGAAATTCTGCGGCCACCCATCGCCTATAGCCTCGCTTTCTATTGAAGAAATCGGGCATCGTCCGGATTCTGCAAAGGTACGAGGCTGGCTCAAGCCTGCATTGGAAGGAAACGATATCGGCATTGTGAGCGAAGCCGGATGTCCGGGCGTCGCGGATCCAGGCGCACAAATCGCTGCGGAAGCTCATAAGCTTGGTATCCGCGTCGTACCGCTCGTCGGACCGTCTTCTATTCTTTTAGCTTTAATGGCTTCCGGTATGGACGGACAGCATTTCCGTTTCTGCGGCTACCTTCCGATTAAAGAGCCTGCCCGCACCAATGCAATTAAAGATCTTGAAAGAAAGAGCGCTTCTTCGGAAGGAGAAACTCAGCTCTTCATCGAAACACCCTACCGCAACAGCGGCATGCTCGCCGATCTTGTTAAAAACTGCGCGCCTACGACGCTTATTCTCGCGGCCACAGACATCTCCGGGCCGGAAGAGCGCATTCGCACGTTCTCCGCAGCGGATTGGAAAAAACAGGATTTGTCGCTGCCGAAGCTCCCGACGGTCTTTGGAATTCTCGGCGCTAAGCGAGCTCGTCGAGCTTAGTTTTGAGCGCTTCCATGGTCCTGACAATGGCGTCGGGCTTATAAGCCTCTAAACGTTCTAACGGCGCAGCACCCCAAGTGACCGCAATTGTGCGGACTCCGGCCGCTTTGCCTAGCTTAATATCGTGCTCAGTGTCGCCGATCATCACAATCTCGTCCATTGTGAGCCCGTTTCTTTCAAGCAGAGTATTCAGCATTAGAGGGTCGGGTTTTGGGAGCGCTTCATCGGCTGTGATGGAATCATCAAAATAATCCCACACATTCATCCGATTAACGATTCTTGAGAGGCCCTTGCGGCTTTTACCGGTTGCAATCGCGGTTTTGATGCCGGCGTCTTGAAGTTCACGCAGAAGTTCCAAAACGCCCGGAAATAACTTCAGAGAAGGATCGCTCTGAAGAAAATAGCGCACGTAAATGTCTTTGTAACGACCGTACTCGCTTTCAGGAAGATCCGGCGCCACGATCGGAATGATGTCCTTGAAGCCTAACCCGATAATGCTCTTTGCCATCTCATAACTGACAGGCGCAATCCCGATTTCTTCATTTGCCAACTGGATGCCGCGGGCAATCGCAGGAACTGAATCAACTAAGGTGCCGTCAAAATCAAAAACGGCCATCTTCAGAGCGTGCATTCTTCTTTTTCCTGATTTAGTAGGTTTGAGGACTGAGCTATTTATTCTGAGCCTTTCTTTGCTCTAAAACCTCAATGAGCTCTACACAATCTTTAGGAAGCGGAGCTTCAATCTCGAGTTCCTCTCCTGTAATCGGATGATGAAAACAAATCTTGCCTGAGTGCAGGAACATCCGTTTGAACGGCACACCCAGCGAACCGTGGGCAACTTCATCATTAAATGCGAAATCGCCGTACTTCTCGTCTCCGACCAGCGGAAAGCCTAACTCTGCTGCATGCACCCTAATCTGATGGGTACGACCGGTGAGAAGATCGACTTCAACTAAAGAAACCGGTCCGAAACGTTCTTTCAATCTAAATATAGAGTGGCTCGGAAGCCCGTTTTCCGGATCAACGCGCACACGACGCTCTCCCGAGGGCGTGACGTACTTAAAAAGCGGAAACTTCGCGTGCTGACGATCGTTCTGCCAATCCCCTTTAACCAACGCCTGGTAGGTCTTGTGCATCTCTCCTTCGCGGATCATTTCGTGGAGTCGCACCAAAGCTTTCCGAGTTTTAGCCAGCACCAATACGCCGGAAGTCCCTCTGTCCAAGCGATGGACGAGTTCCAGGAACGGAAGTTCCGGGCGGCTCGCTCTCATTCGTTCGATTAGACCGTAAGAGATGCCGCTGCCGCCATGGCTTGCCATACCGGCCAGTTTGTCCACGACCATGATGTTTTGATCTTCAAAAAGAATCGGCGGCATTTCCGAGAGCTTCAAGGGAGGTGCCGAATGTTCGGATTCTTTTTCGGTATAGCGGATCGGCGGAATACGAACTTCGTCTCCGCTCTGCAGACGAGTGTCGACATGAGCTCGTCCTTTATTGACTCGGACCTCGCCGGAACGCACTACGCGGTAGATCAAAGATTTCGGCACGCCTTTAAGCTGTGAAAGCAGAAAGTTATCCAGTCTTTGACCGTCATTGCTTTCGTCAACCTTCTTGAAGATAACCTTCGGCTCGGCGGCTTTTCTTTCTTTCGGTTCTTGTGCCGATGTCTTCACCCTTGGTAAGGCAGTCTTTGGCTTTGGGCGCTGAGTGACCTTTCCGGTCGACGCGGAAATGTTTAAGTCTGCTAACAAATCTTTTCCGCTGCGGGTGCGGCTTTTCGCAGAAGTACGACCCTTTTTTGGGGCTGTTCGCTCATTATTTTGGCGAGATTTCATCATTTGTTCTAAAATCCTGTGCGAGAGGTTTGACCGTCAGAACAACTCGGCGCCGCAGGTTTGCGCGTCTGAAATCTGTCGGTTCAACTGTTCTCAATGACCTCCGCCGATTGTAATCTTTTGACGACAAACGGAATGCGATGCGTACCGATTCTAGGGTCTCTCCGCTTGAGCTGACCGATGATGAACGGAACACGCTAAACATCGTTTTTCGCAACGATGCCGGCAGGAGATTTTGTAATGAATGATAGGCGGTGCTCCGATTTTCGAATCGTCGCAGCTCGCCAATGGCCTTCGGGTCATTTGCTGTAAAGAATTTTTATTAACACGGGGCGCAGCATCCGGTTGATGCGCGCACAAATTTTGGAACACATGCTGCACTCGTGCAGCAAAAGTATTGGAAAAAAGAGAGTGGCTTACCTCCGCTGTTTCGATCGGCCTGCCTATTCCTGCCTAACGGGAAGGGATAATTGTGCCTGCACTGCGGTCTCCTCTCTCGATTTTATAAAGCCTCCTGCGGACAATTTCCGCGATTCACTCAGGGAGATCCCTTTGCCCGTTCCACTTGTTCCGGAACCTGTTTGATATCTTTTCTCTACGGCACGCCTATGGTCCGCGTCAGTGACTGAGGAGTGCTTGATGAAGCGCATGTTATTTAACGCCACGCATGCTGAGGAGCTGCGTGTCGCTATTGTTGAAGGTCAGAAGCTCATTGATATTGATATCGAGTCTTCCGAACGTCAGCAGAGAAAGTCCAATATCTACAAAGGCGTAATCACCCGTATTGAACCGTCTTTGGAAGCATGTTTCGTCGATTACGGCGAAGAACGCCACGGTTTTCTCCCTTTTAAAGAAATTTCCCGTTCTTACTTCAAAGAAGGTGTTGATGTTCGCACTGCGACCATCAAAGAAGCACTCTCCGAAGGAACCGAGCTCATCGTTCAGGTTGAAAAAGAAGAACGCGGCAACAAGGGTGCGGCACTGACCACTTTCATTTCCTTGGCCGGTCGCTACCTCGTCCTTATGCCGAACAATCCTCGCGGAGGCGGTGTCAGCCGTCGTATCGAAGGCGAAGAACGCGAAGAGCTTCGTGAAAACATGTCCAAGCTCCCGACACCGAAAGGCATGAGCCTCATCGCTCGTACCGCTGGTATCGGCCGTACGGTCGAAGAACTCAAATGGGACTTTGATTACCTTCTCCAGCTCTGGCAGGCCATTGTTGAAGCTGCCACACCGCAGTATGAAGACACCGAAGGCAACTTCGTCACCGCTCCCATCGGTCCTCTCGGCCAGAAATACGAACGCGTGAATCCGGCCCCCTTCCTGATCGTTGAAGAAAGCAATCTCGTGATTCGCGCGATCCGCGACTACTTCCAGCCGGACATCGCTGAAATTCTCGTTGACACCGACGACATCTACGAACAGGCTAAGCAGTTCATGGGCCACGTCATGCCTGACATGATCAACCGTGTCAAGCGCTACACGGACGATGTGCCCCTATTCTCCCGCTTCCAGATCGAAAATCAGATCGAAACGGCCTACTCCAGAACCGTTCCCCTCCCCTCGGGCGGCTCGATTGTGATCGACCACACTGAAGCTCTGGTTGCCATCGACGTTAACTCCGCCCGCGCCACCGCCGGCGGAGACATCGAAGCCACTGCCTTCCACACCAATGAAGAAGCTGCTGAAGAAGTTGCGCGTCAGATGCGTCTGCGTGACCTCGGCGGCTTGATCGTCATCGACTTCATCGATATGGAAGATCCGGCCCATCAGCGTGCTATCGAACAGCGCATCAAAGAAGCTATTCGTCACGACAGAGCCCGCGTCCAGATCGCCAAGATTTCCCGCTTCGGCTTGTTGGAACTCTCCCGCCAGAGACTTCGTCCGTCTCTGTACGAAGGCAGCCACATCACCTGCCCGCGCTGCAACGGTATCGGCGCTATTCGTGACACCGAATCCAGTGCGATTCAAGTGCTTCGTATTCTCCAGGAAGAAGCGCTCAAAGACGGCACCACTGCTCTTCAGGCCCAGGTTCCGGTCGATGTTGCAACGTACCTGCTGAACGAAAAACGCGACGACATCGCCAAGATCGAACATCGTCACCACATTGAAGTCATCCTGATCCCGAACAAGACGCTCGAAACACCGCATTATCAGATCGAACGCCTTCGCACCGAAGATCAGCTGCTGACAGAAGGTGCTCCGAGCTACAAGCGCGTGGAAGAGCTTGCTCCTGAGCCCGAAGCTCCTTACTCCAGAGCTCAGAACGTCGCGCCTTCTACTAAGCCTCGTCAGATCCCTGTCATCAAAGGCCTGCCCGTCAGAGAAGACGCTCCGAAGCACGTTGAGCCTGCCAAACCTTCCAAAGAACCTGCCAAGAAAGAAAAGAGCTTCTTCCAGAAGATTCTTGCTTTCTTCACCGGAAATTCTGAAGCTGAAGAGAAAGAAGAAGCCAAGAACAATTCCAGCCGCGGCGACAAATCTTCCGTCAGAAAAGAGCGCGGCGAGCGTAAGAATCGTCGTCAGGAAAGAGACGATCAGCGTAAGACACGTACGCCTGTCGCCAAACAGGAAAAAGTTGAGCGCGCGCCCAAACAGCCGCGTCAGGTAAAACCGACCAAGACTGAAGACAGACGCCAGAAAGAGACGGTTGAAAAAGCCAAGAATGTTCCTGCCGTTCGTCCGGCCGCTGTCGAAAAGACAGAAAAGCCTGAAAGAATCGAACGTACTCGCAAGGCTTTGAAGGAAAACAGCGCTTTACAGGATAAAAGAAGTGCTAAGCCCGTTCAGGCTCCGGCAGCTGTTGAAGAAGCAGTAAAACCTGTTGAAAAACAGAACGTTCCGGCACCCGTCGAAGCCGTCCAGGTTCAGCCGCAGGCTGAAAAACCAGCTCCGACTCCGACACCTGCCGCTGTTGAAACTCCGGCTATCCAGGTCGAAGAAAAGAAAGCTCCGGCAGAAACCGTTGAAGAAATCATCGAAACAGCAGTTCGTGTTGTGCCGTCCGTTGAATCTCAGTCCAACGCCACAGAACAGCGTCCTCGTACTCGCAGAGCCCGCCGCCTGCGCAAGGACAGAGGCGACAGAGAACCGCGAGCCGCAAGATCTGTTGTGCCGCCGGCACATGTATCTCCAGTCGTTGCTGCTATTGAAGACGTTGTGATGAGCGAACATGCCGTTCCTCAAGTGAATGCGGCTGCTATTCACGCCGACGAACATATGCCTCGCGTAGATACAAACCAACTGCATCTTACGGAAGAAACTCCCAAACATGCTCGTCCGAGACGTGAAAGAGCACCTCGTAAACCGGCAGCTGATTTTGTGACCAAGGTGGAAAGCCACGACTCCGAGGTTCAGGCCGTTAGTTCCGCCGCTCCTAAAGCAGAAGCCGTAAAAGAAGCTCCTAAGGATGCTCCTAAGGCCGATCAGGCGAAGACTGAGGATGTTAAGCCTGTTGTGACAGAGAAGACCGTCGTTAAACCGGCCGAAGTTAAACCCGTAGAAACCAAGCAGGTCGAATCGGACGCTCCGGTAAAAGCTCAGATGGAAGCTGTTTCCAACGACAAACCGGTCGATCTGAAGCCGATGCTTGAAAAAGCAGGTCTTGAGCTCGTCGGAACCACGAAAAAAGACGTTCCTGTCAGAGAAGAGGCTCCTAAGCCTAAACTCGGTCGCAAACGCATCAAGCGTGTTATCCAGGAGGACTCTGCGCCGCTTGAACTCGTTCAGACGAAGAAAGAGTAATCCGACTTATCGGATGTAATAAAACCGAATCGGTCTTGCGACCGGTTCGGTTTTTCTTTTGTCGCTTATTTCTGTTGTTCTTTTCGGCGTTCTCTGACGGTCTTGCCCCCGATCCCGTAGTTTTCCATCGGGATCTCGTCGATGATGACGACCATGTTTGAGGTATTCTTACCGAGCACGTCACCGACGAGTTTTGTCACTCCGGAAATAAGTTCTCTCTTTTGTTCCGGTGTCGGGCGTTCTTCATCGCCGGTAACACAAATGCGTACGAAAGGCATAGCGCAGCTCCTAAGGAAACGATACTTTCAATGTACAAGCCGAACAGACGGCGGTCAACGCTTCCGGATAGGAGTTCAGCAGGCAAAAATTTAGCGGGCGTCCCGAAGAACAACCCGCTGTTAGCGCCAATTAACGGTTCACTTAATGCTGAGGCTGAGGCTCTGCAGGAGCCTCAGCTGCATGCTCGTCCTCTTGTTTTTCCGAAAGCATGAAGTTCAGTTCACGCTGCAGAAGGACAATAACGGTGTAGCGATTGATGATTTCGCGATAAAGCTGGAGGATGGACAAGTACAGTTCCGAACGATGAAGAGGCATCTTATTGACTTCGATTTCTTTCATCAGTTCAAGCTGGAACGCATTGACTTCCTCAAGGTTCGTATTAGACAAGCGAAGAAGCACTTCGTCAGTTGTCGAACCGTTCATCACGTACTCAGACAGAGATTTTTGGAAATTCGACAACGCATCAACTGCCTTCAGCAAATTGGCTCTGAGCTGACCTTTGAAGACCGAGTGGCTGTTTGCCAAATGCTGCTCCATCTGATTTACCGTGTTGCGGAGGTCTTGGGCAACATCTTTGACGTTTGAGAAGGTGCGGTAATAGTAGTTACGCGCGTCGTAGTCTTTGCCGGCGCCCTGACCGTGACTGATCATGAGATAGTACTGGCTTCGAAGCAGGGAAATATGGTCTAAAAGCTCCTGGGCCTCGAGTTTGTCTTTCTTCACCGCCGAATAGTCTTCCGAAAGGAAGTTCATTGTGGTGTTCGAGAAGATGTCAATTGTCTGCTTCAAGTTGCGGTCAATCGCAGCGTTAAAGCGCTTACGCAGCTCTTCTTTGGACAGGCCTGCTTCAAAATCTTCCATTGCTTCGACTTTCTTGTCTTTGCTGAAGAAGTTGGAACGGATCAGGAGTGCAACGACACAAACACCACCGATCACCATAAAGATCGGCCCGAACCAAATGCAAAGGAGAACCGCAATACCGGCGGCAATAAAGGCCGTAAAAGCGGTCAGGAACCAGCCGCTGATCACCGCCATTACACCGGAAATTCGGTAAACAGCAGTCTCTCTGTCCCACGCACCGTCTGCCAAAGAACTACCCATGGCAACCATGAAAGTAACGTAAGTCGTCGAAAGCGGAAGTTTCATGCTGGTAGCCGTAGCAATCAAGATACTGGCGAGTACGAGATTGACGGAAGCACGAACTTGGTCAAACGGCAGAGGAACCTCTCCTTTCTTAAGACGAGGTTTCTCAAAATGGTTGTCGATACTATTCAGTACTGAGCGCGGAAGAATCTGATTGATGATTCGGTTAATTCCGAGACCGGAACGAACCAAAACACGAGCACCGACAGTAGATCCGAATTGTTCTTTTTCACTGCGTTCGCTGGCGGATAAATTAATTGCAGTCTGGACGACACGCTGAGCTTTCGGACTAAACCAAAGCGTGCAAACCATGATTAGACCGGAGATGATGAGCCAAATCGTCGGAGTGACAACAGACTCCTTGAGGGCGCCCATATACAGCGTGGTAGGCGTCAGAGCGGGATTCGCAGCTTCAGCAGAAGCAGCTATGCCGGCACTTTGCATTGCAGCCAAAGGCACACCGACGAAGTTCACTAAGTCGTTGCCTGCGAAAGCAAAGGCCAAAGCGAAGGTACCGGCCAAAATAACGATGCGAAGTGCATTAAAGTTCCAGAACCAGATCAGGATCTGGAAAACGACGGTGATTGTCAGGAAGAAACTCCACATAAGAGTTTCGGTATTAGCATCCAGCCAGGCAATCAATTCCGGCGTCATGAAAGATGCGCCCTTTGCCCCCTTGACGATCAGGAAGTAAAAAATTGCCGTCAGGCAAAGGCCGGAGTAAACGCCGCCGACGTAACGATAGACTTTCTGATAACGGAACGTGAAAAGGTAACGGATCAGCCATTGAATGATTGTTCCGAAGGTGAAAGCGATCACTACCGAGGCCAAGATACCGATGATGATCGAAAGGGCTTTTTCGTTGTTGATGTAGGCGCCGAGACCGACGATGGTTCCGGTCGACACCCACAGCTTGTAAGCGGCGGAAACCACAGAAGCACCGAGAAGCTCGAAAACGATAGATACCGTGGTCGAAGTAGGAAGACCGAGAGAATTAAAGGTATCCAAAAGAAGAACATCTGTCAGCATCACCGCAAAAAAGATGAGCATGACATCCCAATAGGTAAAGAGCTGCGGATTAAAAATCCCGCTTCTCGCAATTTCCATCATTCCGCTTGAGAAGGTGCAGCCTAAAAGCACACCCGCGGCAGCAACACCCATAACGATGTTATATCGGGCGCTTTTAGAGCCCAGTGCAGAACCCAGGAAGTTCACGGCGTCGTTGCTGACGCCCACGAACAAGTTAAAACTTGCCAGGAGCATCAGAAAGACCATCGTGCACGTGAGAAATGTATCCATGATAGATGGTTATCTTTATAAAAAAACAATGGCGGATTCTAGAGGGTGAATGTGACGAGCGGATGACACAAAACTCAGCATTTCCCCTACTCTTCAGCGTACATCTAATTAACGGACTAAATAATGGGTACTATCATGGAATACCTCCCCAATCTAGGCGAGTTAAGTAACCATTTCCGAGGATGCAAAACTCTATGTATTAGTATCAACCTCTATACATTTTTGAGTTAGCATTCCTTTGTTCAAAATTTGTAAGAGCAATTTCTAAAGAGGTTACTGTGAATTTGAAATCTATTACTGCTCATTCAGCTGTTGCTTTGTCTCTCGTTTCCGTCTGCTCCCTGAGCCATGCGAGCTTCTTTGACAACCTGTTCTCGAGCTCAACAAAAGAACCCGTTGCTCTTTCTGCGACAACTCAGGAGATCATGAAAAATCATCCGGTTTGGGTGATTGACGGTAAAGACACTTCCGCCTGGTCTGTCGTTGAAGGGAAAAAACCGCGCCGCGGGGCCGCACCGCTTTTACTGAAACAAGACAGAGGCGACCTCGGGCTGATCCCGGCCCAGACAGACGCCGGATATGTTGCCACTAAGACAGAAAAGATCTCTCTTTTCCAGCCGACCAGCGTCGTATTTGAAAAGAACGGCTCGGCTCTTCTTAAGTTCGGTGCAGGCAAAGCCCCGGTTCAGATCGGCCTGAAACTTCGCGCCTTTGACGTCAGCGGCTTAAAAATGGCCGAATTCCTAAAGAACCGCAAGGGTCAGCCTCTTGCCGAAGCTGAAAAAGTCGGCAATGCAGTCTTCCCTGCCGGCTCAATTGCCTACAAGGCCGACACGACTTTCCTGAATAATGAAATGGTCATTCCGGTTAACCAGAACTTCACCAGCGCAACCACCAGCGAAGAACTCCTGAAGAATTTCTCCTCTATTCCTTTCTGCCTCAAACGCGTCTCCGGACACGCCTACGGCATTATGTTTGATAACGCCACTCCTAAAGCCGTCAGCGGCACTTTCCGCGTTACTCCGGTTAAGAGAGAAACCATGTTCTGCACTCCGACCGGGGAAGCTGCCGTCGCCACCGGCAAATGGAACGTTGTCAACAACGGTCGCTCTCAGGCTGTCGTGCTGACTATGCCGAAGGAAGTCACGCCTGCCGAATACGGTATTGAAGAGCACGAAAGCGGTGTCTCTAAGATGGCTTTCGTTGCCCCGGGCAAAGGCGACAAGATTTTCCGTCCGGGCAAATTCTTCGCCAAAGGAACAACGCTTGAAAGCCGTCGCTTCTTCTTCAACACAACAGCTGCTGAGGCTATTCTTAAAGCCGCTAAATAATTAAGAAAAGAGACCCTTTCCCCTATTAATCCAAAGCCCGATTGACTCTGTCGACTCGGGCTTTTTCTTTTTCGAAAAATGAAAAATCCTGAACTCAGCAGTGAAATTCAGGACTTCATCAAATAGGATTCTCTAAGAGAAGAACTCTCTGTCCTCATCCGGGAAGGATTCAACATCCGCCCAACCAGCTTTGCCGTAGGCATAGCGGAAGATATCGGCACCCTGCTCTCGGATCAGCGCCGTATCGCTTAATGTCCTTCGCCAAACTTTCGCTCCTGCCAAGCCCGTCAGCAGTCCGTGCATATGCCGGCAGCAGGCCCGCAGAGAATGATCATCCGGCTTAATGAAGCGAACATACTCTTCCATGGCGTCGATCACTCGATCGCGCGTCACGGGAGCGTGTTCGTCGTTGTAAAGGCGGGCATCAACATCAGTGAGAAGCCACGGTGTGTAATAAGCGGCCCGACCCAGCATAACGCCGTCCACGTGTTTGAGTTCGGCTTCACATTCGCCTAGATCCTGAAGCGCGCCGTTAATGACAATGATCGCTTCCGGAAAATCTTTCTTAAGCTGATAAACCACTTCTCTGCGAAGCGGCGGGATTTCACGGTTTTCTTTTGGCGACAATCCCTTCAGCCATGCATTACGGGCATGAACAATAAAAACACGAACGCCGGCATTAAATAACGTACCGACAAAGTCACGCACAAAACCGTAATCATTATTGGCATCAATACCGACGCGATGTTTGATGGTGACTGGCAGATGAGTTGCGTCCTGCATGGCTTTAACGCAATCCGCGACCAAGCCGGGTTCGGCCATTAAACAAGCACCGAACGAGCCTTTCTGCACACGTTCGCTCGGACATCCGCAGTTAAGATTAACTTCGTCATATCCCCATTGCTGAGCAAGCTTAGCACCGTGGGCCAGATCCTTCGGATCGGATCCTCCGAGCTGCAGAGCAACCCGATGCTCCGCTTCGGAAAAATCAAGATGATGGGGAACATCGCCGTGAACCAGCGCTCCGGTCGTCACCATCTCGGTGTAAAGTCGAGCACGATGAGAAAGCAGACGATGAAAGTATCTGCAATGGCGATCTGTCAGATCCAGCATCGGTGCGACACAAAAGCGCCACCCGATCGGGTCGTAAACATTATCTGTCATGAAAGGATTCCGTCAATGTAGTACCAACGGCCGTTTTCTTTTACAAATCGGCTGTTTTCTTTCAAAGTGATCATATTTCCGGCATCGTCTCGTGCTTTCGCAACGAATTTCACACGTGCCGTTGTCTCCGATAAAGGCATGAAGGCCTCAATCTTGAGACTGCGCCAATGGAGCGGCTCAAAATCTAATTCTTTGGGACGGGTGCTCTCGTGCCAGGTTCTGAGAAGATAGTCCTTGTCTTCCTTCACGAAAGCCGTATAGCGAGAACACATAAGCGCCCTCGCATCGGGTGCGGGGGCGCCGGCAAGAAGCGGCCCGCAGCAGTCTTCATAAGGCTTGCCGCTGCCGCACGGACATTTGGGTTTAGATTCCCGGGCCAACGCGACTGTCTCCGCGTGCAGCACGGCGGCGTTCGAATTCCTTCAGCCAGCGCTTACGGATACGAATGCTCTTCGGTGTGATTTCAGCCAGTTCGTCATCGTTGATGAATTCAACGGCACTTTCCAGTGTCAGCTGAATCGGAGGAACAAGACGAATGGCTTCGTCGGTACCTGAAGCACGAATGTTGGTGAGTTGTTTTCCCTTAATCGGAGTCACGACAATGTCGTTGTCACGAGAGTGAACACCGATCACCATGCCTTCATAAATAGGTTCTCCCGGACCGATGAACAAACGTCCTCTTTCCTGAATCTTCCACAGAGCATAAGCAACGGCGTTGCCGTCGTCCTGGCTGATGATGGCGCCGTTGCGGCGTTCACCCAAGTCTCCGGACTTAACAGGACCGTACTCATCAAACACATGGCTCATGACACCGGTGCCGCGAGTCATCGTGAGAAAGTCGTTCTGGAAACCGATCAAGCCACGGGCGGGAATGCGGTATTCGAGACGAACACGACCTTTTCCGTCCGGCTGCATGTCCTGAAGGTCGCCCTTTCTGCGGCCGAGCTCTTCCATGACGGGACCTTGATGGTTTTCTTCCACGTCAACGGTCAGCATTTCGAACGGCTCCATCTTGACGCCGTCGACTTCTTTGTAAACGACGCGCGGACGGGAAACAGCTAGTTCATAGCCTTCACGACGCATGTTTTCAATCAAAATCGTCAGGTGCAGTTCACCGCGGCCGGCCACTTCGAAAACGCCTTCGTTGTCGGTCGGTTTCATGCGCATAGCAACATTGCTCTTTAATTCGCGTTCAAGACGTTCGCGAATCTGACGACTGGTGACGAATTTGCCTTCCTTACCAGCCAGAGGGCTGGTGTTGACATGGAAGTTCATCGTCAGAGTCGGTTCGTCAACGTGCAGGAGCGGCAGCGCATCCGGATGGTTCACATCGGTTAAGGTAGTACCGATGCCGATTTCTTCGATACCGTTGATCAGAACGATGTCGCCGGCTTCAGCCTCGTCAACCAGTTTTCTTTCCAAGCCCTGGAACTTCAGAACCTGATTGACCTTGGCGCGCTTCGGTTCGGAATCCGGGCCGTTCATGATCAGAACTTCCTGAAGCGGTTTAATGCGGCCGCGCTTAATACGGCCGATACCGATCTTACCGACGTAGCTGGAGTAGTCCAGAGAGGAAATCTGCATCTGCAGAGGACCGTCAGGATCGTCGTCACGAACCGGAACTTTTTCCAGAATCGTGTCGAAAATCGCCTTCATGTTTCCGATCTTCTTCAGTTCTTCAGCATCATCCGTGAAACCGGCAAACCCGTTCAGAGCAGAAGCGTAGATCACAGGGAAGTCCAGCTGTTCTTCTGTAGCGCCCAGTTTGTCGAACAGATCAAAGGTTTGGTTGATAACCCAGTCAGGACGAGCGCCTGGACGATCAATCTTGTTAATCACAACAATCGGTTTCAGACCTAAAGCCAACGCTTTCTTGGTCACGAAACGAGTCTGCGGCATCGGGCCTTCTACCGCATCCACGAGCAACAGAACGCCGTCAACCATAGACAAAACGCGTTCGACTTCACCGCCGAAGTCCGCATGTCCCGGGGTATCGATGATGTTGATGTGGGTGCCTTCGTATTCGACGGCGCAGTTTTTCGCCAAAATCGTAATGCCGCGCTCGCGTTCGATGTCGTTACTGTCCATCACGCGCTCGGCAACAGCCTGATTGGCACGGAAGGTGCCGGACTGTTTCAGCAGCTGATCCACCAACGTGGTTTTACCATGGTCCACGTGAGCAATAATCGCAATATTTCTAATCGCTCGAGTCATATTAAAAATTATCTATCGTTGTCTACAAACGAAATTAATCGATCCGGCGCCAGGACTCCGTCGGAAGTCAAACGTCCGACGCCGAGTAAAAATTCAGTTTTTTCAGCTGAGATACCGTACACACGCACTTTAGCCTCCTCGATCGAACGCTCGTCCGTGCGTACCTTCATACCGTTCAGAAACTTCTTAGTCGCTTCTTCATCCAGCTTGACGGGCGCAAGACTCTGCAGCAATCGATCCGGAGGAAGCAAAACAGCAATACGCTGCTCCTCAGTCATGCGTTCAAACAGATCCAAATCCACAGCTTCTTCAATGTGGAGATCGGCAATAGCCGTCCTCCGCAGCGTCTTTAAATGGGCGCCGCAGCCTAAGGCTTCGCCTATGTCTTCCCCAAGCGTACGAATATAGGTACCCTTGGAGCAACGCACCAGAAGGGTGACTTCAGGCGGTTGGAAGTCCACAATGTCAAGTGAGGATATTACTACTTTACGGGGCTCTCTCTCGATTTCTTCACCTTTTCTTGCGAATTTATACAAAGGAACTCCGTCCTTTTTCAAGGCTGAATACATCGGAGGTATTTGAATGATCTCTCCTCTGAATCTCTCTAAAACGGCACAGAATTCTTTGAAGGTAAATTTCGGCTCGGCCGAAAAGATGACTTCGCCTTCAGCGTCTCCTGTAGAGGTCTTTTCTCCGAACTTCACCGTCGTTAAATATTCCTTATCGGCGTTGAGTAAATCGGCAGAAAACTTTGTCGCTTCCCCGAAACACAAGGGAAGCAGTCCGCTTGCTAAAGGATCAAGCGTGCCGGTATGGCCGGCTTTTTGTGCATTCAGAAGGCGGCGTGCCTTCTGTAAAGCGCTATTGCTCGACAAACCTACCGGCTTATCGAGCAATAAAACGCCGTCAATTTTTAAACCTTTGCGACGACGACCCAATTATTCACCTTTGACTTTTTCTCCGTCCTCTTCGCGAGCCTGACGGATCAGCTGATCCATTTCAAAGCCGCGTTCGACGCTCTTGTCATAGACAAAATGCAGCTGAGGAACGGTGTGAATCTTCAAAAGCTTGAAGATTCTGGAGTGAAGCATCGGAGCTGCGCCGTTCAAAGCCTCGGTGGCTTCCTCAGGCGTAGAACCGATGGACGTAAAGTAGATCGTCGCATGTGCGTAATCAGGAGTAATTTCGCACCCTGTCAGCGTTACGAGACCAGTCTTCGGGTTGCTTACTTCTTTCTGAATCAGTTCGGCAACGTCACGCTGGATTTGGTCCGCAATACGGTTGGCGCGTCCCGGTTTGCTGGGTTTAATCATTTTTCAACTCCTCAATAAAACCAGCTAAATACAAAGGAGCCCGAAAGCTCCTTTGTGTTCAGGCTATATCAATCTCAGATCGTTCTTGCGACTTCCTCGACCTCAAAGATTTCGAGTTTGTCATCGACCTGAATGTCATCGTTTCCTTTCAGAGAGATGCCGCACTCGGCACCGGCCTTGACTTCCTTAACGTCGTCTTTGAAGCGGCGCAGAGAGTTAATCTCACCTGTCCAGATAATCACATTGTTGCGCAAAAGACGGGCATGAGAGTTGCGTCTGACGACCCCTTCGAGCACCATGCAGCCTGCCACTGCGCCCACTTTGGGGACGCGAATGACCTGACGGATTTCAACGAGACCTACGTGGTTTTCGCGGCGTTCCGGAGCAAGCATGCCGCTCATGGCAGCCTTAACATCATCTACGGCGTCGTAGATGATGTTGTAGTAGCGGATGTCGATGCCGTTGTTTTCAGCCAGTTTTCTAGCCAATGCATCGGCACGGACGTTGAAGCCTAAGACAACAGCATTGGAAGCAATCGCCAAGTTGATATCAGATTCACTGATACCGCCTACGGCTGCGTGAACCACGCTGACCTTAACTTCATCGGTAGAAAGTTTGGTCAAAGCGTGAACCAAAGCTTCCTGAGAGCCTTGAACGTCGGACTTGATAACCAGAGACAGGGTCTTCTGGCCTTCCGGATTCTGACCAAAAAGACCGCCGAGTTTGTCATTGACCTGGCGAGCCAGCTTAACGTCACGGTACTTGCCCTGACGGTAGTTGGCCAATTCACGAGCCTTACGCTCTTCGGAAACGACGATGAGTTCGTCACCGGCCTGCGGAACGTCGGAGAGGCCTTGAATTTCCACCGGGATGGAAGGACCGGCGCTCTGAACCGACTTGCCGTTTTCGTCAACCATGGCGCGAACGCGACCGAAAGTGGCGCCGGCCAAGACGATATCACCGCGCTTTAAGGTACCGGCCTGAACCAGGACGGAAGCAACCGCACCCTTACCGCGGTCAAGGCGGGATTCAATCACGACGCCCTTAGCAGGACCTTCTTTCACAGCCTTCAATTCAAGAATTTCGGCCTGCAGAAGAACGTTTTCAAGCAGCTCGTCAATGCCCTGTCCGCTCTTAGCAGACACGCAGACGAACGGCACGTCGCCGCCGTAATCCTCAGGGATGACTTCGTTGGCAACGAGTTCCTGTTTGACACGATCAGGATTAGCTTCTGGTTTATCAATCTTGTTAATGGCAACCACCAGAGGAACGTTGCCGGCCTTCGCGTGAGCAATAGCTTCCTTGGTCTGCGGCATCACGCCGTCGTCGGCTGCAACCACCAAAATAACGATATCGGTTACCTTAGCACCGCGAGCACGCATGGCCGTGAAGGCTTCGTGTCCCGGGGTATCCAAGAAAGTAATAATGCCTCTCGGGGTTTCAACGTGGTAAGCACCGATGTGCTGTGTAATACCGCCGGCTTCGCCTGCGGCAACACGAGTACGTCTGATGTAGTCCAGCAAAGAAGTCTTACCGTGGTCAACGTGACCCATAATCGTCACGACCGGAGGACGAGGTTCCTTCGGATAGTTGGCCAAAGCCTTGGCTTCTTCTTCAGCCAGGAAGGCTTCCGGATCTTCCGGTTTAGCGGCGATCGCACGATGACCCATTTCTTCGACCACAATCATGGCCGTTTCCTGGTCAAGCATCTGGTTGATCGTCACCATCTGACCGAGCTTCATCATATGTTTAATGACTTCAATGGCCTTGACGCTCATCTTCATAGCGAGATCAGCGACAGTGATGGTTTCCGGAACTTCAATGTCCTTAACAACGGGTTCCTGAACAGCAGGAGTCTGCGGTCTTCCGCCCTGGCCTTTGTTGTTCTGGTTCTGGTGCTTGTTGCCGCGTTTGTTGCGGCGGTCATTCTTCCAGCCGCTGCTTTCTTCCGAAGAGTTGTCGCCGCCGCGGGTCTTGAGAGTGCGGCGTTTCTGATTTTCGTCGCCCCAGTTGTCTGCGTTCTTAGCGTTGTTCTTCGTACCTTTGTTTTCTTTCTTGACGCTGTTCTTGTGAACCTTCTTCTGTTCCTGCGGTTTTTCTTCCTGAGCCGGTTTCTTAGCGGTCAGAACCTTCTTCGGAGCAGACATCATTTCTCGAATAGCGCGAGCTTCGGCTTCAGCAGCGCGGCGAGCAGCATCTCTGTCGGCTTCAGCCTTGACAGCGGCTTCCTTAGCTTCTTTAGCAGCACGAGCAGCGGCCTCGGCTTCTGCCTTAGCTTTCTCTATGCTGCGCTCTGCCTCAGCCTTCTGTCTGCGTGCAGCTTCTTCGGCTTTAGCCTTTTCCTGTTCGGCTTTGAGTTTGGCAGCACGTTCGGCCTCTTCTTTGGCCTTGCGTTCGGCCTCTTCCTTAGCGCGGGCAGCAGCTTCTTCAGCTAAACGACGAGCTTTTTCTTTCTGCTCTTCCATTGCCTTCTTGGCTTCTTCGCGGGCTTTATTAACGACATCCGGGTTCTTCACCAAAACGCGTTTGCGGCGCACTTCCACTTGAACGGCGTGAGAGGAACCTCCTCCGTTCTGAGTGATGACGCTCTTTTCCCGCTTTGTCAGCGTAATTTTGCGGCGGCCTGCATTCGAGCTGCCGCGGGCAACCTGCAGGGATGTTAAGAAACGATCCTTATCAGCTTCGCTTAATTCGTCGGCGGGTGTGCTCTGGGAGAGGCCGGCTTCCTTCAACTGGGAAAGGAGGGTCTCAACCGGCAAATTCAAGTCGGCGGCTAAATCTTTAACAGTGGTTTTTGCCATATTCCTATATTCCCTCCTTTGTATTAGCTCCAGCTTTCGCGAGCCTTTGTGATCAGGGCGGCAGCCTTGTCGTGGTCAATACCCGTCATTTCAACGAGTTCGTCCGTAGACAAATCGGCAAGCTGATCAAGGGTCTTGATGCCGGCAGGCTTCAGTTTATTTGCAATTTCATGAGTCATCCCCGGAAGGTCGACAAGAGATTTGTCGGCCCACTTGAGGAGCTCTTCACGTTCAAGCGCAGAAGTCAGCAATGCCGTTCTGGCTCTGGAACGCAGTTCTTTAACGGTATCTTCATCGAACTGTTCGATGCTAAGCAGTTCTTCTTCCGGCAGATAAGCAACTTCTTCAAGTGTCTCAATGCCGTTTTCAATCAGAACCTGGGCAACTTCCTCATCGATATCGAGGCGGTCGCAGAGTTCCTGGCGACGCGGAGCGATTTCATCTTCACGCTTCTTAGCCGCCTGGTCGTCATCCATCACTTCAATTTCCCAGCCGGTCAGCTCGGAGGCAAGACGCTTGTTGACGCCGTTGCTGCCGATCGCGATCTTGCTGTTGTCAAGGTCAGGGGTCACGACTTCAACCTTGTGTTCGTCTTCATGGACGATGATGGAGGAAATCGTTGCGGGAGACAGGGCGCTCATGACGTATTCGGCAGGCTGATCGGCCCAGCGGATAATGTCGATTCTCTCATTCATCAGTTCGCCGGAAACGGACTGAATACGAGAGCCTTTGACACCGATGCAGCTTCCGATCGGATCAATGCGCTTGTCCTTAACCTGGACGGCAACTTTGGCACGGATGCCGGGATCGCGGGCAATGCCCTTGATCTCAAGCAGGCCTTCGTTGATTTCGGGAACGACCTGACGCATCAGTTCGCCCAAGAATTCATTGCAGGTACGGGACAGGGTGATCTGCTGCTGTCTGGAGGTCGGATCGATTTTCAGAATATAAGCGCGAACACGATCGCCCGGACGGAGGTTTTCCATCGGGATCATCTGATGTCTAGGCAGACGAGCATCGATGCGGCCGATTTCGATAATCGCATCGCTCTTGTCAAAGCGCTTGACTTGGCCGGTGACAACCTTAACGTCCTTGTAGCGTTCAAGGAATTCGTTTAAAAGCTGATTACGCTCGGCTTCTCTCAGGCGCTGAATAATGACCTGTTTTGCGTCTGTCGCAAAACGACGGCCGGTTACGTTGACATCGGGCAGAGGCTTACGAACATAGTCGCCGACATTCATTTCGCCCTGGTCGCTGTAGTCTTCTTTAGCCTCCCACTGAAGAATCTGACGATCCGGCTCCTGAAGGCCCTGTTCGTCAGGAACGACTAACCACTGACGCCAAACTTTCTGGTCACCGGTTGTCGGGTCGACTTTGACGACGATATCTGCGTCTTCGCCCGGGAACTCAGCCTTTTTAACTGCGCTGGCCAAAGCACTTTCCAATGCAGCCAGAACGACGGACTGATCAACGTTCTTTTCGTGGGCGAGGACTTCCACCATTGTTAATAAATCACGGCTCATTATTTTGCACCTCTGAAATTCAGGTCGGGCACGAGGTTAGCCCGCTCAACATCATTAAAGGGGAAGGTAACGGTCACTGCAGGCGTGTCACTCTTGGCCTTGGTTTTGGCAGCGCGCTGCTTTTCAGCCGGAGTGCGTGCAACACGATTTTCCGAGAGTGTCATCGTGATCGAGGGGTTGTTTTCATCACCTTCAACGGCGTCAAGGGTTCCGTCCAAACGACGGCGGCCGTTTTCGGGAAGACCTTCACCGGTGATCGGAGCAAAAAGTTCGACGTGAACGTTCTGTCCGACGAATTTCACAAAATCACGAGGACGTTTCAACGGACGATCAACACCCGGAGAAGACACTTCAAGACGATCGTAGTCAACGTTCTCAACCGTCATTGCGTTGTTGAGCTGGTTGCTGACTTTTTCGCAGTCGTCCAAAGTAATCCCGCCGTCTTTATCGATCGTGACGCGGATCAAACCGCGCGGGAGTTTTTCCACATCGACGAGCTCGTAACCCAAGCCTTCGACGGTGGCATCGATCATTTCAAATAATTGTGTCGAAACTGCCATTGCAGATTTAACCTCAGTACCTAAGTAAAAAAAAATGGGCTTCAAAGCCCATCTCTTAAAAAATTCTTTTTGATAGGTGCTCGACCGACCGAAGGCCTTTCGAGCGCTTTATGACGCATACAACACGCCTTAAAGCAAAAACTAGCGCAATTGTACATCATGGACAACGCTAATAGACAGATTTTTCGTAACTTTTCAAGACATAACTCTTTCATTTCAGAAAGAAAAAACAGGTGAGGTTTGTTTCCCGCCCGTCGTTTCTCTGAAAAATTTTTCAGCTTTCTGCCGTCAAATTAGCTCTATCTCTTTGGTCTGACTAAAAATTATTTCGGGCCTCGGGTTCCGCGGCAGCGCATCGGACGACTAGACCGGATCGCCGAAGAAGTGTCTCGCTGACCAAACTTTCTGCCCGCTTTGGGAGCAGAGGCCGGGGCGCGGGAAGCTGCAGGACGCGGCGTTCTCTCAGGCGCACGAGGGGCCGGTGCCGTGGACATTCCTTTTTTATAACTGATGGAATCGAGCCACTTTTCCGTTTCTTCCGTGCTCATGCGGCGGGTCTTGCCTCTGGGTAAGTCAGACGGAAGTTCTAGGTTGCCGTATTTCACGCGGATCAGGCGCGAGACGGGTAAGCCGACGGCTTCAAACATGCGGCGAACTTCACGGTTGCGGCCTTCGCTCAGCGTGACGTTGTACCAGCGGTTGAAGCCTTTTCCCCCGCCCTCTTCCAGCGTCGTGAATTTAGCGATGCCGTCGTCGAGTTTGATGCCTTTGAGAAGTTTGTCTTTGGCTTCCGGACTCATCGTTCCCTGAACACGGACCGCATACTCGCGCTCAATCTCATGACGCGGATGCATCAGGAAATTGGCTAAATTTCCGCTATCGGTAAACAAAAGGAGGCCTTCGGTATTGAAGTCAAGCCGTCCGACAGCGATCCAGCGGGCACCGCCGATTCTCGGCAGATGATCAAAAACCGTGGGGCGGCCTTCGGGGTCATCTTTGGAGACGATCTCGCCGGCAGGCTTGTGATAAATCAGAACCTTAGGAACATCATTGTTTTCCAGCGCGGAACGGCGAACGATCCTGCCGTCAAAACGAATCACGTCAGAAGGTGTCACACGCTGGCCGACGTGAGCAGGTTCTCCGTTCACAGAGATGCGGCCTTCTGCGATTCTTTCTTCCATATCACGGCGTGAACCGATGCCGGCATCAGCCAGCACTTTATGCAGCTTTTCATTGGCAAACGGAGCCGTTAATAACTTAGCCACCTGCGGCTTTCTCGCAGGAGAGCGGGGAGCGGATTCCGCGCTTGCAGGAGTGCGTCGGGTATTGACAGACGCTGACGGTCTGAAAGGTGTTTTGCGCCCATTGCGCGAATTTCTTGTGACTGCCATAACTTACTCTTAGAGCCGAAGCCATTGCCTCGGTTTTTCATAGAATCTTTTAATTGCCCAGTTCGATCAAACATGAACCGGCGCTTGTTGGGGCTTTCGAAACTACATGTCGAAAGCCGGACGAAATTCTTTAGGAAGCATCAAAGATGCAGCCCTGCCGGAAGATTGTAAAGAGGCCGTCGCCCCTATAGCCTCCTAACCACCAAATTTGAGTTGCTCTGCTCGACTTGTCAAAGATTTTTCAGCAAATCCTGCAGCTTAGCTTCCTTTGCATCGAGCGCGTCCTGCTCTTCCTTGCGTTTGGCGTTAAAGGTTTCTTCATCCAAATCGTAAAGCGCGGGACCTTTGGCAGCTTTTCGCACCATTTCCAAGACACGTTCGTTTTCAGAGAGATCCTCTTCCGTGGCTCGAATAACCGGCAGCTCAACGTCGGAGATATCGTGAACATCGGCACTCACCGGCGCCGCATCAATCTCCAAGATGCCTTGCTGCTGTTTAAGAACGAGGTAAACCTGGCCTAAAAGCTCCGCGTCCAAAAGGGCGCCGTGGCCTTCTTTGACGCGTCGGGTCGTGTCGATTTCGAGACGCTTACACAATGCATCCAAGCTGTTGTGCATCTGAGGGAATGCGGCTTTGGCAAGCTCCATCGAGTCGATAATGTTGTCCTTGCCGCAAATCTCTTCCATCGAGGGTTTGCCGAGCTTTCTCAACTCCTCATTGAGGAAGCCGATGTCGAACTGAGCATTGTGAATGATGAGTCTGGCGCCCTGAACAAATTCAATGAACTTGTCGGCGATGTCCGCAAACTTCGGCTTACCGACCAAAAATTCATTGGTGATCTTGTGGACGCGGATAACCTCTGCCTCCATCTGGCGTTCCGGATCGATGTACTCATGAAAATTTTTATCGGTTAATCCGTGTTCTCCAAGTTCAACGCAGCCGATTTCAATGATTCGGTCGCCTTCCTTAGCGGCCATGCCGGTGGTTTCGGTATCCAGACAGATCTCTCTCACGTGCTTTCCTTCAAAATTGGTGTCTCGATTCTAATCAATTGAATGCGAAACAGAAAATTCAAAGTTTTCTAAAACCTAAAAATGACGCATTGAACTTTTAGTCCAATGCGTCACTTGTGATGATTTAGATCGATTCAGCGATCAATTCGAAGCTACAACGCTTTCACGGCTCAAATATGAACGAAGTTTTTCTGCGTCGTTGGCGCGAGCGTACTTATTCGGAGAGTCGAGGAAGATGAATGCAACATTCTTTCCGTCGACGTGCGCCTGCATGACCATGCAGTAGCCGGCCGCTGTCGTCAGACCAGTCTTCTGCAGCTCGATGTCCCAATCTTCGTCTTTAATCAGACGGTTCGTGGTGCTGCTGATGACTTCACGCTTGCCGATACGGAAGGAAGCTTCCGGCGTAGTCGAGAGTTCACGGATGAGTGCATATTCGCTCGCGCCTGTGATGAGGTAAGACAGATCCACCGCAGAAGAGCGATTGTCGTTATTCAAACCGATAGAGTCATAGAAAACGGAGTCTTTCATGCCGAGAAGCGCAGCTTTGATGTTCATTTCTTTAATGAACTGTGCTTTTCCGGTCGGATAGGTACGGGCGAGGAAATGAGCCGCACGGTTATCCGAACTCATTAAAGCCAGATGCAAAGCCTGACGGCGGGAGATCTCCATGCCCATGCGAAGCTTGGAGTGAGCGCTCGAAGGAACGAAGTCTTCACGCGTAACAGTGAACTTGTCGTCTAAATTGACGCCGGATTCCACGATCACCAGCGCCGTCATCAGTTTTGTAATAGATGCGATCGGCAGGGGCTGATCGGCATTCTTTTCATACAAAACTTGGTTTGTGTCCATGTCGTAGGCGAGCACGGCCGTCGAGGAGAGTCCCAGCGGATCGCTGGAGCCCTTCAGGCCTATAAGCTGTGCGTAGGAAGGTCCGCGGCTGCGGTAAGTAGCCCAGTCAATCGCCTTTCTCGGACGATAGTTCTTAGAAGAGGCAAATTTGCGGCTGGAGGAACGAGCTGAGGCCCGTTTACGAACAACGCTTTTCACCGCGACCCGTTTGCCGGCAGCTTTTGCCTTAGGAGCCTTAGCCTTCTTCTTTGCCGAAGCAGCAACAACTTTCTTCTTCGCTGTCTTCTCGACAACGGTCTTTTTCACTGCTTTTTTCTTGACGACTTTAACAGCCGCCGGTTTCTTCTGAGCAGCCTCTACGGTAGGAGCGGCAATAAAACTAAACGATAAAAAAGCACAGAGAATCGCTGCCGATAAACGCATTTTTTCCATCCAGAGGAGAAGAGAAGAGGTCATTAATTGGTGAGTATTTGTTATTTTGCGCCAATTCGTTCGGCAAAACCATAAAAAATCGGCCTCACCGCACAAATTAAACACTTATATAAGGGAAATTACTAATCATTTTTCTAACTTCACTCAATATGTAGTTAGTGCTCACGAAGAATCGCATCCCACATTTTATTCAGACGCTTGACGCTCACTGGCATCGGCGTTCTGAGTTCCTGCGCAAAAAGAGAAACCCTCAGCTCCTGAAGCATATTCCCGAATTCGACCAGTTTGGCATCGTAGACGCCTCTTCTGACAGACAACTCCCGCTTGTAATTAACGGTAAGCTGACGAATCTCGGCCATGCGCTCGGCATCTCTGCCGGGATCGTTTTTCAAACGATCGATTCGAACTTGAATAGCCTTCATATAGCGCGGATAGTGGCGAAGCTGGCTGAAAGGAATCGTAAGCAGGAAATGCGGCGGAAACAAATCAGACAGCTGAGCCGTAATGTCTTCGCTCACTTCCTTGTAGCTTTTGATCGAATTCAGCTTCTGCTGCGCAAGAGCAGCTTCAGAAACGATCGAGCTCAAGAGGCGTGCCAGCTCCAGCGTCAGCAGGCCGAGTTTTTCTTTGACAACCGCAATCGTTTCCCTGAACTGCTCTTCATTGACCGGAAGTTCTCCGGTAAAGGCAGCCGTTTCAATCGAGGCATCGATAACGTCCTGCTTTAACTCTTCAAAAGACGGAAAGGCCTTTCTCAAAGAAACAATGGATGCGCCTTGGATCTGCGTCGTCTGCATCGACTTCAAATTCTTATCCAGATACTTAATCTGTTCCTTCAGTCCCAAACGGATCAAGCGAATCAAACCCCGTCGATGAATACGGGCCGCTTGGTCCGGATCATCAAAAACTTCCAAAGAGCAGTACTCGCCTTTATCCACAAGTGCCGGATGACCGATGAGCGAAATGCCCCTCTTCTTAATCTCCATGACGTCCGGCAGCTCGCCGAAGTTCCATTCCGTAATCTCATCCTGCAGATCTTCCGCAACTTTACTGTCCTGAGAGGCAATGTTCTGGAACGTTTTGCGGGCTTCCGTACTGAGTTCGCTTCTTAACTGCGGAATGCTCCGGGACATAGCAAGCTGTCTGCCGTGTTCGTCGACCACCTTGTAGTTCATGCTGAGGTGCGGCGGAAGCATCTCAAACTTGAAGTCTGATTTCTGGATATCAATGCGGAACTGCTCCCGAGCTTCTTTAATCAGGAGTTCGATAAGATCACCGTCGGGAACCTCATGGCGCTGTGCAAAAGATTTTGCCCAGTCCGGCAGCGGCACAAAATGTCGGCGCAAGCGCTGCGGGAGACTCTTGAGCAGCATCTGAACTTTCTCTTTGACCATTCCAGGCACGAGCCACTCTAAGCGGACCGGATCCAGCTGATTCAGGGCATAAAGCGGCACAGTCATCGTGACACCGTCGCGCAGAGAACCCGGATCAAAGTTGTAATTCAGCGCCATCGGGATGCCGGCGATCTCAAGCTTCTTCGGGAAGTATTCGATCGTGATGCCGGCTGCATCATGACGCATTAAGTCGGACTTCTGCAGAAACAAAAGTTTCGGGTTCTCGGCTTCCGCCTTTTCGCGCCACTTATCGAATGTCTGCTGGTTAACCACATCCTGACTGATTTTCTTGTCGTAAAACTCGTAAATCATGCTGTCGTCCACCAACACATCCGGACGGCGAGACTTGTGTTCCATCTCGCGGATGTTGTTGATCATGGCGACGTTGTGCTGCCAGAACGGGGCCTGACTTTCGAGTTCTTCTTCTACCAAAGCTCGGCGAATAAAGATCTCTCGAGAGGTTTTCGGATCCTTGCGTGAGAAATCCACCTTTCTTTCTGTATAGACGGGCAGTCCGTACAGTGTGCCCTTCTCTAAAGCGATGACATTGCCGGCCTTTTTCTCCCAATGAGGATCGCTCCAGGATTTTTTAATCAGATGAGCACCCACCTTCTCAATCCACTCAGGCTCGAGATTGGCCAGTGTTCTGGCAAATAGACGGGTTGTTTCCACGAGCTCGGAAGCCATGATCCATTTGCCGCCTTTTTTCGCCAGAGAAGAACCGGGCCACGGCCAAAACTTAATGCCTCTGGCACCTGTGTACGGCGGTGTTTTGTAATCAGCCTGGACGTCTTTCATGCCGATATTGCCCAAGAGACCCGACAGCAGCGCTTTGTGCAGCTGTTCATAGGTCGCCGGCGCCGTGTTTAGACGCCAGCCCATTTCCTGCGTAAGCTCTTTCAGCTGACGGTAAACATCCCGCCACTCGCGAAGCCTTTTGACGGATAGATAGTTCTGACGGAACTTCTGCTCGAGCAGTCGATTGCTTTCTTTATTGGCAATCGCATCCTGCGTCCAGTTCCAAAGCTTAATCAGGGAAAGAAAGTCGCTCTTCTCGTCGGCAAACTTCTTGTGCGCGGCGGCCGCCTTATCTTGAGCATCCAAAGGACGCTCGCGAGGATCCTGAATACTGATTGCCGAAGCAATAATCAGTACTTCGGCCAAAGCCTGGTTTTCTGCAGCGGCCTGCAGCATGCGGGCAAGACGAGCGTCTAACGGCAGCCTTGCAAGTTCTTTTCCGACCGGCGTCAATTCGCCGCCGCGTTCCTTCACCGCATTGAGCTCGATCAAAAGATCGTAACCGTCAGTAATCGCGCGCTGAAGCGGTGCCTGGACAAACGGGAACTCGCGAACATCTGTCAGATGCAGCGACTTCATGCGGAGAATCACGGTTGCCAAGGAGCTTCTCAGAATTTCCGGATCCGTAAATTCGGGGCGCTTTTCGAAATCCTTCTCATCGTAGAGTCGAATACAAATACCGTTCGCTACACGACCGCATCGACCGGCACGCTGTTTTGCCGCTGCCTGACTGATGGGTTCAATTTGAAGCTGCTCAACTTTATTGCGGTAGGAGTAACGCTTCACGCGAGCGAGTCCCGTGTCCACGACGTATCGGATGCCGGGGACCGTCAAAGAGGTTTCTGCAATATTGGTCGCAAGCACAATACGGCGACGGCCGTCTGTCTTAAAGATGCGGTCCTGCTCTTCAATGCTTAAGCGGGAAAAAAGCGGAAGAATCTCAACGCCTTTTCGTGCAGCCGGAGACAAGGCTTCGGCTGCTTCTCTAATCTCACGTTCGCCGGGCAGGAAGACCAGAATATCGCCGCTGCCTGCACCCATCAGTTCATCACATGCATCGGCAATAGCCTGCATCAGCGTGCGGTCGTCATTTTCTTCTTCGTCTTGGACCGGACGATAACGAACTTGGACCGGATAGAGACGGCCCGAGACATTAATAATCGGAACGGGCTTCTTATTGACGTCCTCAAAATGTTTGGCAAATCGCTCCGAGTCAATCGTCGCGGACGTAATAATGAGTTTAAGGTCCGGGCGTTTGGGGAGAATTTCTCGAAGGTAGCCCAAAAGAAAGTCGATGTTCAAACTGCGTTCGTGCGCCTCGTCGATAATGATCGTATCGTAGGCTTTAAGCAGTCTGTCGCGCTGAGTCTCTGCCAGCAGGATGCCGTCGGTCATTAATTTGATCGTTGCGCCCGGCTCTAATTCGTCTTTAAAACGAATCTTGTATCCGGCGACTTGGCCGACTTCGGCGCCCATTTCTTCGGAAATACGCTTAGCAATCGAAGTCGCGGCAATACGCCGAGGCTGCGTGTGACCGATCAGCCCCTTCTGCCCTCTTCCGACCATCATCGCAATTTTAGGAAGCTGAGTGGTTTTGCCGGAGCCGGTTTCACCGGAAACAATCACGACTTGGTTATTTTTAATCGCCTCGGCGATTTCGTCAGCGCGTTCGCTGACAGGAAGGCTTTCCTGCAGCTCGAGTTTAGGCGGCACGTTGCGGAGCACCTCGTTTCCTACTTTAACAAGCACTCTGGAGGACTTCTTCTCGGAGGCAACAGGTTTCTGGGGCTCGTTTTTGTCCTTCTGTTCCTGCGGTGCGTTGATTTGATTACGCAGCGCTCTCAAATCTGAAAAGCCTTTTAAAGAAGTTCCTTTGCCTTTAGGCGCCGGACGCTTGGAAGGCTCTGACGTTTTTTTCTTTTGCAGCTGCGGCTTCACGTCTACAGATTTAGGTGCGGCTGATGCTCCGGATGACGCTGCCGGAGTTTGCTTCTTCAATGTTAATTTGGTGCGCGGAGGCTCTTGTTTTTGAGAAACCGCCTGCGGCTTCTTCTCTGCTTTTTGTGCTTCGAGTAACTTTGCTTTTAAATCTCTTAAATCGCCTGCCATAGTTCCAGGTTCTTATATCTCATTCTAAAGTTCGTTAAGGATAGAACTTTTTAGGCTTTTTCTGCTCGAAATTTTCGAAGCTATTTATTTCTAAACAAAAAAATGCTTCTGCCAACTGTCCCAATTTGAACAAATTTCTCCGAAACCATCGAGACAATGCTCGTTTTCTCCGAGAAAATTACGGCCTCTCAAATATTAAAATTTCAGCAATAACTACTTGAAGCCCTTCTTAATTCAACGGACATGTCAGAAGAAAACAAAGAATCCCCGATTGTTCCGGTTTCAATGGACTCCTGGGTGGAATGGTTCAGAAGCGTCGCACCGCATATTCATTCCATTCGCGGCAAAACGATCGTCATCGATCTCGCCGGAGAAACCATCCTTCAAGAACATTTTTCCAGCTTGATTGCTGACATCAGCATGATCTCTGCGATCGGCGCACGAATCGTCCTGGTTTACGGCGTTCGGCCCCAAGTGGAAGAGCTGATGTCGCTCAAAGCCATCGAGTCTCAGTACGTCAACGGCATTCGCGTGACGACCGCCGATGCGCTCGTCTGCGTCAAAGAAGCGGCAGGTGAAGCGCGCCTCGATATTGAAGCCGCCTTCTCTCAGGGCTTACCGAACACTCCGATGGCCCACAGCCAATGCCGAGTCGTCAGCGGAAACTTCGTGATTGCCCGTCCTTTAGGCATCATCGACGGCGTGGACTTTAAGTTCACCGGCGTCGTTCGCAAGGTTGACAGCGAAGCGATTCATCGGGAACTCGACGGAGGAAGGATCGTTTTGATTTCGCCGCTCGGTTTCTCTCCGACGGGCGAAGCTTTCAATCTGACGAGCGAAGATTTGGCGGCTTCCATTGCCGGCGCCCTTAAGGCTGACAAGCTAATTCTGCTCACCAACGTTGACGGTGTCAGACGCTTTGATGAAGTGGTCACGGAACTTACCGCGGAAGACGCTCGAGAGTTCATTAACGACAAGCTTGTCGACGAAGAGGATATCTACAACCTGACGTTTGCCTTGAAGGCTCTTGAACACGGCGTCGAACGCGTTCACATCGTGCCTTACGCAATGGACGGCGGACTTCTGGCCGAACTCTTCACTCACGACGGCGTCGGTACGATGATGACGATGGAAAATCTGGAGTCTCTGCGCCAGGCGACCTCTGACGACGTCTCCGGCCTGATCAAACTGCTGGAACCGCTTGAAGAGGACGGAACCCTTGTCAAACGGCCCCGCGAGAAACTTGAACGCGACATCTCGCACTTCACTGTTCTCGAGCACGACGGCGTCATTTACGGCAGTGCCGCGCTTTATCAGTTCCCGGAGGAAAAACTCGGAGAAATGGCTGCGCTGACCGTTGATGTCGCCTACCAGGGTTTTGGTGACGGAGAGCGTTTGCTTCGCCACATTGAAAACCAGGCTCGCAAAGCCGGATTAAACCGCCTGTTTGTTCTGACCACAAGAACTATGCACTGGTTCTTAAAACGCGGATTCCGTCCTGCCGGCGTTGACGATTTGCCGATTGAAAAGCGGCGTTTGTATAACTGGCAGCGTCGTTCACAAATCTTCATAAAAGATCTTTAGGTCAGCGGCGTCCAATGCTTGTAGACTTGAAAAACAATTTTGAGATAAATGATTAGGAGTACACCAATGGCACACATGGTTAACTGCGTAAAACTCGGCCGCGAAGCCGAAGGCCTGGACTACCCGCCTCTTCCCGGCGCCCTGGGCATGAAAATCTACAATAATGTTTCCAAAGAAGCTTGGGAACAGTGGAAGCATCTTCAGACTATGATCGTTAACGAAAACCGCCTTTCCATGGCTGATCCGAGAGCCCGCAAATGGCTGATGGACCAGATCGAAGCTCATTTCTTCGGCGAAGGCGTGGCCCACCCTGAAGGCTATGTTGCTCCGGAAACTAAAGCCGAATAACTGTTTTTGACCTTCTCTCCAAAGCTCGAAAGTACAAATTTCGGGCTTTTTCCCGTTTTCAATACCTGAGCTAGTTTAAAAAACCTCGCGAGCCCCCGTGGGCTCTCTTTTTTGCCAAAAAATATTTTCTTAACTTATGTATTATTTGTAGTATAATAAGTCTGTGATTAGCCTAGGAGGAGCTATGCACTACAGACTTGGATTTAGTTCAAAACTGGAAAACTCCAGCGTCTACATTGAGTGCTCCGTTCGGAAACCCGGAGTCAATCATCCTATCCGTGAGATCGTTAAGCGGTTTGGCAAAAAGAAGGATCTCTTGGCTCAAGATCCTCTTGCTCTTGAGAAGATTCAGCGGGAAGTCGATGAAATGAATCGAAACTGCAAAGGCAGACAGCTGGTCTCGTCCCCAGCATCTCTGGAAAGCCTTAGTTCCGATTTATCCACGCTATTAGAAAGGCAAAGTTTAGATAAACAGGCCGTTTTTGAAACCCGAAGTGCCGGCTGCCTCATTCTTCAGCGTCTGTATGACCAATTGAAATTCGATGCGAAGTTTGACTACATCAAAAAGTGTTCCGAGTTCCAGTACGATCTGGCAAAGATTGCGAAAGACTTGATCCTGCTCAGAATCCTAAATCCGGCTTCCAAACGCCGTTCCTCTATCGAAGGACCTCGTCACTATCTCGGAGTCGAGCTGAATAATCTTGATCATATTTACAAATCGCTGGATGTACTGAGTAAACACAAGACCGACATCATTCGCTATTGGAATCGGCAAATCGGTAAAGAAGTCCCTGAGCGGGACACCTCAGTTTGTCTCTATGACATCACGACTTATGCCTTTGAAAGTACGAACGCCGATGATCTCAGAGACTTCGGCTACTCCAAAGACAAAAAATTTAATGAAGTCCAAGTGGTCATGGCTTTAGCCACTGACAAAGACGGACTTCCTTTGGACTACGGGTTATACAAGGGTAATCAGGACGAAGGCGCGACAATGGTGCCCTTTGTCGATGAGTTAAAGAAAAAATTTAACATTAAAAGTTTTACTGTCGTTGCCGACCGCGGCCTCAACAGCAAAGGAAACATCGATTCCTTGGTGAAGCTGGGGGACAACTACGTTTTATCTTCCAAGATCCGAGGAGCGAGCGATGACATCAAAGCTCAGGTGCTTTCTGAGGAAGGAAGAATTTCTATGAATAAAGTCACGGACGATGGTGAAATCATAGATTACGGCTGGTACAAGGAAATCCATACCGACGGCCCGATCAAATACGATACTCCGGAGTACGCCTTTGAAGAGGCTAACGAGGAGAAGACAAAAGATCTGGAAGCCAAGCTGAAGCATGTGAAAACAGCCTCAGGCAAAACCGTAAAGAGCAAGCTGAAACGTCGATACATCATTACTTGGACCGCATCCCGGGCTAGGAAAGACAAGAAAGACAGGGAGCGATTAATCAGAAAAGCCAAGGCCCTGGTTGATAGCCCGAGCGACATCAAGGCCGGCTTTAAAAGAGGCGGCAGAAGCTACGTTGTTGTAGATATGGACCCCGAGTCTGCCCGAATAGACGATGCTCTAATTGCAGAGCAATCCAAGTTCGACGGCATTCACGTTGTTGAAACTTCACTGGATGCTCCGGCATTAGAAGTGGTGAAAATCTACAAAAATTTATGGAAGATTGAAGACAGCTTCAGACATCTGAAGAGCAGCTTCAGAGCTCGTCCTGTCTACGTTCGGCTGGAAAATCACGTCCGAGGTCACTTCTTAATTTGCTTCCTTGCTCTGTGTCTGCATCGCTTCTTGGAATACAGGCTAAAGAGGGAAAACAAGAAAGCTACCACCGACCAAATCATCGACGGCTTGAACAATGCTCTGATTGCACTGATCAGTCCGGCCAAAGGTATAGAGCTTTACGGCACGAGCGGATTTAATACCGTAGTCAAGGACATTATGAGTGTCGTAGGCCTAACGCCTCCTCTAACTTATGAGGAGGCAGGATCGTTAAAGAAGAAGATGAGGCTGTATCGCTCTGTCCGAGACTTGTTCGGCTCTACTACAACGAGTTAAGAAATTAAAAAATAGAAGACTCTAGATCTGGCGGGGGCTCAAGGCCTCCGCTTTATCATTCTGGTATTGAAAACGGGAAATAGAGCTATCTTGAAGCATCAATCTTTAAAATCTCTAACCTATTGAAAATTAGTACAAAAAAGGGCGCCCTCAAGGCACCCTGATGCTTTTATTTGCGAATTAAAATGCTACCTGATCACTCCCACTCAATCGTGGCAGGAGGTTTCCCTGATACATCATAAACGACGCGATTAATGCCCTTAACCTCGTTGATGATGCGATTGGAAACCTTGCCAAGGAGATCGTACGGCAAATGTGCCCATTTAGCAGTCATAAAGTCGCTGGTCTGAACAGCTCTCAGGCTGACAACCCAGTCGTATGTTCTGCCGTCGCCCATCACACCGACGCTCTTAACCGGCAGGAAGACAACGAAAGCCTGGCTGACTTTGTCGTACCAGCCGGCGTTGCGAAGTTCTTCAATGAAGATCGCATCGGCTTCTCTCAGAAGATCGGCGTATTCGCGCTTGATAGCGCCGAGAATACGAACACCGAGGCCGGGTCCGGGGAATGGATGGCGATAAACCATTTCAGCCGGCAGTCCCAGAGCGATACCAAGTTCACGAACTTCGTCTTTGAAGAGTTCGCGAAGCGGTTCGAGAAGCTTCAGATGCAGTGTATCGGGTAAGCCGCCGACGTTATGGTGAGACTTAATCGTCTGAGCCTTCTTAGTCTTAGCACCGTTGGATTCAATGACGTCAGGATAAATGGTGCCTTGAGCAAGCCACTTAGCGTTCTGAAGTTTTTCAGCTTCTTCCTGGAAAACTTCGACAAACAGACGACCGATGATCTTACGTTTGGCTTCGGGATCGGTAACTCCGGCTAAAGCATCCATGAAACGGTCGGAAGCATCAACCACAATCAGCTTCATACCCATGTTGTCACGGAAAGTCTGGGCAACCTGCTCTCTTTCGTGCAGACGAAGAAGACCGTTATCCACGAAGACGCAGGTCAGCTGATCGCCGATAGCACGATGAATCAAGGCAGCGGTAACGGAAGAATCGACGCCGCCGGAAAGACCGAGAATAACTTCGTCTTTACCGACCTGATGGCGAATTTTTTCAACCGCTTCCTGTGCGAAGTTGCCCATAACCCAGTCGGGATTGGCTTTGCAGATCTTAAGAACGAATGTCTCAAGAATTTCACGGCCCTTTTCAGTATGTGTGACTTCCGGGTGGAACTGAACAGCGTAGAAGCCTCTTCCCTCATCAGCCATACCGGCAATGGGGCAAGTCGGAGTCGAGCACATCAGTTTGAATCCCGGCGGCATTTCAGTGACTTTGTCGCCGTGGCTCATCCAAACCTTCAGATAGCTCTTGCCGTCTTTATCCGTAAAGTCGGATATATTCTTCAAGAGTTTTGTGTGGCCGTGTTCACGAACTTCTGCGTAGCCGAACTCACGCTGAGCACCGTTTTCAACCTTGCCGCCGAGCTGCTCAGCCATTGTCTGCATGCCGTAGCAAATGCCTAAAACCGGAACACCGATTTCAAAGACGGCCTTCGGAGCGCGGTCCGTAGATTCTTCATAAGCGCTCATGTGAGAGCCGGACAGGACGATGCCGCTCGGCTTGAATTCTTTAATAAATTCATCCGATACGTCGCAGGAGTGGACTTCGCAGTAAACGTGAGCTTCACGAATACGGCGCGCAATCAATTGCGTGACTTGGCTTCCGAAGTCAAGAATTAAAATTCGATCGTGGTTCATCTTCGCTAAATATCAATTAAAAACAAAAGTCGGCCCGAGTCTATAAAACTCGAGTCGACTCTTGTCCGTCATATTAATCCGAAATTTCAGACATGTAGGGAAATTAATGTTCCAGTCTGTAGTTCGGAGCTTCCTTCGTGATCTTCACATCGTGAACATGAGATTCACGCCAGCCGGCAGATGTGATTTCAACAAAGCAGGCTTTGCTGCGCATCTCATCAATCGTACGGCAGCCGCAGTAGCCCATAGAAGAACGAAGGCCGCCGCACATCTGATAGATGATGGCAAGAACGCTTCCTTTGTAGGGAACCATACCTTCAATACCTTCCGGTACAAACTTATCAACATTGCCGTTATTGTTGTCCTGGAAGTAACGGTCGGCAGAGCCTTTGTTCATAGCGCCGAGAGAGCCCATACCGCGGTAGCTCTTGTAGGAGCGGCCCTGATACAGAATGATTTCGCCCGGAGCTTCGTCAGTACCGGCAAACATACCGCCCATCATGACGGTATTGGCACCGGCTGCGATGGCTTTTGCGACGTCGCCGGAGAAGCGGATACCGCCGTCAGCGATCAGAGGAACACCGGAGCCTTGAAGAGCTTCGGCAACGTTAGAGACGGCAGTAATCTGCGGAACACCGACACCGGCAACAACGCGAGTCGTACAAATAGAACCCGGGCCGATGCCGACTTTAACAGCGTCTGCACCGTTTTCAACGAGGGCCAGAGCAGCAGCGGCAGTAGCAATGTTTCCGCCAATAACCTGAACCTGAGGATAGTGCTGCTTAACCCACTTGACGCGGTCAAGCACGCCCTGAGAATGGCCGTGGGCTGTATCAACAACCAATACGTCGACGCCGGCGTCAACCAGCAGTTCGACACGTTCTTCCGTACCGGCTCCGACGCCGACAGCTGCACCGGCAAGCAGTTTGCCGTGTTTATCTTTGGAAGCATACGGATGTTCGGTTGCTTTGATGATGTCTTTGACGGTCATCAAGCCGCGAAGGTGGAAGTTGTCGTCAACAACCAGAACTCTTTCAAGGCGATGCTCGTGCATCAGTTTCTTAGCGTCGTCGAGTGTGGCGCCTTCTTTAATCGTGATCAGGCGCTCGGCCGGTGTCATGATTTCACTGATCTTGGCGTCCATGCGGTCTTCGAAGCGAAGGTCGCGGTGTGTAACCATACCGAGGACTTTTTCGCCCTGAACAACGGGAAGACCGGAAATGTTGTGTTCGCGAGTCAGACGAATCACGTCGGCAACAATCATGTCCGGACCGATGGTGATCGGGTCGGCAACCATGCCTGCTTCGTGGCGTTTAACTTTATTAACTTCGGCAGCCTGAGCCTGGGCTGTCATGTTTTTATGAATAATACCGATGCCGCCTTCCTGAGCTAAGGCAATGGCCAAATTAGCTTCAGTAACCGTATCCATAGCTGCAGAGCAGAACGGGATGTTTAAACGGAGGTCTCTGGTGAATTGTGTGGAAAGGACGGTCTCGCGGGGAAGTATGTTCGAGTATGCAGGAACGAGGAGAACGTCGTCAAAGGTTAAAGCCTTTTGAAGGAGTCGCATTGTTGAACCTCTAAGCACAAAAAATAATTATACGTAAATTGACGATGCTGTTTTTGCCACCAGCAATAGGTATTTATTCGAAGGGTGAAATTTTATTTTGCATGTTTCCGACCTCGAGTTGCCAAAAGCGGTTTATTTAAAGCGCGAAGCCGTCTGGCTTCTTTAGGATCGATTCGGAGCGGTTCGGTTAATTCAATTCGGTCACCGTCCTTGAGGAGGTCTTCTTCTTTGCAGCGCCGACCGTAAATACTCAGACCGATTTCCTCGGTTTTTTGCCAGTTGAGTGCACGCAGTGCGTCCCCGACCGTTGAACCTTCGGGAAGCTCAAGAACTTTTTTGAGCAGTCCGGAGGGTGTTTGTTTTACGGCTGATAACAGCAAATGAACCTCCCGTACCTCGAATAAAGTAAAATTGTGCAGATTTTACTCGGCTTTCAGCCCGTTTTCGGCCTTGGCGCCATCAATTCGCTGTAAGCCATTATTACTTGGAGAGCAACCTTGGCAATTATTCAAAATAAAAAAGCCAGATTCGACTACGATATTGAAGAAAAATTTGAAGCCGGTCTGGAACTAAGAGGATGGGAAGTGAAATCCATCCGTGCCGGCGGCGCTTCCATTAAAGAAGCTCACGTTTTCGTCAGAAACGGTGAACTATTCTTATTGAATGCAAACATTACGCCTCTGAAAACCGCCAGTACACACGAAAAAGCGGATCCGACGCGCAACCGTAAGCTCCTTCTTCATAAGCATGAAATCATGCGTTTGATCGGCCGCGTTGAACAAGCCGGTTATTCGCTGATTCCTTTGGACATGCACTTTAAAGACGGCCGAGTCAAACTCGAACTCGGCCTCGGCAAAGGCAAAAAGCTGTTTGAAAAACGAGCCGATATCGGTAAGCGGGAGTGGAAACGCGAACAAGGCCGTCTGCTGAAAAACAGAACGCTTAATCGAAAATAATCTTTCTTCGAGCTGCCAATCGGCAGCTCTCTTTTTACATCGTTATGAAACACATCTTTTTTTGTTTAGTTCACGCTGCTGCCCTTTCCCTAGCAGCTCCGGCTTTCGCCTCTCCTTTCTATCCCACGGAAGCCGCGGTCTTCTTCTCTCCGAACGGGGGAGCAGAAAACGCCATCGTGAGATCCATTGACAGCGCAAAATCCCGCATTCGTATGCAGGCCTTTCTTTTCTCCAACAAAGAAATTACCGGGGCACTCATCCGCGCTCATCAGCGCGGTGTGAAGGTCGATGTCATCATTGACAAGAAAATGCCTAAGAAGAAACCGAATACGACCGAAGATCTCATCGAAGCCGGCGTCCCGACTTTCTTTGATACCGCTCACCGCACCGCGCACGACAAAATCATCATTGTTGATGATGATATCGTTCTTACAGGCAGCTTCAATTTCGTCAAAGTTGCAGAAACCAAAAACGGGGAAAACCTCTTAATTCTTAAATCCAAGCCGCTCGCCGAGGAATATGTCAAAAACTGGGAGAAGCATTTCACTCACTCCGTTCCGGCAGCGCCAGAAAAAGAGAAAGGCACCGAAGTGCCTCTCACAAAAACTCAAAATTAACGCATCAGCTTGTAGATCTTGACGATGTCCTTCTCATAAAGCGGGAGGAAGTTTCCTAATTTTCCGGGGATTTCCACCGCTTTTTTCGCGAGTTCTTTTGGATCGGCTTTCTCTGCGCCGAGTTCCTTCAGATTCTTAGGCGCACCCATCTTCTTCAGGAACCTTCTGAAAGTCTTGATGCCTTTCCGAATGATTTCTTCATCGGAGCCTTCGCCTTTTACGCCCATGACGTTGCGTGCAAACTGAACAAAGCGTTTAGGATTGGCACGCCAGACGTACTTCATCCATGCCGGAATCACAACCGCAAGCCCCTCTCCGTGCGTAATTGTCGTATCCCAGGCGCTCAGTTCATGCTCCATGCCGTGAGATGCCCAGTCTTCAACCTGTCCTAGTCCGTAATATCCGTTGTGCGCAAAAGATCCGGCCAAGCCGATCTGACACCAAGCATCGTAATCCTTGGGATTCTTTTTGAGCTTCAAGCCGTTTTTCATGATTGTCTTCATAGCGCTTTCAGCCTGACCGTCTACAAAGTCTGTATTCTTAGTTTGAGTAAAGTAGCGCTCCATGATGTGACTCATCATGTCGATCACACCGGCCCGGATTTGCTTTTCCGGAAGCGTAAAGAAAAGTTCGGGATCAATGACGCTCACAAACGGACGGACCAGCGGAGAACCGGCGCCGAGCTTTCTGTCTCCGTTCGAAATCACAATACGGATACTCTGTTCGCTGCCTGCAGCAGGAAGCGTGAGCACAGCGGCAACCGGAAGCGCTTCTGTCGGCATAATTTTCTTTGTAAAGAAATCCCAAACATCGCCAACATAAGGAACGCCGATGGCTATTGCCTTAGAAGCATCGATGACGCTTCCACCCCCGACAGCGAGGATCGCTTTAACTCTGTGCTCGCGGGCCAAAAGGATACCTTTCTGAACAAAAGAAAGCTGCGGGTTCGGAGTCACGCCGCCCAATTCAATCGGCACAAGGTCGGCAGCTTTTAACGATTCGGAGATGCGTTCCAAGAGCCCACTGGCTTTAGCAGAACCGCCGCCGTAAACCACCAGCACGGGGCTCATCGCCGGCACACGGGCACGCATCAGCTCACCGATACGGCTTTCTTCTCCTTTGCCGAAAACTAAACGTGTGGGATTAGAGTATTCAAAGTTATTCATTATTTTCTTTTTCCTATTTTCAGTTTTAGTTATTGCTGCCCATCGGAGCACCGACGAACAAAAGGGTCCAGGATTCGACAAAAGAAGCGACGGGCGCCGGTAATTCATCGGCATCCAGCAGCGGGAACCCGGCTTTCAGAGCATCATGGATAGCCTTATAGGCTTCCCCGACAAAAATCGCGCAGGCTTTGACGACGACCTCATCAGAACTCATTCCCCCGCCTTCCGGGTTCTCCTCTATCTGGGGGAGAGCCTGTTTGATGTATTCTGCCAAACCTTCGGTTGTCCAGTCTTCAGGGCCCGGTTCAAAATGACTGTTGTTACCGCAGAAAGTCTCCCCGAGCCACTCCATGAGCTTCATATCCTTCTCTGCGAGCTCATCTCTCGTCAGTTCGCCTTCCGCACACGCAATAGCCCGTTTGCACATGTTCACAATGGCCTGGGAGAGAATTTTTCTGACGACTTCAATGTCCACGATAGAAGGCGCCTGCTCCGCCTTGGAGCTGTGGTCGTGGCCGCAGCAGCCGCGGTTGCAGCTCGGTTTAATACATTTAGGCATCGCACTTCTCTTTAGTTAATTTTTTCACCCAAGACTCAAGAAGAGCGTCGAGAGCCTGCGGACCTTTTGCTTCGATATCATCCGGATTTTTCTGCAGTTCATTGATGAGTTCGTGGACTTGGTTTGTGAACAGAAACATCACGAGCTGCATAAAGACAGCCGGATCAGCGGCCTCTTCCTCTTTGATCCCGAAGCCTTTCAAAGCCTCCGTGAATTCGGCGCGAAGCAGCTTTTCAATTCTTTCGGGCGTGTTTACAGACGCCTTTGCATAAGCGGGATTTTGACCTAAAAGCGTTGTAGCCAAGAATGCGGCGGCTCTCTGGTCGGCTTGAACGACTTCTTCTCGACGAACATTTTTATGAACGGCTTCAGCAAGGCGTTTAGAGACCGCCATTGCATGAGCTCTCAATAAATCTTTAATGACGAGAGGATCGTCAAGATTGGGGAGGCTGACGCCCTCCGGGATTTTTCCTTCTACGGAATCAGAACTAGCCGGTTCGAAAGCATTTTCCATATTTTGTATTTCCCTGCACGAAGATTACCGCCCGCATTAAAAGCAATCTCGGCTTCCCAAACTCGCCCGTTGTATTGGACGGTCGCGTACCGATTGTGCCTCCATTCGTGAACCGTCACGGTTTTACCAATGTGCCGGCGGAGAATTTCGGAATAAAAGTCGACTTCTCTCAAGTGACGCTGCAAAAGCATCAGATAACTGATCACTAAAAGAGAAATGACGGTGAAGATGGCGACTTGTAAATAAACGGAACTGAGGAAGAAGGAAAAAAGGGCTGTCGTAAAAGCGGCAGCTGAAATCACCAATAGAAAAGCATTGCCGAAGTAAAGATCCATCGCGCCGATCACTGCAGCGGCAATAAACCAAAAATACGACAATCCCATAATGCGTTCCCTTCTTTGAGGTCTCTCTTTTGACCGTGAGTCAATTATAGGTTAAGAACGCGAAAACGGCCGCATCCGAAAGGAAAACGGCCGTTTGGTAAGGCTTAGAAACTAAGAATTATTTCTTAACGTCTTTAGCCAGTCTGCGCCAAGTGTTGACGACAGTATCCGGGTTCAGAGAAATGGACTCGATACCTTCTTCCATCAGCCACTGAGCTAAGTCGGGATGGTCGGACGGGCCTTGGCCGCAAATGCCGACGTAAGCACCCTTCTCACGGCAGGCCTTGATGGCGCGAGCCAAGAGGACCTTCACTGCTTCGTCGCGTTCATCGAAGAAGTTGGCAACCAGTCCGGAGTCGCGGTCCAGACCGAGTGTCAGCTGGGTCAAGTCATTGGACCCGATAGAGAAGCCGTCGAAGTGTTCAAGGAACTTCTCGGCGAGCAGGGCATTACTCGGGATTTCGCACATCATGTTGAGACGAAGACCGTTCACGCCGCGCTTGAGACCTTGTTCGTTCAGACGTTCGTTAACTTCCTTGGCTTCCTTCACGGTTCTGACAAACGGGATCATGATTTCGACATTGGTCAGACCCATTTCGTCGCGGACTTTCTTCAGAGCTTCGCATTCCATTGCAAAGCATTCTTTGAAGTCTTCGGAAACGTAACGGCTTGCACCGCGGAAACCGAGCATGGGGTTTTCTTCTTCCGGTTCGTAGAGCTTGCCGCCTAAGAGTTTGCGGTATTCATTGCTCTTGAAGTCGGACATACGAACGATCACTTTCTTCGGATAGAAAGCGGCAGCAATCGTGGCAACACCTTCGGCGATCTTTTCTTTGAAGAATTCACGCGGGTTTTCGTAACCGGCGGATGCTTCTTCAACGGCTCTTCTCAGATCTTCAGGAAGATCCGGATAAGCTAAGCAGGCTTTCGGATGGATGCCGATGTTGTTATTGATAATGAATTCAAGACGAGCCAGACCGACACCCTTGTTCGGGATGGACTGGAAGTCGAATGCAAGCTGAGGATTGCCCACGTTCATCATGATCTTAACGGGGATCTCAGGCAGTTCGCCCTGTTTCACTTCTTTGATTTCGAACGGGATCAGGCCGTTGTAAATATTGCCTGTATCGCCTTCGGCGCAGGAGACGGTAACTTCCTGACCGTCTTTGAGGACTTCGGTAGCGTCGCCGCAGCCGACAACAGCGGCGATACCGAGCTCACGAGCAATAATAGCTGCGTGGCAGGTACGGCCGCCGCGGTTGGTAACAATAGCGCTGGCCTTCTTCATCACCGGTTCCCAGTTAGGATCGGTCATGTCCGTAACAAGGACGTCTCCTTCCTGAACCAGGTCCATCTGTTCCGGACCGGCAACAATACGGACCTTACCGGCGCCGATCTTCTGACCGATAGCGCGGCCGGTTACCAGGATTTCGCCTTTGCCGAGAAGAACGAATTTCTGCTGAACATCAGCCTTCTTCTGACGGCTCTTCACGGTCTCGGGACGAGCCTGAAGAATATAGAGTTTACCGTCGATGCCGTCTTTGCCCCATTCAATGTCCATCGGACGGCCGTAGTGTTTTTCAATAATACGGGCGTACTTGGCAAGCTGAATGATTTCGTCGTCGTTCAAAGCGAACTTGCGGCGTTCGGATTCGGGAACATCAACCACCTTCACAGAGCGTCCACTGGACTTGTCTGTGTCGAAGATCATCTTGATCTTCTTGCTGCCGAGAACTTTACGGATGATCGGGAATTTGCCCATTTCCATGATGGGCTTGTGAACAAAGTATTCGTCCGGGTTCACAGCGCCCTGAACAACGGTTTCACCGAGGCCGTAGCTGGCTGTAATGAAAACGACCTGATCAAAGCCGCTTTCGGTATCCATCGTAAACATAACACCGGCAGCACCCTTATCGGAGCGAACCATTCTCTGGACACCGGCGGAAAGGGCTACATCAGCGTGATTAAAGCCTTTGTGAACGCGGTAAGAGATCGCACGGTCGTTGTAGAGGGAAGCGAATACTTCCTTCATTCTTGCGAACACTTGTTCGAGACCGACGACGTTCAGGTAAGTTTCCTGCTGGCCGGCAAAGGAAGCGTCCGGAAGGTCTTCGGCAGTAGCGGAAGAACGAACAGCAACGGAAATTTCCTTCTGGTCGCCCTTGAGCCACTCATAGTGTTCTCTGATTTCTTTTTCGAGCTGGGCCGGGAAAGGAGCTTTTTCAATCCATTCACGAATTTCAGCGCCGGCCTTTGCCAGCTCTTTAACATCATCAACGTCTAACTTGCTCAGACGATCTTCGATTCTTTTATCAAGACCGCCTTCTTTTAAAAAGACTCTGAAGGCTTCAGCCGTCGTTGCAAAGCCGTCAGGTACTCTAATGCCGGCTTCTGTAAGCTGGCTAAGCAGTTCGCCAAGAGAAGCATTCTTGCCGCCTACGATGTCAACATCTGTCATACGAAGTTGGCTGAATGGAATGACGAAACGTCCTTGTGTCATGTTTACCTCGAAATTGAGTGAAAAAATTTGCTAAATTTTAGCCGTTCTTTTAGCGTTAAGTTCGTAACTTCATCTAACAGCGTTAAATTTTATGAATTCAAACGTAAACGAAACCCCTGACAAACCGACTCAGCGTACCGTGTTTTTTGTATCTGACGCTACGGCAATTACTGCAGAAACTTTGGCAAATGCTGTTTTAGCGCAGTTTCACGGTCTTAAATACCTGCGCTACCGCATGCCTTTCGTGAACACGGAAGAAAAAGCCAAGGCTGCGGCCTTGAGAATCAACGAAGTCGGCAAAGAGAACGGCGTGCGGCCGATTGTCTTCTCTACCCTTGTCGCAGGCTCCTTAGCTTCTACTTTTAACGAATACTGCAACGCTTTCGTCATCGAGCTCTTCCGCTCGTTCGTCGGACCTCTGGAACGTGAACTTGGCGTCCCGAGCGACCACTCCGTCGGCAAGAGTCACGAAATCGGCGACCAAGAAAGATACAACCGCCGTATTGATGCGATTAACTACACGCTCGCACACGACGACGGACAAACCAACAAAGGCTTGGAAGAGGCAGACGTGGTGCTGGTAGGTGTCTCGCGCAGCGGTAAGACTCCGACCAGCTTGTACTTAGCCATGCAGTACGGTGTCAAAGCAGCTAACTACCCGCTTATCCCGGAAGATTTCGAACGAGGCGAGCTGCCCCCTGCTCTGGAAAACTGCAAAGACAAGATTTTCGGTCTGTCCATTTCTCCCAAACGTCTTTCTGAAATCCGCGGCGAGCGACGCCCCAACTCCAAATACGCTTCAATAGAAAACTGCGAATATGAAGTCGAAGAAGCCCAGCGAATGATGGATCGTGAAGGCATCAAATATCTTTCCTCCACTTCTAAGTCCATTGAAGAAATTTCTGCAACGATTCTGCTTGAGCTCAAGATCAACATCGACCCGCACATGGGAATGTGATGATTGAATGAGTTGATTTTGGATATGCGGCCGACTCGGCCGCATATTATTTTTCTGTACTGTAAGCCAACCGGCGTCTGCGCTGTTCAAACAGACAGACGGAAGCCGCTGTTGCAACGTTGAGGCTTTCCACTCTGGAATCCAAAGGAATCAACAGCGTCAAATCGGAGAGTTCCAGGGCTTTTTCAGAAACGCCTAGGCCTTCGCTTCCGAACACCCATAAAGTGTGGTCTTTTCCCCATTTTTCTTCGTAGAGATCTTTTCCGCCTCGGGCGTCAGCAACTAAGCAAGCGGCGCCCGTTTTTTCTTTGATCTCTTCGAGTTCGACGGAAGAAATAATGTTGCAGAAGAAATGAGCTCCCATGGCGGAACGCAGAACTTTTGGGGACCAGACGTAGGCGCATTGCTGAGACAGAGCAATATTCGTCACGCCCGAAGCCAATGCAGAACGAAGAATGGTTCCGACATTGCCGGGATCTTGGACACCGTCAAGATAAATCCAATCTTCGTCTTTTTTGATGTTCCCATCTTCAGGAATACGGATCTCACAAATAATCCCGGCACTGGTGTCCACAGGAGAAATCGAGCTGTAGATTTGGGAAGACAGCTGAACCACAGGAATCTTTAACGACAGATATCTTTGTAAGATTTCAGAGATTTCAAAATTCTTCTCCGCCCCTTCTCTTAAAAATACTTTGCGGACAAGCTCGGAATGCAAAAGAAGTTCTCGGGCCAAATGAATTCCTTCGGCAAGAGATAAACCTTCTTTTCTCGCCGCTCTCGGGTGCTGCGCCAAATTCTTTGCAAGTTTTATTGAAGGATTGGCTGCGCTTGTGATCCGCATGAATTCCATTTACTGTCCCTTTCGCTTTTTACGGTCGGCTCGGCGCTCAAATTTCTTTGCAATCAACGCCACGGGACCGAACGTCATTCGGTGCACCGGACACGGCCCCCATTTCTCCAGCATTTTGAGATGGTATGCCGTACCGTATCCCGCATGCTGCTCAAAACCGTATTTCGGATACATTCCGCCGAGGATTTTCATTAAGGCGTCCCGATAAGTTTTTGCCAAAATAGACGCTGCGGAAATCTCCGGAATCAAGTCGTCGCCCTTGACAATGGGCTCTGCCCGGAACGGAAGTTCCGGAAGACGGTTGCCGTCCACCAGCACCAAATCCGGTTTCGGATCAAGCTGAAGCACGGCTTTGCGCATGGCTGCCATCGTCGCCTGCAGAATGTTCATACGGTCGATATCGGCCACTGAGCTCTCAGCAATCGCCCAGGCGAGCGCATGCGTTTTGATCTGCTCCGCAAGAACCTCTCTTGCATGAGCAGTCAGTTTTTTTGAATCCCTGAGTCCTTCGATCGGATGATCGGGATTCAGAATTACCGCTGCGGCAACAACCGGTCCGGCTAAAGGGCCGCGGCCGGCTTCGTCCACGCCGCAGACAAGCGTGGCAATCGTTTCTTCGCCGTCAAATAAATAATCAGCCATCAGTGTTTTAGAACCTGATCGATTGCTTCTGTCGCCAGCTGAGCGGTCGGCCTCAGCAATGTTTCATGCATTTCTGAAAATACTTCTTTGAGATATTCCTGCCGCTTCGGCTCAAGTGCGTGAAGCAAATGAGACGAAAGAATTTCAGGCGAACAGAACATCTGAACGCACTCGGGAACTAAGGTCTTCTGCGCCAAAATGTTGGGCAGACTGATCCACTTTGTCTGGCCTTTGGAAAGAATCAACATTGCGGAAAGTGCCGGCATCGCGTAACCGACGACTAAAGGCTTTTTATAAAGCGCGGCTTCAAGCGTCGCAGTGCCGCTCGCCACCAAGATGGCATCGGCCGCTTCCATCGCCAAATGCGACTTCCCATCCAAAAGCACTGTATGGTCTTTGACGTCGGGAAAACGGTTAAGAACTTCTAAAATCTCTTTCTTTCGCTGTTCATCCGCCGCCGGGACAATGAATCGAGTTCTCGGTTCCTGCTTCAGAACTAAAGAGGCGGAGCCGAAAAATGCCGGAGCGCACCAGCGGATTTCGTCTTTTCGGCTGCCGGGAAGTATGGCAACCACGGGGCCTTGCGCAACGATGTTCAGTTTGCGTCTCGCACCTTCCGTATCTGGCTCCATCGGAATAATCTCTGCCAGAGGATGGCCGATGTAAGTGCTGGGTATACCAGCTTCTTTAAAAATTTTCTCTTCAAAAGGGAAAATCAAAAGCAAATGATCCACCGCACGTTTGATTTGGTGAATTCTCTGCGGACGCCAAGCCCAGACGGCTGGAGCAACCATGTGAACGACCGGAATACCCGAAGCTCTAACCTTCTCTTCAATCGACAGATTAAAGTCAGGAGCATCAACCCCGATGTAGGCAGCAGGGCGAAACTGGATAGTACGGCGCATCATTTCGCGGCGAATTTTTAAAATTCGCGGCAGATGGCGGATCACTTCCAAGTAGCCTCGGACGGAAAGTTCGCTGGCATGAAACCAAGGATCCAAGCCGTCCTGGATCATTCTGTCTCCGCCGATACCTTCCATCTTTAGATTCGGACGAGATGCGGCAACAGCCGGCAGAACACGCGAAGCTAAATAATCTCCGCTGTTCTCTCCGGCTGCCCAGATAATGCTGTTATTAGTCAATTGCTCCATTAGCGAGCCAATCCTCGAGTTGCCTGCTCTGTGAATTCGCACATCAGTTCGCAGACTTTCTTAGCCTGTTCATCTTCTAAGGTTGATGCGTAAGCCTTGATGGCTTCCACTGCCTCCGGAACGGTCTTGCCTTCACGGAAGATCAGTTTGTAGCTTTCGCGGGCCGCATGCATGGCAGCTCTTGAATAGCCGTGGCGCTTCATGCCTTCGAGATTGATGCCGAAGGGAGATGCTGGGTAACCTTGATACATACCGTAGGGAATGCAGTCCTGACGAACCATGCTTCCGCCGCTCAGCATCGCGCCCTTCCCGATCTTGACGAATTGGTGAATCCCGGACTGCCCGCCGACGATCACGTCGTCAGCAACATGAACGTGGCCGGCAAAGCCGACGTTGTTGGCAATGATGGTGTCGTTTCCGATGACGCAGTCATGGGCGACATGGACATTGGCCATCAGCAGATTGCCGTTTCCGACAATAGTTACTCCCTTGTCTTGTACGGTTCCTACAGAGAGCGTGCAGTGTTCGCGAATAACGTTATTGTCACCGATAATCAGCTGAGTTTCCTCGCCGCGGTATTTTTTATCCTGAGGATCGATACCGATCGCTGCAAAGGCATAAATCTTGTTGTTCTTACCGATCTTGGTATGGCCGGTAAGAACAATATGGCTCTGCAAAGTGGTTCCTTCACCGACTTCAACGTGGGGACCGATCGTGCAGAACGGACCGACGACAACGTTCTCCGCAAGTTTGGCTTGAGGATCTACTAAGGATGAGGGATGGATCTGAGCCATATGTTTTCCTTTATTTAGGTGAACGATAGGAGCACATCATGTCGGCACATGCTGCCAGCTGACCGTCAACTGTTGCATCGCAGTGCATTTTGATCATGCCGAGTTTTTCACGCAGGAATGTGCACTCAAAGCGAAGCTGGTCGCCCGGGATCACAACGCGTTTGAAGCGAGCGTTGTCAATAGAAGCGAAATAAAAAAGTTTCTCAGGATCTCTTTCGCCGCCCATTCTTGCAAAAGCCAGCATTGCGCAGGCCTGAGCCATCGCTTCGATGATCAGAACGCCGGGCATGACAGGAACGCCCGGGAAGTGACCGGTAAACTGAGGTTCGTTGACGGTGACGTTTTTGATGGCAATCAGCTTATCGACACCGTTCGTTTCCAAAACTCGGTCAACTAAAAGAAACGGGTAGCGGTGAGGCAGGAGCCTCATGATGTCATTAATGTCTTGCATTTTTACTCTTTCTTAAGGGAATCAACTTTTTCTGCCAGATGCTTCAGCTGTCTGCGCATCTCAGGCAAACGTTTAATTACGGACAGAATGTTATAGAACTCTCTGTGAGGCATGGCAGGCATGTAGCCGGCATAGTAATCAGGCTTATCGATCGTGCCCGGAACACCGGCGCCTCCGCCGATGATCGAACCTGCGGCCACCTTGAGGTGTCCTGCAAAACCGGATCCGCCGCCGGCCTGAACGTTGTCGCCGATAATCGTGCTTCCGGCCAAACCAGTTCTTCCGGAAAGAACCACATTCTTGCCGACTTGACAGTTGTGACCGATCATGACTAAGTCATCAATCTTAGTGCCTTGTCCGATCGTGGTGTTCTGCAGAGCGCCGCGGTCGATACAGGTGTTGGCGCCAATTTCAACATCATCTCCGGTTTCAACCGCACCGATCTGAGGAATCTTCACATACTGTCTGTCTAAAGGCGCAAATCCGAAGCCGTCGGCACCGATTACGGCACCGGAGTGAATGATGTTGCGTCTGCCGATGCGGCAGCCGTAGTAAATCGTCACGTTCGGATAAATACGAGTGTGTTCGCCGAGAACCACGCCCTCGCCGATGACGCTGTTCGCGCCGACAAAGCAGTACGGACCGACCTGTGCGCCTTTGCGGATTACGGCACCGGCTTCAACGGTCGCAGTCGAGTCAATAACAGCACCGTCTTCTACAACAGCTCTGGTATCAACGCCCGGTTCCGGCTGTTCCTGCGGAAAAATGATTTGGAGGGCATATGCAAACCAAGCATACGGATTGCGCGTAATGACGACAATACGGTCAGGTTCTTTTTCACCCCAGATGGCCTGTTTATCTTCTTCAGTCAAAACCAAAGCTGTTGCTTTGCAGGCAGCGGCTGCGTCTCGATATCTACTGTTGGCTAAAAAGGCGACATCGTCGTGTCCGGCAGTCTCCAGCGGAGCAATGGACTTAATCTCAGCTTTGCCTCCGTTGGCACTGATCGTGCTTAATAAAGTGTCGTTGCTTTTTTCTTTAATTCGGTCTACTAACTCAAGAAGAGTCATCGGCGCTGTTTGTTGAATCATTTGATCGCCCTATTTAAAAAATTTATGCGGCCGATCTGAGAGGGAGAGCAAGTTTGAAGTCGCCGAAACCCGAGTCAGGTCATGCCGCACATATTGCACTAAATGGCAATTAAGCAACAAGCAGACATCCTGTCTGCTTGTGCCCGATAAAAATTACTTGAGTTCCTTGAGAACCTGATCAGTGATATCAATCTTCGGGTTGACGTAGATGGCCTCCTGAAGAATGAGGTCATACTTTTCGCGCTGAGCGATGTTCTTGATGACCGTATTAGCCTGACGAAGAAGCTTCTGGAGCTCTTCATTTCTGCGCTGATTGAAGTCTTCGCGGAGTTCGCGCTGACGACGCTGGAAATCGCGGTCTCTTTCAGCCAGATCACGCTGCTTGCGAATTCTTTCCTGCTCAGTCATTGTTCCGGCATTCTTTTCGAAGCGCTCGACGTCGTTTTTCAGGCGCTGACCGGCAGCGTTGAGTTCTTTATCACGCTTAGAGAATTCTTGTTCAAGTTTTTTACTTGCGGCCTGAGCAGCTGCAGAATCGCGAAGAATAACTTCGGTGCTGACGACACCGATCTTAACTTCTGCCTGCACTGCTGTCGCAGCAGAGCAAACCAAGGCGGAAACTAACGCAACCGCTAACCATTTTTTTTGCATGAATGTATCTCCTACACAATTGTTTAATTGTGCCACAAATTTATTAGAAACCTGTACCAATTTGGAATTGGAATCTCTGAAGCTCGTCGCTGTCCTTCTTATTGAGCGGGAATGCGAAGCTCAATTTAAGCGGACCCATCGGAGAAATCCAGGCTAAACCGAAACCGACGGAGTAACGCAGATCGCCGAGGTCAAGCTTGTCCTTCTTGTAACGGTCCACAGCGTAGCTGCCGTCAGCAAGCTGTTTGTAGAAGGCTTTGCGGCCCCAGACCCAGCCGCCGTCCAGGAAGGTGAACATACGAAGGGTTCTGTCAGCACCGGGGATCGGCGTCAGCAGCTCAAGAGAGAAATTCAGTTTGCGGTTACCGCCGGAGGCATCACCGTCGGTATCACGCGGTCCGAGAGAAGAAGTATCGTAGCCGCGGACGGATCCGATACCGCCGCCGTAGAAGTTCTTGAAGAACGGATACTGCTTGCCTGCATAGCCGTCACCATAACCGAGCTCTGTGTTAAAGGCGAAGGTAATGGATTTCGTGACAGGAACGAACTGCTGGAACTGATACGTCGCACGGTAGTACTTCAGATCAAGGACCGGCAGAGAGATTTCACCGAACAATCTCTGGTAACGGCCGCGTGTCGGAGCCAAAATGTTGTCTCGGGTATCACGGGACCAGCCGATCGTAGCTGCGATGCTCTTCGGCTTCTTGCCGTAATCGTTGACGTAGTCGACATAACGGCGCGGTGCTCCGGAGCCGACCGTCACATCGGTCATTTCAAACTTGCCACCCAGGAAGATCTGGTCGTTTTCCGTAATCGGCACACCGTAGGTCACGCCGGCGCCGTACGTTTCGTACTTAACGTCATCGGTAATTTCGAGTTCGTCCAAGTCGAGCTTACGGTCGTAAATTTCGAAGGACTGGCTGATGCCGGACGTTGTAATGTACGGCTGTGTAAAGCTGGCTGCGTAAGTTCTGGAACTCTTAGAAGTATTGACTTCCAAAGAAAGAGAATTACCGGTACCGAACACGTTGTTCTGAGAGAAACCGCCGGAAAGAACGATACCTTCGGAGGTGGAATAGCCGGCACCGATAGAGATGTTGCCGGTCGGACGTTCTTTCACGTTAACAGCCAAATCAACTTCGTCCGGAGAGCCGGGTACGGGCTCAGGTTCTGCAGTAACCGTTTCAAAGAAACCGAGACGGTCAATACGGTCGCGGGAGACGGCAACTTTATCGCTGTCAAACCAGCTGGCTTCATACTGACGAACTTCGCGGCGGATCACTTCGTCTTGAGTACGCGTGTTGCCGGTAATGTTCACTTTACGGACATAAACGCGGCGGCCTGGGTCAATCGTGTACACGACACTGACTTCATCCGGATTTTCCGGATCAACGACAGGATTCGGAATTGCTCTTGCAAACGCGTAGCCCAAGGCGGAAAGACGATCCGTAAATTTCTTTGCCAGACCATTTACTTCGGAAGCGTTGTAAACGGAACCCGGCTTGATATCCACAAGATCTTCAAACTCGGGCTCAAGGCCGAGCATATCACCGGTTAAGCGGATATCTTTGATTGTGTACTTTTTACCTTCATCAATATTGATGGTGACAAAAATCTCTGACTTATCGGGACTGACAGATACTTGTGTCGAGTCAATCTTGAAGTCAAGATAACCGTTGTTGTTATACAGAGCGCGAATTGCCTCTAAGTCGGCTGTGAGCTTCTCTCGGGAATACTGGTCACGTTTGGTATACCAAGAGAACCAGTTCGGCGTTCCGAGCTGCATTTCATCGCGAAGATCGCCGTCGTCATAGACTTTGTTGCCGACGAAACGAATCTGCTGAATCTTTGCGGCCGGACCTTCATCAACGTCGATGTTGATGCGGACGCGGTTGCGTTCCACCGGCGTAACAGTGACTTTGACATCAGCGGAGTAACGGCCGCGAGAGAGGTATTGGCGTCTTAATTCCTGAACGGCGCGATCCAATACTGCGCGGTCAAAAATAAAACCTTCGGCTAAGCCCACATCACGGAGAGATTTTTCAACACCTTTGGCATCAAACTCGGAAATACCGGTAGTGTGAATGTTTGCGACCGTCGGACGCTCCTGAACTCGAACCACTAAGACGTTGCCGTCCATGTCGAGCTGAACATCCTGGAACATTCCGGAAGCATACAGTGAACGCAGAGATTCAGCGCCCAGCTCCGGAGAATACGTGTCTCCCACTCGGATCGGCAGATGCGAAAAAACAGTACCCGCTTCCGTACGGGAAATGCCCTCGAGTCGAATGTCTTTAATCACATGACCCTGTGCAAGCACGGTCGTCGCTGCCAAAGCTAAAGCGCAAGCTAGCGCTATCTTCTTAGGATGAGGCATATTCTATAAATTAAAAAATGACCCTGCGTGATTGAAATCACGGCAAAAGTCGCGTCAAATCATTAAATAGTGCAAGTATAGTCAAACCAAAGAGAGCTGCGATGCCAATCTTTTGTGCAGACGCTTGTACAGCCTCAGAAACCGGCTTACCAGTCACTATTTCGAGAGAATAATACAGGAGATGGCCGCCGTCTAACATGGGAATCGGTAACAAGTTCAAAATTCCCAAGCTGATGGAAACCAACGCTAAAAACGAAATAAAAGGAAGAATACCCAGCTGAGCAGTCTGGCCGGCATAGTCGGCAATCGTCACAGGACCGGAGATATTGCTGATAGAGACATCACCTGTAAACATCTTTCCGATCATTCGAACAGACATTGCTGCGGTATCCCACGTTTTCTTCACGCCTTCAGCCAAACTCTTTAACAGTCCGTAAGAAACCTGAGTGTGCGGGAAGTCCACTCCGATTGCTGCGCCGATTCTGCCGATTTCATTACCCTGTTCATCCTTAGCATAGGCAGGTGTGACTTCTACCGTATGTGTCGGCCCGTTTTCATCTCCGACGAGAAGATTGACGGGCTTGCCGGGGTACTTCTTAATTTCAGCCACAAAATCTTTGGGCATCTTCACCGGAACGCTGCCGACCTGATAGATGTGATCACCGATTTTGATTCCGTCGCGCTGCGCGGCGGAGTTCTCAACAAAAGATGAGATAAATGGATGGCCCATATTCAAATGAAGACCGACCTCATCAAAAGGATCGGCATCTTTTGCTTTTGGGTCCAGACTCATCTTCGTGAGGTCAATTTCTTTCGTTACTTCGCTGCCGTTGGGACTGTGAACCAAAATATCCGTCGTACTTCCGAACTTATTCAGCATCTCCATACGGAGATCCGTAAAAGTTTTAATTTCTGAATCGCCGACTTTCAGAATTTTGTCGCCGGCGTGGAGTCCGGCCACCGCGGCCGGCGTACCGGCCGGGGGCTCGGCAACAACCGGCGTCGGCTGCGTGCTACCTATCATGAAGATAGAAGCATAGAGCAGGACGGCAAGCAGAAGGTTTGCAAATGGACCTGCAGCAACAATGGCGAATCGCTGCCACACATTCTTAGCCCCGAATTCACGATTTTTATCTTCCGGTTTGATAGGCAGACAGGCAGGATCTCTCGCATCGAGCATCCTGACGTATCCGCCCAAAGGGAGCGCACTGACCGCCCACTCCGTTGCATCAGGATCGTTCTTGCGTTTATAGATAAAAAGCGGTTTCCCGAAGCCGAGAGAAAATCTCAGAATTTTTACGCCGCAAAGTCTGGCGACTAAATAATGCCCGAGCTCATGAAAGGTAATCAAAATACCGATCGTTACCGCAAAGGCAGCAATGGTCGTCAACAATGTCAAGGTTAGTTCTCCAATTTGTCGCAAAAACCTTCGACCCAAGACTGAGCCAGTTTTCTAGCCTGTTTATCCGTATCCAGAATCGCTTCCAAGTTCCTCGGAGAAGGCGGCTGGAAGCCGTACATCATTGCGTGGCATAGGCGTGCAATGTCGGTAAAGCCGATCTTGCCTTGAATAAATGCCTCGACGCCGATCTCGTTGGCTGCATTCAAGACGATCGAAGCAGCTCCGCCCAGCTTCAATGCATCGTAGGCGTAGCCAAGCTGGGGAAAACGTTTTAAGTCCGGTTCTTCGAAGGTTAACGTTTTGATTTTTGAGAAGTTTAATGGTTCTACCCCGGCGTCCAATCTTTCCGGGAAGCCTAAAGAGTAAGCAATCGTGTTTCTCATGTCCGGAGCACCCAGTTGCGCAATGACTACTCCGTCGGCATACTGAACCATAGAATGGATGACGCTCTGGGGATGAACGACAACCTGAATGCGTTCCGGCTCGAAATCAAAAAGCCAGCGAGCCTCGATAACTTCCAGGCCCTTATTCATCAGCGTCGCAGAGTCAACGGTAATTTTCTTGCCCATCGACCAGTTCGGATGATGCGTAGCTTCTTCAACCGTGACATTGGAAAGGTCCTGTCTTTGACGGAAAGGCCCGCCCGAGCAAGTCAGAAGGATATTGGCTTCACATCTGGCTTTTTGGGTCGCTCCGACAAGACACTGAAAAATAGCATTGTGTTCGCTGTCGACCGGCATGAGAACAGCACCCGAGGCCTTAATCGTATCCATCAGGATTCGGCCGCCGCAAACGACACTTTCCTTATTGGCCAGCAGAAGCTTTTTACCGGCTTCGGCAGCCTTAAATGTCGAAGAAATTCCGGCAGCTCCGACGATAGCTCCGATCACGATATCGACTTCGGGGCTGGATGCGATTTCATCAATTGCCTTAGCACCGGCCAAAGCTTGCGCCCTACTTCCGGCGGCCTTAAGTTCATCCTGCAGAGCTCCTAGAAGCTCTTTATCTGCAATTACCGCGACTTTAGCTCCGCTGTCTTTAGCCGCCTGAGCGAGTTTCTTGACGCTGGAATTGGCCGTCACCGCGTACACGGTGAACCGGTCCGGATAACGAGAGATGACATCTAATGAACTTTTACCGATCGAGCCGGTCGCACCGAGGATCGCAACGCTTTCCATGACTGAAACTTAGTAACCTTGGAGGAAAAGAAGAATGAAGACGGTAAGGGGAAGAACGCTCATCTGAGCATCGAGACGGTCATAGAAACCGCCGTGTCCCGGAAGAAGATTGCTTGAATCTTTAACTCCGGCAGTGCGCTTAAGCGCACTTTCAAACAAGTCACCGGCTATAGAAAACAGCACTACCAGAATCAGAATCAAAGCTGAAGTCCAACCGGTCAAATGAGAGATAAGCGCGTTGGTCCAAAGTGGGAAAGAAGGCTGAGCCCAGTAAAGGACATACGAAAGAGCAAGAACGCACACGAATGCTGTCAGCGCACCTGACCAAGTCTTCTTCGGGCTGATTCCCTGAGCCATTTTAGGACCGCCGAAGCAGCGGCCGCCGAAGTAGGCCATGATGTCTGCAACCCAAACGATAGCCAAGACGGACAACATATAAATGGTGCCCTTCTCACGGAACAAGTACATCAGAGAAAACCAAGCGGCCGGCACAAAGATCCAGCCTAAAAGGGCCCCGATGCCTTGGGGGACCATCCAACCGGAGGTGCGGCGGGTAAAAATAACCGCGGTAATAACCGCCCAAAGCACAGTTGCCGTGGCGGTAATAATCATTAGCCCGTTGCCGGACTGAACTGTCTGGAGTGCAGCAGGTGAGGCATACTCTAAGAAGAAAAGGGATGCCCCCAAAACAACGCCGCAAACCATTGCGACCCCGTTGTTCCATTTACAAATGCGGAGCCACTCCCAAAAGCAGCATCCGATAGCAATCGCGGCCACCGCCGTGAAAGCCAAAGGAGAAATTAAAAGCGCGCCGATGATGATAATTAACAACACAACGGCTGTAATGACTCTTTGCAGCAGCATGAACTATTCCTTTTTCGCTTCCTGTTGAATTTGTTCGGAAGTCTTACCAAATCTACGTTCTCTATAAGAGTACCAATTTAGCGCATTTAAAAACTCGTTCTCGGTGAAATCGGGCCATAAAATTTTTGTGAAATACAGCTCTGCGTAAGCAAGCTGCCACAGCATAAAATTGCTGATCCGCTCTTCCCCGCTCGTACGGATAAACAAATCCACATCGCCGGAATCCGCCAAAGGAAGCAGCGAAGCAAATTTTTGTTCCGTCAGTTCTTCGAGCGGAATATCACGACATCTTTTTGCCGCCTCAAGAATTTCCCAACGCCCTCCGTAATTCACGCAGACGTTCAGTGTCAGACCGGTGTTGTTTTCCGTGATCTTCATTGAATCGGCGATTTGCTCCTGAAGTTCTTCAGAAAAAGCGGTCAGATCGCCGACAAGACGAACCCGTACATTGGCTTTGTTTAGGGCTGCAATCTCTCTGCGCAGGCTGACGAGAAAAAGCTTCATCAACCCTTTAACCTCATCTGCCGGCCGGTTCCAGTTTTCACTGGAAAAAGCAAAAAGCGTCAAATGCTGCACGCCTGTCTTGGCTGCGGCCTGGATCGCTGTGCGAACGGACTCAACCCCTTTTTGATGGCCCATAAGACGAGGAAGTTTTCGAGCCTTGGCCCATCTTCCGTTGCCATCCATAACAATAGCCACGTGACGGGGCACCCTCTCACGTGGCTTTGCAGTCAATTCCTGACTTGTCATAGGATTTAAACCGATTAAACGGTCATGATTTCCTTTTCTTTTTCGGCAATCAGCTTGTCGACTTCACCGATGTACTTATCGGTGAGTTTCTGAATTTCTGTGTTGGAGCGGCGTTCGTCGTCTTCGGAAATTTCTTTTTCCTTCACGAGCGCAGCAACCTTGTTGTTTGCATCGCGGCGCAGATTGCGGATGGCAACCTTAGTTTCTTCGCCTTCAGAACGAACAACCTTCGTTAAGTCACGACGGCGTTCTTCGGTCAGAGGAGGCATCGGAACGCGAATGATTTCGCCGGAAGTCGCCGGATTCAGACCAAGATCGGAGTTGCGGATTGCTTTTTCAACCACGGCAACCATTTTCTTTTCCCAAGGCTGAACAGTGATGGTTCTGGCGTCAGCCAAACCGAGCTGGGCCACCTGAGAAATCGGAGTCGGGCAGCCGTAGTAATCGACGGTGATGTGTTCGAGCAAACCGGTATGAGCGCGACCCGTACGGATCTTCATCAGGTTTTCTTTGAGCGTCTCAATGGAACGCTTCATATGGTGTTCGGACTGTGAATAGATGTCTTTAGTTGTCATGTCAATTTCCAATCTCTGCAGATTTCTCGGCTGCAAGTCACAAAACTTAGTCGCACGCCGGTGAGCAGAAAATCACGGACGCGGTCAAATCCGCCGAAATAAAACAACGGCGGCAGTGACAGCCTTTATTAATTCGTTGAGTTTACCACGGAGCGCAAAAGCCTCAAACCGCTCGATTCGAGTTGGTTTAATAGGCTCTTCGGCTAAACGCGCTTAAGCTCAAAACATCTGATAAGGAGTTTGGACTATGGCAAAAATTGAAAAAATGTTCGGCGCAATTCTGAAAGACCAGGAACAAAAGAGTGATGAACTGCGGGACAAGATTCACGCAGAGAACAAACTTAAGAAAGAAGAAGCCGAAAAATCCTGCGAACGTGAAAAAGCAGAAAAGTAATTCATCGATCAAGAAAGAAGCTCCGGACCCGCTGATGCAGGTCCGGAGCTTTTTGTATCCGTTTTTTCTCGGTTAAACGTGAACGAGCGTGCCCTCGTCTTCACCAAGCACAACGCGCTTGAGCGCACCGGGCTTATGAAGGTTGAAGACTCTAATCGGCATGCCTTGATCGCGGCAGAGCGTAAAAGCTGTAGCGTCCAGAATCTTGAGCTTCTTCTGAATGGCTTCGTCAAAAGTCAGAGACTTATACATTTTTGCGCTGGGATCTTTCTTGGGATCAGCGGTAAAGACACCGTCAACCTGAGTGGCTTTCAGAACCATATCGGCTCCGATTTCAGCACTTCTCAGCGCTGCGGCAGTATCCGTTGTGAAGAACGGATTACCGGTACCGGCAGCAAAAATCACAACCCGGCCTTTCTTCAGGTGGCTCAAGGCTTTGCCGCGAATATACGGCTCGGCAACCTGGTCGATATCCAGAGCGCACTGAACACGGGCTTCAACACCGGCGTTTCTCAGTGCATCCTGGAGGGCCATTGCGTTCATGCAGGTAGCCAGCATGCCCATATAGTCGCCGGTGGCACGATCCATACCGGTGGAGCCGAGTGCGACTCCGCGGAAGATATTGCCGCCGCCGACCACGATCGCAAGCTGAACGCCTAAGTCAACTACTTCTTTAATTTCACCGACGATACTCTTGAGCGTATCACGGCTGATGCCGAAGGCGTTGTCCCCCATAAGGGCTTCTCCGGAGAGTTTCAGCAGAATTCGTTTGGTTTTAGGCGTTTCAGACTTACTCATCGTTTACTCCGAAAAAAGTTCAACAATTAGGCACGTGCGGCAGCAGCCTGAGCAGCAACTTCGGCAGCGAAGTCGTCGTTGCGTTTTTCAAGACCTTCACCGACAACAAACAGCGCAAATGCAGATACTGTAGCACCATTGCTCTTCAGGAGTTCGCCGACGCTCTTAGAGTCATCCTTAACGAACGGCTGAGAAAGAAGTGTGACTTCCTTGAGGAACTTGTTAACGGAACCTTCGGCGATCTTCTCGATCAGGTGTTCCGGTTTGCCGTTTTCGCGAGCTTTTTCAATCGCAACGCGGCGTTCTGTTTCGATCAGGTTCTGATCAACGCCGTCTTTGTCGAGAGCCTTCGGCTTGGAAGCAGCGATGTGCATAGCCACGTCGTGAGCAACTTCGTCGTTGCCGCCGACCACGTCAACGATAACGCCGATCTTGGCACCGCCGTGAATGTATGTGGAGAGCTTGCCTTTGCCTTCAATGATCTGGAAGCGGCGGATGGAGATGTTTTCACCGATCTTGCCGATCAGGCCTTTACGAACTTCGTCAACGGTAGAGCCGTTGAGCGGAAGAGCGGAAAGAGCAGCAACGTCAGCCGGTTTGTTTTCGGCGACGAGCTTAGCGATGTCGTTGGCGAAAGCGATGAAGTCGGCATTCTTAGCAACGAAGTCGGTTTCGGAGTTCAGTTCAACGATAGCGCCGATCTTGCCCGGTTCGTCGATGTAGATAGCGACAACGCCGTCAGCGGTAATGCGGCTGGCAGCCTTAGTGGCCTTGTTGCCGAGCTTAACGCGAAGAATTTCTTCAGCCTGCTCCATGTTGCCGTCAGCTTCTGTCAAAGCCTTTTTGCATTCCATCATCGGAGCGTCGGTTTTAACACGAAGTTCTTTAACCATTGCGGCAGTGATAACAGCCATTGTTTTATCCTTAAAAAATAATTGGTTTAAAAAGAAAGGGGCGCGAACGCCCCTTCCCTTGGTACTTCAGACAAGAAGAGGCGAATTACTCAGCTTTTTCTTCGACAGCGGCTTCTTCAACGAAGTCGGAGTCTTTAGCAGCCTTGACAGTGTCTTCAAGGTTCTTGTTCTTGCCTTCAAGAATTGCGTCAGCAAATCCTTTAGCGTAAAGAGCAACAGCGCGGGCGCTGTCGTCGTTACCCGGGATGACATAGTCAACACCGGCAGGATTGTGGTTCGTATCAACGATACCGACAACAGGAATACCAAGCTTGTTAGCTTCCTGAATAGCAATCTTGTGGTAGCCAACGTCAACAACGACCAGAGCGTCGGGCAGACCGTTCATTTCTTTGATGCCGCCCATAGCTTTGTTCAGCTTTTCGAGTTCACGAGTGAAGTCGAGAGCTTCTTTTTTGGTCATCTTTTCAAGAGCGCCGTCGGCAACTTTCTGTTCCATTTCTTTAAGACGCTTCAGGGAAACCTTAACCGTCTTGAAGTTGGTGAGCATACCGCCCAGCCAGCGCTGATCAACATAAGGCATCCCGGCGCGTTTGGCTTCAGCAACGATGGCGTCGCGGGAAGTGCGCTTTGTGCCGACGAAAAGGATGGTGCCCTTCTGAGCAGCCAGGTTTGTTAAGAACTTGGCAGCTTCGTCGAATTTAGCAACAGTCTTTTCGAGGTTGATGATGTGAATCTTGTTACGAGAGCCGAAAATGTACTGGGACATTTTGGGGCTCCAAAAACGAGTCTGGTGACCGAAGTGTGCACCGGCTTCGAGCAGTTCACGCATGCTCAGAGATGACATATCTTTAATTCCTTTAGGGTTTAATTCCAACAGCCTCACGATTTCCGAATGGAACCCTGTTGTGAGACTGCGCTATTTAACAAAAAAGTCCAAACGTTTCCGTTCGGATCGGGGCGAAATTCTATCATGCTTTTTCAAAGAGTTAAGCGTTTGAAAAGAGGCGTTACAACCTTTTGGATTTTCTATTTGGGATAAATCAAATGAAACCTTGTTTTGGCGAGGATTTGAAGACTGATTGTCACCTTTCTTCCGGTTGACCTATATAAGGCTGAAAAGGCACCGCTTAACGGTGAATCCACTAAAATTGCCGCATTGAAAAACTTTTTCGAGTCAGATTTAATCAATGTTTGACAATATCCTTATTAAGACCCCGGAACAAATCGAAGGCATCCGGGCTGCCTGCCGCGATGCGGCTTTGGTTCTCGACTACATTGAACCGTTTGTTAAAGCCGGCGTCACCACCGAGTACCTCGATGATTTGATGCTCAGATATACCGAAGATGTCCTCAAAGACAAGTCCGCTTGCCTTAACTACGACCCGGACGGCACCAATCCTTATCCGAAAGCTACTTGCATTTCCGTCAATCATCAGATCTGCCACGGTATTCCGAATGAGAAGGTGCTCAAAAACGGCGACATCTTAAATATTGACGTGACCGTCATTAAAAACGGTTATTACGGCGACACCAGCCGTATGTATTCCGTCGGCCATATTTCCGTTGCTGCTAAACACCTCATCAATGTCACTTTCGACTCCATGTGGAAAGGCATTGAAATCGTGCGTCCCGGCGCCCATTTCGGAGATATCGGCTATGCAATTCAGCATTTTGTCGAGCCTCAGGGCTGCAGCGTCGTGCGTGAATTCTGCGGGCACGGGGTAGGTGTCGGCTTCCACGAGGATCCTCAGGTCTGCCATTACGGCAAGCTCGGCACCGGTGCTGTCATGAAGCCCGGCATGATCTTCACGATCGAACCGATGATCAACGCCGGAAGGAAAGAACTTCGCATCCTTCCGAACGGCTGGACCGCCGTAACCAAAGACAGAAGCCTTTCCGCCCAGTGGGAACATACGATTCTCGTCACTGAAACCGGATACGAAGTTCTGACGGTATCGCCGAAATGCCCGCCTGCCCCCTCGTGGGTAAAACCTTCTGCCTAAATTCATAAAGATAGAATCCCAAGGCTATGGAAATCAACGAAATCGTCAAAAAGTTTAAAGATCAGCGAGAAGTTTTAGCAAAGAAGTTTTTGGCGGACGTTGACGCCGATGCCTATCTTTCTGCGCACTCCAAGGCTGCCGATGAGGCAGTTTTGGAGATTCTCAAACTCAACGGTCTGTCTGATGCGGTTGCCGTCGTCGCGGTCGGCGGTTACGGCAGAGAGCAGCAGTTTCCTTTCTCCGACTTGGACCTGCTCTTTCTCCTGCCTGATGATGTCAAAGATAAAGACTTAAAAACAATCTCGGAAGTTATCGGCAATCTATGGTCGCTTGGTCTGACCGTCGGCTACTCTGTTCGGAAAATCGAAGAGTGTCTTGAACAGGCAGATATCGACATCACTGCACAGACCGCGATGCTCGAATCCCGGCTCATCTCGGGGAACGCAGAACTCTTTAAGACCTACTCCGATACGATGGAAAGGAGTCTGAATCTTAAAAAGTTCTATCGGGCAAAATTCATCGAACAGCAGCAGCGGCATTTGAAGTACCACGAGTCCTCTTATGCTCTGGAACCGAACATTAAAGAAGCCCCGGGCGGCCTTCGAGACCTGAATATTTTGATCTGGGTGCTTAGGGCGGCCCGTCTTGGCAACACTTGGCAGGAAGTCTTTGAAAAGGGTTTGATCACTCGCCGAGAATGCGAACTTTTGGAATCCGTTACGAAAAGCCTTTACCGGCTGCGGATCCATATGCATCTGCTCACTAACCGCCATGAGGATCGATTAATTTTCGAAATTCAGGAACCGCTGGCTAAAGCGCTGGGCATTGTCGGGACTGTCGGCAGGCGTCCTAGTGAAGTGATGATGCAGCACTTCTATGTCAATGCAAAAACCATCGGCCAGCTCAATTCCATCATTCTTCAGGCCATTAAAGAACGCTACTCCAAAGAACCTGAACAAACCGGCGAACCCATTTGCAGCGGTTTTGTACGGCAGGGCGACGTGCTCGGCCTTGAGTCTCCGGACGTCTTCGTTAAAAACCCTGAAAGAATTCTCGAGGCCTTTTTAATTCAGGAACGTCATCCGGACATTCCGATGAAGTCTTCACGGCTTTACCGTGCCTTATTTGAAGCTCATTCTCTGATGAACAAAGAATGGGCTGAAAATCCCGTCAACCGTCAGACATTTTTGAAGATTATCCAAGGACGCCGAGGCGTTTGGCATGCCCTGGAAGAGATGAATCGCTGGGGCGTACTCGGAAAACTGCTGCCAAGCTTCAACCGAATCGTCGGTCAAATGCAGCATGATTTATTCCACGCCTATACGGTGGATCAGCACACCCTCCTTGCGATTCGTTACCTCAGATACTTCACACACAGTGAAAACGCCCACGAGCTGCCGCTTTGCACCGAGCTCATGATGGCGATGAAAGGAAGCTGGCGTTTGGTTCTTGCCCTTCTCTACCATGACATCGGCAAAGGCCGAGGCGGAGACCACAGCAAAATCGGGGCGGAAATCGTTCGGCAAATGTGCCGCGACTTTGAAATCACCGGTGAGGACGCTGACTACATTGAGTTTCTTGTTCGTGAACACCTGACCATGAGCATGGTGGCCCAGAAACAAGACATTTCTGATCCGGAGGTTGTTGAAAACTTCGCCAAGAAGGTCGGAACGATGGAACGCCTCGTCGGCCTTTATCTGCTCACCGTTTGCGACATCCGGGCGACGGGACCAAAAATCTGGAACGCCTGGAAAGCCCAGCTTCTTGAAGATTTGTTTTATTCGACCGCCAGATTCCTTAAAGGGAAAGGCATCGACCGAGATTTATTGGTTTCCCGGCGCCGTAAAGATGCTCTGCGCATGACGCGCTTTACACCGGAGCAGCGGGACCGGATCAATAAATTCTGGGATAACTTTGACGTTGCTTACTTTATGAAGCACTCGGTGCGGAATATCGTTTGGCATGCCAAGGTATTGCTGCCGCATCTCGATTCTTCGAAGTCATTTGTGGCATCCAGACCGCTGCGCGGCATGGAACACGCGCACGAAATTCTTATCCTGACGCAGGACCGCCCCGAACTTTTTGCCCGCATCGTTTCTAATCTGCAGCAATACGGTCTGTCCATTGCCGAAGCTCGTATCCACACGGGACGAGACGGACGCGTTGTCGACTCTTTCATCGTCGTTGACGACGGCTCAGACCCCAACTTCGAACAAGAGTTCGCTCACTTCCAAGAAATACTCGCGGAAAAACTGGATTTGGCAGAAAAACTTCCGCCCCCTCTTCGCGGACGCCCTTCACGTCAATCCAAGCTCTTCCCGATCTCACCGCAGGCTTCATTAAGGCCGGATGCCGCCGGAAAGCAATACATGCTGTCCATCGTCACAACCGACAGGCTAGGTCTTTTGGCATCCATCGCACGTGTGTTTGTGAAGTATGGAATCAATCTTGTGACGGCCCGAATCACGACACTGGGCGAAAGAGCCGAGGACGTCTTTCTAATTGAAAGCGCTAAGCTGCGGGATCCTGTCTTCTGCGCCGAATTTGAAAAAGCCGTGTTAGAAGCCCTTGAGCTTTAGGTTAGCCGGTCTGCATATTCAAAACCCGCCTCATCAGCGGGTTTTGTCACTTTCAAATGATCTATTTTGCCAAAGATCGGAATGTGGTTAAGGCCAAGTCAACACTTTCCTTGGTTGCCTTTGTTAAGGCTTCCTTTGTATCTGCCAGCACGATGCCCTTTTCGGAAGACCCGCGGCCGGCAGCCGTATTGACGATCTGACAAATCGCTGCGTACTTGAGATTCAACTCTCTGGCTAAGCAAGCTTCGGGCATCAGCGTCATACCGACATAGTGACCGCCGTCATTATCAATACGGTCGACTTCTGCCGCCGTTTCGAGTCTCGGACCTTGTGTGCAGGCATAAGTACCTCCGTCGATAATCGGAAGATCCAGTTCTTCGGAAGCGTCAACAATCGCTTCTCTCAGATCCATGTCGAAGGGATAAGTGAAGTCAATAAAATTAATAAACTTCTCTTTGCCCGTGTTGTAGCTGGTTTCGCGACCCCAGGTGTAATCAATGATCTGATCAGGTACGGCAATGGCACCGATATCGTCCTCAGGTAAAACCGCTCCGACAGAAGCCAATGCAATGACGGCCTTCGGCTCGAACTGCGCAAGAGCCCATATGTTGGCACGATAGTTAATCATATGAGGCGGCTTTTTCTCAGTCGTTCCGTGCCGAGATAAAAATACAATGTTCAGACCGTCAATCACTCCGCGGCAAATTTCGACCGGCTCCTTACCATAGGGAGTGTCAATTTTCTCAATGACCTTGCCTTCTAAAAGAGACAGCTGGTCCAAACCGCTGCCGCCGATCAACGCAAAATTAGCCATCCGCCTTTACTCCTTGATTGATCATTTTGAATAACTCAGGTTCGTCTATGATATTAACGCCTAAAGACTCGGCTTTGGCGAGTTTGGAGCCGGCAGATTCGCCTGCCAACACATAACTCGTCTTCTTCGACACTGAGCCGCTTACCTTTCCGCCGGCTTTGCGAATAATATCGCTGGCCTCATCTCTGGAAAGCGTCGGCAGTGTGCCGGTCAGAACGAATGTCAAACCGTTCAACGGCAGTTCCTGGTCACTCGTGCCCGTACCCTCTTCCCACACGACGCCGCGATCCATCAGGTCATTGATCACCGCGATGTTCGCCGGTTCGGCAAAGAAGTGCAGAATGTTTTCCGCGCCCGACGGTCCGATATCTTCAACTTCAAGCAGCTGCTCTAAAGAAGCATCTTCCAGCGGCTTTAAGGCGCCGAAGTGAGCTGCCAGGTTTCTTGCCGTCGCTTCTCCGACTTCCGGAATACTGATGGCGTAAAGAAAGCGTTCGAGCGTTGTCTTTTTAGAGGCTTCAATTGAGGCGACAAGTTTTTCTGCCGATTTCTGTCCCATGCGATCCAGTCCGACCAGCTTGTCGACGGTCAAACGGTAAATGTCCGCAACCGTCGTTACCAAATCATGTTCAATCAGCTGTTCGGCCAGCTTTTCTCCGATTCCGTCAATGCCCATGGCTTTGCGGCTGACAAAGTGGAGAATGCCTTGGGCTCTCTGTGCGCGGCAGAACAGACCGCCGCTGCAGTGGCGATCCTTTTCTCCGTCTTCTTTATAGGCGTGAGAACCGCAGACCGGACAGAATTCCGGCATCACGAAATCTCTGGCGTTTTTCGGCCTGAGTTCAGGAATCACTCGGACGATCTCCGGAATGACGTCGCCGGCACGATGCACGACGACAGTGTCTCCGATCTTGATGCCCATGTTCTGCAAGAATTCTTCGTTGTGCAGAGAAACGTTGCTGATTGTGGTTCCTCCGACAAACACCGGTTTCAGACGAGCGACCGGTGTAAGTTTGCCCGTTCGTCCCACTTGAACAGTTATATCCAAAACCTGGGTCTGGACTTCTTCCGGCGGATACTTATGAGCTACTGCCCAGCGCGGCTCTCTGGAGACAAAACCCAGCTGTTTCTGGCGGGCAAAACTGTTGACCTTGTAGACCACGCCGTCAATATCAAAAGGTAAGTCGTGACGAATACGAGCGACTTCCAGATGAAACGCTTCCAGCTCTTCCGGCGTCTGCACGACAGTTCGATTACTGATCACCGGGAAGCCCTTGGATTTCAGATAATCAAGCAAGCCCGACTGGGTGTCGGCCGGCATCTCACTTACTTCACCGTAGCCGTATGCATAAAAGTTCAAGTTGCGTTTGGCAGTTAAAGAAGAGTCCAGCTGACGAAGACTTCCTGCCGCAGCATTGCGAGGGTTGGCAAAAAGTTTCGCTCCGGCTGCTTTCTGCTCTTCATTGAGCTTGCGGAACACTTCTTTGTGCATGATAACTTCGCCGCGGACTTCAAAAATCTTCGGGAAGCCCTCGACTTTTAAAGGAAGTGTCTTAATCGTCTTGACATTTGCAGTAACGTCTTCACCCGTGTAGCCGTCTCCGCGAGTAGCTGCTTGAACGAGAACGCCGTCTTCGTACCGCAAATTAATGGCGAGCCCGTCGAACTTCAATTCGCAGTCGTAGTCGACCGTTTGATCGGATGTCAGCTCCAGTTCTCTTCTTACGCGGGCATCAAAATCATAGGCGCCCTGCGCTGTGTAATCCGTCTCAGTATGAATGGAAAGCATCGGAACAGCATGCATCACTTTCTTGAGTTCGCTCTGGACCGTCGCACCGACGCGCTCGGTCGGAGAAACCGCACTTTTGAACTGAGGATATTCTTTTTCCAGTCGTGCCAGTTCTTGGAACAACGAGTCGTAGACTTCGTCAGACACCGTCGGAGCATTATCGATGTAATAAGCCTTGTTATGCTTTTCAAGCTCCTCAGCCAGCTTCTCCATACGGAGTTTGGCTGCCTCTAATTTTTTCTTATCTTGCTCTTCCATTTCGTACCTGAACCAAATAAAAACACCGGATTCCTTACTGTACTCGTACGGAATCCGATGTTCTTAATCAGAATGATAATTTTGGGAAGTTATCAGTCTAAAAGCTGATGTGCTCTGACACTGCCCGGTTCAATATTGTTCTCACGCATCTGTTTATAGAAGCGATCAAGTTCCTGCTTCAGCAGAGAGACCGTTGCACCCGAGATCTCACATCCCTTGGGATCCACGATCTTGGCATCAAAAACCGCCGCGAAAGCGTTGGCAGCCGTCATCAGGAGACGAAGAGGATCGCTTTCCGGAGCAATCAGCGGAACATTCAAAGAAATCGCAATATTTCTGTCGTCTAACCAACGAAGCTCAATGGTTCCTTTTCTGTTGCCCTGACGCTTGCCGTTCTTATCCAATACCAGTTCACCAAGTTTTTCATAATGCGTCATGCTTCGGCGCTTTAAGCCCAAGAGCATCGTCTCTTTCTCGAAATCATCGATGGAAACCGGCTCCAAGGGACGCAGCAGAAGCGTAATCTGCACGCCGAAATCCTTGATGAGTGCGTTAAGCTGATCCGTATGGTTGTTCAGCAGCTGCATTTCCTTCATTTCGGAAGTGCCGTCCAGGTTCATTTCCATACGCAGGAAAACCAACTGGTACAGATTCGACAAAGAAACCTGGTCGAAAGAAGCTTTCCCCGAAGCCAGCTGAATATAGAAGGCAATTGCCGAGAACATACCGATGGCATCCGGCACAAACCAGCGGTTGCTGTTTGCTTCGAGAGCCAGAATGCGCAGCAGCCCCCTCGGAGCATTTTCCATCGCCGTTTTGACGAACGGTGCAAGCTGGCTGCCCGTTACCGGTTTTTTGAAGGTAATACGGACGAGTTCAGTGACAAAGGGATCATATTTCGGCAGACCGCTGTCATCAATCTCTTCCAACATCGGGGAAGTTTCAACAGGCTCCTCTTCCTCTTCGGGTTCTTCTGGGAGAATTTCCCGGACTTCTTCGACCGTCTCTTCTGCCTGTAACGGAGACTGCGATTCAGGCTGCGGCTCTTCAACAGGAGGTGAGGTCTTAATCTCGTCGACTTTGATGTCGCCGGAATTGATCAAATCTTCGCCGAAAATCGGCTCCTGAGGAATCCTCGGAGGTGTCTTATCTTCGACTTTTTCATGACTTGCCGTCTCTTTGATGCGAAGCCAATACCAAACGCCGACGCCCCCGACCGCAAGGATCAGGACTATCGTTACCCCCATTCCAACCATATTCATCTTTCTTTAGCTAAATCCTGGACCTGCGGCCACGCTCGCCGCAGGCTACTACTTAAGACTCAATATTCTACAGGCTTATGAAGAAAACCACTGTATTACGAACTGATGCAATTTTGTTTTTCTCCGGGTTACCCACAGCGGTTCAAATCGTTTTGTCTTTCTTTTCGCGACCTTATAATTTGTGTCCTCTAATTAAACACATAGCGGAAAAATAATTTTCATGTCTACTGCTCCTAGCAAGAATCTTGAGACTTTCCCGAATCCTCAGCCAAATCGGGATTATTTAATTCACATTGAAATCCCAGAGTTCACGTCGCTTTGCCCGTTAACCGGGCAGCCCGACTTCGCCACACTTCTGCTCGATTACATTCCGGACCAGAAGAATGTCGAACTCAAGGCTCTGAAACTCTATATGTGGAGCTATCGTCAGGAAGGTGCTTTCCATGAGGCCATCACCAACAAGATCCTGGACGATCTCGTTGCAGCCACCTCCCCGCGTTTCATGAGACTTAAGGCTAAATGGTGGGTCCGCGGCGGCATCTACACGACAGTTGTTGCCGAATACCGTAAGGAAGGCTGGACACCGGTCAAGCCGGTTGAACTGCCAGAATTCGAATCAAACGATCCGACTCGCGGTTAATTCGGTTTTTCCTCAGCGGCCCGTCATCGACGGGCCGTTCTTTTTTGCACCGCTTCATTTCGTAGTTTTCAAGCGCGGCAATTGCTTCTTCCTTCGCTAAAATTTTGTGGATATTCCAACGAGAAAGATCAGCAAACATGAATCCGCTGCTTAATACACTTCAGCCCTATCCCTTTGCGAAGCTGCGCAAACTTTTGGAGGGCGCAAAACTGCCGGAAGGACTCAAACCGATTTCCCTTTCCATCGGTGAACCGAAACATCCGGCGCCTGAAACCGTCAAACAATCTCTCTTCGATCATCAGGCCTTGTTTGAAAAGTATCCTCCGACAGGCGGTTACCCTGAGCTGAAAGAAGCGATTGGGAACTGGATTGAAAAGCGCTACGGCGTAAAACTCGATCCGGCTTCCCAAATCCTGCCGACCAACGGATCGCGTGAAGCTTTGTTTGCACTGACCCAAGTTGTCATCGATCCGACTAAAGACCCGGTCGTCGTCACACCGAATCCTTTCTATCAAATTTATGAAGGCGCAGCAAAATTAGCCGGTGCCGAGCCGTATTTTTGCCCGATGACAGCTAAGACAGGCTTCAAGCCTGACTATTCCACCGTACCGGAAGAAGTTCTAAAACGCACTCAGCTGCTGTTTGTCTGCTCTCCCAATAACCCGACCGGAACGGTACTTTCACTGGAAGATTGGAAGAGGCTTTTTGACCTTTCCGACAAATACGGCTTTGTGATCGGCAGCGACGAGTGTTACTCGGAAATTTATTTTGACGAAGACAATCCGCCTCTCGGCTCTTTGACCGCTGCCAAACTTTTGGGCAGAACTAACTTCGACCGCCTGATTGTCTTCTCGAGCTTGTCGAAGCGCTCCAACATCCCGGGCATGCGTACCGGTTTTGTTGCAGGTGACGAAAAACTGATTAAACCGTTCCTGCTCTACCGAACCTACCACGGCAGCGCAATGGGGGGCGCCGTACAGCACGCAAGTATTGCGGCTTGGAATGATGAAGAACATGTGCGGGAAAACAGACGCCTTTATGTCGAAAAATTCAAGGCGGCTGTTCCGCTTCTGAAACAAGCACTAGAAGTAGAAATGCCCGATGCAAGTTTTTACTTGTGGGCGAAAACGCCTATAGACGATAAACTTTATGCAAGACGGCTTTATGAGAAAAAGGGCATCACCGTTCTCCCGGGCAGTTTTCTTGGCCGAGAGGTCAACGGTGTCAACCCCGGGTCCGGCTACATCCGTATCGCTTTGGTTGCCACCGTGCCCGAAGTCACAGAGGCCGCTAAAAGAATTGCAGAATTTGACCCCTTTGAGGAATAACTATGGAAGCATTGAAGCAAATTATTGAAGAATCTTTCGGCCTTCGTCCCGAACACTTTCCACCTGAAGTTCAAAACTCCGTCGATGAAGTCATCAAACTGCTTCAGCAGGGAAAACTTCGCGTCGCGGAAAAAATTGACGGCAATTGGGTCACGCACGAATGGATCAAAAAAGCCGTTCTTTTGAGCTTCCAGCTTTATCCGAACAAAATGGTCCGCGCCGGCGACCTGTCCTTCTTTGACAAGGTGCCCTCCCGCTTCGATCATTTTTCCGAGTCCGATTGGAAAGAATCCGGCATCCGCTGTGTTCCGACCGCAGTCGCCCGCCACGGCAGCTACATCGCTCCGAGTGTCGTGTTGATGCCCTCTTTTGTCAACATCGGTGCCTACATCGGCGAGAACACCATGGTCGACACTTGGTCCACAGTGGGCTCCTGCGCACAGGTCGGTAAGAACTGCCACCTTTCCGGCGGTGTCGGTATCGGCGGCGTGTTGGAACCTTTGCAGGCCTCCCCGACAATCATCGAAGACAACTGCTTCATCGGCGCCCGCAGCGAGATCGTCGAAGGTGTCGTTGTGGAAGAAAACAGCGTAATCTCCATGGGTGTCTTCATCGGACAAAGCACGAAGATTTATGACCGTACGACCGGCGAAATCCATCGCGGCAGAGTGCCTGCCGGTTCCGTTGTTGTCCCTGGAAGCCTGCCTTCTGCTGACGGCAAGTACAATCTTAACTGCGCGGTTATCGTTAAGCGCGTAGACGCCAAGACGCGTTCGAAGACAAGCATTAACGAACTTCTTCGCGACTAATTTTACGGGCCTTGAAATTTCAAGGCCCTTTCTTTAGAGCCTCTGTCTTTCCCGGCAGAGGTCTTCGCATTTTTTCTCTACTTCTGAATTTGAGAATGTTCAGCATGCAGCAAGACCCTCTTGAACTCACTAAAAAACTCATCGCTTGTGAATCCGTGACGCCTTCGGATGCAGGTTCTTTAAAGATCTTTGCCGATCTCCTCACGCGTTACGGCTTTATTTGCGAAGAGATTAATCGAGGAAACACAAAAAACCTGTGGGCAAAGTACGGTTCAGGATCTCCCGTATTTCTCTTTGCCGGACATGTGGACGTTGTGCCGCCGGGGGCGGACGGATGGAAGTTCCCGCCGTTTGAACCCACTGAAGACGAGGGCTTTTTGTACGGACGCGGCACTCAGGACATGAAAACCTCCGACGCTTGTTTTGCTGCGGCCGCTTGTGAGTTCGTATCCAAGCATCCGCAGTTCAAAGGAACCATTGCAATGCTGTTCACAAGCGATGAAGAAGGCGACGGCAAAGACGGCACCAAGTATGCACTTGAGGTTTTAGCCGAACGCGAAGCCGCACCTGATTTTTGCATCGTCGGAGAACCCAGCTGCTTCAAGCAGCTGGGCGACACTATTAAAAACGGGCGCCGCGGCTCTTTGAACGGCAAACTCACCGTTCGAGGCATTCAGGGACACGTTGCTTATCCAGAGAAGGTTAAGAATCCTATTCACAGCGCCGCACCTCTGCTTGCCGAACTCTCTCAAACCGTCTGGGATGAAGGTCTTCCTCCTTTCCCAGCTACTTCATTCCAAATCAGCAACATCCATGCAGGCACAGGAGCGGTCAATGTGGTTCCGGGTGAATGCATCATTACCTTCAACATTCGGTACAACCCCAAACACACCGCGGCGTCACTGGAGAAACAGATCGAAGACATGTGCCGAAAACATGATTTGGATTTCAAGATTGAATGGCAGGAAAGCGCCTCGCCGTTTTTCTCAGAAAAGCCTTACTTCAGAAACGAGCTCGCCCGGGCTGTTCAGGATGTGACCGGCATCAAACCTGAATTCTCAACTTCCGGGGGCACCAGCGACGGCAGATTTATTCGACAGTGGTGCCCCCAAGTTGTAGAGTTCGGACCGGTGAACGATCGCATACATAAGGTCAATGAGCGCATTCCGACAAAGGATATCGCCTGCTTATCTAAAATTTATTTCAGAATACTGGAACGCATTTTTTTAAGTGAACATGATGGAAACTAATACTGAACCGCTTAAAACCATCCGGGATTTCATTCGGTACTGCACGACGAGGCTTTATTCTTCTGAAGCCACATTCAATCACGGCTACCAAAATCCGGAAGAAGAAGCCGCGTTTTTGGTCCTCCGCACGCTCCGTATTCCGCTGGAGTACGAAGATAAATTCTTAGACGCCGCACTAACCAACAATGAACGGGAAACGGTATTAAATAACATTTCCCGCCGCTGCGACGATCTCGAACCGACAGCCTACATTACGAAAGAGTGGTGGCTCACAGGTTTCCCCTTCTACGTAGATGAGAGAGTCTTGATTCCCCGCAGCTACATCGCGGAACTGATCGAGAAAAATTTTGACGGTCTTCTTCCTGACCCTGCTCACATCCGCTCCATTTTGGATATGTGCACCGGTTCCGGCTGCTTGGCCATTCTGCTGGCAGAAAAGTTTCCTCAGGCCGAAGTCGATGCCGTCGATATCAGCAGCGAAGCACTAGAAGTGGCAGAAATCAATATCGCCGACTACGAACTCGAAAATCGTGTCTATCCGATTCAGAGCGATCTTTTCGAGAATCTGCAGAACACGAAATACGATCTCATTATTTCTAATCCTCCCTATGTCACCGAATCCTCGATGGAAGGACTGCCTCAGGAGTATCGTTACGAACCTTCTTTAGCCTTGGTCGCAGGAGCCGACGGCATGGATATCATCGACCGGCTGCTTAAAGAAGTTAAAGCGCACTTAAATGACAACGGTGTTTTAATCGTTGAACTCGGAGACGGAGCCGAAAACTTCAAGGAACGTTTCCCGAATATTGAGGTCACCTGGCTGCCGACTTCCGGCGGCAAAGATCAAGTCTTCATGATTAAGAAAGAACAGCTTCCCAATGCTTAGACTTCAGAATGTGAGCCTGGTTCGAGGCGTTAGAGTTTTATATAAAAACGTCAATCTCACGACTTCGGACGGAGAAATTATCGGATTGGTCGGGCCTAACGGTTCCGGCAAGTCCACCCTTTTCGCAGCCATTCTGGGCGAGCTTTCCACCGAGGACGGCGACATCCTTGCGCCTCCTTTGAACCGCATCTCGCACGTCGCTCAGCGTGTCGTCGAGACAGATCTTCCGGCTTTGGAGTACATTCTGGAAGGACATGCACCTTTGATGGAAGCTAGGGCAGAGCTCAAACGCGCAGATAAAGCCGGCGACGATATGGCTTATGCGCAAGCCGTCGCCCATTTGGCCGAAATCAATGAAGGCGCTGTCGTCGCCAAGGCCGAAGAAATTCTCTACGGCCTGGGTTTCAAGCCCAATGACTCATCCCGCAAGGTCTCCGAGTTTTCCGGCGGCTGGAGAAACCGAATCGCGCTGGCCCGTGCGCTCATGCGTCCGGCCGATTTGCTTCTGCTGGACGAGCCGACCAACCATTTGGACATTGACTCGGTCATCTGGCTTGAAAGTTTCCTGAAGCAGCAGGAAGCCACCGTCATTGTCATTTCTCACGACAGAGAATTCCTGGATCGAATTGCAAAATCCATTTGGTCGGTTGAAGACAACACGATCAATCGGTACGGCGGCAACTACTCTCAGTTTGAGGTAACCAGAGCTCAAAAACTTGCGCTTCAGCAAGCCGCCGCTAAAGCTTACGAACGCACCGCGTCGCATCTCCAGGCCTACATTGATCGATTCCGCTACAAGGCCACGAAAGCTCGTCAGGCCCAGTCGCGAATCAAAATGCTGGAAAAACTTCAATCCGTCGAGCCTGTCTTGGCTAAGAACGAATGGAGGTTTTCTTTCCTGCAGCCGGAAAAAGTGCCTCAGCATTTAATCACCGCTGAAGGGGTTGCCTGCGGATACGAACCCGACCATCCCATCCTGACTCAAGTTAAATGCAATATTTCGGCAGGCGCTCGAATCGGTATCCTAGGCGTAAACGGCGCCGGGAAGTCGACGCTTGTGAAGACCCTCATCGGCGAGCTTAAACCTCTAGCCGGAGAAATCCGCTACGGACAAGGTCTGGAGATCGGCTATTTCGCTCAGCATCAGCTCAATGACTTAAGAGACGACGAGTCTCCTCTGCAGCATTTAACGCGCATTGCTCCTCCGAATATGCGCGAACTGGACTTGAGGAACTTCTTAGGCAAATTCCGCTTTTCCGGAGACCAGGCTCTTTCACCGGTCGGTCCCATGTCCGGCGGAGAAAAAGCCCGCCTCTCCCTGGCGCTTATCGCTTGGAACAAACCAAATCTTCTCGTGCTGGACGAACCGACCAATCACCTAGATATGGAAACTCGCGAGGCTCTAACCGTCGCCCTCTCCTCTTATGAAGGCGCCGTCCTCCTCGTCTCTCACGATCGTCATTTGCTCAGAGCCAGCTGCGACGAACTTTGGTTAGTTCGCGACGGCAAGCTCTCTGAATTTGACGGAGATTTGGATGAATATGCCGAAATTGTCTTAAAGGACAAGAAAGCGAGGAATGCGGCACCTGAAGATTCCGGGGCACCTGCTCCTGTGAATCGTAAGGAGCAGCGCCGAAACGAGGCTCAGGAACGTGCCCGCATCAGTGCCCTGTCTAAACCGCTCAAAAAAGAGCTCAGCAAGATCGAGAAAGAACTCGATTTAGCCAACAAAGAGAAGAGTGCTTTGGATCTCAAACTTGCTGACACTGATTTTTATCAAGGAAATCAGGAAGAGGTTGCAGAAGCCTTAAAACGTCACGGCGAACTCTCTTCCAAGATTGACGAACTCGAAGGCCGCTGGCTCGAAATTTCCGAAGAGCTTCAGAACATCAGTTCATCGAGCGATCTTTCTTAAGCCCAATCTCTAAAACTTCAATTCCTTCATCCCGGAGTTCTGAAACCTCTTCCGAGGTCGGAGTTCCGGTGATGAGGCGGTCCGGGGCGTCTCCTCTGTGAATGGAGCGAGCCTCATCGGCAAATCGATCCCCGACAAATTCGCTCTCATCCAGTATCTTTTTAACCGTTTTATAGACGGTATGCATTGCCTCCACGGTATTTTGCGGGACGTCCTTTTGTGTAGAAGAGGCCTGGATGTGGGGCGCAGAAAGGGCTCTCGAAATGACATTCGAATTACACACAGGACATGTGAAAAAACCGTTCTTTTTTTGTTCCTCAAAAGCTTCGATGCTGGGCACCATCGCCTCGAACGTATGTCCGTTTTCGCAAATAAAATTAAAAACTTTTAATCCCATCTTTATTTGGAAAAGTGAATAGTCCTCGCTTATAGGATAAAAGAAAAGGCGCCGATTTTCCACCGAAAAACATTGGGTTTTTCACCGAACTATTTGAAGTTAAAAGACAAATACGGGGAGAAATCTGCGACTCTAAAAGCGTGTTCACAAATATAAACATTTCCCTTTCAAAGTAATTTCCTCAACTCGTTTGACAAGTCCAAAAAGCCTCTGTATAGTGCAACTTCTGTCGCGGGAGTAGCTCAGTTGGTAGAGCGCAACCTTGCCAAGGTTGAGGTCGCGAGTTCGAGACTCGTCTCCCGCTCCAAATTCTCTTCATCGATGATCCGCGTTTGCGGATTTTTTCATTTCTGCTCCGAGAAAAGATACGGCAAAAAACCTTTCGATTTCTCGCCGCCGTCCCTATTCCTTCCTGAAATATTCTGAAATATTGCAGGGTTTAGAGCATCTAGCAGAGGCCGACCTCTGAACTAAGGGCGACCTCTCTAGAATTCTGTTTCTTCTTCATCTTCGTAATCCTGTTCCTTTTCGGGCTCAGCGTCAGGGACAGGAACCCCGAGGGCTCCAAATAACTTCCTTCTTTTTCCGGCAACCTCTCCGAAGTAATAACCTCCGCAGAATCTTGTCTGCATCACATTGTTCAAAGAGTCCAGAACTCTGCAGTCTCCGTCGTAAACCATCGGCAGTGCGCTGTTCTTTTTGCACTCTTCACTGTATTTTCTCAATCTCGTTCTGACGATCATTGCAATAGAGGTCGCCAAGAACTGCACAAATGTTTTGCCGGTTAATGACTCGTTATCAGAGACTCGATTTCGAGAGCAGCCCAAGCGAGATTTGAGCGTTTTAAACGTATCTTCAACGATCCATCGTTCCTGGTAAGCGCACCAAGCTTTTCTGGCATCGGATATTTCGTCGCTTACAAGCACCCGATAGCCTTTGTAGCGGAGCTTTTGGTCCACCTTTTTATTGTCGACGGTGTAGTGGACGACGTCGTCCTTCTCATGTTTTTCAAAGACTTCTTCTAATAGGGTTTGTTCGTTTTCATCAAGCGCCTTACCGTTGGCTATCTTTTCCTGTACGCGATCGATTCTCTCGAACAGTCCTTGTCTGGCGTTCTCAGCAATTTGTCGATCGAAGTAGATGTGCCAGTAAAGCTCCGCGGTTTCCTGTGTCTTTTTTGTGGATCTCTGGTTTTTTACAGGACTAGGCTCGTAAATCCAGTTGATTTTCTTTGTCACCTGAAAGACCTGTGTATACCAGTCCCTTCGGTTTAAGTCCTGGAGATTGAGTCTTTCTTCATCAATGAGTTCCTGGGTAAGACTGCCTGACACCTCGCATTTCATGTTGAACAGAAATCCGACTTTATTTCTCAAACAGTCATTGATGTTTTTTGTGCCGCTGTAGCCGCGGTCAGACACAAGGACAACATTTTGGATGCCTAGTCTGGAGTTATCGGCGATAACTCGTCTGACGGTTTGTACATCCGGGACGTTTCCGTCGTAGGTTCGATAGAAGATGGGCAGACCGCTTTTGGACTCAACCAACATCAGCAGATTAATTTGAGGAAGGTTATCCTCGTCCTTATTTCTGCCTCTTTCTACGTTCGGCAGTTTATTAGCGTAGCTGGAAATAGAAGTCGAGTCTAAAGCCAATGTCAGCTTGTCATCGTCCCCAGCTTTTTTCTTCTGTTCTATTAAGCCTTCCTGGACAGCAGAGAAGTAATTTTCTATCTGTTGTTTTTTGATTTTTCTAAAAATCCTGCCTATTGAGGAGGGATGCAAAGGCGCTCCCCACGGCAGACGGGTTGCTTCGGCAAAGGTCGGATACTTAGAAATATTGTTGTCTTGATTCAGGATTATGAAGTACGCAACCGATAAAACTTTTAGATAGTCCCGTCGCTGAGGAAAGGCTCTTTTAAGAGCTCCTCCAATAGGAGATTGCGCAACGAGCTGATCCAGCGCCCACGTTGCTCCCGCGTGCAGCTGTTTGACTTCCATTGCCTGAGAAAGTGTAAAACCGCCTTCGTTCATGGGAGTAAAGACATAGTCCTTACCTTTGCGTTCACAGATAAAGTCCCTCAATTCCGGGCGCTCAGCTAAAAAATGGTCATCCCAGCGGATCATGCCTTCCTTCTCGCCTGATGTAACGGTGCCGACCTTCTTGAAGCTGGCTCGATAACTTCTCTTTTTCTCAGAGTCCCACTTGTTCTTGTAGGTGTAAACGTAGAAAGCCGAAGGGCTCTTTTTAATGATGAGCGGTGGAAGCTTAGGCGTTTTCATGATTGAAATAGATTATCCAATAGGTAATCTAGTATAGCACAAAAAATCCTTCTATTCCACTGAAATAAAAGGATTTAGTATGATTTTTAAACTTTTGGTACTCTAGTTTTGCAATTTTTCAGTCCTTCAGGAAATTATTTCTTGCCTCCTAACAGAGACCCGAGAATGCCTCTCAGGATTTTTTCTCCGCTCTGGCGAACAACCTTTTCGACAATTCCTTCACGATGACCGCCTCTGGGTCCTGTAGAGCCTAAAAGGATGTCTTTGGCTTTGCTCATCAAAATATCTGTGAAGTCCGGTCCTTCCTGCTCAGCTGCTCCCTGTGCCGCAGGTTTACCCGACTGAGGAGCTCCGTTGTCTGCAGCAATCGCCGCAGAGCCTCTCTGCTGAAGAACTTCGTAGGCGCTAACGCGGTCAATAGCCTGGTCATACACACCTTTCAGCACGGATGCATTTTGGATCGCTTGTCTTTCAGCCGGCGTGATCGGTCCGATCTGGCTGCCAGGGGCGCAAACCCAAACTCTTTGCGTAATACCGGGCGTACCGTTCTCATCCAAGAAGCTCACTAATGCCTCACCGACACCGAGTTCCTGAATGGCCTGCACCATATCGATTTTAGGGTTTGGTCTCATGGTTTCTGCAACCGTGCGGACGGCTTTTTGATCACGAGGCGTAAAGGCTCTTAGTGCGTGCTGAACGCGGTTGCCTAATTGACTCAACACTTTTTCCGGGATGTCAGCAGGACTTTGAGTTACAAAGAAGACACCGACACCCTTAGATCGAATCAACCGGACAACCTGTTCAACCTTATCGACCAAAACCTGCGGAGCCCCGTTAAAGAGCATATGCGCTTCGTCAAAGAAGAAAACAAGCTTCGGTTTTTCAAGGTCTCCGGCTTCCGGCAGATTTTCATAAAGTTCGCTCAGAATCCACAAAAGGAAAGTTGCATAAAGCATTGGAGACTGCATAAGCTTATCTGCAGCAAGGATGTTTACAACGCCCTTTCCGTCCGATGTCTGCATCAAATCGTGAATATTGAGCATCGGTTCACCGAAGAACTTATCTCCGCCCTGATTTTCCAATACCAGCAGACCTCTTTGAATGGCTCCGATAGATGCCATTGAGATGTTGCCGTACTTCGTTCTGAACTGTGCGGCGTTATCGCCCACAAATTGAAGCATTGAGCGCAGATCTTTCAGATCCAACAGCAACAGCCCGTTATCGTCAGCAATCGAAAATACGGCGTTTAAAACGCCTTCCTGCGTATCGTTTAATTGAAGGAGACGGGACAGAAGCAGCGGTCCCATATCACTGATCGTTGCACGAACGGGAAACCCTTCCTGACCGAACACATCCCAGAAGACGACCGGGCAGGCTGACCAATCCGGAGTCGGCAAGTGATGTTTTTCCAAACGAGCTTTCAGCTTATCTGTCGGCACCGCAGTTTTTGCAATGCCCGACAAGTCACCTTTGATATCTGCAAGGAATACCGGAACGCCTTTCTTGGAGAAAGATTCGGCTAATTTTTGTAAAGAAACGGTTTTCCCTGTTCCGGTTGCACCTGTGATACATCCGTGGCGGTTGGACATGTTGGTCAAAAGGATTTCGTCCTTATACCCGCTCTGTTCGTCTGTCACACCGAAAATGATTTGGTTGTCCATTAACTTTCTCCGTTTGGTTAGTTTTCGTAAGTTTAGTCAAGCTTGCAATAAAACGGAAAATCAAGGATCCAAATCAAGATCAAGACAAATTCTTTCAAATTTGCTCATTCTGCGAAAGTTGAGTCAAACACAAAATATTTTTTTGTGCTATAGTTCGTTCTCGCTGTTAAACAGCAGTGCGCCAGTAGCTCAGCTGGATAGAGTACCTGGCTACGAACCAGGGGGTCGTGGGTTCGATTCCTGCCTGGCGCGCCATTGATGGTCCGAGATTCGAAAGAATTTCGGACCTTCCTTTCTCTAGCTTTCTTATTGCAGGATTTAGTGAATCCGGCGAAGGCCGGCCTCTGAATAAACAGCGCTTTTCCTAGAATTCTGTTTCTTCTTCGTCTTCGTAATCCTGTTCCTTTTCTGTTTCAGGACCGGGAACCGAGACGCCAAGAGCTTCAAAAAGTCCGCGTTTTTGCTCTGCACTTTCTCCGAAGTAATAGCCCTCGCAGAATTTGGTCTGCATCACGTTGTTCAAAGAGTCAAGAATCCCGCGGGCAGGGTCGTAATCCGTCGGCAGACTATCACTCGCTTTACCTTCTTCTAAGTATTTTCTCAGCCTCGCTCTGACGATCATTTCAATTGAGGTCGCCAAAAACTGCACAAACGTTTTACCAATGAGAGATTCGTTATCCGAAACACGGTTTCGGACGCAGCTCAGGCGGCTTTTGAGCGTTTTGAACGTGTCTTCTAGGATCCGTCTTTCCTGATAGACGCACCATGCTTTTCTAGCGTCGGATATCTTGTCGCTTACTAGCATTTGATAGCCTTTGTAGCGAAGCTTCTGATCCACTTTCTCATTGCTAATGGTATAGCTGATCATGTCGCCTTCCTCATGTTTTTCAAACACATCTTCTAATAGCATTAGTTCGTTTTCATCGAGCTCCTCACCGTTGTAGATCTTTTCTCGTACCCGATCGATTCTCTCGATCAACCCTTGCCTAGCATTCTCAGCAAATTGTCGATTGAAATAGATGTGCCAGTAAAGTATCGTGGATTCCTTTGTCTTTTTTGAGGTCACCTGTCCTTCTACAAGATCAGATTCGAAAGTCCAGTTGATCTCCTTCGTTATTTGGAAGACCTTTGTCAACCAATCCATTCGGTTTAAGTCCCTGAGGTTTTCTTTTTCCCCATCAATGAGTTCTTGAGCAAAACTGTCTGGCATCGCGCATTGCACATTGAATAGGAATCCGAGTTTATTTCTCAGGCAATCATTGATGTTTTTAGCGTCACTGTAACCTTTATCTGACACAAAAACAACGTTTTTTAGACTCAGTCCGGCATTCTCGGAAATAACTTGACTGACAGTTTTCGCAGCAGGAACTTTTCCGTCGTAGGCACGGTAGAAGAAAGCAATGCCGCTTTCGTACTCCGTTAGTGCCAGCAGATTAATCAGCGGAAGATTATCCTCGTCTTCATACCTATGTCTTTCAAGATTAAGTAGATCGTTAATAACATAGTTAGAACCGGAAGTAGAGTCCAGGGCCAGCGTTATTTCATTCTTGTCGCCGTACTTCTCCTGTTGTTCCAATAATTCATCCCTAAAAACCGAGAAGTAAGTTTCTATCTGCTGATTTCTGATCTTTCTAAAGACCCGGCTGATTGAGGAAGGCGCCAGAGGAGCACCCCAGGGCAGGCGCGTGACCTCGGCAAACGTCTCATACTTAGAAATGTTGTTGTCTTGGTTGAGAATTATGAAATAGCAAATAGATAAAATCTTGAGGTAGTCCCTCCGTTGTGGAAAAGCCCACTTTAGAGCCTCTCCGACAGGCGATTGCGCTACGAGCTGATCCAGAGCCCAAGTGGCGCCGGCATGGAGCTGTTTGACCTCTTGCAACTGAGTTAGCGTAGTGCCGCTCTCGTTCAAAGGAGTAAAGACGTACTCTTTTCCTTTTCTCTCAACCTGAAAGCTTCTAAATTCAGGACGCTCCTGAAGAAAACTCTCGTCAAAACAAATTACGCCGTCCTTTTGTCCGCCAAGAATTTTGCCTATCTTTTTTGACTCTCCCCTTTTACTCCGCTTAAGCTCCCTATCCCAAACATTTTTGTAGGTATACACGTAATAAACAGAACCAGCTTTATTAACCAGAATCGGAGGTAGTTTCGGATTTTCCATTGGGAGTTCCTCTTGATAATGAGCTTGTATAGCACAAAAAATTGAGGATCCCGAACATGTCTCAAAGATAAAACGAATTGCTGCTCCTCATATAGAAACGAAGAAAGGCGGAATCAGTTAAAGTTCACTTTAGTTCCGCCACTGTTATGCATAAGTGCAAAGTTTATAACCAAGAAGAATGATAAATTACTTATCACAAGACAGGCCCAACGCGCAATATTAATAAAAAAATCGAATAGAACCCTCATAAATTTCT
>OJQV01000037.1_pt1 | contig 121249 bp, 107 predicted proteins | sample 1598821 | NCBI WGS metagenome assembly OJQV01 (sample SAMN03922509, study PRJEB24848) | human gut metagenome | isolation source: stool sample | host: Homo sapiens | place: Germany | collected 2011-11 | reverse complement strand
GGTTTTAGGTTGTGTGTTCTAAGAGACTTCCCAACCGCTTGATTAAGAAGTCTTTTAGAGCATACAACACCCGCCGCCATCTTGAATTTGCGGTACTGCTTGACGGCAAAGTGGTCTGGCTCACGTTCCTCCAGTTGAGAAAAAAGCAGGTCCACCGGGCTTTGATAAGTCTCGTCGTCCTCTCTGGCCTCACTGGCATTGATTAGGTCCAGAAGTGTGATGAAGTTCTTTTCTTCCTCCGTGGCCTCGTACCAGATGTAGCCGATCAGTGCGGAATAATAGAGGCGTTCCGCTTTGACCCAGAAATCTTCCGAAGATTTTTCGCCTTCGCCCTTCGTGTTCATAATCAGGGCATTCACCAGCTTTAAGATATCCTTCTCTGACCGAATGTAGGCCAGTGGGTTGTATTTCATGGATTTTCGGAAGTTTATCAGGTTGAGGCACTTGATACGGTATTTCTTCCGTTCCAGGAAAGTGCCGATCTCCGGCAGCAAGGTTCCTTTCGGATCGGTGCAGACATAGGACGAATGGGCTTGCAGCAGAGACGGCTTACAGAAGAACCGCGTCTTGCCGCTGCCGGAACCGCCGATCACCAGAATGTTTTTATTTCTGGCATACTTCGGCTGCTTTGGACGGCTCGCCATCGTGATCCGTTCCGTCTGCGTCATGGGGATGTTCTGGAAAAAGTCCTTGTCCATGTAGGGAGCGATATCTGTCGCCGTACCCCAGCGGGCAGAACCATACTCGATCCCGTGACGATACTTCTTAGCGTTCTTGCCTTTCAGGTAGACCGCCATGCGAAGGATCACCGCACCGGCTATACCGATCAGCAGGTCCGTGGGATGGAAACTGAGCCACGGGGAGGAAAGGGCTGCCGTGAAGCCGTCCCCAATGGAGATCAGCTTGCCGGAGAGGTCAGTGCCGGGCGCAAGCCGAAAAGCCTGTGCCAGCTTATCGAAGGGATACACGAACAGAAGATACGGAAGGTTCAGCAAAAACATTTTTTTCATATTCATCTCTGCACGCTCCGATCTTTGACCTTTACTTTCTCCCGGTCAATGGTGCGGTGTTCCGCTTTCTCCGCCGTCTGATCCTTCGCCTGGGTCAGCCGTTCCCGGATGGAGGGCTTTTCCTCACGGCTTATTTTCCGGCTGGCAAACTCCTGAAATGCCGCTGTGATGGCATCCGCATCCCGGCTTTTGAAAAAGACCAGGTAACGGGGCTGCTCTGCGGCGGTGTCCTTCCTCAAGGCAAAATCCACATGGTATTTTTTCGCCACACGGGAGAAAGCCTTGATATTCTTGTCACTGATCTCGATATTGGCAAGACCGGCGTTCTGGCTGGCAAGCTGTTTAAGGCTCTGCCTGCCGCGGTAGATTTTTGGCTTCTGGCTTTTCTGGATTTCCTCCAGGAACTTTTTGACGGCCTTTTCAAAGACTTGCTCGCTTAGCTTGGCTCCGTCAACAATGAGTGTCACGGCGCCCCGCGTTACTTCCTCCTGCATTTAGCCTCGCCCCCTTTGCCCGTCCCCGTACATATCATGCTGCACCAGGGAAGAATAGTAGCTGTTGATGGTGGTCGGGGCGTTATACAGCGCCGCCAGAAGATATTTCTTGATATTGCGGACATAGGTGGTGTTGTCCTTCATGCAGTCCATAACATACTGAACATGGGAGCTGTCCAGCTTCATAAACCGGGACTTTACCACCTCCGCCGGATAATCGTCTCCGGCAATGCGGATGACTTTGCGGGCAGAACATACGGTATCCACGATCAGGTCAACGATCTCGTCAAGCTGCTCACGGTCGATATGGCTGTCCTGCACCAGATAGCTGTACTCAATGTTATCCAAAATCACTTCACGATAACATTCTCTGGCTCCCATCCGATCCGTTCCCATCCTTGCCCCCGCGGGGGTAGGGGGATTTGATTGGATAGGATTTGATATCTCTGTACTTGATAAATCAGTCTTTGTTTGATTAGTATTTAATTGTGCGGGGGTTTCCGTACACGGTTCCGCCGTATCCGGGATACCCATATCCGGGTTTTCCGTATATGGCTTTGCCGTACCCGGTAAAGGCGTACCTGGGCTTGACGGCGGCTCGCACTGAGGCATTTCGTAAATGACATACTCGGTATCCGTGATCTTGCCTTTTTCATCCCGAAGCTGGGTGCGCCGGATATACCCGTGGGTTTCCAACTCCTTCAATGCCGCACCGATGCTGTCCACACCTTCCCGGCAGATCGCCGCAAGACCTCTGGTGGTGTAATTCCACTCGTCAGGGAGCGACAGCATCATGGACAGCAGCCCTTTGGATTTCAGAGTCAGCGTTCGATCTTTCAAGTGATGGTTCGACATGACCGTATAATCACGGGTCTTTTCAATACGAAAAACAGCCATCTTCGCACCTCCTTCCTGTGAAAATAAAAAGTGTTGATTTTAAGCGGTTTATCCGTTTGTACGCCTCCATAGCCTCCCGCATGGGAAAACATCCACGCCCTGTTCAGAACGCAAGCCACAGGGGGAAAAACAGAAGATATCCTACTGATTTTGATACAGTTTTCAGTCGGCTACCTCTCACGGTCTTTATGGTCATAGTGGAGGTCGCCGGAAAGCACCTTCGCATGGTTGCGGATTTTGATATGGCCCTTTTCCTGATTCTCCAAAGCCTTGCTGTATCCGGCATCAGTCAGGAACAGGCGCATTTTCTCACCCTTCCAGCCAACAGGCGAGTCATGGGTAAGAACATCAAAGACGATCATGTGTCTGGTCGCCGGGTCGAAACGCTCCAAAGCCATAATGTCATGGCCGGATAACTTCTGCGCCCCGGATTGCTGTCTGGCCTCTGCCAGCATTTCCCCGATGGTGCGGGCTTTCTCCGGCAGACGGTATTCGGCCTGCACCTTGCGGATCAAATCCATGCACTCCTGATCCGACAGGGGGCGGAGCTTGTCCAAAAGGCCTTCCGCCGTTTCTTTCGTTGCCGGGTTCGGCGCATAGCGCCATGTCATGTAAATCTCATTCAGGGCAGCGTTCTGATTGGTACTTTCAATCTGAAACACCATCCTCATTTCTGCTTCTGTCAGTTTCATTGCCAGCCTCCTTCAAAAATGGGTATAAAAAAACGCCATAGGTTTTTTGAGCCTACGGCGTTTCTTGCGATATTCACAATTCCAAACTTTCCAGCCACTCGTCAAAAGATTTCTTGGAAACGCGGATCGCATTGCCTATGCGGACGATCCTGAACTCCTCCTGCTTGACGAGCTGATATGCGGTTGTGCGGCCAATGTTGAGCATGGCCGCAATCTGTTCCACGGTATATGTGCGCGGTTCCGGCAGTGACTTTTTCTCTTTCTTGTCCATAGTAACCTCCATGTATTTGCCTTGTCATTTTGACTAAAGGAGTGGAGAATGGCAGTAGCAATCGGCTTTGGCTGGGGGTCCTCTTGCTAAGAATTTGCTAATAGGACCACCCAACGGACACATAAAACTGCGTCAGAATAGGTGTTTTGCACCATAAAGTTCGTTTACTACAAGTCATTCTGCGTAAGGGATGATATTGGAAGTTACATCCGAACCGTGTATCACATGGTAAGCCATACTCCTAAGCGAAAGGTCGGGGGTTCGAGCCCCTTCTGGGACGCTATAATTGCCGCAAATCCGTGCTTTTTCGGGTTTGCGGCTTTTTGCTGTATGTATAGCACAACAAAAAGCGTTCCTTATGCTTACAATAAGAATATTGAATATTATGTGTTTTACGCTGAATATTTGCTAATTGGATTCGAACGAAAATCAGGCGCTTGTTAAGAAAATCGCACCATTTGCTAAGAGCTTTTTTTAGCAGGCTTTAGAACCCGCAATCAAATCCGCTAAAGTATTAGCAAGCTCCGGTGAGTTTTTCAGCTGCTCAATAAGAGCCGCCAAATCAAGCTTTGGTGTTTGCGGCTCCTCCTGCGGAGGCCTTGAATTGTGGAGATCTGGATTGGAATAGAAAGCAGTCTCAAACTTTTGGGCATTGACTTTGCGGTCCTCGTCAAGGATATGTGCATATACCTTTGTAATCATGTCGATTTCAGCGTGGCCCGTGTCGCCCTGGGTTGCTTTCAAGTCGCCATGGTTCAGCTTCAGCTTATAGGTAGTGCTGGAATGACGAAGTGAGTGAAACACTACATTGGGAAGTCCAGCCTTTTCCTTTAAGAGCACAAATTCCTTATTGATAATTCGCGCCTCGCAGGGGCGACCGTTGGGAAGTGCTACAACAAGATCGAAATCCTGGTATTCCCCACCCAAGAACCCCTTTAACTCGTTCTGCGCCTTGCGCCAATCGCGGAGAATATACGCCACCGTTTTCGGCAGCCATACCTTGCGAATACTGGAATCTGTTTTGGGTTTCTTCAAGACCAACCGCGTGCTGGTGTTAGGCATGAGAGGGGTAAAAATGTGGTAGATGTCCTTTTTCCCGAGTGTTTCAATGGCTTGCTTTGAGGCCCGCTCTAACTCGGCATCAATATAGATGTAGGCATTATCTGTAGCAATATCTTCATCTTCAATGTGGACATTCTTCCAAGACAGCCCCAGGATTTCACCCATTCGCAAAGAACACGCAAAGGAAAGATTCATTGCGATGTACAGTTTGCTGTCCTCGCACTGATCCAATGCCTTGCGAATGGTATCTGCATCCCAAATGTCACGCTTTTTATAAACAGTTTTAGGCAGGATGGCGTTGTCGAACGGATTTTTTCCGATCAGTTCCCAACGGACAGCCTGCTTAAAGGCACAGCGAAGAAGTTTGAAAATTCTCTCGATGGTCGAGTTCGTAACATATTCTGCGTGTGTCTTGCGATTCTTTCGGGCGGCACTGGGCGTTTTTTGGAGTGTCTGAATGTATTTATCCACTACGCGGGGTGTGATAGACTGCACTTCCAAATCGCCGATAATGGGGTTGATGTAGTTGGAAATCAGGGAAAGCTGTCCGTCATACATCGAGATGCTCCACTTTCTTTCGCCATAGGTAGCAACAAAGTCATGCAGAAATTCCCGAACAGTCTGCTTGTTTGGGGGTAAAAATGTTCCCGCGTTTTGAGTGTTTTCTACTTCGGCTTTTCGCCTCAAGGCTTCTTTGTGGGTATGTACGGTTTCCCATTTTTGCTTGGTTTCGCCGTTTTCATCGACATAGTTATAAACAACGGAATATGCTTTTTTACGTTTAATAATCGTAGCCATACTAATGTTCCTTTCTGGTTAGAAAGATTGAGAATCCAACCATTCATCAAAAGATTTTTTGGAAATTCGTATAGCATTACCGATTCGTACCGTTTTGAAATGTCCCTCTTTCACAAGATTGTAGGCAGAAGTACGGCCGATATTTAGCATGGCCGCAATATCTTCCACCTTATATGTCCTGATAGGAGAGGACGTTTCAGAATTCCTTTTGTCTGCCGTGGTCATTAAACTCCTTTCTGTGGCAGAAAAAGTATTAAACCATGTTGTTCTTTATTATACAATGATTTGATACTTTTGTCACCTGCGCTGATGGATAAATCGGACTTCAGAGAACAAAGGATGCGAATTATCCTATATAGAAAAGGTTCCCCTACCAATAAGTGTATAGCAAAAAACAGCGCTGGTATATACAAAGACCGCGCGGATGTAATGCAACCACGGTGCTTTTATTTTGCAATCAGCGCAGGCTTTGAGCGATGCTTTTACGGCTTACAAATATTTTTCCCCACTCGCATTACATCTGCACAACATCCGCACAGTGATTGTATATACGTGTATAATCGCGTATGTTACAATTAGTATGTTCAAAATAGGGTTCAGCCAAAAAGGTTGGACATTTTCACCCAGAGTCGTACCTGACTTTTTTCAGGCACGGCTCTTTTTGTTTTGGATAAATTCTGATGTGGGAGGTTTTGCAGATGACCGTAATACGTCCACCCTGACGCAATGATTACGCAATAAAAAGTCGAATACGCAAAAGGACGTATTGATTGCGTATTAGCGGCCTGCGGCTATGCTGCCGACACTACCTAATACGTTTTTATGCGTCCTTTATGCGCAATAAGGATGGTGATTGTATTGAAAAACCGCGCAGCGATTTATCAGCGGGAAGCCGCTGAAATGCTGCATAACATTTCGCTGTATCCCGGTCTGACCGAAGAGCAGCTTTGTCGCTTCTTTCCCGAAAAAGAAGCGACGGCAAAAACTTTGCTTGCCCATATGCTGAAAGAAGGGCGCATCTTCTGCGCCGAGAATGGTCGCTACTACGCAAATCAAGAAGCACAAAACGGCGCAGATAAAGACTTATCCCGCTGCGTCTGGGTTCTACTCGATTTTATAGATCAAGTGGAATATCACACTGTTGGAGAATTTCCGGCAGCTATACTCTGTTTTGCAAATGGAGAACTGTATGAAATTGTTCCTATCCCGCAGGGCAAGGAAACTATGATCTGCCAGTTGCTGCGCCAGCCGCAGAAAGATGCCGACAAGTGCATTGTGGTGGTCGATGATGCTGCCCAAATCGAGATGCTGGATATTCCGCAGGTAGCCGGGTTCTGCACGGTAGCCGAGGACGGTACTGTCAGTTACTACAAAAAGGAGGCCGCGTTTGAATCCTGACGTACTTTTGAATCGCATCCGATTAGAGCAGCGTGGACTCATCGACATCCACAAGAAATTGTACGAGATGGAGCATCTGCTGCCCATACCCGACCCAATGCAGTTTGCCAAAACCGCCGAGAGTGCGGCGCTTCTCAGCGAGAAAAGCACGGCGCATCTGCGTAATATGTTCTTTTCCGTGTCCAACGAGCCGCCAATCTATTACTACCCCAAGGCGGCCGAGGCACAGGGGATTCGCGTGTGGGCATCTGATAATTATTTGCGTGTGCTGCTCCCCGCGTTGCTGCCGGATAAAAAGAAGCGCAACGGCTGCAAATTTCTTTTGCTGCCACTTCAGGCAGCGCTGGTGCAAAGCAAACCACTTCCCCACTTTTCCGACTGTGTGATTTGTGTGGAGCATATCTACGACCACAACTTGCCGATCAAAGCCGTGCGGGATTATGACAATTTAGAGTTGAAAGCTGTCATAGATGTCATTGCCACATTCTGTTTGGCGGACGATACCGGGGCGCTGTGCGATTCTTTCCAGACGACCCGGTTTGGATATTCGTCCTCTACCGTGATAACCGTTATGCCTAAAAATTGCTTCTCAGCATGGCTGAACGCCCCAGAATCGGCTGAAAATCGACCTCCACTTTTTCCGAAAATTTCGTAAAAATCAGATACCTATGCTTGATAGTGACTTTTCCGCGTTGTTGTAAGCCGATTCATACCCCAATCGGCAGCGACTTTCGCCGGAGTCAAAGAAGGCACGGTTAAATTCCGAGGTGATTTCTATTTCTTCTGCTTTTCCTGTCCTGCCCGCGCAAGACAGCCTCTATTATGAACTTTTGGCGCTCACAGCCATCTGCGGCGAGGTCCCTTGTGCGTGTGCTGACCGTCTTACCTCCAGCAAGAGTTACCGCAAAAAGGTGGTGACGAACCTGACACACGACAAGATCCTGCGCATCTTCTCCAAAGATCATCTTCGCGGCTATCGGCTCGGTATCCGTGGCAAACGTCTTTTGCGGGAACGAGCGCCAGAACGATTTCAATTCTATCTGTCAGGTCGCACCGACACCAACTCCATCAAGTCATCCCCCGCCCGCCGTCTGCGGCTGCACCGTATTGCGCAAGCCTATGTCACGATGTTGAATGCAGGCGCGGCGATTTATCGAGATGAAAAGCCCCCTGTATTTGTGCCTGGTGGCAGCAGTCCTTGCCGCATTGAATCAACCGCTTTTTATGATTCCCGCGAGATGAAAGAACTGGGTCTTGAAATGATAAAGGTTCACGGCTCCCGCATGGTAGGCTCACTGATGACCCCATCCCACACCTTTGCTGTGTTCAACGGCATGGATGCTGTTCCGACCTTTGACACGCAAATCGAACAGCGAGGAAAAATCATGCTGCAAAATATCCGCTATACACGGACAGGAGCAAGCCACACACCTGATGGCATTCTGCTGTCCGATCAGTGGGCGGTGATGACTACTCTGTTGGAAGATGCAAAGACTTACAAGAAAGAACACTTCCTTTTTGGCGAGGGCTACGAACATTTCTACTTTCTCACCAATGACTACCACGGAGAGACGCTGCTGTGGCTGCTTTGTCATTCGGATGTCATCGGACGACTAAGCGCCATGCTGCTGCAAGAGCTTCAGCCGCCTTGCCGTAATGCTTTCATCGAGAACGATGCTCGCACAGATGCAGGCACGCCAATTCTATTCTGCTATCTGCCGGATTTGCCGCGTCTGTTCCGATTCCTGTCCGCCTTAGAGCTGCTGCAAATGAAAGGTGCCATCCTCTGCTTTGATTTTCAGGCAAACGCGCTGCAGCCACTCTGCGGCGACAGGGTCGAGTTGCAGACCATCGACTTTGCTGAGTTCGAGAGGAGGTTCTTCTCCAACCCATGAAACAACCTCAAAAGCGAGCTCAAATTCTATTGGCAGTCGCGCTGCTGCTCTATGCCTGCGGCTACGTAACGCAGTTCATCGGCAATTATGCCGTCTGGCAGAAAAACGGCGGTATGCTGGGCGGCACTTCTCCGCCGTTTCCCTCTTTGTTGCCGCTGGCCTGTCTCAAAGGTGTTCTGTGGTTTCCCTACAATCTGTACTGCACGGCGAGCTGCGCAGCAGCAGTCGCTGTAATTTTCCTATACCGAAAGCTGTTCAGCCAGGATGCCCTAACGGATTCCGAACGCAATTTCGATTTCTCCGCAAAAGGCACTTACGGCACGTCCGGCTGGATGCAGCCGCGAGAAGTCCCCGCCGTGCTGGATATGGTTTCCGACTTATCCAAGCATACAGGCACTGTGTTGGGGATGCTCGGCGGAAAGTTTCTTTGTATCCCGGAGAAAACACGTATGAACGGCAACCTTGCCGTCTATGGTGCCAGCGGCTCGATGAAAACACGCTCGTTCTGCATGAATCGTATCCTGCAAAGCGCCGCCCGCGGCGAGTCGCTTATTATCTGTGACCCCAAATCCGAACTCTATGAAAAATCCAGCGAGTATATGCGGGATTTAGGCTACACAGTGCGTGTGTTCAACCTTGTCAGCCCCGAAAATTCCGACTCGTGGAACTGCCTGAAAGAAATTGAGGGGCAGGAACTGATGGCGCAACTTTTCGTAGATGTCATCATTAAGAATACCAACGGCACAGGCAAGAGCGATCGTTTCTGGGATTCCGGCGAGATGAACTTGCTGAAAGCGCTGGTCTTGTACGTTGACCTTACCTACCCGCCAGAACAGCGGAACATTGGTGAGGTGTACAACCTTATCACGCAATGCAGCGAGAGCCAGCTGGACAGCCTGTTCGATGTTCTGCCGCTGACCCACCCCGCCAAAGCGCCGTACAGCCTGTACCAACGGGCCTCGGATTCGGTGCGCAGCGGTGTTATCAGCGGACTGGGCAGTCGATTGCAGGTGTTCCAATCTGAACTGATTAAAAAAATCACTGCGTACGACGAAATCAGCCTTGAACTGCCGGGGCAGCAGCCCTGCGCCTACTATCTCGTCACCAGCGATCAAGACAGCACCTTTGACTTTCTTGCATCGCTGTTCCTGTCCTTTGCCTTCATCAAACTCGTCCGTTATGCCGATGCCAACTGCCCCGGTGGGCGGCTTCCTGTTTCGGTTCATGTGCTGGGCGAAGAACTGACCGCCTGCGGTACGATTTCCGAATTGTCACGGCGCATCAGCGTTATCCGCTCTCGCAATATATCCATGTCCTGCGTGTTCCAAAACCTTGCTGGCCTACAAAACCGCTACCCGCAGAACCAGTGGCAGGAAATTCTCGGCAACTGCGATGTGCAGCTTTTTCTTGGCTGTACGGATCAGCTGACAGCTGAGTACGTTTCCCAGCGCACCGGCATTGCCAGTGTGGCAGTGTCCAGTACCTCCAAAGCACTGAGTACCTTGCGCATCTCCGACTATACGCCGCAGTACCGCGAGAGCAGTGGTGTCGGAAAGCGACCGGTGCTGACCCCAGACGAAGTGCTGCGCCTGCCGGTAGATGAAGCGCTGGTAATTCTGCGCGGGCACAAAGTTTTGAAAGTCCACAAGATGGATTACTCTCTGCACCCTGCTTACAAGCAGCTGCGGGAGTGCAAAGCGTCCGCCCATATCCCGGAGTGGCGGAAAGCCTTACCAGAAACGCTCGAAACTCCCTCAGTGGAAACAAAGGCATCCCCCAAGGCACCGCCTAAACGCCGTGGCCGTCCTGCCAAATCAAAAACAGTAGTTTCCGCTGACAAAGAATCCATCATAACAAAACCTGAAAACGAAAAGGAGATTCCTCATGGAAATGAACAATGACATTTTTACCCCCGATCTGCCGATTCCCGAACCTGTGAGTTTTGAGGATGCGCCCATTCCTACCCCTGTCGAAGAAGAAACGCCCGCTGCGGCTCCCCCGCCCCGCCGCAGACGCAAGGCCGATGCCCCGGTACTAACCATTGAAAGCGGCGACGAAATCGAAACCGAAGATGCCCGCGAAGCCGCCGCGTGGCATGAGATTCACAACGCCTACCGCACACGGCGCATCCTCTCTGCGCCGCTGGGCGGCATCGAGCAGACCGACAGCGGCAAGACGATTGCCGTTGTGGACTACAACGGTTTTCGCATCGTCATCCCTCTCAAGGAAATGATGGTGATGCCCAATGCTGCCAACAGCACAGAAAGCATGGTTGTCCGCCAGATGAAGCTGTTGGGCAATATGCTGGGCGCAGAAATCGACTTCGTCATCCTCGGCATCGACTCCAAGACCCGCAGCGTGGTCGCCAGCCGCCGCGAGGCTATGATGCGCAAGCGTCAGCTATTCTATTTCAGCCCCGATGCCAACGGCGAGTACCGCGTCCGGGAGGGGCGCGTGGTGCAGGCCCGCGTCATTGCCGTTGCCGACAAGTCTATCCGTGTCGAGATTTTCGGCGTGGAGTGTTCCATCATGGCACGGGATCTGGCATGGGATTGGATTGGGGATGCCCATGACCGCTTTGCTGTGGGCGACCAGATTCTTGTCCGCGTGACCGAGGTGAACAAAACCTCGCAGGAAGAATTGTCTGTCCGCGCCTATGTCAAGAGCGTCACCGAAAACACCAGCCGTGAAGCCTTGAAGCGCTGCCGTGTACAGAGCAAATACGCCGGCCGCGTTACCGATGTACATAAGGGCATCGTCTATGTGCGGCTTTCCAACGGTGTCAACGCTGTGGCCCACTCCTGCTATGACCGCCGCACGCCCGGCAAAAAGGACGATGTCAGCTTTGTGGTGACAAAGCTGGACGAGGAGCGCAGTATCGCCGTGGGCATCATCACCCGCATTATCCGTCAGAATCTGTAACCGTTGAACTGCGGGCAGCCCCGGCGGCTGCCCATCTTCTTACATGAAAGGATTCGTAAAATGGCTGTTTTTCGCGTAGAGCGCATTAAGGACTATACCGTTATGAGCAATCATCATCTTCGCAATAAAAATCTGTCTCTGAAAGCCAAGGGGCTGCTGTCGCAGATGCTCTCCCTGCCGGACGACTGGGATTATACCCTCAAAGGGCTTGCCGCCATCAACAAAGAGAGCGTGGACGCTATCCGCACAGCAATTTGGGAACTAGAGGATGCCGGGTATGTGGTGCGCACCCGCGTCCGGGATGAGCGCGGCTGTCTGCGGGGCTGCGACTACTATGTTTACGAGTATCCGCAAACGCCCTCGTCCGGCTCCGGCGGCAGCGCTGAATCCGTGCCGCCTATGCTGGAACCCCTTGCATCGGATTCTGCTGTACTGGGAAATCCCATGCAATTAAATAAAGAAATACAAAATAAAGAGAAACAAAATACTGATCTAATCTTATCCGAGGGAGAGGCCGTACGGACAAAAGTCCGCGACAACATCGAACTGGACCTGCTTTGCCGCAATCAGCCGGAGAGCGCCCCTGTGATGCAGGAAATCTACGAGCTGGTCGTGGAGACGATTCAGCTTCGCAGCCCCGTGCTGCGGCTGGGCAGCAACCTGTTCCCTATGGCATTAGTGCGGGAACGACTGTTGCAGCTGACAAGCGAGCATATCCGTTTTGTTCTTGACGGCCTGCGCAATCTACACACGGACGTTAAAAATCTCAAGAAATATCTTCTGACGATGCTGTTCAATGCGCCTGTCACACTGAACGGCAGAACCATGCTGGATGTGCGGAAGTCGGTCAACAGCGCCTTTCGTCCGATGCTGGCGTAACGCCACGAAGATATGAACAAATTGTAAAATTTGAAAAAGTGGCCGAATTTTTTTAATTTTTGCGTTCGAGATGACAGTAATAAGGGCAAATAGGTTTTTTCGGCCTATTTTGCAACAAATTGGAGGTGAAGTTCTATGAAGCAAACTCGTATCCATTGTCCCTACTGCGGGTCACTTGCCACGCTGCGCCCGGCAAGCGTGATTCACGGTCTGTCCGACATTTCTGCTGGAACATACCTGTACGTCTGCCGCCGCTGGCCCGCCTGCGATGCCTATGTCACGGCAGACCGCCGCACGAAGCAGCCGCTCGGCACCCTTGCCAACGGTGACCTGCGGCATAAACGTATCCTTGCCCACCACGCCCTGCACAGTGTACAGGCGCAGCTCGGCATGAACCGCGACCAAAGTTACCGCTGGCTGCAAACGCAGATGGGGCTGCCCGGAGATCAGGTACATATCGCCAAGTGCGGCGACTACCGCTGCGAGCAGATCATCCGCATCTGCGAGAATGCGACTGCGAGGTGACGGCTATGAAATGCGTGAAAAGGCTCACAGCTGCCCAGCAGCGCTTGGTGGAAGAAAATCTGCCTATTGTGGAGCGCGTCTTGCGGTTTGATATCCAAGCCAATCCCTGTGTTTCTGGCCTTGGCCATGAGGACTTGTATCAAGAGGGCTGTGTCTGGCTCTGCAATGCAGCGCTGACCTTCGACCCGGCGCGTGGCAGCTTTGCATCCTATGCCCGGCGGGTCGTGCAGAACGGTCTTGTCGGCTATTGCCGCAATGCTTTGAGTAAGTATCAGCGCACTGTTTCGCTTGGTGATTTGGAGCCTGCTGTGCTTGCTGCCTTAGAAGCTCAAAACGCGGTTTCAAGTCATACAAAGTGCGAAACGCCCCTACTGCTTGCCGCCGCAGAATCTCAATACACCGGCGTGACCCGCAGAGGTGTCCACGCACTGGCCTTACAGGTGTCCGGGATGCCACTTACCGCAGTTGCCGTCCGCATGAGCGCACCGCCCAATCACGTTTCGGCGTGGATCAGCCGTGCTGCCCACAAGCTACGAAACAATGAATCTTTTCTCTCATCTCTACACGAAAATTAAATTTGGAGGAACCTTTATGAAAATGCTTTACACTGCCAATGGCCGCTATATCCGCTGCTGCACCGAGGAAGGCACCCGCCCAGTCATCATCGTCTGTGAAAAAGAATACGAGGTCGATGTACAGGAGTTTATGGTCTGGTCCATCCTCAACTGGCGCATCCTGAGGGAAGAAGATATCGGCAGCTACTATGAGAAGATGGCAAACAACTCCACCGTCACCATCCACCGCAGCTGGCAGGACTGTGTGCAGCGTCTGCTTGTTCGCGGGCTCATTGTGGTTGGCGCCGGGGATACCGAGTATGATGCGCTGTACGATTTGCTCGCCTGCCGCTTCATCATCCCCATCGGTGCGGCATGGCCGCTGCGGGTGTTGTTGTTCCTCAAACTGACATTCTTGGAGGGCATTTCTTGGAAAATCACCCGCCGCCTGTTCCATGTGGATGCCCGCAGCGTCTGTGAGAAGAAGGTCATCCGCCTTGCCCGGCAGACTTCCCTCTCCTGCGCGGAGATCATCAAGTGCATCGAGATGGGCATTCGCCGCCTGAAAGACGGCTACGATGTGCTGGACAAGCTGTACGATGACAACGACCTGAACTGCGACAACTTCGCCCAGGCTGTTCGGGAGTACCATTGCAGCCGCGAGGTCATCACGGCAGTGGTAAACCTCTACCTGCGGCAGCAGATTATGATTGATACTTACTAATGCGATAATTGACAAAATGAAAGCGGTGGATACTTCAAAGCTGATTTAATTGCAAGACTCTCTATTTCCAAATCTTCATGCAAAGATTAAATTTATGCTAATTGTTCGTGCAAAGCATTGCATTTCTCGTGCAAACAGCATATACTGTAATCAGAAAGGTAGAAGGAGTTGAGATTTATGGCTACTACTAATATCAGTATTCGTATGGATTCAGATTTGAAGGCGCAGGCCGATGCCCTATTTGGAGAACTTGGAATGAATCTATCCACGGCGTTCAATATCTTCGTCCGCCAATCTCTCCGGGACGGTGGCATTCCTTTTGAAATCTCGCTGAACCAGCCCAACAAGGAAACAATCGCTGCCATGCTGGAGGCAGAAAGGATTGCAAAAGACCCTTCTGTAAAAGGATATACCAATACGGATGAGTTATTTGCAGACTTGAAAGCATGAGCGAGACGAAATACGTTGTCAAGTTTACGACGCAGTTCAAGAAGGACTTCAAACTTGCAATGAAGCGTGGCTTCAAAATGGATTTGCTGGAAGATGTAATTACTCTGCTGGCAATGGGTGAAGTTCTTCCCGATAAGAACAAAGACCACGCTTTGACCGGGAATTGGGTTGGGCACCGTGAGTGTCATATTCTCCCGGATTGGCTGCTCGTCTACCGTTTGGAAGAGGACGTTCTGGTACTGACCCTAACACGCACCGGGACTCATAGCGATTTGTTGGGAAAATGAGAAGACACTCTCATGGTGACAATAATAAGATACAGTAGGAAGTAGCGGTCAACAAATCAGGATTTATCAAAATTCTTGAACAGCCTCATTGCATAGAGATGGCAAATCAGTTATCCTTAAAGCAGGAGGTGGCAAAATGGCGAACGAAGACAAAAAAGATTTTAATTCTATGTTGCATGATAATAAGGACATGCCCAAAATTCAAGTCATTACAGACCAGAAAAGCATTGAAAAATACGGCGGAAATAAAATGTATTTTGCTCCGCCAATCGACTATGACAAGGTAATGAAGAAAGTTCCGTATGGCAAAGTGATTACTGTTGGGACAATACGAGAATACTTTGCGGAGTTAAGCGGTGCAGATTTTACAGAACCGATTACAGCAGGAATTTTTGTTTCTATTGTGGCATGGGCAAGTTATCAGCGTTCCGAAGATGAAACGCCTTATTGGCGAACATTGAAAGCGAACGGAGAATTAAATGCTAAATATCCAAATGGTGTTGAGGCACAGAAAAAGAAACTCGAAGCAGAAGGCCACACAATTATTCAAAGGGGCCGCAAAAACATACGCTACTATGTACAGGACTATGAAAATTTTCTCTTTGATTTGAAATAGGCAAATTCCATTTTTTACATTGGCAAACATATATTCTGTATGTGTAGATATGATTACGTTATTTTTTTTTAGGCGGTTATAATTATGAGGGAAACTAAGCAGGTTAATAAAATGTCAGATGTGTATAAAAACTGTCCGGCTTTTGAAAACGATAGATTTCTATTGAGATTTTCACAACTTAATGATGCCAGTGATCTTGTAAGTGTGTACAGTGATAAAAATGCACTGCCTTTTTTCAACAGCGATAATTGCCATGGAGATTATTTCTATTATCCAAATGAAGAGCGAATGAGAGAAGCTATTGAGTTTTGGCTTCGTTCCTATTCATCTAAATGGTTTGTCAGATGGACAATTATTGACAAAGAAGCGCATAAAGCCATCGGCTCAATTGAAGTGTTTCATCGCAGTGCAAACGATGATTTTAATCATGTAGGTGTTCTTAGACTTGATTTAAAAAGTGAATATGAAACTTCGGAAGAAATTTCTACAATTATGAATCTTATTGTACCACCTGCATTTGATTTGTTTGAGTGCGAGGAAATCATTACAAAAGTTCCTGTTTATGCAGTCGAAAGAATGGAAGCAATGAAAAGAGTGGGATTCAAGAAGTCAACGAAGCTGTTGGTTGGAACAATAGATGGTTACGCTTATAAGGATTATTGGACCATTAACAGATAACTTCCAGTTTGTCGCATGATGTTCCTTTGATCCTCAATAAACATCCGTATTGACAACCACAAGATATAGTATTATAATAACCTCGTAAATGATTTTTATGCTATATAAGCATACGCTGTTATTTTTGTAATCGGTGCTGGTAGTAGATGGCATTGCGCTGAATTTGGCGCGGTGTCTCCCCTGCCGGCACTTTTTTATATAGATATTTCCTGCCATTGGCAGAAAGGAAGTGAACCAAGAATCAATCCGCATCCCGCATGGCCGCCGAACAGTGACCGTACCTTGGGCTGCATCAAGTGTTCAGAATTGACACCTGATGCAGCCCTTTTTTGTTTTTGTGAAAGGACGGTAATCGACAATGAAATCTGACAATGCCATTCGGAACGGCACAAGCATCTTCGTAGGCATTATTGTATCCATCGCCGCGTTCGCGCGCGGCGCGCTGCTGCTGCCGCTTCTGCTTGTCGCCTGCTCCGTCTGGGGGCTGTATGTGCTGCACCATCTGCGAGGCAGTCTCCCGGCAGTCCCCAAGAAGAAAGCAAAGGCTCCCCGCCGTACCAAGTTTGTGGTGCCGGACATTGAGGACGGACCTCTCAGCGACATTCTGCTGCTCCATGTGAACCAGCGCATCACCGCTGCACTCCGCACGGCTGGCAGCAACATTACATGGGAATGGGCTACCAAAGACCCGCTTGCCATCGTCAAAGAAGGTGGGCGCTGCCTGATCCGTGTTCACGGATTGGACGGTTTTGAGAGTGCCGAAGTCGTGCTGGACAAGCAGGCGCATCTGCGGTGCGAGTTAATCAACACCGTACCGCTGCGCCCGAGCCCCACGGCGGACGCACCCGAAAAGCCGCGCATTCCCGCCGAGACTCCCCCGCTGCCCGACCCGCGCATCTGGTATGAGACCGAGGGCCGTACAGCGCTGGAGGGCATTGTGGCTGACCTCAGTTCCCGCGGGCATCACTCGATGACCGTGCAGGAGGACGGTCACATCCATCTTACGGATGGCAGCACATCGGTGCTCCCCGCACTGCACGGCTTCCCGCCCGTGGGCTGCTGGGAAAAGTTGAAACAGGTCTTTGCAGGAGATGGGCTGGCCGCCGAGGAAATTTCCGGCAAGCTGGTTCTCTCGTGGTAAAGGGAGGTTTCGCGTATGAAATCCGGTGTAACTTTACAGCAGATGCTGACCGAAGTGAAGCGGCAGAGCGAGTCCAAGGAGGACTACCTCATTGCCCCCAATCGCCTGCGGATGGAATCCTACGGCAAAGAAATGTTTCTGCACCTGTCAGACGACAGCGGCACCGAGCTGATTGAGCCCATGACCATCACCGGCATCGCTCATCGGCAGATCGGCACCCACCTGCGTATTCCCGCCGCCTACTATGACCGCATGCGGGAGGAACGCCCCGACTTGCTGGCCTACAACGCCAACACATGGTTCAAGCAGGAAAGCAGCCAGCGCATGCTGCGTACCTTGGACGGCTCCGCTCGCGCGTACCTGAGCAATCGCTATCGCCGCATCGACAATATCGACATTGCCGGTGTGACGCTACCGATTCTCGGCGGGCTGCCCGACATCCGCTTTGAAAGCTGCCAAATCACCGAAAGCCGTATGTACATCAAGGCCGTGAACCCCCGTCTGCAGGCGGAGGTATCCCCCGGCGACATTGTGCAGGCCGGGGTCATCATCAGCAACAGCGAGGTCGGGCTTGGCTCTGTCAGCATCCAGCCGCTGATTTATCGGCTGGTATGCAGCAACGGCATGGTCGTGAACGAGGCAGCCGCCCGCCGCAACCATGTGGGGCGCGTTACCGACAGCGAAGAGAACTTCAGCGTCTACTCCCAAGCAACCTTGGACGCGGAGGACAAAGCCTTTGTTATGAAAATTCAGGACACCGTGCGCGCCGCTGTGGAAGAAGCGCGGTTCGCGCAGGTCGTCGGCAAGATGCAGGAGGCAAAAGCCGCGCAGATGGACACCCATGATGTGCCGGCCGTCGTCAAACTTGCCAGTAAAGAGTTCCACATTACCGACAGCGAAAGCACCGGCGTATTGCAGCGGCTGATCGAATCCAACGATCTGACGCTGTACGGGTTATCCAACGCCGTGACTCGCCACAGCCAGGATGTGGAGAGCTATGACCGCGCCAGTGAACTGGAAAGTATCGGTTACAGTATTTTGACCATGCCGCCCCGGCAGTGGTCGAGAATCAACCGGGCAGCCGCCTAAGGCTGCCCATATACACAGGAGGATTTATTATGTCTATGATGAACGCTAATGTCGCAGCCACCACCGCCATGACCGCCAACAAGCCGCTGGATTTTGAACTGCCCGAAATTGGAGAGGCTGAGTTCAGCAACGAAGAACTTGCCGAGGACATGGACGGCTTTACAATGTCTTTTCCCCGCATCAAGATTCCCGCAGGCGGTGTGTTGCAGTTTGAACTGCCCACCGGCGACCCTCAGCACCCGGATTACAGCCCCACTCTCACCGGTGTGATTTTGTTCAATCACGCAAGCTGCGCCTACTGGCCGGAGGGTGATGAGTACAGCGATGATGTACCGCCGCTTTGTTCTTCTGTGGACGGCAAGCAGGGCTACGGTGAGCCCGGTGGTGTCTGCGAGGCTTGTGCGTTGAGCCAGTTTGGCAGCGCCAGCAATGGCCGCGGCAAAGCCTGCAAGAATATGCGAGTGCTGTACCTGCTGCGCAGCGGAGAATTTATGCCTCTGGCAATCAATCTTTCGCCCACCAGCATCAGCCCGTTCCGCGAATTTTTGAATAAGGGTTTCGTTTTCCGCAACCGCGCCACCTACGGCAGCCTTGTGGAGATTGGCCTGAAACGCCAGACGAACCCGGAGGGCAAAGATTACAGTGTTGCCACGTTCAAATGGCTTGGCGACTTCCACGGTGAGCAGCTTGCTGCCGTACGCAAGTACGCCTTGAGCTTCCGTGAGCAGATCCGCGGCATGAACCGCCAGCGCATCGAAGCAAAACGGGAACAGGATGATGGTCTTTGCGAGGTAGAGAGTTGCGCTACCGCCCCTGCGGTCACCGATGACAGCTTTTGCATCGGGTCTACGGTAAACGGCGATACACAGCCGCTGCCCGCGTGACAGTTTATGAAGGAGTTGCTTTATGCACGATATTCCGTTGAATGATACTCAGCGCTTTTTTGCCGAGAAAAACCACAACCTTGTCTACAAATTCCTGCACGAGAAGAATCTGCCCGCCAGCGAGTATTATGACATCATCATTTTCGGCTATCTGCGGGCTGTACAGCGGTATCTGACCGATCCGAATCTTGCAGGCTATTCCTTTGCCACGGTAGCGTGGCGGGCCATGGAAGGCGAAATTGTCAATGCCCATCGCACCGCCAGGCGCCGCTTCCGTGTCATCCGTTTTGTCCGTCCCCGGCAGACTTACACCGGGCATCTGACCCGGCATTCAACACCAACGGTAACGGACGAGGAAGCGCTGCGTGAAAGTGAGGTTGCATTGCTTCTGCACGCCCTCGCCAAGCGGGTAACGCCCCAGCAGATGGAAATTATCCGTCTGCGCACCAAAGGCTACCAGACGAACGAGATCGCGCAGATGCAGAACACCTCGCTGTACCATGTGAACACGCTGCTGGATAACGCGCGGTTCATCGTGGTGGAACTGTGCAGAGATGCTTAAAGGGAGGCAAGGACAGAATGAAAAAGCGGAAGCTGGAGCTTTACATTACCGGAGAACTCATGTCCGCATTGATGGTGGGTCGGCCTGCCATCTTCAGCACTGGTGGTGAGATGTACCATACGGCCCCTGTGGTGAAGATCCATGAGACGGAAACGCAGGAGATCCACTTTGAGACATCCACCACCCACTACTACATCAAGCCCCGCCCTTTTGTACTCGCGGCCCTCAACCCGCGCCGACAAACGCTGGCCGCGTGTGCGTAAAGGGTTGAATGTTCACAGAATGATTTAATGATAGCCGTGGCGGCATTTTGCTACCACGGCTTCTTTTGGAGGTATACCCTATGACAAATAATGAATGGGGCTTTATTACACTTCCAACACACGCCGACCCGGAATAACGAGTGATTGCACGGTTAAAGATTGCCAGCGAAATGTCGCTGGAGCATTACAATGCCCCGCTGCTGCTCACCCATTCAGGCGGAAAAGACAGCTGTGTTCTGACCGAGCTTGCCTTGCGCGCCGAGATACCGTTTGAGGTCATGCACGCGCATACTACGGCCGACGCGCCAGAAACTGTACACTTTGTTCGAAAAGAATTTGCGCGATTAGAGAATCGCAGCATACGGTGCAGCATCAACTATCCCTTATATAAAGGTAGGCGCACGAGTATGTGGGACTTGATTCCCCGCAAGCTGATGCCGCCGACCCGCGTGGCCCGATATTGCTGCGCTGTCCTCAAAGAACAAAACGGCAAGGGGCGTTTTCTCGCCACCGGGGTGCGCTGGGCAGAGAGCGTCAGTCGCTCCAAGCGCAGGGGTATCTTTGAAAAGCAGGTTTCCAACCACGATAAAGAAGTACATATCCGAAATGATGAGGAAAGTCTGGATGCGTTGTTTGCGCCCTGCAAGCTGGCAGCAAAACGCTTTGTGAATCCCATTATGGATTGGAATGACCGGGAAGTCTGGGATTTCCTGCATGATGCAAGGATACCTGTGAACCCGCTTTATTTCTGCGGCTTTTCACGGGTAGGCTGTATTGGCTGCCCGATGGCTGGGAAGCACCGCTATTTTGAGTTTGCCCGTTATCCGCAGTACGAGAAGCTGTATCTTATGGCGTTTGACCGAATGCTGAAAGAACGACGTAGGCGCGAAAGGATTGATGGCAGTTGGGGCAAGGGCGCTACCGCAGAAGAAGTATTCCATTGGTGGATGGAGGATGATTTCATCCCCGGCCAAATGAGTTTGGAGGAATTTTTATATGTATGCTGAGAATTTGATTTAGACTGTAGGAAGGTAAAAATCTATGTATGAAGAGAAAGTACGCAAATTCAAATGTTACCACTGCCCGGACTGTAATCTCTACGCCGGGTCTGAAACGAAAACGATTCACGGCCGGCGCATGAAGCCGAACACAAAATACTGTACTGGTGGCCAAAAAGTCATCATCTTTCGATCTGATGACCCAAAAGTAACTGTACCGAAATGGTGTCCCAAGCGGCGCGTGCCTCCCACATTGCGGATCTATCACTTCCGGTCCCCGGAAATCGAGGTAGGTGAAAGTATGCTTGCGGCCAAAGGGATCTCGTTTTTCCCCTATCCCAGCCGCTATGCAGTGCGGTATGAGGGAGACTCCCCTTACACTGCAATGGAATTTGCAAAGCAAATCAAAAAGCATTCTCTCGCAGAACTGCTCTCTATGCAGCTGCTGCCCTATGAGATTCTGGAAATCGACGATGGCATCCGCCCTTACTGCTTCCTTGTGGAACGTCTCGGCCATGTGCGGTGCATTCGCTTCAAAAGCGATATTGCACGCGAAAACAAGTATGAAGAGCCTGACAACAAAGCGATTTGATCCTATGGAATCATGCAGATGTTCCATTCACAGTCACCTGTAAAAGCGTCAAAACAGGCTATCGCAGCATGTTTATTGCTTGCCCCAATCCTATAAACACGTTCTTTTGACAGAAAAATCTCCGTCACATCATAATGTGACGGAGATTTTTATTATCGGTTCACATCAAAAATTTCGATGCAGTGTGCAAACAACACACACTGCTCTTGATACAAATCTTCGTCGAATATACCGTTTACTACGGAATATTTTCGTAAAAGATTTTTGTACCGGGCAAACAATTCCTCAAAGGCCGATGTACTTCCCAATTTGGCTGAGAGTAACAGTTCCATAAAAGTCATTTTACATCCCCCATTTCGGCTCGCAGCTTTTTAATGCTTCTATAATAGGCAGATGCCACTCCTTTTTCTTTGAGTCCTGTTTCTTGAGCAATTTCCTTAAATGGCTTTCCTTTTAGGACATACTCTGTGACAACAAACCTCTCTTTGAGACTTAATTGCTGCATAGCAGCCATCAGTTTTTCATTTTGCGGCTCCATTCTGCTCCACATATCATACCCGGCGGTTCTAAATTCGGATTGTTCTGCCTCCTTTTTAGTTCTGGTTTCTTTTTCATGCTCTCTCTGTTTCTTCTTTATGTAAGATTGGCGTTTTCGTTTTACTGCCAAAACCACATAAGCAGTAAATTGGTTTTGGCATATATCATCTTTGGATATGCCATCGTTCCTTTTTATCATTTCTGTACTCCCATCATTTTTTCTTCGATGGGAATACTGGTGGTGAACGACAGCGACAAAGAATCTTGTCGAATTGAAAATTGACACACGCAAATTCTTCAGTATATGTCCACCTGTGTGGAGCATATACCGTCAGGATTCGCATATGGCAGCGGTAATTCTATTTCGTTTTTCGCGTGGAATTGCCAGAGCTATTCATTCGACAAACTCATAATGCGGTTCTCCGTATAGAGGAAAAGCCTATTAAGTTATAGGCAATGAAATATAACCGCACTTTGAGAAAAGAGACCTCAAGGTACTTTTTATTTTCTGAATTAGTTGTGCACCTCCAGATGAAAAAAATAAGGAGAGGCTTCCAAGGAAACCTCTCCTTAACTGGTATTAAGGGCTATGTCAGATTTTTTTCAGCAAAATATTTACGACAGGTAACTTACCGATACAGCGGTCCGTACTGCTTGCACGCAGCATAATCCGCAGCCTGCTGATCCTGTGTGCCGAAGCTGGCCCATGCGTGGGGGCGATAAACCTTCTCGGCAGGGACATTGTGCATCGTGACCGGGATGCGCAGCATGCTGGCCAGCGTAATGAGGTCAGCACCCACATGGCCGTAAACGGTCACACCATGGTTGGCACCCCAGTTTGCCATAACGCTGTACACATCGGTGAACGCTCCCTGTCCGGTCAGGCGCGGGCAGAACCATGTGGTCGGCCAGGTCGAGTCGGTGCGTTTGTCGATGGTGTTGTGGATCTCGTCGGGCAGATCAGCCGTCCAACCCTCGGCAATTTGCAAGACGGGTCCAATGCCCTCCACAATGTTGAAGCGCAGCATCGTAACAGGCATCTCTGCCTTGCAGCGGAAGTGGCTGGAATATCCACCGCCGCGGAAGTACTCATAGTCCGCGCGACACCAATCGGTGGCGTTCAGGCACGCCTTGATGTCCGCATCGGTCATCTCCCAGAACGGTTTCATCACATGATTGCCCATGGCATCTACGCAGGCACCGGAACCGTCCAGGGCCGTTGCGCCGGAATTGATGAGGTGAATAAAGCCGTTGGCGGCAACGCCGTCAGGCTTCTGCCCGGTCACACGCTCGCAGGCTTCCGGGCTCCAGTAGGTGCGCACGTCATGGAAGCACGGCGCAGAGCCGGAAACAAGGCTACCCAGCATCATGGCAATGCCGTTGCAGGTATCATTCTCGGTAGCGAACGGGGTCGGGGCCTTCGGGCCGTTCCAGTCAAAGGTGGAAGCCATGATGGCTTCGGTGAAGTCAGCGTTCGGCAGCCAGTCTGTCCACTGGCGCTGGCCCTGGAAGCCGCCGACCACAGCGTTGCGACCGAGCGCTTCTTCATGCCAGCCCATCTCGTCCAGACGCGGATTGCCGTATAGAATGTCACGGATGATCAGGGTCATCTTGACGATAAACTCCCAATCCTTGTCTGCCGGAACGATCTTCGACTTCGTGATGACAGGCGGCAGGTTCTTACCGAGGTTCTTATCAAAGCCCTCTTTGCAATTCTCGCGCACCCATGCCAGCGCCTTTTCATATTCGTCGTGGTCATAGATACCGATGGAAATGCGGCGCAGGATCTCGACCTCGTCCACCCATTCGGCGCGGATGCCGAAATACTTTTGCAGAACACCTGCATCGCAGAAGCTGCCGGCAATCCCCATCGTCACAGCGCCAATATTGACGTAGGCTTTGTTCTTCATCCAGCCTGCGGCAACAGCACCACGGGCAAAGCGCAGGATTTTCTCGGCCACGTCATCGGGAATCGTATCATCGTTGGCTTCCTGCACGTCATGGCCATAAATGGAGAAAGCAGGCAGACCGCGCTGGGCGTGTGCTGCCAGAACCGCAGCCAGATACACCGCGCCGGGGCGCTCGGTGCCATTGAAGCCCCAGACTGCCTTGATGGTGTTGGGATCCATATCGAACGTTTCGGTACCGTAGCACCAGCAGGGGGTCACAGACAGCGTTGCCGTAACATTCTGGGTAGAGAACTGCTCTGCCACGCGGGCCGCCTCGGCACCACCGCCAATCGTCGTACAGCCGATCACGCACTGCACCGGCGTACCATCGGGGTACTTGAGGTTCTCCGAAATCAGCTTGGCGGCATTTTCTGCCATGCGCATCGTCTGATTTTCCAGGCTTTCACGGACGCCGCCCCAGCGTCCATCGATGACAGGGCGAATACCAATTTTAGGATACAGCATAGTTGCACCTTCCTTATTATAATAGGGGTTTGAAACGATCATAAGCGGCGTTCCATTCCGCATAGTTCTGTGTGCTTGGGGTATATGTTTTAATGACCTCTGTCTCCGCAATCAGCCGGCGTCCTTGTGTGATGGAGTCCAGCAACCCCAAGGCTTTCAACTGAATCATAATGTTGCCGAGCGCCGTAGCTTCCACCGGGCCTGCCTTTACTGTAAGGCCGCAGCAGTCTGCCGTCATCTGGCAAAGCAGACGGTCTTTTGTGCCGCCGCCCAAAACGTGCAGGGTCGTAAATGCTCGACCTGTTACAGCGGAGAGCTGCTCTATCGCATAGCGATATTTCAGAGCAAGGCTCTCATAAATGCAGCGCATTACGGCTCCCACCGTTTCCGGGACGGGCTGGCCGGTTTTGCGGCAAAATTCCTGTATTCTGCCCGGCAGGTCGCCGGGGGCAACAAATTCCGGGGCATCCGGGTCAATAAAACTGCGCAGCGGTTCGGCGGCAAGTGCCTGTTGCTCCAGCTCCGCGAAAGAATATGCCTGCCCGCGGCGCTTGTACTCACGGCGGCTTTCCTGAATCAGCCAAAGACCGATGATGTTTTTCAGGTAGTTGATTTTCCCGTTTGCACCGAGTTCATTGGACAGCCCGCTTTGGCAGCTGTCTGCCGTCAGAATCGGAGAATCCAATTCCGTTCCCAGCAGGCTCCATGTGCCGCAGGAGAGAAATGCCGTGTGTTCGGCATCCTCCTCGGCACACGGCATAGCAGCCGAGGCGCATTGTGTATCATGCCCTGCCACCGCAATGATTTTCGCACCGTTTGCAAGTGTACCTGTCACTGTGCCGCTGGCAACAATGGGTGCGAAGCGGTTTTCCGGCAAGCCGTAGGCGGCCAGCACTTCTCTGCTCCACTGCCCTGTGCGGAGGTCCAGCATCTGGCTGGTGGAAGCAATGCTGCGTTCGCAGACCGGCTCGGCCCCCAACAGAGCCGCAAACAAATCCGGCATAAAAAGGATCTGCGTAGCCTTTTGCAGCAGTTCCGGGTCCTGCTCACGCAGAGCCAGCAGCTGGAACAAAGTATTGATTGCCATGATTTGATTGCCGGTATGGGCATATAATTCTTCTGCGGGCATACGGGCAGCGGCCTGTTCCGGTTTGCCATTCGTTCGGGCATCGCGGTAATGAACAGGGTTTGCCAGCAGATGGCCGTCCGTATCCAGTAAGCCGAAATCCACACCCCATGTATCAAATCCTAAGCTGTCAAATGTACCCGCCTTTTGAATGGCTGTGTGAATTTCCTTCAGCAGTGTTTCCACATCCCAGCAGAGATGACCGTCCTTTTCGATGGGGACATTTTCAAAGCGATGGATTTCCTCGTAGGTGAGGTTTTGGCCATCGTACACGGCCCGAATCGCACGTCCACTGGAAGCGCCAAAGTCGAAGGCCAGCACAGTTGCTGTGTTACTCATTGCACCACGCCCTTCTTCAAAAGTACGTTGGCATAGATTGCGCTTTCCCCGGTGGCGATAATCGCATAGACATGATGTGCGCGCTCATAAAACGCAAAGCGCTCCACCATTTCAATTTTAGCCGGGTCATTGCCGCTCTCGTTCAACTTCTGTTTATAGCTATCCCAGATAGTCGGCTTGCACGGATCGCCATCAACCACTTTCATCAGCGCGACAGGCTTTTCCACATACTGATCCAACGGCAGAAATTGCAGGATGGCCTCCAGCAGTTCTACGGTTCCGTGCCCGTCTGCACGAACCACAATGGCATCTTTGCCAATGCTTTCAGCCGGGAAATTTCCGTCTGCGAGAATGATTTCATCGCCATGTCCCATCTCGCAGAGGACTTTCAGAAGTTCCGGACTAAGGATAGGCGGAATGTTCTTCAGCATACGGTGTCTCCTTATTTGTCCGTCGGCTCACCTTTTTCGCGTCGCTCAAATTTGCGATAGCCGGGGTGTTTGCCGGTAATTTTGTAGTAGGAGCGGAGATTGATGAGCTTATCAATATTCTTGCGGTCAATATCGTAGCTGCCGCCGAGAATGATTGCGTTGATCGTGATTTTTGCCCACAGTTCCAGACTCTCCATGCGGTAATAGGCGGTGATGACATCGCTGCCCACCGTCAGCGCGCCGTGGTTTTCCAGCAGCATAACATCGTGGTCGTTGAGATACGGCTCGATTGCGTCCGGCACCTCCGTCGTGCTGGGAGTTCCATACGGAGTCAGCGGCACAGCGCCGATGGCTGCCACATCCTCAATCATGTTGTACATATCCATCGGGCGATGTGCCACTGCAAAGCCGGTGGCTGCCGGCGGATGGGCATGGACAACAGCATTTACATCGGCGCGCTTTTCGTAGCAGCGCAGGTGCATCTTGATTTCGCTGGACGGGCGCAGGTCCTCTGCCCCTTCCAGCACATTGCCCTTTGCATCAATACGCAGCAGCTTGTCCGGCGTGATGAAGCTCTTGCTCATGCCCGTAGGCGTTGCAAGGAAAGTTCCGTCCTCCAACCGAACTGAGACATTGCCATCATTGGCAGCGACCCAGCCAAGCTGCCACATTTTATGGCAGACATCGCAGATTTGGTCTTTGATTTCTTCGATTTGCACAGTTTGTACCTCCTAAAGTGGATTTTGTCCTTTACTTGTATTATACTGTTGCAATTTGCCCTCGTCTTTGCGTATAATGATATTATATTGGACGATATTGATATTTTAGGAGATGCCTGCCATGAAGTTTCTGGCTTCCCATGAAAGCAGTACGCGCGGCACTTTTGACTTTCCCATTGAGCTTTATTATGTAGATAAAATGCACCCACGCTATGAAATGCCGTTTCACTGGCACATGGAATTTGAACTTATGCTGGTTCTGAGCGGGGAGTTTTCTCTGCTGATTGATGGACGCTCTTACCTTTTACACAAGGGGGATGCCGCCATCATTTCAGCCGGGGCCGTTCACGGCGGAACCCCCAGCGACTGCGTTTACGAGTGTGTTGTCTTTGATATGAACCGCTTCCTCGGCAGCGGCTCCGTATGTCAGGCAAAATACAATGCGCTTTTTGAACGCGGCGCACAAATCGAGCCGTATCAACCGGCTGGCTCCGTAACCTGCCAACTGATTGACAGACTCTTTGAGGCAATGGAAAAAGAGCCGGAGGGATATGAATTTGTGACGATTGGTCTGATGTGGCAGTTGTTCGGTCAAATCCTTTTGCAGCATTCGTACACAGTATCCTCTCCCGGAAATAAACGAAATGATCGCAGCACAGCCCAAATGAAAGCGGCCTTAGAGCGCATCCGAAAGAATTACGCCAGCCACATCACCTTGGAAGATCTCGCCTCCACAGCAGAAATGACCCCTGAACACTTTTGCAGGGTCTTTCACAGCATAACCGGGCGCTCCCCTATTGACTATTTGAATTACTACCGGGTAGAATGTGCCGCTGAGCTATTATGCTCCACCGAAGATCCCATCACGGAGATCGCATATAGCTGCGGCTTTAGTGATTCAAGCTACTTTAACCGGATGTTCCGCCGCTATAAAGCTGAAGCTCCGGGCAAATATCGAAAGCTGCATAGCATATAAAATCGCGCCGACAGTGCATTGTCGGCGCGATTTTTTGGTCAATAATTTACATTCTTTCATCAATATATTCCGTTTTCAAAAGTTAGCGAATGTTTAATAATAGAAATAGAAATCTAAATAGGATGGGCGTGAAAAAATGACATATAAAAAGTTTATGAGTCTCTTTTTACTTGCCGGAAGTATCGTCAGCACACTCTGTAGCTGTGCTGCAACGGATTCTTCTGCTGTGGTCGGGTATGTCGATGAGCACCCCATCACTATGGAAGAGTTCAATTACTTCTTATCCCAGCAAAAAAGCTCCGTATGCCAAAGCTATTCTCAGCTTTACGGAATCACATCTTTTGACTCCGCCTTTTGGAATAGTGAATATGGTGATTCTACTCCGCTGGATTCCGCAAGGGCCTCTGCCAAAGAAGCCTGTCTGGAAGCATACGCCACACAAATGCTTGCCGAGAAGACAACTTCTGCTGAGTTCTTGTCGTTTTCCCAACTAAAAGAAAATGCAGAAAATTTCAACACTGCAAGAAAAGAAAGCACGTCAAACGGCGGTATTGTCTACGGCCCTATAGAGTATTCCTTTGATTCTTACTATCACCGTTATCTTTCACAGCTTGAAAACGATATAAAGGAATACTGGATTTCTACCAATGCTGTAAGTGATGCAGATATTGACGCTTTCTATTCTGAAAATCAAAATCTGTTCTCCCTGAATGGTGACGCAGATGTTTCTGCTATTTATTTGTCATATATTCCATCCGACCTCTCTGCTGACAACATCTTTTTGGGCCTTGAGGAAGGTGTTTCTTTAGAGGACATCCAAACACAATACCCTTACGTCACAGACTGGCACACCTATTCTTTTACAAACGAAACAGAAAAGTCCGATCTCTTATCCCATGCAGACATCGTTTCACAGGCATCCAGCATGAATACTGGAGATGTATCAGACCCGTTTTTAGATGGGACTTATCCGTGCATTATTAAAGTCACAAGAAAGGAGGACGCAACCGTTATCCCACTCGCAGAGGTTCGTAATCGTATCACAGATTACTTGTTAAACTCACGGATAAGCACAGAAACCGAGCTGATTCAAAATCGTCTGGTATTTACCGAAACCGATGCCTTTCAAAATACGTCAATCGAATAGGAGACTCAACCATGAAGAGAAAATTTTCCCTGGTCATGAGTGCAGCTATGATTTTAAGCCTCATCGCTCCTATGACCAACGCCTTGGCTGAAGATATTCAAACTCCAGAAACAGCCACTCCCGAAACCGTTGTCACAGAAGATGCCGCGTCCGGCGGAACCACCTATTATGTAGATTCTACAATCGGTGATGACTCCAACTCGGGAACCTCGCCCGAAACGCCTTGGAAAAGCCTCGACAAAGTGACCGCCACCACTTTCTTGCCTGGCGACACCATTCTCCTGAAATCCGGCTCCGTTTGGAATGGCGAATGGTTATGGCCAAAAGGCTCCGGAACCGCAGATGCGCCTATCAAGATCGACAAATACGGCGGTGATGCACTGCCTGTCATCAATGGTATGGGCATTGATCGTGGCATGAACTACTCTGGTGCTGTTCACCTGCGCAACCAAGAATATTGGGAAATTCGCAATCTTGAAGTCACAAACGATGATGACTTCGATGTTGACATCGACCTTTCCCGCCCGCAGGGTGACAACAGTTGGTCGAGTCAGGCCGAAACACGGAATGGCATTTTGATTATCGCCGATGGCGATCTTCTCAATGATGATGACGACGGCATTTTCGATCATATTTATATCGAGAACTGCTATGTACATGACGTAGATGGCCCCAACGATTGGAATGACACTTTTACTGGTGGAATCATCTACAATGTCGTTGGCACGAAAATTCGTCCTAACACTTCTTTCCGTGATATTCGGATTGCCTACAACACGATCCGCAAGGTTGATTTGCTTGGCATTACCGGCTTTGTGCAGATGGCAAAAAGCGGCTATCAGGACGATGTTGACACATACAATCTTTGGATGGAAGACATCTATATCGGCCATAACTATATCGAAGACGTTGCTCAGGGCGGCATCGATTTGTGCGATGCCCGAAATGCCGTCGTTGAATATAATGTTGTTGATGGCTTCCTAAAGCGGTATCCCAATTTCCGTCCTACTGTTGCTCTGTACCCTTGGAAATGTGAGAACTCCGTCTTGCAGTACAATGAAGTTTATAATGGGCCTTCGACGAACGCGGACGGCAGCCCCTATGATATGGATTCTGCACTAAAAAATGTTGTCTACCAGTTCAACTACTCGCACAACAATCCCTGTGGCTGGATGTTGTACATGGGGCGCAATACCAATGATATAATCCGCTACAATATCAGCGATGACGGTGGCGACTTTATCATCAAGTATTTCCTTACCGCCAATGCAACTCCTGCCTACTTTGTAAACAACGTAATCATGTATGATGGTGCCAGAACCACATTCATGCACCGTGATCCTTTCAAATCGCAAACTTATTTCTACAACAATGTTTTCTATAATAAAAGTACCACAACCACCACAACATGGCACGATACCAAACGCTATCTCGGGAATCTCGGTTCTGTCACATTCAGCCATAACTGTTTCTACGAAGCCAGTGGTATCCATTCCCAATATGAACCAGCCGACGACTATAAAGTCACTGAGAATCCCGATATGGTGAATCCCGGACAGACTCCTCAGCAGAACAGCGATGGCATTCTGAGTGGTGCTACAGTTTGGGATGGCTACAAGCTCAATGCAAGTTCTCCGCTGATCGATGCAGGCATCTATGTTCCCCAGATGGGAACCACTGATTTCTATGGCACTCAGCTGTATTGGGGTAATGCTCCTGACATCGGTGTTCACGAGTACCAGCAGGGCGAATATAATAATCCATCCAATTTTGCATTAGGCAAAACTGTAACCTCTAACAATTCCCATGAATCCTTGACTCCCGATTTAATGGTTGACGGCATCTATTCTCAGAATTCTCGCTGGGCCGCCGCCAACTCGGATCTTCCCATCTGGCTGGATATTGATTTTGGCAAGGATACTACCTTTAATAAGGTTGTCCTTACTGAAAATATTGTATCCGGGTGGGCATCTCCCCGAATTGCCTCCTTCAACTTGCAGATTCCTACGGCGGATGGTTATCAAACAATTTACACCTATGACGGCGAAATCGGCGAAGGGAAAGATTTCACGTTCGACACTGTGACTGCATCCCATCTTAGAATGGAAATCACCAGCCTCCGCGCCGACACAAGTACGCATGGCCGTGGCGAAACCGATCCCAGCATCGTTGAATTTGAGGTATACAAAGTTCCCGTAATTCGTGAGCCGCAGAATCTGCTTTTGAATAAGTCCGTTTCCGCCAGCTCTTCGCACCCCTCCTGCCCCGCATCCAAAGTAAATGACGGCGATGCCTCTCAGGGTTCCCGCTGGGCTGCTGCCAACTCGGATCTTCCTGCATGGCTGGAATTCAATCTTGGCTCTGAGCAGACCTTTAACAGCGTAACCATCACAGAAAATATTGTTCCAAATTGGGCATCCGAACGAATTACCGGCTTAGAGTTCCAAGCATGGAATGGTACGGAATACACTACAATCAGTACCTATAGCGGCACGATTGGCACATCCAAAACCATTTCCCTGCCAGAAACGACCAGTTCCAAATTCAAGGTCTTGATTACTGGATTGCAGGAAGACACTACGAAAAATAGCAAGGGGCAAACCGATCCAAGCATCCAAGAAATCGAGCTTTACTACCGCTAATATAACAGAGCCGCTTCAAGCGTATTGCATAAGTGCAACGCTTGAAGCGGCTCTATTTTTATCCTTTAGAATAAGCAACTCCCGCGCTTGTTAGGCGCGGGAGTTAAAGAAGGAGAAAACACGAGTTTGCATAATGCACTCTACTCCACTATGCAAAACGCAAAATGAAAAAGCAGATTAGTGGCATCAGCAATATTTTTCAATTACTTTCTGCATGGCATCCCAGTTTTCTTCCATGCCGGAAGTCAGCTTAAACTGGGTACGGGCGCGATTGAGATTCTGCTGTTCGTAGTTGATGTGGAAGTAGTGGTCTCCCTCCAGATAGTCGGCAAGGAAACGCATTCCGCACTCCATCGTCATCAACTTAGCACCCCACGGCAGGGTCTGCTTTTCCAGCGGGGTGAACGATTTCCCTGCTGCCTGCAAGAAGCCCTTTGTGTAAATTTCGAACAGTTCCATGCTGAAATTCACTTTCGTGAGGTCAGCTTCGTCCTCGGCGCAGTGGTTGGCACCAAAGCGGATGGAATCCCCAAAATCATTGGCAGCAAGCCCCGGCATGACGGTGTCAAGGTCGATAACGCAAAGACCCTCGCCGGTCGTTTTGTCGAACAGGATGTTGTTCAGCTTGGTGTCGTTGTGGGTGACGCGCAGCGGCAGCTTGCCCGCTGCCAGCAGATCCACCATAACGTGATACTCTGCTTCGCGGGCGCGGACAAACTCAATTTCACGCTGCACCTGTGCGGCACGACCCATGCGGTCCTCAGCCACGGCGCGCTGGAAGTCAACGAAACGCTTGGGCGTGTCGTGGAAGTGCGGGATTGTCTCGTACAGAGTATGGGCCGGGTAGTCGGCAAGCTGATGCTGGAAATTGCCAAATGCAACGGCGCTCTGGTAAAAATCCTCAGCCGACTGCACCTGCTGCAAACAGACAGTGTTCTCTACAAATTCATAGACACGCCAGCAGCTACCATCAGCAGCCTGATAATAGGGCTTTTCCTCTTTGGTAGGCACCACATGGAGCGTAGCACGCGCCGGGTCAGCCCCGCGCTGCTTGGCTTTTTCGCGCAGAAAATCCGTCACACCGCAGATGTTTTCCATAAGACCTGCCGGGTCTTTGAATGTATTGGTATTGATTTTTTGCAGGATATAGCGTTTTGCACCCTGCTCTGACGTTACCGTAATAGCATACGTCTGGTTAATATGCCCCTCTCCGTAAGGAACCGGTTCTGACACTGGGCCATCCCATTGCCACGCGGTCAAAATTTCTTTCATCACATATATCCTCACTGATAGACTTCCAGCAGCCGCAGCGTTGGCTCCGTGCGTGAAGCTGTGATCTTGATGGTTAGCGTCAGCACATCCACGGGGGCAAAGCGGCAGATACGCTTATGCCCAACTACCGTAAATTCGGCAACCTTGCTTTCATCTGCCCAAATCTCGCCGCTTTCTATGCGCTGCCCTGTCGGCAGATGCTCCCCCAGAACAACACAAGAAACCTTCTGCGGCTTCGGGAACTTCAAAGTAATCGTATCGGATTCTTGTCCGTAGGCAGCCTGCCAATAGGTATTTGCCATACCGTCTACAGCCTGTGTGATGGGGTGCTGCGCAATCGCGGAATCTGCCGTAATTGCCGCCTTTTCTGTTACGTTGCTGGCAAAAATCTGGCGGATTTTAGCACCCAGCTCCGCAAGGCTGGCGCAGTCCGGTGCGGCAATACGGCCATGCGTATCGGGTGGAATGTTCAGCAGCAGGCTGGCATTCGCACCGACGGCATCCAGATAGATGTCCAGCAATTCGTCTGCCGTGCGCACGTCAGTGTCCTCCTCCGGATGGTAAAACCAACCCGTTCGGATGGAAGTATCCACCTCGGATGGATACCAGACAAGTTCTCTTGCATTGCGGATGACCTCTCTGCTGCCGATGTCCTCGTCCTGAGAGTCAATTTTGCGGGAGAATTCTCCGTCATCCGCCTGCTGCGATTTAGATGCCGTGCGCTCGGCATCCCGCAGCTCAGCGGGAACCACGCTCCACTCAGCTTTCCGGCAATGCCCGGCCTCGTTGCCGCACCAGCGCACATCGGGACCGCAGACATTCAAAACCGCATTCGGCTGCAATTTGCGCAGTACTGCATAGTAGCGTTCCCAATCGTAAATTTGCTTTTTGCCGTTTTTGCCCTCACCACAGGCACCGTCAAACCAGAAGCAGAAAATATCTCCGTAGTTTGTTGCAAGCTCAGTCAGCTGGGAAACGAAATAATCATCATACGGTTTCCCCTGCCCATAGCGTGCATCGTGACGATCCCACGGGGAGAGATAGACACCAAACTTGATACCGCCGCGCCGGCAGGCATCCGATACCTCGCGCACAACATCGCCCTGTCCGTTCTTCCATGGGCTGTTCTTGACGCTGTGCTCGGTGTAGGCGCTCGGCCACAGGCAGAAGCCGTCATGGTGCTTGCAGGTCAAAATCAGTGCCTTCATACCGGCACTTTTGACTGCGGCGACCCATTGGTCGGCATCCAGTGCATCGGGGTTGAACAGCGCCGGGTCTTCGGTGCCGTCGCCCCACTCGCGGTTCGTGAAGGTATTCATGCCGAAATGGGTAAAGGCGTAAAATTCAAGCTGCTGCCATGCCAGCTGGCGCGGGCTGGGCGTGATAGAGGCCGCATAGCGGATCTGTTCTTCGGGTGTTCTCATTCTATTACCCCTCAATGCTGTACCACTTGATCTCATTGGTATCCAGATGCAGATCGAAGCAGCTGCCGTCGCCGGTGTAAACGGTCGTGTCCTGCGGTTCGTAGGTGTTGTTGACCACGCAGTACTTGCCGTTCTTAACGTAGGCATGGACTTCCACATTGTAGTTCGTGCTGAACCATTTGTGCAGGTCGGCTTCATCGTGGGCGGCCCACAGGATGGCGCGGTACAGCACGCGGTTGTTCACAAAACTGTACGGCAGACCGCTGATATACACGCCGCGCCCCTGGCCGTACTCGTGCGCAGCCATCTGGACTTCCTTGTCACGCTGAATCAGAATCTCGGTGCCTTCCAGTGCGAAGATGCTCTTCTTGCCCTCGCCAAAGTCCACATCATGGTCGGGGCAGTCGGCCAGAATAAAGTGGTCGCGGTGTTCATCCCAGTTGTACTTGTCGTAATTCAGGGTGAAGCCCGTTTCCTTCTCCACGCCGAGCGGCGCGGCCAGCTGCAAATACCGGCCCTGATACTGGTGACCGCCCGGCTCACCGACACCGATCAGGCCGCCGCCGCGATGGACAAAGCCCTTGACGGCAGCGGAAACATCGGGGTCCTCCCAGACCTTGCCGCCGGTGTGGGCGGTGTCGCCGTCACCGACGTTGATAAGGACGTCGATGCCGTCCAGCAACTTCGGGTCGGCCTTGATGTCGTCAAAGCTGATAAACTTCACATCAAACGGCGCACCGGACAACGCTTCGATAACGCCCGCATAGCTGTAATTCTGCTTCTGGTACAGCGCATGGTGGACCATGTGGCAGCCCCACGCACGCTGCTGCCCCCAGCTGTTCAGCACAGCCACGGTCTTGACGCAGTAGGGCGTGGTACCCTTGATGTTCTCGTACAGCTCGCGGAACTCGTTGCAGACGCTCTCGACATAGTCGAGGAACTCCGGGAACTCGCAGGCCAGCTTCAGGTAGCCTCCGTAGCCGATGCGGTCAATGGGCTTGCGCAGGATGGCGCGGCGTGCGGTGACCCAGTTCTCCTTGGCCTCGCGCACAGGGTCGCCGCCCTCGTGGAAGGTATCGGGGAAGAAGTAGGGCAGGAATCGTCCCTCGGTGTACTTGACGCCGGGAATGTCGGAAATCAGGCGCAGGGTGCTGCCGTTGCCGACACTGCCGACAATGGCATCCACGCCGGACTGCTGGAACTCGGGCATGAACGGCTCGCAGCCGATCCAGTGGTCGCCCAAGAACATCATGGCTTCCTTGCCGTAGGCGTGGACGATGTCGGTCATTTCCTTCATCAGACCGGCGACCTCGCGGCGCTGGAACGCCTGGAAGTCCTTGTACTCCTTGGTGGGCACGCGGTACTGGTTGTTGTAGTAGCCCTGATCAATGATAAACTCCGGGCGGAATTTGTAGCCGACTTCCTTCTCAAACTGCTCCAAAATATAGGGAGAAACGGACGCAGAGTAGCCGTACCAGTCCACGTACTTCTCGCGGCGCAGCTCGTCAAACACCAGCGTGAACAGGTGGAAGAAGGTCGTAAAGCGCACAACGTTGACATAGGGGTGGCTTTCGAGATACTCGCGCAGGCGGCGCATTGTGTAGGCGTGGGTCTTGGGCTGGCGCACATCGAACGGAATCTGGTGCTCGACATCCTTCCAGTCATTGATGACCGAGTTGTACATGTGGACGGGGTCCCAGATCAGGTATGCCAAAAAGCTGACCGTGTACTCGTGGTAAGCGGCGGGGGCGTCGATGACAACGCTCTCGGTTGCTGCGTCATAATGCCACGCGGCGGCATCCAACGGCTCGCCCGTCGTGCGGTCGATGACTTCCCACCAGCGGGCAATGTCGTCGTGGTCGTTGACCTTCATCAGCTCGCGGCTGATGCCCGTCATCAGGGGGATGGTCAGCGCACCGTCCGCAGCGGTATAGAACGGGGTCATAATGTAGCACTGCTGCGTTTCATCGGGGTTTGCCTTAGCCCAAGCGTTGTCCTTGCGGGTGGTGTAGTAGGTGGCGTAGATCTTGGCTCCGGTGTCCTTCAGCTCCTGCGGGAATTCGGTGCCATCGCAGTCGCGGATGGCATCCGCGCCCCAGCGCTTGAGCAGGTCAAGGGTTTCGGGTACTGCGTCCATATCGGTGGGAATCGTTACACGACCTTTGGTATTCATTTCTTGTTTTCCTCCGTCCATTGGTAAGATTGAGTTTGTCCGGCCTGCAAGGTGACCCAGCAATGCGTGTTGCAAAGATACCAGCTTCCGTCCTGTGTTGCTTTTACGGTAAGGCTGTGCTTGCCGTCTGCTGTCCGCTGATAAGAAATCAGCAGACCATTTTCTGCCCGCAAATTCTGAAATGCAACAGGTTCATTTTTCCAGCCCTGCGGGCAGGCCGGTAAAACCTCGATATGATTCTTTTCGGAACGCAACAGCATTTTCTGTATTGCGTGTGCCGCCAGAAAATCCGCTTCCAGCGTAAAGGGGCGATAGTGGAAATCACAAACGCCGCTGTTTTTGTAGTCGCCGTTCAAATGAAATCCGTTCCGGCTCAGGAAATGCTCTGCGAAGCGGTGCAGCTCATACAAAGCACCATTTCCATTGCTGCGGGCAATCTGCAAAAGTGCCATCCAACCGAAGGAAAACCCTACCCACTGCCCGCTACCGAGGTGTACAAGGTGATCTACTGTTGCATCTATTACGCTTCGATCCTGCGGGTTTTCATAGCTCAGCATACACAGCGGTTCGATTGCCATAGCGTGAGAAAAATGGCGGTGCGTTTCCTGCAAGGTTTCATCAGGTGAAAGCATCAGCCCGGTTTCTGTATCTACGCTCAACGGAGCAAGTTTGGACTCTATTGCATGCCAATAGCCGCGGGGGTTGCCAAGCTGGTACTCGATCTGTACCAGAGTTTGGAACAGATAGTGCAGCAGCGCCAAATCATAGTTGCTGTTAGGAGTCAGCCATGAGGCTGCCTCATCATCGTGAATTTCCGGTGAGGACGAGACCGGTAAAACCAGCTTTCCGTCCGGGCCTTCTTGGAGGAGTTCTTCCAGGCAGGCTGCCGTGGCGGTAAAGTAAGGCTCCACACGGGTACGCAGAAACTCTTTATCCCCCGTCAGGCGGTAGTATTCATAAAACATCTGGCAGAGCCAGATTTGATTGGTCGGCGACAGAGAGTACATCGGCCAGCCGCCGAGCGCACCGCCGTCAATGTCCATAACACTGGGCAGGCACTCCCCTGCTGTGCCATAAAATGCACGGGCAAACTTTTCCGCCTGTGGGCGCAGTGACCAGAGATAGTCGAGAAAAACCTTTCCCTGCTCCGGGTGGTTGGCAGTCAGATAGTGACAGTAGGTGAATTGGGTGTTGAGGTCGTTGTGGTAATCGCCTTTCCACGGTGGGAGCCGGTCGTCATCCGCACACCATACCCCTTGCAGCGGCATCGGGGCATTGCCCGGCTCGGAACCCGCTGCCAAAAAGTAATTGGCGCGGTACCAAAGCTGTTCGAGTGTTTCATCCGGCAGCTGCAAACTGCTTTTGCCCCAGTATTGCTGCCACCAGCGTTTATGCTGTTGCAGCAGCTTCTCTGCACCCATATCTTCCGCTGCACATAGTTCCAGCTTCGCCAGTCGGCTTGCTTTTTCTACGTTTTCTGCCTGCACGGCGGTATAATACAGCGCTGTGCCGCACTTTTTGCAGAGCAGCGTATAGGCAGTTCTATCATCGACCTTTTGTGAAAAGCCAATCATGCCGTCCTCCGTTTCGGGGATAGCATCCGGCAGGGCGAGCTGCTGCAAGCTGCCGGGAGACACGCTGTTGCCCGCTTCGGCTGCCTGCGTGCCATTCCCGAAAGAGGGGCGCTCCACCGTGAGCTCTGCATCCCGGTACGCCTCCGGCAGCATCAGTACCCCAACAGGCCGCCCCATACAGAGGAAGGCGCGCAGCATGGTTGTACCCTTTTGCGAAAAGGATGCCACCGCTGTGCCCAAATCAAGGCTTGCCTGATAGCTGCCCCGCGGCAGTCCATCCAAGAACAAGTGTCCCGCGGGGATTTTTGTAGGTGTCGGGCGGGCGTAGGGCGTATCAAAGATACGGCGTGTTTCTGCCACATCGCCTTTCCGTGCAAGCTCTACCAGTTTTGCATAGGTAAATTCTTTATCGAGTTTTTCCTCCGGGCGGCGACGCAGCCACAGTCCGGCAATGTCCACGGAAATGCGCAGGTGCTCCATCGGCCCCCAAAAAAGAGAACCGAGTATGCCGTTCCCCAGTGGAATTGCTTCATCCCAGCGGGGTATTGGGCCGGTCAAATTGATGTTGCAATGTTTCGGGGGCAGCATATCGGTTCTCCTAACCTATTCGATTTTGTTTAGCCCTTAACGCCGCCGACGCTCAAGCCCTGCACGAGCTGCTTCTGGCCGACGATGAAGAGGATGACAGTGGGAATCAGTGCCAGCACGAGGGCTGCGAACAGCGCGCCCCAGTCGGTAGCGTAGCGCTGGATCTCATACAGGTTGGCAAGGCCGACAGGCAGCGTAGCCTTGGTCGGATCGGTAACCATAACGAGAGCCACCGGGTACTCGTTCCATGCTGCCATAGCGGAGATCATGCAGACCGTCACGATACCGGGCTTGCACATGGGAATGATAATGCTCGTCAAAATACGGAACGGGCCGCAGCCGTCGATCATGGCTGCCTCCTCATAATCACGCGGGATGCTGCGCAGGAAGCCGGTCAGCAGGAAGATAGCAAACGGGAACTGCATCGTTGCATACAGTACACCCAGCGCCGTCAGGCTGTTGAGCAGGTTCAGCTTGTTCATCTGCAAGAACAGCGGAATCATAATATAAGTGGCCTGAATGAAGATGGCCGCCATGTAGATGTTCAAAATCAGCTTTGCGCCGGGGAACTTATACCGCACAAGGCAGTAAGAACACGGCACAACACAGATCACAATAATGACCAGTGTTTCCAGCACGACATAAATCGAGTTGCCGATGTTGGCAGCAAGGTTAGATTTTTCATAAGCGCGGACGTAGTTATCCCATGCAAGTCCCTGCGGCCATGCAAAGGGATCCGTCAGAAACTCTGTACTGGTTTTGAACGAAGAAACGACGTTCCACGCCAGAGGGTACAGCATGATAATGGCTACCAAAATCAGGAACAGGCGCGTCACCCACTTGATGACCTTTGCTCTGATTTTGCTTTTTTCATTTTGTGTCATATTACTGACCTCCTTCGGAAGCATCGGTCAATTTGCGGGACAGCATGGACAGCGCCACGGAGATGGCGAGCGTAAAGACCGTGATAGCCATGGCATAGCCAAAGTTGCCGTTGACAAAGCCCTGCGTGTACATATATTGCAGCAGAACGCTGGATGCACCGTTAGGACCGCCGCCAGTCATGACCTGCGAAAGCACAAAACTCAGGTTGATGGTGCCGGAAAGTGCCAGAACAAAGGTAATGCCGATAATATCTTTCATCAGAGGCATCGTAATACTGACGAGCTTGCGCCATGCACTGGCACCGTCCAGCGTTGCGGACTCATAGATTTCCGGCGAAATGCCGTCCATAGCCGCGATGTGCATGACCATGTAGTAACCGGCAGCCTGCCACAGCAGCGTGAACGCGATGCACCAAAGTGCGGTCTTGCTATCGCCCAGCCAGGAACGCTGCAAGCTCTCCAGCCCGACAGCACCGAGAATCTTATTGACGATGCCCACATTCGGGTGGAACACAAAACTCCATATAATACCTACAACGGTCAGAGAAACGATGTTCGGGAAATAGAAGATCGTGCGGTACAAGACCATTTCTTTCAGCTTGCACTGGTTCAAAACGAATGCCAGCACCAGACTACAGAAAATTGTGATAACGGGAACAACCGCCATCAGCTTTGCTGTGTTTTTAAGCGCTTGAATGAAAGATTTGTCGTGGAACATATAGATATAGTTATCCAGCCACACAAATTTGTTGTTAAGCCCCAGAGAGGTCGCATTGGTAAAAGAAAGATATAATGCCTGCACCGTAGGCCAGATCGTGAACATAAGAGTTAGGATCACGGCAGGCAGAACGCTGATGCAGATAAACAGTACGGGAAGCGGCTGCGCCTTTTTTTGGCGATTTTGGCGGTTTTTCAAACAAGTTTCCCCCTTAAAAAGAACCCTGCCAAGTTCGCATGGCGTTTACTCGGCAGGGCCAATCTTATTTTGGTCAGTGGAAATTCAGCAATTCAGCTTACTTGGAAGCAGCAATCTCCTCGAAAGCAGCCTCGATGCCGTCACGCCACTGCTCGGCAGTCATGTCACCATTCATAACGTCACTGGCAACATTGAAGACGGAATCAGCGATAACAACCTTGCTGGTGTCGGGCATTGCATCCCAACCGAAGACCATGAACGTGCCTTCCTGATAGATGTCGTTCATGTTGTAGACACCATCGGTAACGATGCCCTTGACCATCTCGTTGGCCTTCTTCAGAGCGTAGATGCCGTTGGCTTTTTCTGCGAACAGCTTAACGGAATCCTCAGTGTACAGGAAGCGCAGGAACTCTTTTGCCAGTTCGGGGTTCTTGGCGTTGGCAGGAATCTCAAACTGCTCAACGGAGCTCATAACATAGCGGGCCTCGCCGTCATCCAGAACGGGTGCGCAGGTCAGACCAAACTCAAAGCCGTCAGCACGGGGAGCATCGGCCATTTCGCCTTCCATCCAGTTGCCGTTGGGGATGAACAGAGCCTTGTTCATCATCATGTCAGTCTGGCTCTGGGTATGGTTCAGAGCAACGGTGCCATCCATCAGGTAGCCATCGGTGCCGATCTTTGCCATGTTCTGGAAGACCTTGAGGGCCTCATCAGAGCTGAGGGAGCCGGGCGTGTAGGAGGCGATTGCCTTCATGTTGTCGATGCCGGTGGCAGAAGCCAGTGCGGGCCACAGCATGCTCTCAAGGTAGCCGGGGTAGATACCCTGATAGGTAAACAGTGCGATACCCTTTTCCTTGGCCTTGTCGCCCAGTTCAAAGAAGTCATCCCAGGTCACAGGTGTTTCCCAGCCGTTCTCTTCGAACAGAGTCTTGTTGTAAACCAGACCCATCGGGCTGGCATCAAACGGGGCAATGTAGATTTTGCCATCGCCGTAGGGAGAGCACTTGGCAGAATCCAGCAGACCATCGATAACCTGATCCTTCAGCGGGGTGTCATCATCAATGCCGCCCTCCTCAAAGACATCGGACAGATCCATCAGCGCATGCTCCTTGACCATAGAGGAAATCAGGCCGGTGGAGTCGTTGTCGTTCATCGAGATGAAGTCGGGCACATTACCTGCCACGATTTGCGGGCGGATGATGTCGCCAATCTTCGGGCTGATCTGCATATTGACAGTGACGCCGGGATAGGCATCCTCGAAGCGTTTGATGATTTCGTCCCAGTACGCGGAACCGTAGCCGCCCTCGAACACCGCGATGTTCAGTTCATTGTTCTCAAAGGTCTTCTCACCGGTAGAGGCTTCGCTGGTAGCGGCGGACGTTGCTTCGGAAGAGACGGCCTCGCTGGATGCTGCTGCGCTGGAAGATGCTGCGCTGCCGCAGCCTGCCAGACAGGTAGCTGCCATTGCAGTGGCAAGCATCATGCTGATTGCTTTTTTCATGGTTTTCCTCCTAAAAATTATTCCTTCTTTGTTTGGGATGCGGCTCATCTGTCGTTCCCTGATTGCACTCTTATTATATCGGGCAAACCGGATTTGATAAATGTATTCCCTTTACTTAAAGATGGATTTTATTGACTTTTTCTGTCGTTACCCTTATAATTCAGGTAATGTATGGATAGATTGTAGTCACTTTGCACAAACGGAGGCCTATATATGTCACTAAATGCACAAAAAACGCGTGGGTTTTCCCCCAATGTGTTGCGACGAATCAAGCTTCGCACCCGTCTGTTTGTGACATTTTTGATTATTTCTCTTGTTCCCGTCATCACGATTGGTATTTTTTCTTACCGTGCATACACCCAATCCATGAACGAAAAGGTCAAACAGGCTGCCTTACAAACTATCGAACTACTCAATAATAATATGTCTACCCAGCTTGGCATTTATAGCGACTACATAGGTTCCATCTCCGTATCTGATACTGTACAGAATGGTGTCGCATCTGTCAATAATGGGCACCCCCTTACGAGTGGTATTGTAAGCGGTATTGGTGAAATGATCGTCACAATTCCTTTTCAGAGCACACACCTTAAAAACATCCGCGTCGTTTCCAATGACCGCACAGTCATCTACGATTTGGGCTATGACGATATTACACCTCAGCGTTTTAATGAATTGTTGGATAATATTGAGGCCGCCTCTCCACAGGATAGTCTGCAATACATCCACACTTACCGCGCCAACGATAAAATTGTCATTGGCCGTAAAATCTATGATATGCACCACACCAGCACGCCGCTGGGGTATATCATGCTGTACATTGACGAATCCCAGCTAAGCCGCTACATATTTACCGATGTTTCCTTTGGCGAGGGGTCCAACTTCCTGCTGATTGATGCCGCCGGCAATGTGGTATCTTCTCAGAACGCGGAACTGCTGGGAGAAGATTTGGCCGATGACCCGATTTTCCAGCAGATCACGGCGCTTCGGCAGGCGGGTGAAAACAACTTTTTATGTGAGCTGAACGGCGTAGATACACTGACAATTTTCAAATACAACACAACCTATAATGTGTATCTGGCGGCCACGATTCCGCAGGCCTACATTACCAACGGCACAAGAACCATCAATATGATGCTTATTGCGCTGGCCGCAGTGCTAGTCGTTGTCAGTGTGTTCCTGACACTGCTTGTCTACCGCAGCGTCATGCACCCCATTGATAATATGGTTGCCGCCTGCAATGCGAAAAGCGATGAGGAAATCGGGCTGAAAATCAATGATCCCAGCCCCGACGAACTCGGATTTCTGGCGCGCACCATCGACAACATGGTCAACGAAATTGGTCTGCTGGCGCAGCGCTGGAGCGATGATCAGCGCAAAATGCGCGAGTTGGAATTGCAGACTCTGCAATATCAAATCAACCCGCACTTCCTGTTCAATACCCTGAACACCTTAAAGTGGATTGCCACACTCAATCATGTTACCCCGGTCAGCCATGGTATTGATGCCCTCTCTTCTCTGCTGCAAAGCACCCTTATTAAAAAGGATGAATTGATTCCGTTTGATGATGAGCTGCGCAACCTGAAGAACTACTGCGACATCCAGCAGCTGCGTTACGCAGGGCGCTTTGAGATGGAATATCAAATTGAAGATGCTGCCGGATACTGGACTGTGCCGCGCTTTATTTTGCAGCCGCTTGTAGAGAACTCCATCCTGCACGGCACGGCGGATGAAGATGATTTTGTCACCATCACCGTCCGTGCCACCGTGAGCGAGAATTTGCTTACCATTCATATCTCCGATACCGGCTGCGGTTTTGACCCCAGTGCCATCAAGGAGAAAAATTCTGAGCGCTTCTCCGGCATCGGATTAAGCAACGTAGATGAACGTATGCGTCTACACTACGGAAATGAATACGGCCTTACGATTGAAAGCGCCCCCGGCATCGGCACACAATGTATTCTCCGTATTCCAAATGAAGCCATTCGTTGAGGTAACACAATGTATAATTTATTGCTTGTAGATGACGAACCGCTGATTAAGGTTGCTTTCCAGTCCGCCGTGGAGTGGGGCAAGAACGGCTTTCTTCTGGCGGCAACAGCCAGTAATGGGCAGGAAGCGCTGCACATTGTAGAGACACAGCACATTGATGCGGTTATTACGGACTTGAAAATGCCCGGCATGGATGGGCTTGCACTCATTCATGAATTGAAAAAGCGCAGCTTTACCGGTCCGATTCTGGTGTTGAGCAACTATTCCGATTTTGATTCCGTGCGCACAGCCCTAACGGACGGTGCCTATGACTACTTCCTGAAAATCAATATGAACGGGGAAAGCATCGGCGAGCATCTGGAAAAGATGGCCGATTTGCTTCGTGTCCAGCAGCAACGCCAGACGGAAGAGGACCACCGATCCTTTGCCATTGAAGCGCAGAAAAAGGAGAATGCCCTGATTCACTGCGCTCAATGGGTAACGTCCACTGCTGAGCCCTCCCCTGCGGCTAATCCGTTTTCCATGCTGCCGGAACCGCTGGCCTTTCCCGTCCGGCTGTTTACCGTCACTTTAATTCCCGCAAAAACTCATCCTATGCCCGCGCTGGATGCTGTGACCGACTTAATTACCGAGGTTTTCGATGAAATCAGCGGCAAAGTATTTCTGCACACCCATGAGGATGAAATCTGCGGGTTGATCAGCAATGAAAGCCTTGTAGCCTCCGGGCGTACTCTGGATAAGAAACTTGCCCGCTTGCAACGGCAGGTCACAACATATTTTCTGGATGCGCCAGTCATCATATACCACGACAAGCCCATTTCACTGGCCAAACTCCGCCAAGACTACCAACTGTGCGAGGATTCCAAAGCTCTCGCCTTTTATGTAGGGCGCAGCGCTCCCATAAAGGCAACGGCACACACAGTTACCGCCCAACCCTTCCATGTCTCTCAGGCAGAACTGTCCAAGGCCACCGCAGCAGCAGCGCAAAATGCCGATGAGTTGCAGATGCAGATTGCCGTTCACACCTTCTTTCAGAACTGCGCGGCGCTCTGTATGCCGCCGCAGCGCGTCCGTGAAGCCTGCCATCTGTTGCTGGAGCGTCCCGGCGAGAATATGATTCCGCAGGAGACACTGGAGCAAACCTTTAAGGAAATAGAAAAAGCCCCCACCGCGGAGGCTCTTGAACAACTGCTCTGCTTGATTTTGCAGGAACGCATGGGACTTAGCAAAATTGCCTTGAGCAAATTCAAAAAAGAGGTGCAGGCCGTCATCATCTATGTAAACGCGCATTATATGGACAAACTGACGCTGGACGGCATTGCCGACTATGTAGGGCTGAACCGGGAATATCTGAGCCGCCTGTTCTCCAAAGAAACCGGCACCGGCCTGTTCCAGTACATCAACGAGGTGCGCATGAAACGCGCCGGTGAGATGATCCGCAGTAATAAGCAGGTCTATATCAAGGAAGTAGCTGCCGCCGTAGGTTTTGATGACCCCTACTTTTTCTCGCGAAAATTCAAAGATTTTTATGGGAAAACGCCGAGCGAATATGCGGAGGGATAAAGGTTAAGACAAATGGAACAACCTATGCGATGCAAAACATTGACCGCTATTTATAAAAACGAAATTAACACATTGAAAAAGCTATATGAAATTGATTTTTTGATTCACAAATCCGTCCGTATTCATATAGAGCAATTTACTGTCCGAAAAATTGAAATCGACTTCACGTCTGAGCAATTAGTTGATGATTTAATAGCTGTGCTTACAAAAGTAGAGCGTTTGCTTATGCTTTTTGATGGTTACTTTATGAATCTAATCTCAATTGAGTTTCAAGACTCTGCCGGATGTGTACCTCCCAATCTTAAGGAATGCGCAGAACATTTTATGAGGAGACGATTAGCCTATTTTCATTCTAACAAAATTCTCTTTTCCAGCAACTATTTGCTTGACTTTTCAAAAGTTCTAACACCTGCCCTTTACGAAAAGTGGAAAGGTATTTTGGAAGATCTTGATGTTGCGCATCAGGTATACCTCTATTCCCTATGTGATACGAATCAGCCTGTCGATTTGAGATGTGCTTTTTTGATCGAATTAGCTGAACCAGTCGTTGAAATCGTGAAGGCTAATAGTCCTCTTTTTGAGAGTCTAAATCCAGGAAAACAAGGCACCTCTTTACGTGATTGTCTCCGAGCACTTATAACAACATACGGTTCCGATATTTTTGAGAATGAGATAAATAGTTGCTTTGAAACATTCCTTAAATCATTAGTAAATAGTCGAGTTCGCATCATGCATATAAAGAGGAACTGCTCTGGTTCTTATTTGAACGGGCCAGAATCTGTCTTGTACTCAATTAAAATAAGCTTTTTGTACCGCATCGTTCTTTTCAACCTACTCGGCATAATTCCATCACTGTATCACGAGAATCTTATTTCAAATATTCAAAGATGGAACTCGTGGAACGATATTATGGATAATCTTTTGTATCGCCTACAAAAATAACGTTTGCTTTTTTCTGTAACATAGCATGTAGACGTTAATACCAATCAGTATAATAAAAAGTCTCCACGCCTCACGGCTGTGGAGACTTTTCATTTTCCTGCTTCACATCAAAAATTACAATACAGTGTGCAGACAATAAACGCTGTTCTTGATACAGATTCTCGTCAAACACTCCATTTACAGCAGAATATTTTCGCAAAAGATTCTTGTGGCCGACAAACCGTTCATCAAAAGCGAATACCTAACCACTTGGCATACAGATTATGTGAATGTTTCACCTATCTTCTTTCACAGCAACCTTTTCAGTTTCTTCCGGACGAGTAGGCTGAAACATACCCCACTGCGAATCCGGCGGCCAGCCATAGCGTTCACGATGAACAACTGCCTGTACCACTTCATGGGCAAGATGCTGTGTAAAGGTTTCTTTTGATGCCATAATTATTACCCCTTTCGTCCTTATATTTAAAATTTTTATCAATAGAATGCATTATTGCATTCCAAAGCCGAGCTTAGAAATCAATAGCGTGACCGCAACAGCCAAAATCGCAGAAGTCAGGCCATAATATATGGTATACGATGTATACAAAAATAGCCCGTCACTCTTCCGAGATGTGACGGGCTTGAAATGGCAAAGATGTTTTACTTCTTATCCTGCGGCTGCGGCAGGGGCTTTTCGGGACGATGCGGCTGGTAAACCCAACACACATGGCAAGGCTCGTTGGCTTCTCTACGCAAGGCCGATTGGACAATAGTTCGCATCCCTTTGTGCAGAAGACTTTCATTTGTTTTCATAGGAATCCTCTCTTTCTGACTATATGAATTCTTTACGATATTTATTGAATTCCAACTCCCAATCTTGACAAAGCAACTAGCACAGCAACTGCGAATTCGGCTATAATCAACGTATTTGCAAGGATTGGTTTCAGCACAATGAAAATCGCTATAAGTAAACTATACAATGCAAGGCGCCTATGTACAGATTTTTTTATAGATTGCAATTCCAACGAGCTGCAGTGGATTTCTGCATTATTGCAGGGTGCAAGTACTACAATCACCCCTGTCGATATAATTAGCAGAATGATCGACACAAACGATACTTTGGCTTGTAGCTGGTGAAGTATAAACAAGCAGCTATATTCACAAATCAATGAAAATACAAAACATAAGAATTTCGTTGGCATATGCAGCCCATTTGTCTTTTCTCTCAAAAATGCCAAGCCAAGATTTAAAAGTAACACTTGCTGGAAAGGGGCTATAAGAACGCCCAAGAGGATAAGGAACAGAAAGCCCGCAATGTTCATAAAACGTCGCTGTAACGAATAGGAAAGCCAATCACTTTGGTCTTCCTCTATAAGATTCATCTGAACACATTTTTGAACAATTTTTTCTACAAACCGTTCCATTAATAGGCTCCCATTACTTAATAGCTACATATATTAAAGCAGAAAGTCCTATATTTTCCACTATTTTTGTAGTAAAATCAAAGTTTTCTGTCACGAAATGAGAGTATTTGGCAAATCTGTTGCAAATTCAAACCATCCATCTGCGTAATCCATAGCATAGACAGAATGATATTTTGCCAGAGTGGTTTGCACATTCTGTAGGCCATATCCATGAAAAGACGGATTTTCTTTAGTTGTGACTGGGAGTCTATCCGATGATACATCTATCGGTAAGGAGCGATTGCGGACAGCATAGAACAGTTCATTATCATTCAAAACAACTTGTACATAGATTTGCCTTTCTTGCACAGGAAGCTTCTCACAAGCCTCAATCGCATTGTCCAGTGTATTGCTGATGATAACCGTTAAGTCAACCAAGTCAATTTTCACAGCAGATAGGTCGTTCACCCTAAATTGAACATCAATACTTCTATTCCGCGCCACAAGAGCCTTTTGATTCAAAAGCGCATCTAATGTTGAATGATGTGTATTAACGAGTAAGATACGACTGGTTTGTGCGGATTGAAGGCTACGTACATAAGATTTAATTGCATCTATATCAAATGGTTACTGCACCAGCATAGCAGACAGTGTATCCAAATGTGCACGGAAATCATGCGTTAGTTTCCGTTGTTGTGTATAAGCAGTGCTCAATGCTTCAATGCTTTCTTTCTGCGCCATTGATTTTGTCTGTAGACTAAGGGCTTCTTCACGAAAATGAGCAGTTTGCTCCATCCAACTGACCAAAAGCAGCGCTGCTATTTGCATACAGGTAATAAATGATGCACACACGCACAAGGGGAGAATTGATATCCAACCTTTCTCAAAGCAAGATCCAAAGAAGAAAATCAGCAAAACACTCACAGTGGAAAGGATTGCCGGTACCGTGTACCAGCTATAGTTAGTCGTTTGATTTTGATTGTGTTTTCGTATAAATAGCTGCAAATAGCAACTTGCGAGCATTAAGCAATGCATTAAGAATCCGGAAACAAACGTTTGACTAAAACTAGAACCATTTTGTATTCCTAATATCAAAACCCAAAAGGTAAACCAAATATTATCTATACAACATATTGTAGCATAAAAAATTACTGCAATATATAGGCTAAATACTCGTCTGCCAATATAGAGGAGTCTATGAAAGAAATAATAAACAGCCACAGCAATCACTATTTTCCCAAAGTTTGCCATATTAGGACTCATTAGATTTAGAAGCGTAGCATCCAAAAAAGCAAAGCACGCCACGAAAATCCAATGAGCAATTTGGCGTTTCTTCCTTTGGGAGAATGCATCAAACAGTAAAACAGCTGCCACACATTCCATGCCTACCCATAAATAGGTCAATAGATATTCGCTCAAAGTGCGGACCCCCATTGTTTATTTTTCCAGCCCAAATACTGAATTTTAATCTGTGCGTAGCGCTTTTGACTGACGGGTAGTTCCTCTCCATTGCTTAGAACGACTTTATCATAATTCAGCTTTTTTATATGTGCCATATTAACAAGATAGCTCTTTTGGATTCGCAAAAATCCGTCTGACTCTAATTCATTTTCCAAATCCTCAAGTTTTCCATAAAAGTGATCTCCACCTTGCAGAGGATTTTCAGTATGCAAAACCACAATGCGCTGCTGGCTTTCCAGATAAAGTATGTCCTTATAGGCAACTCGATAAGGTTCAGCGTTTACGGAGAATCGCAGTTCTTTTTTATCGTGGGGAATTTCAGCCAAAGCATCACGAAAATAAAGTGGTAGCTTCTGCTGCAGTTCTTGTTTCAAAAGGTAGCGAAACGCCCGTACTTCATACCCTTCCATAGAAAATTCAGGGTAGTTCGTCACGAAAATGATTATTGTGTCCAGATGCAGTTCACGTACCCGCCGTGCAATGTCCATACCACTTCGTTCATCCATATCAATATCCAGAAACATAATCTGATACTGCGACAACTGTCGATCCGTTATGGCAGAGGAGTGCGCACTTTTTGTTACGCAGGCCGATATTCCCGGAGGCAACGGTTGACTGGTAACGACTTCTGTTAATCGTTGCAAAAAGTCTTTGTCATCATCACAGAGTAAAATATTTATTTTCATAGTAGTATCCTCTCTTTTAACTTGTCGAAGCAGACGGCCTTCTTTGCAATCCCACATACGGTTAAATCTCCTAAAAGTCAAGTTTTTTGTTCAAATTACGCTTACAGTGTAATTCTAGCTTATAACTACACCGGTTTGCAAGTGAAATCGTATAAAATTGTATTGACATGGAGAAATTGTGCTATTGGATATAAAAACAAACAGGATATCGATATGAAAGATACAGAACGCCATCATTATATTGGAGAACACATTTGTGCATTGCGAGAAAGCAAGGGCTGGACGCAACAAACACTAGGCAAAAAGCTGGGGAAGAAGACCTCAACTATCAGCGCCTACGAAACCAATGCCAAGCTGCCTTCTGCAGACTGCTTGATTGAAATGGCAGAAGTTTTTGGCGTTTCTATTGACACGTTGGTTTATGGGGAAACTGCCGATTTAGTCTCGGTTCGCACATTGAATCCTGCACAGAAAGCCCTCGTTGCAGAAATTCTACAAGTATTTGGCTCTAATTCATCCCAAAAGTCAGCCAGTGAACAACGGCTACGCTTAGTTGGAAATCTTGTTAATTTATTGATTTGATAGCATTTATCTCATTATCGCTTAGAAATAGCCGACATTGTCGCCGGGCTATTTTTTTACTCGTACTTTGTGGCAAAGCACTCTAATTTTATGTCGAATTTGCAGAAATTGTGAATTAACTGTGCTATTTTGATGCCAAGATAATGCACAACTTACAACAGTTTCCTACTCAGTATTAGGCATCGGCGCGCAGATGCTAAAATATCGTCCGAATATCAATCCTATTAAATCCATTAGATTGGAGGCTTATCAAATGTCAACGATGAAGAAACGCATCCCTATGTTCCTACTGGCCCTCGCAATGATGGTGGCTATGGCGTTGCCCACCTTTGCAGCCAGCTATCGTCCCAATGCACAATTTGGCTATCTGCTGAACATCAACGGTTCGACAGGGTCCGCTTACCAGGGGCGTGCATTGAACCTGATGAAAACCGACACGATGGGAACAGATCAGAATTTCATCATCGGAACTCGCAAGGGCTACACTGGCTACTACATGATGGTTACCGCGAATGTCAATTATGCCGTAAATCGTTCCGATAATGGTGGCCGTGCAATTATTTGGCCGCTTTCTACGGGTTCTGCTGATTCACGCCTGGCTGACAATAGCGAATCCGTAATTCGTTTGTACACTTCTCGGGAGCTTTTAACCGCCCGTGAGCCTGTTGGCGACTGGAGTACCGTCTATTTCGGTGGCAGCGGCATTTCTGTTTGGGTGCGCGTCCACTAACCTTCCGGCGCAATTTCAGATTCCCCTATGATAGACATTCAAAAGTAAGTTCATACGGGATTTGATTGCTATTAGACCAGCGCAAGTGAAACACTAATGACCTGTCAAAGACATCGTCTCAAAGCACAGTGTTGCACTTGCGTTGGTTTATTTGCATTTTTCAACTTTTGTAAAGAAAGGTTTTAAGGAAACATGAAATTTACTTATAAGTTGTTGTCTTTAGGTTTGGCCATCGCCTGTCTTAGTGGATGCAACGCGGCCAACACTGAAATCGCATCCTCGTCAGCCGCCACTGCCACAGTGGACCCCGCTACTGACTCTACAGAAGTTCCTGCTTCCAACAATGTTTTCACATCCGCAGGAGACGGTTTATATGTTACCACTGACTCCGGAATCTATGAACTGCAAACAGTGTTTCCGGACTCTGCAAACATATTTTATACTGATGCCAATACAAAGGAACGCATTTTTCTATGTGCGAACCCCAATTGTACACATGCAGATGAAAGCTGCCCCAGTTACATAGCTACACCTTCAGCGATGTTTCCGCCCATGCTTTTGCGTGTTGGCGATCAGCTTTTGGTCGTCTTTACTGAAACCACCGACTCCAGTAACCCGCATGGGATGCTGATGAATATGGATGGTTCCAATCGTCGAACCGTATTTGAACTCGCATCCAATCAATATATGCAAGGCGGCTTTTGTACCTCTGGAAATGATCTCTATTTTGATCTTTACGAGATTGATGATAGCGGGAACGTCACATATCAGCTGTGGTATGTGAGCTTCGAGAATGGAACTTCTGAAAAAGTGATGGACTTGGGATCCGATAGCGACCACTATTCTTTGTGCGATGGTGTAAACAATGAACTGTGCTTTAATCATCTTTCTTCCGACGGAATCAGTTATTGCATGTATGATCCGCAAAGCAAAACAATGTCCGATCCGTTTTTTGTTGACAGTAGCTCGAGCGGGAATTCGATGATTCAAGACGGATACCTCTTTGTCCTCGACGAGCAGGCGAACTCTGTCCAAAGAATCCGTTTATCTGATAAAGAGCAAGCAAGTGCTTCTTTTACAGTAAAAGAAGGCTTCGGCGCCCCAAGTATGCGGTATCTATTTGATGGGAATTTAATGATTACCGAAGCACAAACGCTGGCAGCAGATATACCGACCGATGGCTCGTATGATATGTGTTCTTATATTCTGGATTTTGACACACGTAATTGTACAGAATTTACATTGCAAACCCCATACAATAATCGTCCGGTATATGTGTTGACAACCATTGGTGACACTTGTTATGTTGCCACAGATTATAAAACGTATACTCCTACCTCTGTCTCTGAAGACGGTACAGTTTCAAACTTCGATTATGTTGCTAACATATACGCCTTCATTACAAAGCAGGATTATATATATTCAAATCAAAACGGTTACTTAATGGTTAAAGACGCATTCGAATAATTCTACCTATTGTTAAAACTTCATGGGTAAATTGGGATTGTAATTATGAGCCGTACATTTACACTTGATTCCATTCACAAGACATATATTTCGCAAATTTCCCTGTTTACATTTAAGAAAAATGCACAGCCACAAGTGAAAAAAGCCTTGTCAGGGGTATCAATTACACTAACGCCGGGGCTTTACGGATTGCTTGGGCCAAATGGGGCGGGAAAGTCTACTTTGATTCACATTATCACAGGCACACTTGCTCCTGACTCTGGCGAGGTCCTCTGGTGCGGCAAGCCTGCAATGGGTATCGCCTTCCGCCGCATTCTTGGTTATATGCCGCAGCAGCAAGGACTGTATGATAGCTACACCGGCCGCCGGTTCCTTGCCTACATGGCTGCCCTGAAAGAAATTCCTCGAAAAGCTGTTGCAGCCGAGGTAGATCGCGTAGCAGCCGCCGTAAATTTGACCGCCGAGTTGGACAAGCGTCTTTCTGCTTATTCCGGCGGCATGAAGCAGCGCCTGCTGTTGGCATCCGCCCTGCTTGGGGATCCGAAGTTGTTGATTTTAGACGAACCAACGGCAGGTCTTGACCCTAAAGAGCGCGTTCGGCTACGCGAACTACTGGCAGATATGGCTAAGGATCGAATCATCCTTGTGGCAACGCATGTCGTTTCGGATGTAGAAACGGTGGCAACCAAAGTTATCCTGTTGCGTGCTGGCAAGATTGTGGATGCCGCGCCCGTGCCGGAACTTATTAAAAAATATGCTCCCGGTCAAGGGCTGGAAGATGTATACCTGAACGTGTTTGGTGAGGGAGACGGTAAATGAGCCTGTTTTTTGCTGAACTCCGCAAAGTTTGGGGCGGCAGAGTGTTCCCTGCCCTGCTGGCTATACTGGCGGCTGCCAATCTCCTACTGCTGTGGATGGGTACCCGCCCCACAGCCAAACAGCCTCCTGCATCAGCCTATCGTGCAGTAGGTGCCGAGCTTTCCGATAAAACCATGGAAGAAAAAGGGACCTATCTTCACGACAAATACACTGAGATAGAAAGCCTTGTGAAAATCGGGCAGTATTATCGGGAACAGGCTTACGGCGGCTATGGACTCACTCAGTATCGGCAGGACAATGCCGCTATGTTCGATGCCTATGAACAAGAGTACACAGATAAGACCTATACTCTATTTACGGATAACTTGAACACAGAGTACCGCCTGTTCAGTCAGTTGCAAAGCGAATATGACACCGTGGCGGCCTACAGCGACTTTCTGGATAGCGTTCAGACCAAGGCATCCCAACTGTCCGGCATCTCGATTTTTCAAAATGACCGTACCGGGTACGATTTGAAAAACATCGAATTGACCGCACAGGTTTATGCCGGACTAACGGAGACACCCATAAACTATTACCCGCAAAAAGGTCTGTACACAGCCATCAGCTATGCGTTCACCGACCTTATCCTGTTGGCATCTATGCTCTTGCTTGCGTTGATTCTTGTGCGCCAAGAGCGCGACAGTGGCTTGTTGAGTTTGATTCGTAGTCTTCCCGGTGGGCGACTGAAAACGGCCATTGCAAAGCTGGCGGCATTTGCTGCCAGCTTATTGGTCGTTCTAATGGTACTGTATGGGGTCAATCTCGCATATTGCTCGGCATCGTTCAGCTTGGGGCCTATGAATCGCACGATTCAAAGTGTTCCTGCATTGATGCGCTGCACAATGCAGATCACAGTTGGGCAATATCTGCTTCGGTTTTTGCTTGCAAAATGGGCCGGTGCGTTTGTGATGGGGCTGTGGGTCATGCTGGCCGCCCTTATCGCCAAACGCGCTGCGGCCGGATGGATCGGTGCGTTGGCGCTTCCTTTAGCGATGTACGGTATCCGTGCCGCGATTCCTGCCACGAGCCATTTGAATGTCATAAAGTATGCCAATATGGTAAGTCTGCTGCAAATCAATGAGTTGCTGGGGAATTATCGAAATCTGTTCTGGTTCGGCAGCCCCATCAGTCTCCCAATGGTAGAGTGGGTAACTGCCGCTGCTTTAGGCAGCATCTTGTCGGTGGCATTTTGTACGGTTTTTGCAAAGGCACAGCTGCTGCCAGCTGCCAAACGTAGTCTGGCGCTTCCCTTCCGCCATAAAACACACGCAACGTCTGTCACTCGTGAAGAAGGCAGAAAGCTGTTACTGATGAATGGTGCAGCGGTATTCTTAGCTGCATTTCTGGCATTCGGCATCTATCAAGGCGTAACGGCAGAAAGCTACATAGACGCGGACGAAATCTACTATGCCTATTATATGAAACATATTTCCGGGCCGTGGAGCGAAGAAAGCCGCGACTGGCTGAAAGAGCAGCGTAACGAGTTTGCTCCCATGTTGGAAGCACAGAAACGCGTCAACCGTGGCGAATTGAGCAGCGAAGCACTACTGGCCTACAATTCTTTACAGCAAAAATATTCTGCCTATCAGCGTGTTCTTCAATCCAACATTAGTTACTACCTCAAGGAGAATCCCGGTGCGTGGCTTGTTTATGAGACCGGATACAAGAAGCTGTTCGGCTTTACCGGTACAAGTGATGTACAAGATACACTTTTAGCAGGATTGCTATGTGCCCTATGCTTCAGCGAACTATTTGCAATGGAGCGCAAGGGCGGCATGGATGAAATTCTGGCATCCACTCCTTTGGGCCGGAAATACACTGTGAAAGCAAAACTGCGGCAAAGCACAGCGGTTGCGTCAGTAATAGCATTTGGAACGGTTTTGCCTCATCTATGGCAGGTTCTGCGCGACTATGGCCTTCCCTCTTTGCTGGGACCGGCAATGAGTATTTCCGACTTGCAGGCTGTCCCGAAGTTTATAACTTTATCGGATTTGCTGCTCTTTTGGCTGATTTGTCGCTTTGCCGCCTGCCTGTGCATGAGCCGAATTACCTTATGGCTGGGACAGAAATTAGGAAATCTGCTGCCCGCACTTTTTATCAGCGCTGTTTCGTATTGTCTGCCTGCGTTGCTTAGCCTCTCCGGAATGAGAAACGGGATTGAGTGGCTGGGGTTCTATCCACTATTCCATGCTGCGGCCCTTTGGCAAAACCAAGGGTATACCGCTGACGGCGAAAGCTATAATGCAATGTGGATTCCGATTTTTCTGGTATGTGCCGCATTCTTCCTCGCATGGGCTATTGGTCAGGCCCTTATTGATGACTATGATATGATAGGTGTTCCAGATGAAGTATTATAAAAGTCTGTCCATCGATGAAAATGATTACTCCGTTCAAAGGCAAGGTTGCCGCATTCACCTGACAACCACAGAATATCAACTATTCATTACGCTGCTCGACCATTCTGGGCACATCTGCTCCCGAAATTTTCTGTTGGCATCTGCATGGAATATCACAGTACCAATTCAGACACGGACGGTCGATGTACATATCGCAAAGCTGCGAAAGAAACTGGATCTAGGCCCGGATGATTTGAAAACCGTAATGGGACGGGGGTATGCGCTTTCTGGATAATGTGCGATGCCTGACAAATGGGTGAAATACATTTTGAAAGTCACATAAAGTATATCATCTATATTAGAGATTATTTTAGAATTGGATCTCCCTTGCTTCCTTAAAGGAAGCTCTCGTGTTTAGACTACAAGAGCTTCTGGAAAATACACAATTAGAACGATTTACCTGCTCAACTAGAAAGGAAAAGTGTAAAATGATTACGAAAGAGAAAAACCGCACCAAAATTATTTGTGCAGTAGTTACCGCCATTTCCGCTATTGTAGCAGGAGGAAGCGCTTTTCAACTTTATAATGTGCAGAACATCTCCCAAACAGTAAATGGAAATGTCATTCAAATTTTAGGGGAAACCGGCAGCTATGTATCCGCCGGCACTGATTTAACAGACTCAACTGATGAGCTAATCTCCGCATACAGAAAGGTTCTTGACGAGAACAGTCAGTATCAGGCAAATCAATCAACGTTGCAGGGACAAGTCCAAAGTCTGCAAAACGAAAATGACGACTTGAAAAATCAAATTCAAATACTTAAGGGAACACTATTAAATACATATTCCTCAGACGAAATCAATAGCGTAATCGAGCAAGGCGGATTAAAAAGGGATATTTCTAAGCGCCTAGATAATTTGGAATGCCTGGACAGTGTTCATTGTGAGCAAGTTCCCTCTGTTAAAGATTTGTATGGAACCACTCACAGTGTATCGTATCGTTTTGACGCGTCTGACACCGCATGGGCCAAGTTCAAGTTGGACGGACAATATGATACCTTCTCGGCAAATATTGTTACATCGGAAGATACAAATCGCGATGCAAATATGAGCGTGGAAATCTACCTCGATGATGTCCTTGTTGGGCGAGTTGACGATGTTGTACGAGATGAACATGTTCGCCCAATTAGTGTCAGTGTAAATGGCGGCAATGTTTTAATGATAAAGGTCATCCGTACAAATTCCTATTATAGCAGTTATGCTTATATTTGCGACACCTCACTGTCTGTGTTGCAGTAACTATTCGATTTTTCAATAATACGGAAATAGTATTCTGTTTTAGCTCGTTTAATAAACGAGCTAAAACTAAAGTGGCCGCAAATATTGGCAATAAAGGAATAGAGTTGCTATAATTACACTAAAGATTGATTGGATACCTAATTATTAGCAGAAGATCGTCCCAAACCAGCACGGAAAAGATTGGAGATGTTAAACATGAAAAAGATGGATCTTCATATCCATACAGTTTCCACCAAAAGGGACAAACCATTTGCGTTTTCGATAGAAAAGCTAAAAGGCTATGTCATACAGGAAAAAGTAGATTTGATTGCGATAACAAATCACAATCTATTTGATGCCCAGCAATTCAGCGATATCACGAATGCCCTACCCCTTAAAGTCTTTCCTGGCATCGAAGTAGATATAGAAGGCGGCCACCTGATTGTCATTACCGATCCATCTGACATAGATGATTTCACAGAAAAATGCGCGAAAGTTTATCGCCTTAACGGAACAAGTGAAGATTCATATATTTCCGAAGCACAATTTATGGAAATATTTAATGATCTTGGAAAATATATCCTGATTCCTCATTACGAGAAGGAGCCAAAATTCCCGCTCGAGAGGGTTCCTCAAATCAGCCCATATATTAAGTGTGGGGAGGCATGCAGCGCAAAGAAATTCATCTATATGCAGTCCAGAAGCGAAAAATTAGTTCCTGTACTATTTAGTGATTGGAGAGTTGAAGAAAAAGCTCAGTTTCCTTTAGGAAGGCAAACCTATATCGATATAGATGACGTTAATATGATGTCACTTAAATATGCATTAACCGATAAGGCGAAAGTATCACTGAAGCCGGAAGATGGAAACTCTCTATTCCAAATTCTCGACAATGGTTTGCAAATCTCAACTGGATTAACTGTACTTTTAGGAAAGCGTTCGTCTGGCAAGACCTACACGCTCGATCAAATCAATGCGCAATTTCCCGGCGGAAAATATATCAAACAATTTTCGTTGTTATCGACGGATGATGAGCAATCTCAGCGAAAATTCGAGGCAGCATTAAAAAATAGGGGAAATTCTGTAACAGAAAGCTATTTGGGGCCGTTCAAAGCGGTTGTTGATGATGTGCAATCCGTCAATCTTGAGCAAGATGCGAAGGAAATAGACGAATATTTAGAGACGCTGAAGAAGGCCGGAGAAGATGCACAGCGGCAAGACATCTTCTCAAAGGCAAATCTCTATCAAGAATCAAATTTTAGCATCAAAAATTTATCCTCCCTTGTCGAAATGATTGAAGCCGTAGAGACTTTACTGGGCTCAATTGAATACAAGGAGTTGGTTGAAAAGTATGTTGGTAGGCGTTCGCTTCTGCGTTTAGCGATTGCATTAAGAGAGCAATATATTCAAGAAAAGACAGATTCGTTGCACAAAGAATATGTAAATAGTCTTATCACATCGGTAAAGAAAGAACTAAGTGTCCGCTCTTCTACAACCGCTGTGCCAGATATAGACTTGTACCAAATCCTCATGAATCAGCACAAGGTACAGGTCTTCCATGATGTGGTGAAAATGATAAAGAAGCCTCGTGTTATTCAAGCGCAGAATTTGTATTCTTACAGAGTAGTTGCCCAAAGTAGTCCGTTTTCGGGTGCACTGGCGATGCAGAAAGTTAGTCGAAGCAAGACCGTCTTCTCCGATGCATTTAAGGAGTACAATGATCCGTACAAATTCCTACAAGTTTTGAAAGGGAAGGATATTCCTGCATCGGAGTATTATAAGTACTTCGTTAACATTACCTATGAAGTATTTAACCAGTATGGAAGTCCTGCGTCCGGTGGAGAACGTTCCGAGTATAATTTGCTTCAAGAACTGTCAGATGGAGTGAAAAACAGCATTTTGATTCTTGATGAACCAGAGTCTTCGTTTGACAACATATTCCTTAGAGATGGAGTAGATAGCCTGCTTAAAGACATATCAAAAACTATTCCGGTAATTATTGCAACGCACAATAATACAATTGGTGTTTCTGTTCACCCAGATTACATCGTTTATGCCTGCAAAGAGGTCTTAAGTGATGGAAAACTTGAATATCACTTGTATTCGGGTTATCCCTCAAGCGAGGACTTGGTTGATTTAAAAGGCAATCATATATCACGAAAATCTGTTTTGTTGGATTGCCTTGAGGCTGGTGAAGCAGCCTATATGGATCGGAGGAATTCTTATGAAATACTTAATGGTTGATAATGGAAGGGTATTCTATTCTTTGGATGGGAGTGCAGCAAGCAAAAATCCAATCGATCAGATTAGCAAGGACGATTTGCTTACCCTTTTGAAAATAGCAATTTCTGAAGAATCCTTTGAAATGGATCCCTACAGCACCGAATCTGTTCATAATGCAGCACACCAAATTATTTACAAAAATATCTATCAGAAATTTGAAGATATTAGATTGCATAGGGTAAGTTTCGAGGATGAAAAGGTAAATCTTTATCGAACTGCGATAAATAAGTACTCTTCTGAGCTTTCTGAAGACAAGTAAGTATAAAAAGACTCGTACCAATCGAGGACGTTAAAATATCCCGCTGTTGCGAGTCTTTTACTTGTAATAAACATTTATCATTTGACTTTCCGTCTGCTATTACAAGAACTTCCGCTTTTTAATAAATAAAATTGCATCACACAGTTGTTGGCAGAAATATAGCTTTAATGGCCACGCCGTCTTAAAAGTATATCATTACAAAGTTTATATTGTAAAAACACACATTTTTTCTGAAAGTGCATCAAAATCGTTAATTTCTCTCTGTTTAGTAATTGAAAGAATTCTTTCGACAAAACTAAAACAGGGAGTATTTTTATGCCATTCAAAAGACAGAAATCCAACATATCCCCGCATTACCACGACACACGGACGCTTTTGAGGAAGTACCGGGATGTCATGTGGAATTTGGAAGTATCCGATCTCGATTTGCAGGAGGAATTCAAGGCCGAGTATGGACTGTCCACGGACGCCCTGTTTGTGGATAACGAAGTCAACAAGGGCGGCAACCGGCTGGAAAACTATGCCCGTGCCTTGGAGCGCAGCAAGAGGATGATGCAGATCATCGACACCGCGATTGACCTGATGCGGCGCAAGCACAAGAAAGGCGAGTTTTATTACTGGATTTTGTACTACGCCTACCTCTCCCCGCAGCAGTGCGAGAATGCGGGTGCAATTTTGCAGTCGCTTGAAACCAAGGGAATCTCTATTTCTCTGCGCACCTACTATGTCCACCGGGATGAAGCCATCGAAGTTCTCAGTTCGATTTTGTGGGGCTACACTTCCCAGGATTGCGAGAAAATCACCAATCTGCTGACTCCTGATTGACCCTGCACAACATCCGCAATAAATCCGCATAGCCAAACCCTTTTTTCCTGCACAGCCAATTTGATATCATGGTAATGGCCTACTTTTGGCGATTCTTAAAGCATTTTTGCACACAGGAGGTTTCAATGACTAAGAAAAACACACGTTCTTGCTCTCATAAGCGCATAAAAGCAGCCCTTTGCGCTGCCATGTGCAGCGCACTGACCGCGATGCCTGCTTTCGCAACTAACGGAAATAATGCCGCAGCCACAACCGGCACCACCGTCTGGACGAAAGCCAGCGAGATCATGCAGGATGTCTACTCGCAAATCATCTCCATCTCCACCGTCACAGCTGTTGTCTGTGCCGCCGTTGCCCTGCTGCTGATGAACTTTTCCAAGAACGGCAAGACCGTGGATGACTCCCGCGCGTGGCTCAAGCGCATTGCCATCACTTGGGCGATTCTGAACGGTCTTGGCTTCATTATGGCCTACGTCACCCCGTTCTTCCAGGGCGGCACTTGGAATCCGTAAGCCTGCGCGGAATTGCAACAAGGAGGTGAACGCCTTTGGGCATTTTAGACGGCATTGTGGATTGGTTGGCAACGCAGGTGATGAATCTGCTGGATCTGGCATCCACATCGGTACTCGGTGCGCTGGACTGTAATATGGACACGTTCAAGAGATACTTTCCTGCTGCCTCGGCCATGTATGAGATTTTCATCTGGACGGCTATCGGGCTGGTGCTGCTGAACCTTGTGTGGCAGCTTTACCGCTGCTACGGTGCCGGGTTTGACATTGATACCGAGAATCCCATCAATCTGGTGGTGCGCTCTGTAATTTTCCTGTTGCTGATTTGGTACTGCGATGACATCGTCAACCTCGCCTTGCAGATTGGCGGCACACCCTACAACTGGATTCTGGATAGCAACTTGCCCGGCGTGCAGTTCGGAGACTTCAATTCCGTGCTGCTTGTCATTATTGGCGTAATTGCCAACGGTTCTGTGGCCTTGATTGCCCTGATCCTTGTTATGGTTCTTGCATGGAACTACTTAAAGCTGCTTTTGGAAGCTGCCGAGCGATATGTTGTGCTGGGGGTTCTGGTTTTCACCGCGCCACTTGCCTTTGCCATGGGCGCGGCTCGCGGCACAAACAATATTTTCAAAAGCTGGTGCCGGATGTTCGGCGGACAGCTTCTGCTGCTGATTATGAACGCATGGTGCCTAAAGCTGTTCGTCAACATGGTCGGTGAGTTTCTCGCCAATCCACTGTCCTTATAGGAGATTTTTGCATGAAAAAAACTCTGTTTACCCTATTCACCGCTATTAGCTTTGCCCTCCTGTACTGCCCCGCCGCTCTTGCCTTGACCGAGGATGAGGCTGCTGCGGCCGTGGGCGCACAGGGCAAGGATGCCGTATCCGGCAATCTGTTCCTGTGGCTGCTGTGCGCTATCGCTTTTCTAAAAGTCAGCACCAAACTGGACGGTATTCTGCATTCATTGGGCATCGGCGTTTCGCGTTCGCCCGGCTCAATGCTGTCCGAAGCGTTGCTGGCTTTTCGTGGTTTTGAAATCGGCAAAGCCTTTATGGGGCTGGGCGCTGCAAAAGCTGCTGCTACCACTACTAATACGAAAACCGCCCCCAGCAATACCTTTGCAGGCGGGCTTTCCGGCATGGTAAGTCGTCATGTGCAGCAAAGCGCCGCAAGTTCCATCAGTGGGCAGTCCGGCGGCATCGGAGCATCCTTGGGCAGTGCCATGTACCACAATAGCCTTGGCAAAGATGGTGGGTTTGCCAGTAAGGTCATCGGGTCTATTGCCACCGGGCAGACCGGCGGCAGTATTACAGGCGACAGCGCTGTAGAAGCGCTCAATGGTTATTTTGCAGGCACCAGCGATGCGGAGGCCATGCCCATTCCTGCCACCGGCGAAAATATCCCCACTGCAATGGCAACCGCTGAAAACGATGCCGTGATTGACTCTCCTATCCCCGCCACACCGCTGGCGCTGGAGGGCGATAGCACGGTTGATGTTTCCCCGACAAGAGACAGTGAAATTGCCATGCGTGCTGGCGGTAGTCCTGCCGTTACGGAACAGTCCACCATTCCCACTTCGTCCTCTATCCAACAGGCAGCTATGAACCGCGTGCTGCTGGGACAGATGGGCAACAGCGTCACAGATGTGGAAATTGGCGGCGGCAAGATTCAGGGGCGCGAGATCGTCCCCGGCCGCGGACAGATTCAGTTTGCCATGTACAATGCCCGCCAGTACGAAAAGCCGGAGGGGCATTTTACCGAGCAGACTTCCCGCGACGGCGAAAAGTGGTACAAGGTCTACGCCACGACCCGCGTAGAAAAAACGCCCACCGTTCAAGACGAACGCGGGCGTATGCAGTATGATGAGCGCAAGGTTGCTACTATGCCAAAAGCCCCGGCGCGGAGACATTAAATGATTGAAAATGATAATCAAAATTCCCAGCAGGCGGCCTCAGCAGCAGTTCGTAACGCGCCCAAACTTGCCAAAATCGCACAGGCAGGAGTGCAGGGCGGCCCCGCCGGGGCTGCTGCCGAAGCTGCGGTGCAGTATCGCAAGGAAGTATTGGTCGTTGCCATTGCAGTCATGCTGTTGCCGGTTCTGGTTCTGATCATGCTGCCCGGCGCGATTTTCGGTACGCTAACACAGCCCAGCACTGCGGTCAATGATGATTTGGAAATTGCAGCCAATGTAATCCAGCTTCGCAATGCCGTATCGGATATTTTGCAGGAAGCCTACGAGGATACCCTTGCCGAAATAGAATCCGAGCGTGCAAGCCGCACCTACAGCGACATTGATGATTCCGTGGGCGGTCATGTCTCCTACAACGCCTTTCAGCTCATTTCCATGTACTGCGCCTATCAAGGTGAGGATGACTATACCAAAATCAGTCTGTCCAACCTTTCTGAACAGATACAGGCTCACCGGACAGAATATTATACCTACACCATCTCCGAGGAAGTCCGCACCGAGCCGGTGCAGAAAGAGGTGCGCGGGCAGACCATAACTGTACAGGAAGATCACACCTACACCATTTTCACGCTTTCTTATGTAGGCGATGACTACTTTGCCGACACGGTCTGGCAGCTTGATGACAAGCAGAAAAGCTATGCCGATGCCTATGCGCATAACCTGACCGTCTATCTCCACGAAATAGAAGAACGTGAAGGCATTACGATTCTGGGGCAGATCAACGATTCTCTTATTGATGATAATTCTCCTGCCCCCAGCGGCGGGTTCGGCAATCCGTTCAATGACCCAAACTGGGAGCAGCACATCACTTCTTTCTTTGGCAAACGCGAGGATGTCGGTATTCCCGGCAAGGATACCACCAACCACAATGGTTTGGACATTGCCTATCCCTACGGCACGCCGATTCTTGCGGTGGAGGCTGGCACAGTCATCAAAGCGGGGTATCATGTCAGCTACGGAAATTATCTGGTCATCAATCATGGCGGTGGGTATTGTACGCTCTATGCCCATTGCAGCCAGCTTTTGGCGCAGGTTGGCGATACGGTGAACAAGTACGACACCATTGCCAAGGTTGGTGCTACCGGCGATGTAACCGGAAATCATCTGCATATCTGCGTCATTATCGACGGTGTCTACGTCAACCCAAAAGGGTATCTGCACTAAAACAAAGGGGGCTGCTTCTGCCAATACGCAGGAGCGGCCCTCTTATTTTTATTTATCCGAACAATACCGACAAGTAATCAGTTCTGCCGTCCAGCACACGGAGAATTTCTACAGTGTCGTTTTCCCCGTCCACACGGTAGAAAATCAGCTGCTTTGACACCACGAAATAGCGCACATCTGTGGCGATTTCAAACTTTTCTGCCAGTGCCGCGCCCATATAAGGATTATCTGCCAGCAAGGATATTGCTTTCAGCAGCGCTGTCATCAGCTTTTTGGCCGCTTTCGGGTTCTTCAGCTGCCCGGCAATATAGTCGCGGGTCGCCTCCATGTCTTTGACCGCGGCTCTCTTATAGCTTACCCTCATTTCTCTACTCCGAACATTTTATACACTTCATCCTCGGAGTAAGAAACCGGATCGTCCTGCGCTTCCTGCAACTGCTTTGTCAGGCGGGAAAGTGCCTTTGCCTTGATGATCTCCGCGTTGTCCTCGGTCACAGAAAAGGGAAAACCGCCCGCGTTCAGCGACTGCTGGAAAAACACATTGATAGCATCGGTCAGAGTAAGACCGTTCTTTGCATACACAGATTCCAGTTCCTGCTTAATTTCCGGGTTGATACGAACGCGAAATACATCCGTTTTAGCCGCCGAAACAATGTTCTCCATAAAATAAACTCCCTTCATGCCGTAGTTTTCTTCTTATCTCCATTATACGTTCACAGCATCCGGTTGTCAATTCATGTAGCCACATTGATGCCACAAAGCTACATTTGAAAATTTATCTGCCGAAATGCAGTAAATCGGCACAACATCCGCACAGCAAAAGTCTTTTTTGCTGCAATATGACTCTGCTATAATAGTATCGTCAAAATTGAACAGAAACGCAAGAGCGCCTTTTTTGAGGGCGCTCTTTTCGTTTATCGGAGGTGGTCGAAATTTCACGCGAAGAGCGGGATGCTTACCTTATTCCGCAGAATTTTGTGGACACCGGCACGATTCTCGGCGGCACGGTCAAGCTGCGCAATGCAGTAGAGGCGGCTGTGCTTGCCGTAGGCAGTGCGATACCGCTGTTTTATCTGCCGATGGCGTTTAACATCCGCCTGATGATCGTTATTGCGGTATCGGTGCCGTTGGGTGTTTTCGGTGTGGTTGGTATCGGCGGTGACAGCCTGACACAGTTTGTGGCGCACTGGTTCCGCTTTATGAAGCGCCGCCGCATCGTCACGCCCACGCCACAGGGCAATCTCGAAGCCAACCGACACCGGCATCTGCGGCTCATCAGCAAACGGTATCGTGTTGTCTACTACGACGATTCGGATACCCTGCCCCACAACGCACAAGTTTTGCAGCGTAAGGCGGACCGCCACGGAAAGCTGGTAAAGCGGCAGACGCTCTACGACCTACTGCCTATCGAGAAAATCGAGAACGGCATCTTGCACACCACAGATGACCGCTATATCAAGATTCTGGAAATCGAGCCCATCAACTTCCTGCTTCGCTCCCCGCGCGAGCAGCGCAGCGTCATCTACTCGTTCGCCAGCCTTTTGAAAGTCAGTCCGGTGCGGCTGCAATTCAAGTCATTCTCCCGCAAGGCGGACGTCAATGCCTATCTGGACAAGCTGCGGCGGGATGCCGCCAACGAGCCGGACGCGGCGGTGCGCAAGCGCCACATGAGCTATATCCGCTTTGTAAAGCGGCTCGGCTCCCGCGATGCCGTCAGCCGCCGTTTCTTCGTGATTTTCCAGTATGAAGCGCCCACGAACGAGCGAAACATCTCCTATGCCGAAATCGTCTCCACGCTCGAAACCACAGCCCGCAATTTCCGCACCTATCTGGCGCAGTGCGGCAATGCCATCGTGGAACATGAGAACGAGGACGAGTTCATTACCGATGTTTTCTATACCTTATTAAATAGGCGGACGGCGGTACAGGTGCCGTTGCAGGAACGCATACAAGACGTGCTTGCCAGCTATCTTGCCCAAAACGATGCCACGGCGCTGGACAAGATACCACCCGCCGCCTTTATGATTCCGCCCTCGCTGGACCTGAAGCACGGCAGATATCTCTACATGGACGGTATCTATCACGCCTACCTGATGATTCCTGCCGACGGCTACCGCGCACAGGTCATAGCCGGATGGATGGCGCTGCTGGTGAACGCCGGCGATGGCATTGATGTGGATCTGTTTCTGGAACGACAGCCCAAAGAGCGCATGATGCAGAAAATCGGGCAGCAGATCCGCATCAACCGCAGCAAAATCAAGGACACCAGCGACACAAACTCGGATTTCGATGACCTCTCCAACGCCATCCGTTCCGGCTACTACCTGAAAGACGGCCTTGCCAACAACGAAGATTTCTACTATGCCGCCATCCTCGTAACGGTCACGGCTGCCAGCGTCAAAGATTTAGAGTGGCGCATCGGGGAGATACGCAAGCTCATGGTCTCGCAGGATATGAATTTGCAGCTGTGCAGTTTCCGGCAGGAGGCAGCCTTTCTCTCTTCCCTGCCGCTTTGCGCCCCGGATACGGCGCTGTTCAAGAAATACCGCCGCAATATTCTTACCTCCACCGCAGCCAGCTTTTATCCGTTCGTCAGCTTTGAGTTGTGCGATACCAACGGCGTACTGCTGGGCGTGAACAAGTACAATAACTCCCTTGTCAGCTTGGACAACTTCAGTACCCGCATCTATAAAAATGCGAATGTGGCGATTCTCGGCACCTCCGGCGCAGGCAAAACATTCACTATGCAGCTTATCGCCCGGCGTATGCGGCTGGCAGGAACACCCGTTTACATCATTGCACCGCTGAAGGGTCACGAGTTTTACCGGCAGGCCAAGGCGTTGAACGGCACCATCATCCGCATCGTGCCGGGCAGCCCGGATTGCATCAACGTCATGGAGATTCGCAAAATCGACCACACAAGCAGCGAACTGCTGGACGGCCCTATGCCGGAGCAGTCGGAACTGGCCGCCAAAATCCAGAAGCTGCACATTTTCTTCTCGCTGCTGATTCCCGATTTGAGCAACGAGGAACGCCAGCTGTTGGATGAAGCCATCGTTACGACCTACCGCAATAAGGGCATCACCTACGACAATGCCAGTCTGGATGACCCGGCACACCCCGGCCAGTACCGCGAAATGCCGATTTTGGGCGACCTGCACGCGGTTTTATCGGCCACCCCGGAAACACGGCGCATTGCCAACATCCTAAACCGCCTTGTACACGGCTCGGCCTCCAGCTTCAACCGCCAGACAAACGTGAACCTCGACAACAGCTATGTCGTCATCGACATCAGCGAGCTGTCCGGCGATCTGCTGACCGTGGGAATGTACATCGGGCTGGACTATATGTGGGATAAGGCGAAAGAAGATTTGACCCGCCGTAAACAGATTTTTATAGATGAGGTTTGGCAGATCATCGGTGCATCGTCCAATGCGCTGGCTGCCAACTATGTATTCGAGGCCGTCAAGACGATTCGCGGCTACGGCGGTGGTGTACTGGTTGCCACGCAGGATCTGAACGACTTCTTTTCCTTGGAAGATGGAAAATACGGCCGCGGCATCCTGAACAACTGCAAAATCAAAATCATTCTGAACCTGGAGGAAGAGGAAGCACAGCGCGTGCAGAGCGTCTTGAAGCTGACCGATGCCGAGATCGACAACATCACCCGCTTCGAGCGCGGCAGCGCGTTGATCGTCACAAATTCCAACAATGTCACCGTCGATATGCGTTGCAGCGAGGAAGAAAAGGACCTGATCACCACAGACCGGGACGAGCTGCGCCGCATTGTAGAACGTAAAATGCAAAATCAAACCGAAACGGAGGAATCCTAATGAAGAAACCTGTTATCGTCGCCCTGTGCTGCCTGCTGGCACTGAGCACCGGCACCGCAGCCTTTGCCGAGGAGCCCACACCCACCCCCGCCCCGGAACTGGTGGAACTGTCGCCGGAAGATCCCGCGCCGCAGTTTTACCCGGACAGCATCTCATGGCAGGAGGACGGCGGGCAGCTGCTTGTCGTCAAGCAGTACAGCGTACCGTATGGCACAGTCGTTGCCGACTTGACCGAAAGCGGTATGCAGTGGGGCGGTTCCGATTACACCTTATGGGGTGTTACACAGTCTGTGGAGGGCGGTGTGACCGAAGAAAAAGAGGTCACACAGGATTTTGAATTGTCCGTGCGGAGCGCCGATGCCGAAACCGCCCGCAATGACGTGAAAGAGTCTGTGGCCTACGACGATGAGTATGGCTTCTCCGGCTCTCTGACCTTGCAGGACATTACGATTGGCGAAACTTTGCAGGCCGACAGCACCTACATGGCAACCGCGCACTACGCCGGAACGGTCACCCGCACCGAGGCTGGAACCGTGCATTACACACTACTGTACGCGCCGATTTCTGTGCCTGTGGTTGTTGCTGCGGCAGAAAGTGGGATTACTCCGGCCTTGCTGATTATGGGCATTGCGTGCGCGCTGCTCTTTATCGCGGTGCTGCTGATTATCACCCATCTTCTGCGCAAAGAGCCTGCTCACGCGGTTGAGCCCGCAAAGACCGCCCCTGCACCGAAAGTCTATGTGCCGTCCGGGGATATTGTCCTCGGCGGCAGAAATGAGGATGACGATGAAGAAAATCTCTGATTGGGCAAAAGCTCTGCTGCCGCTGGTCGGCAGCGGAATGGTTCTGCACTACCTGTTCCTATGGCATGAGCGCCGCCATGCGGTGGCGCTGCACAAAGAAGTCTACCATAATCCACACCATTAAGGAGGAAAACACCATGATTGCACAATGCCTTTACCAGTCCGACCCGAAGAATCTTGCCAGCATGGGCAGGCAGCGTCTTGCTTGTCAGCGCGCCGCCCGCAAATTGCAGTGGGGTGTGCAGAAAGAGCGCATTTCCGAGACAAACGAGCCTGTGCCGCTGCTCATGCGCCCCGCCGTCAAGGAGATTTTACAGGATGCCGAACAGCACCGCTTTGATGTGCTGCTGATCGGAAACCGGGATTCTCTCTGCTGTGATGCCGCTGACATGGAGAGCTTTTTGACCGTGCTGAACTCGTTCAACATCCACATTTTTGCCGGCGGTCAGGGCAGCTGGGTCGAACCGAACGGCCGTCACTACGCGCCCCTGCCCCGCCTGCCGTGGCAGGAGGATGATGTTGCGGAGGTGCCGCAGTGAGAGAAAAATTCAAACACTTTTGCGATACCGCCAATCCCGATTTGCTGCGGCTCGTTATTATTTTTGTTTTGGTCGGGCTACTGTTGGTCGGGTTCCTGCTTTTCGGGCGTTCCGATGAGGGTGCTTCTATCCTGCCTGCATGGGTACAGACCGAGCACGTGGAACCGCCTGACGAACGCCTTACAGTCGCACAGAAAGAAAACCCGGACACTGTGGCGTGGATCACGATTCCCGGCACGAACATCGACGCTCCTGTGCAGCAGTACGGCGACAATGACTACTATCTGCGCCGTGATGAAAAGGGGGCCGAGGATTACCACGGCTGCCTTTATGCCGACTACGCCTGCCGTATGGACAGCAGCGTAAAAGTTTCTCGCAATCTGATTTTTTACGGCCACACCTTTACCGACGAAGATTATACCAGTGGGTTTGAGGATCTGCACAAGTACCGCGTGTTTGAGTTCGGGCAGGAGAACCCGTACATTTATGTTTCGCTGGCGGATGAAAAACTGACGTATCAGATTTTCAGCGTATGGGTCTGCGATGCAAATGCCGATACCGATTGTATTCAGGCTGACCCGGACGATGCAGCATTTCAGCAGATTTTGGACAAGGCTGTTGCCGGCTGTGCGTTCGACTACGGTGTGGACGTGATGACCGATGACCATATCCTGACACTTTCCACCTGCACGGCTGACCCCAACAGCCGCCTGTTGGTCGTTGCCAAGCTGATTGATGGAGGTGGTGTAGATGTAGCATCGTAGTTTTTCGCATTTGATGTAAAGAATAATACGAAGGAGTTATGCAAATGCAATACAAACTCAAACACCGCTTATCTGCGGCACTCATGGCAGGAGCCATGTGCTGCACGATGATCCCCGCTGCCTCGGCCGATGAGATTGCAACGCCGGAGACAGCAGATACGGCTGTTCCCGAAGTTACTGACAGCGCGGCACCGGATATTTCGCAGATCACCGAAAATCTGTACAACGATTTGCCGGATGCACCTACCGGCAGTTACCTCGGCAGCATGGGTCTGCCTGTGGCAACCGGTGAGACGAAAATCAGCATCTCGGCATGGGTGTCTGACCTGTATGATGGTGCCGATGCCCACATAGATGCCGATGCATTGAACGAGGATGAAACAACCATCACTATCGGCAAAAATCTCGATGCAAATTATGCAATCATTCCTCTTCTGGTTCAGACCGAGTACCCGGCAAATGGCGCAACAGCAGAAGTTGTACTGCCAGAGGGAGTGGAGGTTCTCAGCTACGCATCTACTGATGCAGACCTCATTCCTGCCGGCGATGCCGAGCAGTCCAAAATTCTGTATCAGACTTACGTCGAGCAATCTGCGGCTGCAACCGGCTTTTATGTAAAGGCTTTTTCTGACTTCACAGCGCAGTTTGTTTACGCCAGCCCGGACGGCACAACTTTACAGAAATCTATTCATGTACAATTGTCGGATGAAGCAACTCCTACGCAGCTTTATACCGATAATGGTGTTGCAACCCTCGCAGCCGGTCCTACCCCGCCCTATGCCACCGGCAAAATCACCAGCATCGCCAAAGAGGGCGGCACTTGGCTTATTTGGTTCAACGGCCAAGAAGCCTATTGTTGCAGCCATGGTCTGAACGGTCAGCCCAATGGCTGTCCGACCTACGCTTTTGATCATGTGTCTCGCCTTGAGCCCGGTCAGTACACCCCCGGCAACCATTATGCGAACCAAATCAACATTTGGGGTGGCCTCGGTCAGTTGAGTCTCGATATGCTGGACAGCAAGCCCGCTGTTATGAGCGCAGACAATGAACAGACCGCCCTCATCAGCGAAATCTACGATGAAACCCAGCAGTGGATCATTGCCAACTATCCTGATAGTTATGCTGCACAGACCTATGTCGCTGCCGCTGAAGAATTGGCAAACGGCACGGCAGTTCAGTCCGGCGAAAACGGTTATTACACTTACATTTATAATCCGCCTGCTGGCTACGCATGGCAGATTGTAGCACTGGTTGGTGAGGAAATTGCTGGCGGTACCGAAATCCCGGACGTACCGACTGCTCCTGAGCCGCAGTATTATTCTGCTTCTTGGACCGCTCCTGCACAGAGCGCCAGCGGCAGCTTTGATCTGACGTTCACCGTCAACGCCGACAAATACCAGCTGAACACGCTGGAAAAAGTGGATGGCGCAGTCATTACTATCACGCCCAGTCAGACCAGCGGCAGCGTGGACGGCGGCAGTTGGAAGATGACCCCTGCCGGAGCGCAGACCATTACCACAAGCGGCCACACGCAGGATGATAGCTTCCACCTCAATGGCGGCGATGGTTCTGCTACATGGGCAGTACATTATGAGGTGTCCAAGACCAGCACCAGCACACTCAGCGGGCAGGAAGGACCGTTCACCAGCCAGGCTGAAGCGGATGTCGCTGCCGAGGCTGCCAAAAATGCAGCCATCAACCAACTGAAAAACGAAGCACAAGGTATGGTAGATGCTGCCATCGCCTCGGCGCGGGCACAGCTTGCAAATATTACGTTTAGCTACGATGAAATCACCATTCCGCACGGCTTCGATACCACGCCCGGCGCTTTGGGTAGCCACCAGACGATTACTGTTCCCGCCAACAGTAGCAACGACTACCAGATGCAGAACGATGAATGGTCTGTAAAGGTGTCGATTGATAAGATTGACAGCGAGACCAAGCAGCAGATTTGCGGGGACGCAGAGTTTGCCATTTTCGAGTGGGATACTGTTCTGCAACGGTATATCCCCACTGGCGGGTATAACCAGTACAAGGTTGAACGTCAAGCAGATGGCACCTACAAAGTCATCAACCATAGCGATTACGCAGGCGGGTCAGACAATATTTATTACACTCAGCGCAACGAAGGTCGTTTTGTCATTGTCGAGCGCCGCGCTCCCAGCGGGTACTACGGTGATTGGACGGATGTGACCAATCCCGGCACGGCTGGTTCCGTGCTGGGCAAACGCGCCTACTCCTTTGAAATCACCAAGGCACTGGACGGTCAGACCATATGGCTGGGTAACGCGGATTATAACGCCGACATCACCACGGCCAACAGCGGCGGCACTCTTATCGACACCGGCGAAGGAATCGTTACTATTAGTTTCGATGAGCGCAGCGGAGACAAATCCTATAGCACTGATCCTACCGGAATCGCCAGCAATGAGAAGTCCTATACCATGCGCGCTGATTCCGCCACCATGCAGAACGACCGCGTTCTCGGCAGCATCACGCTCTCCAAAGTAGACTTGGATGCTGCCCGGTATCTGGTTGCGGGCAGCAACGGTGACAGCACACTCGAAGGTGCCGTATACGACCTGTACGCCGCCGAGGACATTCACCACCCGGACGGCGTTTCTGGCATCGTCGATTACTCCAAAATCACAGATGCCAGCGGCACCCCTATCTGGCATACCACTGTGCTTACCAACGGCGCATGGAAATCCGATTATCTCCCGGTGCTGAAAAAAGACCACCTTGTTGCCTCCGCCGCCATCAATGACGGCAAGTTGGCATTTTCTAATCTCTACCTGGGCCGATACTACCTTGTGGAGCGCGCCACCGGCATCGTGATCCCGATGGATTCCAACGAGCAGTATTACCTTTCCGGCCAGTATCCCCTGCTCAACAAAAAGTTGGAGCCCACCGGCAGCTATGCCGCCCTCGCCAGCAACGGAGCGGAGTACACCGACTATGTCTACCGCAACCAGTATTCTGCTGTTGCCGAAAGCCGCGCCTTAGACGGCAGTAAGACCTATGACGGCTACTACTTGTCCTTTGCGAAAGGCTATCTCTGTGATGAAGTCAACCACTACCAATCCCTTACTTATGCAGATGAATCCACTTACGTTATCCGCGCTGGAGACGAAACGCAGGATGAAGTGCTGAAATCCGGATTTTCCCTGCAAAAACTGGTGTCCACCACCGGGCAGCCCTCGCCCGCCATCAAGCTGGGTGGTGCCGGGTTTAAGGTGTACCGTATATCGCTGCTGAGCAAGGCAGACCAGTTTACCCAAAATACCGATGGCAGCTACGATGCCGCCAGCATTCTGGATGCCTACCGTAAATCCAGCTACGATCAGGACACCCTGAAATTTGATTTTTCCGCCGAAGAACAGGCTGTCGCCACAATGTACGAGAGCGACACCGCCGCCGTCAACCGCTACAATGCCACCTTGACCGCAGACGGCGATTTTGCCAATGGGCAGGGTCTCGGCTGGGTGCCGACCAACAACGCGCAGGAATACCGCTTATCCGAAATCTTCACGAACGAGGAAGGTATCCTGCGTGTGCAGGGACTTCCCTACGGCCAGTACATCGTCATGGAAACGACGGTGCCAAAAGATGTTTTTCAGGCCGAACCGTTCCTTGTCACCGTCAATGCGTCCAGCCCGCAGAGCAGCTTTACTGTGCCCGCCGGCAGCATCACAACGCCCAGCGGCAGCTACATGACCTACAACATTCTGGACGAAGAGTTGGAGGGCTACTTGCAGCTTGTCAAAATCGACATTGAGACGGGCAAGCCTGTCAAAATTGCCGACACCGCGTTCAACCTTTACTACATTGCCGAGGACGGCCGTGAAACCCTTGTGGAGATGAACGACCCGAAATCTGGTAATGCATGGGCAAAGACCAGCACTTTCTATACAGACTCCAACAGCGAAATGAAGACCCCGGAAAAACTGCCGCTGGGCAAGTACCGCATCGTTGAGGTCGAAGGCCCGCACGGGTATTTCAACGACCGCCAGTACAATGTCGTGTTTGAGTTGACCTCAGATCGTGTGTATCAGGTCAGCGGCGGCAGTGCCGACGGCATGGATGACTATGTCATCACCGAAAACTACTATAACCATGAGACTTTGGGGCAAATCAAGATTCGCAAAATCGGCAACGTGCTGACCGGATACGAGAACGGGCAGTTCGTGTACGAGACGGACAATCTTGCCAATGCCACCTATGAGATCCACGCGCAGGGCGATATTCCTACGCCGGACAATCAAGGCACGCTCTGGTATGCAGACGGTGACCTTGTTGCCACCGTTACCACAGATGGACAGGTGGACGAGGTTCAGTTCAGTCCCACGCGGACAACCGCCACCTATGATTTCTTAAAAGTGACCCACGATGGCACGAAAGGCGAAGTTGCCATTACCCTGCCGCTGGGTACTTACACAATTTCCGAAGTACAGGCTCCTTACGGATATGTCCATACCGACCACACCTATACTGTGGTGCTGGACTGGGATAACCAGTACAACGATCTGGTCCTTGCGAAGACTATCATCGACCACACGCAGGACGGCGATGTTGTGTACAATTACTCTATTATAAATGCAGGCAACGCCAGCGCCGAGCAAATTGAAAAACAGGTTCTTGTCTTTGAAAATTCCCGCGTGCTGCCGGTTGTCGAGGAGGGCAAAGTCGGCGTTGGTCTGTACAAGCTAGACCGCGACACCTGCGACTTGACTGATGAAAAGCCCTATGCAGATGGCTGCAAGACCCGCGCCTCCCTCTTGAACGGTAGCAGCAACCGTGCTGACATTCCGGCTGATGCCAAGATGGTCGCGGGGGCTGTCTATGAGCTGTATACCGCAGACGACATTTACAGTATTTCCGGTGAGCTGCTGGCAGCCGCCGATACGCTGCTGGGGACAGCCACTACCGATGAAAACGGTCTCGCCTATTTTGACGTGGATGTTCCCCTGCGCGGCGAACATTACGGCAGCAGCGATGCCCACGACTGGACGACCAACAGCGGCCGCTACTATCTGCGTGAGGTCAGCGTGCCGGACGGTTACTTGATCGAGCAAAGCGTGATTCCTGTTGAGTTCACCTACGAAAACCAATTTATCGCATGCCAGATTGTTGACTGCCTGCACTCCGACAAGCAGACCACCGTAGAGATCGACAAGCGCGCTTTCACCGCCGATTCCAACGATACCTTTGCCCTGCCCGGTGCCACTTTGACCGTGACCGATTGGAACGGCAATGTGGTGGATAGCTGGGAGTGCGGCGACACGGCCCATGTGATTCGTGAGCTGCATCTTTCCCACGACTTTGCCGGGAACCGCGATACCACCAAAATCTATACCCTGACGGAGACCCGCCCGGCAGACGGCTACGTCACCGCCCGCTCGATTCAGTTCCGCTTGGAGCAGGCCACGGACGACAATGGCTACTTGCAGGAAACAGCGGTCTGGGTGCTGCGCGAATCCAAAGATTCCGAGTACCAATCCGGCAGCATTATCTCCCCCACCGCATTCTCCGATGATACTGTGGCTACGATTCCCGCCAAGCTGCGCGCATTCTGGGATAATCTAATGGGCAAGAATCCCGATGCAGACGGCGTTGTCATTGCCAACTGGTACTGCGTGAACGGCACGCTGGTGGTGAATTTCACCGATGCCGCTAATGACCGCGCCTTTGCCAAGTGCCTGCGGGAGAGCGATTTCTCCGATTTGACGTTTGATACGGTCTATCTGAACGACGCGGCAGCTCCCGCGTTCTTTGCCGATAAGCAGGTTGCAGAAAAGCCCGCCGATGCCGAAATCACCTACTCTGCAAGCTGGATTCTGCTGAAGGATTCCGATGGGTTCAGCCAGACTGTGACGATGCTGGATGCGCCCACCCACGTAAAAATCAGCAAGGCCGATATTACGACTCACGAAGAAATCCCCGGTGCCACGCTGCGTGTGCTGGATAAGGGCGGCAATGTTGTGGACGAGTGGGTGTCCGAGGACACGCCGCACTACATGGAGGCCGTGCTGGTTGCGGGCGAGACGTATACGCTGGAGGAAACCCTTGTGCCTGATAATTCTGGGTATGTGCCTGCCAATTCCATTCAGTTCACGGTCGAGGATGACGGCAAGGTTCAGCACGTTTTTATGCAGGATGACTACACGAAAGTGCAGATTTCCAAAACCGACATTGCCACCGGCACGGAAATCAGCGGTGCAAAGCTAAAAATCACGGACGCAGACGGCAAGACGGTTGCCGAATGGGTCACGGACGGCACACCCCACTATATGGAGCGCATCCCGATGGGTACGTACACCCTGACTGAGACGATGGCTCCCACTGAGCAAGGCTATGTCCGCGCCGAGAGCGTTACCTTTGAGGTTGGCCCTACGGGGGATATTCAGCGCGTGGAGATGAAAGACGACTTTACCAAGGTTGAAATCTCCAAGGCTGACATGACGGATGGCCGTGAGCTGCCCGGTGCGAAGCTGAAAATCACCGATGCCAACGGAAGCTCCATTGCCGAGTGGGAGACCAACGGCCAGCCCCACCGCATCGAGCGCCTGAAGCCCGGTGAGTACACGCTGACCGAGACGGCTGCCCCGGCCGGGTATCTGCTCAGCGAGGAAGTACACTTCACCGTGCAGGAGACCGGGGAAATTCAGAAAGTTACGATGTACGATGCCCCGGCGCATTCGCTGATTTTCACGAAGCGAGATATTGCCACCAATGCAAAGCTGGTAGATGCCCGCTTAACGATCCGCAATGCCTACGGCACGACCATTGACCGTTGGACGACCACAGACGGCGACCATGCCATCCGCGTACTGCCGGAGCGTTCTGCCGCCAAAGACCCGCGCAAAAATCTGCTGCTTTTATCTGACGACACCAGCGAACACGTCTACACGATGGTGGAAGAACTGGCCCCGGACGGCTATCTCGTTGCCGAGAGCATTACGTTCAAGGTCATGCAGATGAACGATGCCCTTGTTGTGTTCGTTTGGCAGGATGGCGGCTGGCAGAAATCTTCCGAGGGGTATCTTGCCATGTATGATGAGCGCACCGATACGCCCGTTCCCCTTGTGAAAACTTTCCCGCAGACCGGCAGCATTTTATAAAAACTGTGCCAAGTTGTTACGCTGCGCACAATTTGAGATAGGAGTGATTTTTTGTCCGTTTCCTGTTTTACTTCCACCAATTCGCATCTCTGCAAGTTCCTGCGCACCACAGGCCGCGATTGGCGCAATACAATCTACATCGAGTGTGGCGACTGCCAGCGCGCCGTGAGCCGCAGTTGCAAGAATCTGCTCTGTGCCTTTGACACGGCCGGTACGCCGGTAATCGTGCCAGTGCATGACGTAGAGTACCTGTTCAGCACCACTGTGGACAAGTCCGAGTGCCGCGCCATCCTCACGAAAGCCAATTTCTGTGAGCTGTACAAAGGTTGGATCGATGAGCACATCCGCGACCCTCACGCCTGCCCGCTGAATGATTTGTATGTCAACTGGGAGATTCCCGATCCTTGCGCGGCGAGGATTTTTCTGAACCGGTAAATAGGCACTAAATAACAACACCCCAAAGTGACTCTTAGCCATTTTGGGGTGTTGTTTGCGTTATCTGTTTCCAATTTTACTTCCATCAATTTGAATATTTGCAAAAATCTGCGTTGCGACTTCGCTACAATCAGCGTATAATCCCCCACATTTAGGCTTGAAGCTCGCTTCTTCTATAAAACATATTTTGTCTTTTCGATTGTATATCATCATTTTATGTTTGACAAAGTCAAGCGTAAAGACTATACTCATTCATCGAAAGGAGATGCTCCATCTGCCATGTATCAAAAGACACTATCCTATTACATCACTATGCTGTACCGCAGTTTCGCAGGCTTCACAGGTGATAAGCTGCAAGAAGTCGGGCTGAATTTCGGGCTTTTGTTTTTTATTGTGTACATTGGGAAAAGGCCGAACTGCACCCCATCGGAATTGACAAAAGAACTATCTCTTGACTGGGGCCACAGTCAAAGATGTATCAACCGCCTTGTAGATGATGGCCTTATTACCAAAGAAAAAAACGGTCGTCATTACATGTTGAATCTGACAGAACGCGGGCAACAAGCATTTACTATCGCTCACCAGGTATTCTTCGACTGGGATGCTGCCTTTATGACAGGACTAACCCCAAAGGAAAAGGCACAGTTGCTGGCTTTACTGGAAAAAGCAGCAGAAAGGATTCCTCATCATGTACGAAACGATCAATAGTCCAATCAATTATGGCGGGCTTGAACTAAAGAATAGAATCATCTTTGCTCCTACGACGTTCGGACTTTCAGATGATGCGTATTTTGAAAAAATCCGCAAAATCGCTGCCGGCGGATGCGCGATGATTATTATCGGAGATGTTCCTGTTGGCAAGAGCCAATTTGAAAAATCTCTGTTTGATAAAAAAGGGTTCGCATATTATCAGAAATTGGCTGAGATTGTCCATAGCTATAACTGTCGCATCTGCGCACAGTTGCATCAGTCTGACTCTAACATGCTGGCTATGCTGAAATATGTGCCCGGTGTACTGACAAAGAAAATCTCCATGCAAGAACTTCGACCTCTGCTGAATGCCGAAGTTGCTCCTTACATTACCAAATTGTCAGTCCACAAGATTCATAAAATCATCAATGGTTTTGGAGAGGCTGCTGTCCTTGCCGTTCGTGCCGGGTTCGACATGGTTCAAATCCATGGAGATCGTATGTGTGGCAGTTTCAGCTCATCCGTTTTCAATCACCGCACCGATGAGTACGGCGGCAGCGCAGAAAATCGTGCTCGGTTTGCCGTAGAATCTGTCCGTGCAGTTCGCAGCCGGTTGCCGGAACTTCCTATTGATTATAAACTGGCAGTCCGACAAGAGGAGCCTCACTATGGTAACGCTGGTGTGGTCGAATCGGAACTGGAAATTTTTGTGCCAATGCTCGTTGGTGCCGGTGTCACCAGTTTTCATGTAACTTTGGCGAACCATTCCAGTTTGGAAGATACAATTCCTCCTGCAAACCATCCTTATTTCAAGGAGCAGGGGTGCTTCTTGAAATTCTGCGATGAAGTTCGACAGTATACTGATAAGCCCATCACCGGTGTTGGCGGGCTGACGCAGCCGGATTTTGTAGAGCAGCAATTAGCCAGTGGGCGTATTAGCTGTGCCGCCATGAGCCGTCAGCTTTTAGCTGATCCCGAATGGCCGAACAAAGTTGCAGCAGGACAAATCAAAGATATTCATCGCTGTGTCCGTTGTAACAAAAAGTGCCTTGGCGGCTAGCAGCAGCATCAAGGCACTCATTGTATTTATGAAAAAGGGTGAAGGAAATGAAATACTCTATCGTATTTAGCAGCGTAACCGGCAATACTCGCCAATTGGCCGATGCCATCCTCTCCGTCCTTCCGCAAGAAAACTTACGCTATTTTGGACCTCCGGCCGAAATCGCGCTTGAAGCAGACCGCCTCTATGTTGGTTTTTGGACGGACAAGGGGCATTGTAATAAAGAGATTTCAACTTTTTTGAAAGGCGTAAAGGGCAAAGAAATTTTCCTGTTTGGTACCGCCGGGTTCGGTGGTAGCCAAGAATATTTCGATAAAATTCTTGACTCTGTTCAGAAGCACATCGACCGTAGCAATACTGTAATTGGCACTTTCATGTGCCAGGGCAAAATGCCTGCATCTGTGCGTGAGCGCTATGTGAAAATGAAGAACAGTCCCCTGCCTATCCCGAACATCGACAAGATGATTGAAAACTTTGATAAAGCCATTTCGCATCCGGATTATGAGGACATAGACCGCTTAAAGGGTTCCATCACACAAGTCTAAAAAGTGTTAATGCAAAACGGCTTCTATTTTATTTATTAGCAGCATTTTAAAGGGAAAGAATTCGCTCCAAAATGAGCAGATTCTTTCCCTTTTTATTGAAATTTCTTTTTGTTACGCTTCTTTGGTGTTCAGAGTTTCTGCCTTATCTGCTTTACAACCTCCAAGTGTCTATTTGCATAAAACTTTTTTACGGCATCGTTTGCGTGCTCAGCCTCTGAATGCAGAGCGTTTTCCAATTCCTCAAAGTTTTTCCTTGTGGTTTCTATATCCGTCTCGTCACGTTCTACTACGCCACCCCTAAAAGATATTTCTTTTAATGTGGTTAGCATTTCTTGCTGTTCCGATATATTTGCTTCTTTGTACGCAGAGACAAATGCAGTAAGTAGTTCGTCATCAAAGCATACAAGTACTATAGATTTTGCTGCAAGACCTTTTTCGTATGTTGGGTTCTTTAAGTAATCCATAAAGAAAATTTCATTCATTAAGTATGGCCACTGATCTTGAAACTTTTCTATTTCCTTATTGAGCGTTTGCTCTTGTGGTGTCAGTCTAGTTTCCTCCTCGTCTCTCATGAGTCTTCGGTGTCCACGTTCTTCACAAATATCTCCCTTTATAATTTTAGCTTTTCTATTATGGAAGCCTTGAATCATTCTTGCATCATCAACGTCACACTGTATAGGAACACCTATTTTGCGGAAATCATCAAGTCTTCCTAAAAGAGCCACATAATCATCCGTTGTTAGCTTTCCATCATATGCCTGCTGTAATACTTGTGGCAGCCCCCGATCGATAATCTCTTGGCTCAACTCCCAGAAAGCTTTATCGAGGACTTCCCTCTCCGGAGCAGTTTCCTTTACGGAAAAGCGTTGTCTCAAAGCAGTTTTTATCCGCTGTTCATCCCACTCGCCTTCAATCATCCAACGAATAAGCGGTTGAATTCGATATTGTGCGTTATATCTTTTATACTTACTATTTTCATCATCTTGTATTGTCTGCCATGGCGGGGATTTCCGTTTTTTATCCTCTGACGTTCTTTCCAAAAAGTTGAAAGTGTATTCATCATATTCGTTCAATTTTTTGTAGTTTCCGCCTTTCACTTCGAAAAGGTATGCAGCAAACACATATAGCGCACCGCCCATACCATCAGTAGGAAGTTTCAGGCGACACCATAATTCATACACACGTTCAAAATCTATCAAACATGATTTGAATGTTCTGAGATTACGGGTCTCGCTTTCTTCGAATACTTGGAATAGCTTTGGGCTTTCCGTTTTCAAAAATTCCGTGTATTCACTTGTTTTCGCCTTGTAGTTTCCAATCATTTCCTGTTGGATTCTTCGATATTCCACATCCAACTTGACTGTTCGTTCTACAACTTTTTCCTTAAAAGTTTTGTAATTTTCCTCGTCTTTTATATTATCCTCTGATGCAATTATTACCGTCTTAATTCCTTTGTCTTCTACATAGGTGTTTATAATTCCCAATAAATCAATTACGCCAATTTTGCATCGTTCAAAATCGTCAAATACTAAAACTAATTTCTTTTTTACAGGTTGCTCTTCCCCTGCAACTATACAATAGACTTCTTTTTCAATCGGTAAAAAATCATAGACATCAATGGACAGCAACATATTCGCACTTTTTGCTATTTTTTTGATTTTTCCAAAGTCGAACAATTCGCCAAAAGCCGCTACCTTTTCTGAAAGCTGTTTTACGACATTCACACCTTTTGCAATATGTCCTTTCCCCGATTTTTCTGCCTTATTGAATGTCTGGGCATATACCACAGCTTCCTTTACCTTTTTGGTTAATGTATTTGTATCCTCAATTCCGAATAGCGACACAACCGCCATCAAATATTGGGGGCCCTGATTCAATTTCCTTTCTATTTGGCGCATTAGATATGTCTTCCCGCTACCCCATTTTCCAGTAACGAGCAGTGCACCATTCTGTTCCTGCTCTTTTATATAATTTTCAATTTCTTCTATTGTTTTCACAGAAATCATTCCTCCCATATCATTTCAGAAACTACAAGTGCTTTTAGTCTAGACTTCTCACGCAGTTTCCTCCGTTGTCCGCTCTTTCCTATACTGCACCGGTGACTTCCCTATCTCCTTCTTAACCACCCTGCTGAAATACAGCGGGTTCTCATACCCTACGATTTCGGAAATTTCCTTGATGTTGTAGGTCGTCCGCTCCAACAGGCTTTGGGCGTTGACCATGCGCAAGGAGAGGATGTACTGGGCAGGGGACATACCTGCGTACTGTTTGAAATTGTGTATAAACCAGTTGGTGCTGATGTGCAGGGATTCCGCATAATCGTCTATGCTGATCTTTGTGTTATAGTTCTCGTTGAAGTAAGCTGCCGCGCGTTCAATTTGCTCTTGGACGTCGCCGGTGGCTTTTTTCTGTTCATGCTGTTGGCGGTCCACCAACAGCAGAATATCGTTGAACAGCGATGCAATATAGTCCTCGTACCCATAGCGGCACAGCTGCAACTCCTGAATGATTTTGCGGAACAACGCCTTGTAATCCGGCAGCACACCGCAGTAGAACACATGCTCATCGAGCGAGATGCCGTGATACGCCAGTATGTTCTTTACATCGCTGCCTGTGAAGTGAATCCAGAAAACTTCCGGGTTATCTTCCAGATAATATACATATTTTTGAATTTCTTCCGGCTTGTAAAGCACCATATGGCCCGCGCTGACGATTTCTTCCTTGCCATCAAACCAGAAATGCGTCTTGCCGTTTGCCACATATAAAATCTGGTAATCCCTGCGCCCTTTCTGCCAGTAAGTCGGTAGGTTGGGGCGCGTTTTCAGCCGGTAGGTGCCGCAGCTGCCCACCACCAACGGCGTGGAGTTGTCTTTGAAATCTGTACGGGAATTGTTCAGATAGCCAGAGTTAATGTACACAAAAATCTCCTCCCGTTTTTGTGAATATTGCGAGGTGCTTCGTCCATTTTACCTTCACTTTACAAAAAGCCATTGATTTTGTGCATATTTAGTGCAATACCGTTTATGTTTTATTGTATATAGAAATTGTATAATAATTTCAGACGGAACGCAAGCAGAACTGTATAAATCACAGGAGGAGAATGGATGATTATTCCGCACTATTACGAGGACCAGCACACACTGCATGTGGGTACCATGCCGAATCGTGCATATTACATTCCGGCATCCCGGCGCAGCGATGCCTTAGTCGAGCACCGCGAGACCTCGGATCGCTTCCAGCTTTTGAACGGAAGCTGGAAATTTCGGTACTACGCCAGTATTTATGACTTACAGGATGCTTTCTATGAGGTCGGCTATGATGCCTCCGCTTTTGACAGCATCCCGGTTCCCAGCGTGTGGCAGAACCACGGCTACGACCACCACCAGTACACCAACATCCGTTATCCATTTCCCGCTGATCCGCCGTATGTTCCCAAAGAGAATCCCTGCGGCGCTTACCTCTACGACTTCACCTACCAAAAGGATGCCGCTGCCCCGCGCGCATTTCTGAATTTTGAGGGCGTTGCCTCCTGCTTCTATGTCTGGCTCAACGGTCAGTTTGTCGGGTACAGTCAGGTCGCCCATTCCACAAGCGAGTTCGATGTAACGAAGTTTTTGCAGGACGGCACTAACCATCTGGCGGTCCTCGTGCTGAAATGGTGCGATGGCAGCTACATGGAAGATCAGGATATGTTCCGCATGAACGGCATTTTCCGTGATGTCTACCTGCTGCACCGACCGGAACAGTGCATCGAGGACTATTTCATCACCACCGACATCCACGGCAGCACCGCAGGGGTTGCTGTCCGCCTGCGTTACTACGATTCCGCCGTTGCCACCCGCATCACCCTCTACGATGCAGCCGGCACGATGGTCGGCAGCGTAACGCCCGTGGAAGCACCGGATGATACGGCATTTCCCTATCATGCAGAAATCACCATTGTTGACCCGACACTCTGGAACGCAGAGCAGCCCTACTTATATACCCTTGTGTTGGACACGCCCAACGAGACCATTACGGACCGTGTGGGCATCCGCGAGGTTCATGTTGCCAACAACCAGATTTATGTCAACGGCCAGTCCATCAAGTTCCACGGTGTAAACCGCCACGAATCCGACCCCGTCACCGGCTATGCCGTTGGCTTTGAGCAGACGAAAAAAGACCTGCTCATGATAAAAAAGCACAACTTCAATGCCATCCGCACCAGCCATTACCCGGATGTGCCTTACTTCTATCAGCTCTGCGACCAGTACGGCTTCTTTGTCATTGATGAAGCCGACAACGAGAGCCACGGTGCGTCCGAATACTATTGCGAGGGCAACGAAAGCTGGCCCAACCACGTTGAAAACTGGAACAAGCCCATCGCAGACAACCCGGAGTTCACCGAGGCCACCGTAGACCGCACCCGCCGCTGCGTGGAGCGTGACAAGAACCGTCCCTGCGTCATCATCTGGTCGATGGGCAACGAGAGCGCCTACGGCTGCACGTTCGAAGAAGCGCTGGCATGGACAAAGAGCTTTGACCCCCGCCGCCTGACCCACTACGAGAGCGCCCAGTACCGCAGCAAGAACCGTAAATACGATTTCTCGAACATTGATATGTTCAGCAATATGTACCCTTCTCTCGAAAGCATTCAGGAATATCTGGATAACGAGCCGGACAAGCCTTATATCATGTGCGAGTATAGCCACTGCATGGGCAACGGCCCCGGCGATTTGGAGGATTACTTCCAGTTCATTCAGAGCCATGATGGCTTGGTCGGCGGTTTCCTGTGGGAGTGGTGCGACCACGGTATTTATAAAGGGAAGATGCCCGACGGCCGCGGCATCTATTATTACGGCGGCGACCACAATGAGTGGCCGCATGACGGCAACTTCTGCATGGACGGTCTGGTCTACCCCGACCGCCGCCCGCACACCGGGCTGTTGGAGTTTAAGAATGTCTATCGCCCGGCGCGTGTTGTGAAGTACGACCGGGAATCCGGCATGCTCACGCTGCATAACTACATGGACTTTGTTGATTTGACCGAGTATGCCGCACTAACCTATCAGGTAAGCTGCGACGGCGAGGTCATCGACAACGGCTTCATCCCTTACCCTGACGGTTTCACCCTGCCGCCGCACAGTGAAAACGCCTTGCCGTTGGCCGTCCACATTCCCGATAAAGGCAAGTGTTTCCTGAAAATCTTCTACCATTGCGATAAAGACCTGTCCTTGCGTTCGGAAGGTCATCTCCTGGGTTTTGATGAAATCCTGCTGGAAAACGAAGACAGCCGCAACCAGAAAACCTTGGCTATGTGGAGTGATGCCCCTTCCAACAGCACAATCACTGTTCAGGAGACGGACCGCCATTTGACGCTGCGCGGCAAGAACTTCACCTACAACTTTAATAAGCTGACGGGTCTGTTCGCCGCGATGCAGTACGAGGATGCAGTCCTGTTGGACAAGGAAATGGAGTTTAACATCTGGCGTGCTCCTACGGACAATGACCGCAAGCTGAAGCTGAATTGGCTGGCTGCCCGCTATGACCACTGTATGACCAACGCCTACCGCACCGAATATCAGGTGACGGACAGCGGTGTGACTCTGCGCGCCAAAGTCGGCATTGCACCGATCAGCTTGCAGAAATTCCTTGATTTGGATGTCTGCTGGACGGTTTCCAACAGCGGTGCAGTAACGCTGGCACTGCACGCTGAGCGCAACACGGTATTCCCCGAACTGCCGCGCTTTGGCCTGCGCCTGTTCCTGCCAAAAGAAATGGCCCGCGTCAGTTACTTCGGCATGGGTCCGATGGAAAGCTACTGCGACAAGCACCATGCTGCCAGCCACGGCTACTTCAGTTCCACCATCTGGCAGCAGCACGAGGACTACATTCGCCCGCAGGAGAACGGCAGTCACTATGATTGCGATTATGTCCAGCTGGATGGCGCTGGCATCAAACTTACCGCTGTCGGTGCAAAGCCGTTCTGCTTCAACGCCTCGCACTACACGCAGGAAGAGTTGACTGAAAAGGCGCACAACTATGAGCTGCATCCCTGTGACAGCACCGTTCTCTGCCTTGACTATGCACAGAACGGCATCGGCTCTGCCAGCTGCGGGCCGCGTCTGGCGGAGCAGTACCGCCTTGACGACGCTTCCTTCGATTTCAGCATCCGTCTGATTCCTGAAAAAGCATAACCTCTACACAAAAGAATGGAGAAATTCTCATGTCTGAAAACACTGAAAGACGTTATTTGAAGTGGTATAACAAGGTCGGATACGGCTCCGGCGATGTTGCGGGCAACGTGGTCTATGCGTTCCTCTCCTCGTTCGTTATGATCTACCTGACCGACACCGTCGGCCTGAATCCCGGCATCGTCGGCACGCTGATTGCTGTGTCCAAGCTGTTTGACGGCCTTACCGACATCTTCTTTGGCTCGATGATTGACAAGACGCACTCCAAGCTGGGCAAGGCTCGCCCGTGGATGCTCTACGGCTACATCGGCTGCGCCATCACACTGGTCGGCATCTTCGCCATCCCCATGGGCATGAGCGAGTTTGCCAAGTACGCATGGTTCTTTATCTGTTATTCCTTGCTGAACGCTGTGTTCTACACGGCCAACAACATCGCCTACTCTGCCTTGACTTCCCTTGTCACCAAGAACAGCGCCGAGCGAGTCGAGATGGGTTCCTACCGCTTCATGTTCGCATTCGCCACCAGCCTTGCCATTCAGTCTTTCACGCTGCTGGCTGTCTCTGCACTGGGCGACACTGCCGAAGCATGGCGCACCGTGGCTATCGTCTATGCCATTATCGGTCTGATCGTCAACACGCTCTCTGTTTTCTCCGTCAAGGAGTTGCCGGAGGAAGAGTTTGTCGACACCACGGATAAAGCCGAAATCGAGAAAGACGAGAAGTACGGTCTTGTCGAAGCTGCCAAGCTGCTGGTCTCCAACAAATACTACCTGATGATCTGCGTCACCTACATTTTGCAGCAGATCTATGGTGCCATGATCAGCATGGGTACCTACTACACTGCTCATATCCTTGGCGACAAGAACCTGTTCGGCGTGTTCTCCTGGGCCATCAACATTCCTTTAATTATTGCACTGGTCTTTACCCCGACCCTCGTTGCCAAGATGCACGGTATGTACAAGCTGAACGTCGGCAGCTATGCCCTTGCTACCGTGGCCCGCGCGCTGGTTGCCGTGGCCGGCTATACTGGCACCGGCGATGTCAAGATGATGCTGCTCTTCACGGCCATTGCTGCACTGGGTCAGGGCCCGTGGCAGGGCGACATGAACGCCGTTATCGCCTCCTGCTCCGAGTACACTTGGCTGACGAAGCACAAGCGCGTAGACGGCACGATGTACTCCTGCACCTCGCTCGGTGTCAAGCTGGGCGGCGGTCTCGGCACCGCCATCACCGGCTGGCTGCTGGCGTTCAGCAACTATGATAAGGCGCTGGCCGTGCAGCCGGATTCCTGCATCAATATGCTGAAACTCATGTACCTCGTGATTCCCTTTGTGCTGGACGCCATCATTACCTTTATCCTCTCCCGCATGAAGGTCGAGGAGGCCAACGATAAGATCCGCGCCGAAATGAAAAACTGATATTCACTATTCTCCTTCTCAAAAAGGGCTTCCGCATCTGCTGGCGGAAGCCCTTTTTCTGTATAGTGCTTTACCCTCTAAAATCGGCCAAAGCACTGGCTATTAAATCTATTGGCGGCGAAGATATAGATGGCTCCTCTTTCTGCAAATTCGGGGTATGCCCCATGCTCTGCTTTTCTAAGTATTCCTGCACGATTTGCTCAATCCAGGCGCGGTCTGTCTGCGGGAAAGACTTCGTCTCTGCCTTTTCATAGCACAAAATTGCATCGGCAAGATACTGTGCCTTACCCCTGTCGCGCTGCCGTTCCAAGTATTCTACGGCGCACACATGGTCTGGGTTTTCCATGTCAAAGCGAACCGTAAATCGTCCCCGGTCTTTTTTCAGCTTCATGGTTCATCACGCCCCTGTCACTGTGCAGCGGTAAAGATACTCAAAGCCCTTGGCGTTGGCATTCACGTCCTCCACAAAGACGGGGTGTGCCACCTTGCCGGATGTTTCGATTTGCCGCCGCAGCAGGCAGGCTCCGCCGCCCACGAAGATCACACGCCCTGTGCGCAGGTCAAGCTGCCGCTCGCGCAGTGCGCCCAACATATCGTTGACAAACTCCTGCGCCTGATATTCTACCAGCGCGGCGACTTCTTCCCCGTAGCTGCTCCCCTGCCCCTGCAAGAGAATGGCATCCACATCTGTTTCCTCTAACAGAATGTCCAAATCGGAGCTGGCTTTAGAGCGGATGCGGTTGTACAGCAGAATCACGCCGTTTTCCAGTGAGTCACAGGTAGACAGGTCGGCGCGGCCGTTCTTCAGCAGCAGATAGTCCGCTGTGAAGCCGCCCACATCCAGAATCAGCGCGCGCGGTACCGTTGCCAGCTCGCCCAACATCATGGCTGCTGCCGCAAATGCCTGCGGATAGCACTGCACATTGCGGATCAGAATGCTGTACAGCTTGTCACGGTAGGAAAAGTAGATAGGTTCCTTGCGCTTGAAGTAGCGCACGAACGCTTTGTTCTGCGCACCAAAGTGTGCGGGCGGCAGTCCGATGGCAAGGTCAATGGGCATCAGCCCGGAGGTATAAGCGCCCTGCGCTTCGATTTCCTCCGCGATGGCAAACAGCGACAGGATAAAGAAGCGCTCGTCTGTGGTTTTGTCCTTCTGGTACGGGATGCGCTGCGCGGACAGTGTATAGTAGCTGCCGCCGTATTTCAGTACGTCCCTGCCGTAAGGTCTGGTTTTGCTTTTCTGTACACCGGAAACAATGGCGTTTCCGTGGACGGTTTTGACCTGTTTGTTGCCGTGGTCGATAGCAATAAGCATAACATCAACTCCCTTCGATGCTTATATTTACCTTATACGTTTTGAATACGTCATTTCCCAACAAATTTACGCATTATTTATTTGTTTGCATTTCCCCGGCGGGTGCGCTATAATGGGCAAGGTAAGTAAAAACACAGGAGTCTGCCATGAACAAAACGCTTGAAATCAGTGCTATGCAGTATGATTTTCATACCTTGCTGAAAGTTTCCGATATATGCGGTCTTACCGGCGAAATCGGCTTCCATGATACGGACACCGGCTACCTCGTCAGCTTTCCCGATGATGACGGCAAAGCCGATCAGCGTATGGCAGAATATAAGAAGCGGCTTGTCGATCTTGAAAACAACATCTGGAATCGGTAATTTGTGTGACCCGCCGGGGAAATTTATATAGATAAAATGGCAGCCCCTTCTGCTGAAATTGCATCAGCGGAAGGGGCTATATTTATATTGTATTCAGTATTTCCAACGCCCTTGACAGGGGCATAACTTTCTGGCATTTTGCCTTTTGGAAATCATATCTTGCTTTCTTACCATCTGGCATTACTGCTATGGCATTTTCTGTCAGGACAGCAGCTTTCAATTTGGGAACATATCGGTGTACCTTTCCCTGCCGGTCAATCTTGGCGTGAGGCAGAATAAGTTCCGCCGTTCCCAGTTTGATTTTTGCTTCTTTCGGCAGCGGTGAAAGCCACTTGTAGGTATCGCGCTCAGAAGCAGTATCCCACATAGAATACTGGTATGCTCGCCCGCCAAAGAAGCTGTCCTGCTGTTCCATATATTCAAAGTGTTCTGTCTGCTGCGTTACCATCTGCGCCACACGGTCGGCATTCAGTTCTATCTCCTCTAAATGGATATACTCATGCCGTTGATGCTCGCAGTAGTACCCGCAGCTGATATTGACCGCCGCGGTTTCCAGATACGGCGCAATATAGGATATATCACTGCACGAACCGCCTGCTGTTTCAAATCCGAACGAGGTAACGAAGTCCTCAAACTCTGGGTTATCGCAGCGGTAAAACACGGCATCATTGTTGCCCCGGCGGTCAAGTTCTACGATGTAGTTTACCTGCGGCCGCAAAGAACCTCCTGTGAATTTCTTTGCCCCTATACAGCCGACTTCCTCATCCTCACAGAAAAGCACATGACAGTTTGTTGTGCGCAGGATCTGCAAAATCATCCAGACTCCGCATCGGTCATCACCGCCGATGCCCTGCGGTGACATGGCTACTGCCCCATCTGCCGAATAGCATATCTGCTCGACAGGTTGGCGGTGAACCGTGTCCATGTGGGCCACCAGCAGCACGGGGATTGTTCCCTCTGCATACAGATAGCCGGGCTTATCGGTGATGGGGTAACCCCTGCTTTTCAGTTCGGCTTTCAGCGTCTTTTTCAATTCCATCTGCGGCAGGCGCAGAATGGTTTCAAACGTCAATTCTTGCATGGATTCCTCCTTTATGCGGCAAGGCCGTTCATCTGATTTGGGCAGAAACGATTGGCACCGATGGGAAGGCAGCCGCTTATGGATTGCGCAGTTTCTGCATACGCTTATCACTTGCTCATAGCAGGCAGGGCAAATCCCACGCTGCTCGCCGGAACGGGTAATTCCGATGCGCGGCATACCGATAAACTCCTCTCCGCAGGCAGTGCAGCGATAACTGCATTCCTTACAGTAAAAGTGGTTATCAATATATCGCCCATATCCATGCACCGTTTTACCGCAGCCTTTGCAGACAAACATACTACCGCATTCTGCACAGCGTATCGAGCGGTGGTCTTTCTGTTCCCCGCCGCAGCAGACACAGCGGGCCACCGAGCCAATCGTCATTTTGCCATAGTCGGTCTCCCCTTTCAGCAGAGATACTACCGCATACCCATACTCATAGTCGGGATAATGATTGCTGTCCGCCGCAGATTCGCAGTAAGGTTCGGTGTCTTTTCCGCGCTTGATCGACCACAGATTCGGCTTGTCAAGGCATGTTGCGATAGCCTGTTGGACGATGCCTCGATACAGAGTTTTCTGGTCTTCCAAATCTGTAGGATACAGGCGTGATTGCAGCAAAACATTATCCTTATAGCAGAAAATTTCTCGCGTAATGCGCGGGGCTGTATGGAAGTCCTGCGTGTACTCGTCACTGACCGTGAAGAAAATCATACTGACGGCATCGCCCATATAGGACTGGCAGCCGCCGTGATAACTGCCCCTCTCTAAGCAGTGGCAGGAACTCCAAGTGTTGTCGCGGTTAGACATTTCGAGAAAATCGCAGGGGTGGATAGATAACACAGCGGTTTTCTCTATATGCGCCGGGTTCAGGGCATCGGCCAGCCGCGCAAACAGTGCATTGTAAGGTTTGACCGTGCGCATATAGCGGTTGTCCGGCTCGCCGGCCTCCGCTTCTTCCTCGATTTGGTCGAGATGAAATTTCAGGCAGAGACGATTGATAATGCGACTCGCCTTTTGCCCCGGTGCACACTTGATGCCGCCGTACTGTCGAATCGTGTCCAAGCGGTACTCGTTTGGTATCCTGGCATAGTCTGCGGTTGCCGCACGCAGGGCTGTTTCAAAGTTCTCGTACACTGTATCATCCGTGCAGGCCCTGCGGCCCAGTTCAAGGATGGCGGCGCGCGTTTCATCTACCGTGATGCGGTCAATTTCCCGGCGCTCCTCCACGCGGAACACGATTGCCAGTTCTTTCTCGTTCCATATCGGATGCCTGCGCAGAAGCTGCAAAAGCCCCTGCTTCTGTTCACTCCATTGTGTAAGGTTTGCTGTGACACCTTCCTCCGAAAACGGCTTCTGATACTTGTGCATGACCTCGTAAAATTGCTGTTTGAGTTCGTCCATCATTGTAATCTCGCCTTTCTTGATTTTTTATTTTTAACGCCGGGCGGCGCTAAACCAAAACAAAAAAAGCGAGAATAACTTTTCTTCGCTGCCAATCGCAGCACAAAAGTCATTCTCGCTTTATGCGGGGCATCCTCCCGGCGGATAAAAAATGCCCGCATTGCACAGACCAGACGGTCAGCGGCATTGCAGGCACAAAGTACAAAAATAACAACGTGTGTCAGTGCAAATTGCTTTACAGGACACATAAATTATTTACATTAGTATGATAACACACTTGAGGGTAAACGTCAATTCTCTTTTTATCTTTACACCCTCATACACCAAATTCAAAAAATCAATTTGAAAGACATCAATAATCAAAATATTGTAAAAAGATTATCTGGCAATAGCACCAACTAAAACAGGTACAAAGCATTATAGCGGTTTGGACGTTTTCTTCGTCCTCGGTCTTACTTCGCTTTTTATTCAAATTACGTGCTCATTTAGTATGTGTCGTCAGATGAAATAATCAAGTAATAATCTTCCGCCAGCGCATTTAAAGCAGAACGCGACACTAAACCTGTTGGAATTTTAGAAAAATCCGAAATGTAACAATTAACGATATTAAGCGATAAAATTTTCTTCAAAAAATCTTTAGTAAAGTCACTTCGCTCATTTTCTGTGTAGAGTCGATCCAACAAGTAAAGAAATATATAACTAAACCCTGGTGCATTCGAACCAAAGTACACATCGTTTTTGCATATATTATAAATTCGGCATAAGAGCGGTGACGAAAAAAGATTCTCATCTTCTGGCGGATTTAATGTTGCCGCAGACAAAATATTGATGAGCAAAGAAATATAGTACCTTCCATACCGCTTCGATTTAATATTTGCCTTGCGGTATTCCCGAAGAGTGTAATCTAAATAAGCAGTCAAATCATTCTCATCTTGGCTAATTTGCAAATCAAAGAATGTCGTAATCTCTGAGATTTTATCGATATCTGCCACAAAGAAGCTCTTTATCCAGAAGCAGTCTGTGCGTGGAATTTTATGTCCCTTTCGCTTCTGTTTACTAATAATTGTCGAATCAATCGAGATTCCTATTCCCTTAAGAACATTTTGTGCCACATATACCCTGCTAATATCCGCCCCTGAAAAGTTTTGACAGTACAAGTTTTTTTTATCAACAACAGAAGCATTCAACGTTCCACATGCTACTGCTGCTACAAAAAAGCGTTGCTGCATAAGTAATTCAGCACGCAAGGTATACAGCGTAGAAACAATCTGTGACAGTGTTGAAGCCTCGAGGTAAGCGCAGTCACTAAAAGCATAGGCCTCGCATCCTTCAACAAGGCTACGTTGCAGGCAATTTGTGAAAATAGAAATACTTTTGCTGTACGAAGTAGCATCATCAGTGGATAGATTTTTGGTTCCGAGCAAGTCTAGAAAGGCAATATAGCTCATAAAATCCCCCCATAGCATAAGTCACTCGACTACACTATTAGATGTAAAATCACCGCCGAATAATCTTGAAAAAAGCAAGGTATGGATAATAACGAGCAACTCTTTCATACATCGAGAGCGGGACAATCTTTACTGTCCCATTTTTCCAACTCTTTCGCCCAAAAAAATCCAGAATCTTTTGGGCCTCCTTATGACGTTTTGGACGACGGTTCATCACTAACATAATGTAAGGGCCTGGGTTTGTACTCCTTTTGAACTTTCTGCCGAGAAAGCTGTTTTTCCTTAGTAAAGTATAATAATTGTTGTTCAAGGGAGGGTTCAACTAAAATGTAAGGTTTCAAAAAGTCAATCCAAATGGCCTCATACTTCTTGCAGTCAAAATTATCTACTCCGATATCGTGACACGAAAACGCAAAAGAGTAATAACTTATGCTATCCAAGCAAACTTGTTTCGCTTCATCCGGAACGGTCAGATTATGTTCGTAGGCATAAGCCAATTTCTTCTGTGAAAATTCTCTACGGAACGCAAGATCATTTTTCGGGGAAGTAAAACTTCCCCAAGAATGGTACATCGCAATATCCGTAAGAATATCAACACAAATCGATTCAACCGCCTTAATGCTAGGAACTGCATAAACCGCATTGACATTTTGCTTGGCTCTCACTGTGGCCTCATAATGAACAAGGTCAACTTCCACAATATGAGAAATTTTAGCCGAATCAAAGTATTCCGCCGTGATAATGTAAGACGCAGCTGCATTTGTAGAAACGATAATGCGAAGATCTCCTGATTCAGCGATGTCGGCAGGATTAGGAAGCAACTCGATTCGTATCTGCGGAATAACTGCACCGCACACCTGATTCAGTGTATTGATACGATTATTTAACTGTTTTTGCAAATTGTTGCGTAGAGAAAGAACAAGTTGCGTTTGAGTGTTTACTTCTCCTCTAGAATCTCGGATAGCAACAACGGCACGGCGAAGAATATCATTGCTACATGATAAGAGAGGCGGAATAGATTTGGATTTCTTTTTCATAGAGAGTGGCCTCCTGTATTATCCATAATAACGCAAAAGCTTTCTTTGAGCAACAGAAAAAGCAGCATACAATGCATAATTAAACATGCCGAAATGTATCGAATAAATATCCATATCTTCGAAATCAATAGTATCTCAATAGAATTATAGACAACAAGGATTTTTTTGCAATATAGCAAATCCCACAATATTTCCAGACGCAATTTGTATGAGATGTTCACTTACATCCCAAATTGATTAGCTCCATTAACAAGTGAATAGAATGAATCGTTTTTTGATCGAAGACCTTTTGAAATCCTCGAATACTCCAATTCTGATATTCAATTGGAGTATTTTCTCTTTTAGTGAAGTCCGTCGGTTTTATTATTAATTTTGTTAATAGCACGCTTGATAAATACAATTCTTCTTTGAGATACAACTCATCTTTTTTGATTTCTAGTTATAGTAGAATAACTTATTCGTAAAGTAAAAGTCTCCCACTTACATCATCATTGTAAATGAGAGACTTTTCTGTTTTATGATTTCTTCGTTGGTGAGTTTTTCATCCTCAACCCCAGCCAACTTTCCAGTGTCTGCAAATCGCTAAACAGAATGTCGTAAACCTCATCGCTTACCAGCGGCGTATGGGCTTCATACGCCGCGCGGCAGCGGTTCAGGTGGTCTGTCAGTTCCCGCAGCTTGTCGATAAAAGCGGCTTTTTCCTGCCATTCTTCGGTTCTCATTGGCTTTTGGGGGCGCAGCGGCCGAAATTCAACTCGTGGATCACCGACAGGATGGTTTCATCGTCATCCCAGTCGGCGGAAAACGCTGTCGGCGCATAAGTGCCGTCCAGTAGGACCATTACTCTCCCCTGCTCAATGCGCAGGGTCACATCCTTGCGCCGGGCGCAGACGATGGCGAGATTTCCGATTTGCTTCATAATGTAAGCACTTCCTTTCTTACGCAGCCTGTAAAGCCATAGGCAGCACCTTACGGCTCCACAGGTCAATGAATTTCTGTACTTCTTCTGTTGGTTTGCTGTTATGATCGCCGTGGATCTGTGCGATTTTGCCATCGCGCACTTCTACGGTCACATACGGCTTTTTCGGCTCTTCCACGCGGCGAACAAATACAATTAAGCATCTGCCCTCTGCCACGTTGTCAATATATCCTCCAACACAGTGGTGCAGCGCTTTTCCCTCGTCAACAAGGTCGTTGGCTCGTTGTGGGCAGACGATTTGCAGTTCTTTATTGGAAAGAGCCGCTTTCCGCGCAAAGCCCGCGTAGGCCATGCAGAATGCCTTGTTTTTCTGTGCATCGTTGATCTTTTGGATACGCTCTGCTTCTCGGTCATGCGCCGCTGCGCAGTTTTTCGGGAACAATACCGATTTATCTTTCATGTCATAGGCCTGCCTGCGGCACATATGCAGGTAGTCCACATAGGTTGTCACCAGCGTTCCTATTGTCAAATCACGGTATCTGTTGAGCGGGCGTGTTTCACAATAAATTGGGAATTGCGCCTCCATGTAGCGCATGAACTTTTCCGCCGTCATGTACCGGAACACATCCGTAGGAATTTCCGCCACTTTGTTGTCGATTTTCCATTGAAATAGCGCTTTCCTGCTGCACAGGTTGATTGCCACATAGGGTTGATACTTTTTCAGCATCGCCATGGTTGCATTTTTCTCCAGCAGAAAAGACACATCTTCTTTCTGCACGCGCAGAATACGATGCGTTTTGGTTTGCGTTTCATCCAATGCATCACTGAACCCGTCGCGGTAGACAACGTCTGACACAATGTCCCTAAAGCCCACTTTCGTCAGTCGTTCGATCAAAAGCGGGTGCTGTAAGTACATTTTCAGGTAGTAGCTGACCTGCATCGGGTTATATGTCTGCTCATAGAACTGCCGCAGTGCGCAGTATTCCCAAAGCGTGCCATACAGCACTTTTTCAAGTCCCGGCAGATATATTGCACCGATTTCTTCAGAAATAAAGCACTCTATACCGAACAAGGCTCCCGGATGATGGCCGTGCCGCCAATGGGTCACACTATCATAGTCTCTACTATAATAGTAGGGCTCAATGGTCGCCTTTTTGCCATCATCGCCGCAAACAAATATACGCATGACTTCATACGCGGATTTTCTGGTGGTATCCTTTCCTTTGACGTAAGACCAGTACAGCTTATAGATGCGCACCACAAGCTCATGCGGGCTGATTTGCTGGACTACCTGACAAGTTTCCCTGTCTTCATAGTAGGCAGCCCTTCTCCCCTGCGCCTTGGCTATGACCTTCTGGTCACATTTTGGGCAGCGCAAAACATCGTTGTTTTTGGGCCTTTTTATTACAGAAAACTTCTCGCAATAGGTGCAGTACACCTGTGTTTTGACTCGGCCGTTATTGTAGTCATAGAACAGATAGTGCGGCATTATGTGCTTATCTGCCCAGCGCTTCAAGTTGGCGGGCGTTTGTGGCACACTGCTCATTTTGTTCAGAACTACAGTATCCCGCTTGTAGCGGCGGATTTTTGTCTGTTGGTCACGAATATCCTGCTGGTACCAATTCAGTTCCCACAGAACTTTCGTGGGATCACTTTTTGCTCCGATATACCTGGCAATCGTATGGCATCCAGCCTTTTTATAAAACACGCAGGATTGCAAAAAATCTCCCATGTAATAGTCTGTTAGGTGCTGCACCATAGCATCCCGCCACTTGACATTGCCTTCGGCATCGCGTTCCAGCGTGGCAAAGGTATCCTTGCCCTGAAACACAACCCACTTTGGCATACGGTCATTTGCTTTCAGGCGTTCACATTCATAAAAGTAAACTGCCAGCACTCTATGCCCACCGAGCAGCTTGACTGCGGCAGTGACAAGGTATTTCACCCGTTCTGTGTACAGCACACCGGCATTCAGGCTGATGTGCAGCGGGACATTGGCCGCATGGCGGCAGGCTCGTTTGTCCAGTTTCATCCTGCTGCCTCCTCTGTGCCGAAGTCACCAAAGGTGAGCTGTTCTTCATCTGCGGGTTTCGGGGCAGGCTTAGGTGCTGCCTTTTTGGGCTTCTCTTTTTTGCCGGTTTTGGACGCTTTCCCATTGTAGGTCTTAGGTACAAACTTTTCTTCGGGCTCTGCATCCTCTTTGACATCGGCATCGCGGAAATACTCCCGCGCCCACTGGTAGCAGAGTTCGTCCGGCACATCACCGCCGAAACCGCCGCCCATAGGCTTCTCATCGTTGTCCTTCATTTCCTGTTCCAGATACTCCCGCGCCTTGCGGTTGATGTAGTGGAAGCAGTTTACTATCTTTTTCTTAGGGTTCATCACAAGCCGGGCAAAGGCGGGGTCAGTCAGACACTCGGTCTGCACATCCTCCATAACGCAGAGCTTCATGTTGCGGCGGGTCAGGCGCTCGGTGTCCTGCGAGACGCGGTTCATGGATGCCTGCATCACGTCGTCATCCGACATGGCGGCAAGTCGGTCCAGCTCCTGCTGTTCCCGCAGTTTCTTCTGCGCCTGTTTTGCCTCCCATTCAGCTTTGCGCTTGGCTTCGGCGGCATCAAATTCAGCCTTTTTGCGGGCTTCTTCTGCTTCCTCCTCTTGCGGTTTCGGCTTCGGGGGTTCAACCGGCTCAAATTCTTCGCTGAAAGAATCTACGGTTTCACTGTCCGAGGACACCTCGAAAGCATCATCCTCGGCATCGCGGTTCATCATATCAATTTCAGATAATATACCCATTGTCCTATCCTTTCTAAAAAAGGCAGAGAGCCGCCATACGGTAGCTCTCTGCCATAACTTTTGCGCGGCTTTAGGCCGCATTTTCTTTTGCTTCTTCCTGCCGCAAAGCAAGCTGCCAGTCATCTATACCCTTGTAGGCAGTATTCCAGACAAGGCTTGTGCTTTGCAGCCCGGCCGCATGGGCGATCTGCTGGACCTTTTCGGCCGCAGATGCCACATACTCATTTTCTAACTTGTCCATGTCGTAGGCTTCCACGACCAGCTTGGTGCCGTTCTGCGCCATGCAGCGCAGCGCGGATTCCAAGCCGTTCAGACTGTTCACCCCTGCCACAGCGATAAATGAGCGTCCTGTCAGGCAGTGAGCAATATCGGCTTTGAGCAGCCCTTCCGTCACATACACGGTCTTGGCAAACGGCTCGCCCACAAAATGCAGCGGGCTGCCGGAGGTCACACCATGCGGCTTACCGATTGAGGACAACCAGATATACTTAGCCCCGCTTTTACCCGGTGGGTCATCCCTGCGGCGCAGCGGTGTGTCCAGCCGTATCTGCATACCGCAGATCAGACCATCTAAACCGACAGCCGGGAGCAAGATGCCCGCCGTGCGGCTGCCGAAGTTGATCGTCCACCGCCCGGCATCGTCTTGATAGAAGCCCGGTACGCCCTGTAAGGTACAGCCCTGCCGCCGCAGGCGCTCGGCATAGCCGCGGCACAGAAACGCAGGCGGGGTTGATTTGAGTCCGAACCTTGCAATCTGGTATTCGGTCAACCCGCGCCGCGGTGACAGCAGATGCGCTTTGTGCGTGGGTGTCAGCGGCAGCATGGAGAGCAGCAGCGAGTAGGTCTGGTGTATCTCCTGCGGGGTAGCGCGGGCATTTTGCTCCGGCTTTATCCCGATGTAGTCATTCACCCTTGGCCGGGGTGTGTACCGCCCCAGTGCCTCGCATATCTCGCGGTAGGCATCGGCATTGCTGGTGCAGTAATAGTGGGCATACAGTGCCAGCATACCGCCCGCCGCGCCGCAGCGATTGCAGCGCCAGACGTTTTTGTCTGTGTTGACGTTGAGCCGCCCGCGCTGGTCTCCGCAAAAGGGGCAGTTCAGGTACAGGCTCGACGGCAGACGGCGGCGGACGGTAAGCCCCAGAAGTTCTACCACATCGGCAATGCCAAACGGAAACGTATCGGAAGATGAGGTCATGCAAAACGGCCTCCTTCCCGGTTATCCTGCCTGTTTCTCCTGCAAGCTGTCCCATATGATGGCGGCCGCCGCGCGAAGAATGTTGTTCTCGCCCTGATAGCCTTTCACATACCAGCGCAGGCTGGCGGCACGACGGTCAGCCACCTGTGCCAGCGTCCAACCCTTGCAAGTACCGCAGTCAACGATGACGTTCTGCGCCTGCTCGTAGGTCATCTGCCGGCGGATCTCCTCCATAGGGCTGCTTTGAGTATATGCAGCGGCGGGAGGTTCCTGCTCCAGCACAATGACATTCTGCGGCTGCTCTGCCGGGGTCTGCGCAGGCTGTACGGATTCCCGCACAACAGTCTTGGGCTTTTCCACAACTTCTGCCGTGACCTGTTCGGGAACGGGCATATCGTCTGCCATGATGGCATCCAGCGGGTCAGCCTTGACAGGCTCCTGCGGGGCTGTCTTCACAGTTTCTGGCTGCTTCTGCACAGGTTCTGCGACTTCTACTTTCGTCTGCACAGGCTTGGCATCTGCCGTTTTTACCTGAACAGGCTTTGCAATCTCTACTTTCGCTCCCACCGGCACTTCACTGCCGTATTCCTCTGATTCACTGCCCACATCGGCAAACTGGATGCCGAAGCCTGCATTGGAGAGCGCCGTATCCAGTGCTTCCTCCTGCGCGGCCTCCACATACAGCCCACCGGGCGTTGCATCCAGCGTGCAGTTGGCGACATAGCTGCTCAACGGCTCGGCATCCTCACGGTCACGGTAGACCTTGGCTTCAAAAATCGCCATCTTCTCGGTGATGCGCAGGGCGTTGAGCTTCAGCCGCCCCGTGGGGCATGCCAGCCGGAACCACAGCTTTTTGTACCGCAGATCCAGACGCATCACGTCCTCCCCTGTCTTGCGGGAAATTGTGCGACGCAGGAATTTCAGCGGATCAAAGCCGGGTACATGATTCAGCGCGGCCACAGTGGCGTTGGTGGTGTACAGCATAGGTTCTTGATTCCCTTTCATGGGTAATTTCTCCCTTCATTATTACATTCAGCCGGCCTGTTGCAGTTCCGGCAGTACATTTCGTTCGGTGTGGTAGGCCTTGCAGTACAGGCGGATGCGCTCGCCCAGCATGGTATTGCGCTTGCTGATGTCGGCACGATGGACTGCCATAAACAGGATCGGCTTATGCCCCACAAGGATGACTTTTTTCTTGGCGCGGGTCACGGCTGTATACAATAAATTACGATACAGCATGATTGTGTGTGCCTTGACGATGGGGATAATGACCGTTTCGAACTCCGATCCCATTGCTTTATGAATCGTAGTAGCGTAGGCAAGGTCAACATGCGCCAGTTGTTCCGGCGTGTAAGTCAACTTGCGGTCGCCGCCAAAATCCATCTGCACGAGTCGTTCGCCTTTGCTGCTGGTGGTGATGCCGGTAATAAAACCGAGGTCACCGTTGGACACTTTCTCGGTGTTCTTTGTCTGCATAATGCGGTCATGGACGCGAAACGTGCGGTTACCGATCTTCACTTCTTCCTCGGCGGAACGGAACGGATTGACCCGTTCCCGAATGGCACGGTTAAGCTGCTCGGACGCTGCCTCGCCTTTCTCACGGAACGGCGAAAGGATCTGCACATTCTCGATGCCACGCTCGGCGGCTTCTTTGCAATAAATGTCCTGAATTCGTTTTGCCGACTCAATCTGCGTCGGGCTGTCAACAAACACAAAGTCATTGCCATAGTACAGCTTGGTGCTGCCCTCGTTGATGAACTTCGCATTGTAGGCAATCAGGCCGTCTTTCGACTGGCGGAAGATCCAATCCAGCACGGTAACAGGTACCATTCCGCTGTGAATCAGCTCATAGAACACATTGCCGGCACCCACGCTGGGCAGCTGGTTCGGGTCGCCCACAAGAACAACTCGCGTGTGCTGACTGATGCGCTTGAAAAACTGCTGTGCCAGCCACATATCCACCATAGAAAACTCGTCCACGATGATGAGGTCGGCATCCACGGTTCTGACACGGTCGCCGTCTCCGATTTCTTCCCCCGTACCGAGGCCCAGTGCGCTATGCAGCGTGCGGGCTTCGTCCACGCCGGTACTTTCCGCCATGCGGCGGCTGGCACGGCCTGTGGGAGCCATGAGCGCAAACTTTCCTTTCGGGTGCAGGTTCTTAAACACTTCGATAATGGCTTTTAACACGGTGGTCTTGCCGGTACCGGGCGAGCCGGTGATAATCGTCAGCCCATGCTGGAACGCTGTGCGCACCGCCTGTTCCTGCTTTTGGGAAAGCGTGATGCCCAGACTTTCGCGCACCGATTCCAGCGAGGATTCGATGTTCTCGGCCACGCTGATATAGGCAAGCCGCTCGGCAATCATGCGAGCGGTATCGTCCTCCTGCCCGAACACGCGCGGACTGTACAGGTACTGCTTGTAGGCGACCACTGCGCCGTGCAGAATCATCTGCTGTAAGGTCTCCTGTACTTCCTCGGTGCGGACGCGCTGTTCCGGGATGGGAATGGGCGCGTTGAGCAGCAAGAGAGTTTCTTTCGTCAGGTCTTCAGCAGGCAAGAACAGATGCCCCGATTTGCTGCGGGCATCTTCCAGCGTGTACAGCACTGCGCCTTTGATACGTTCGGTGCTGTGCAGGCGGTTGTCTGTCTTGCGGACGATGCCGTCCACACGCTTGAAGCCGAAGCCGGAGATCTGGCACAGGTCATACGGGCATTTTTTGAGGATGTCCACACACGCCGGGCCGAAGTGCTGATAAATTTTCAGCGCCGTGGCGGGCGTGATCTTGAACGGTCCCAAAAGACTCATAAGATTGCGCAGAACGCGGCTCTCGGCGTAGGATTCCTCAATATCCTTGAGTTTTCCCTCGGTGATGCCGCGGATTTGCAGCAGCTTCTCCGGCGAGTTATCAAGGATATTCAAGGTATCCGGGCCGAACGTGGCGACAATGTCCTCTGCCGTCTTGGGGCCGATGCCCTTGATAAGCCCGGAGCCAAGATACGCCAGCAGGCCGTCCGCTGTCTGCGGAACGATTTCCTGCCACTGCTCGACTTGCAGCTGATAGCCGTACTTGTTCTCCACCCATTCGCCGTCCAGTTCCAGCTCCACCGCCTTGGTGCGGGGCAGTTCGTACCCCACCGCCGTAAAGCGCAGCATGCGGTCGCCGTAATAACGGCCGTTGCAAGCCTGTGGCGGGATGCGCGGGTCGCTGGTCTTGACAACGATGATGGAGAATTTGTTTGCTTCATTGTAAAAAATCGTAGATTCGTAGGTGACACGGCAGCCGGTAATGCCGCGGTGTTCCTGTTCACTGTCGTGCATAGGCACGCTCCCTTCTTTGTCAGGCGGCTTCGTCCGCCGCTTTTGCCTTGATGCTGAACCGCCGCGATTCCGATACCGTGACGTATTCGTCGTAAATATCCGGGTGCAGCAGCTTCAGCTTTTGGAGATTATCTTTCGTGATGCCTGTCCTGCTGACGGGATTGTAGCTGATGGTGTACTGTGTACCGCCGTACTCCCCCATCGCCATGCAGCTGCCGTTGAGTTTGGCAACCATTTGGCCTTTCAGCCGCTGCATTTCTGTGTCCAGCGTTTTGACCCGCGCTTCTACCTGCTGTTTTTGCTCCTGTAAGCGGAGATACCGCAGCATGGTGGTAGACAGGTCGTTGTCCAGCTGGATAGCAGGAACCGTCTTATCCGCAGCACCTAAGCGGCGGCGCAGACTTTCGAGGATCAGGCTGCCGTCCTCGGTGTAGGGCGGCGGGATGCGGGTCAGGATGTGGTCGTGCCAGAACTCGCGTTCCAGATAAACCATCTCCTGCTCGTACTCCCGATCACGGTACAGGTGGCGGATGATGGCTTCGTCCTCATTGTTGCCATAGAGACAGCAATAGAAGATTTCGTCCATGTCCATGACAGCCATGTAATGGCGTCCCTGTGTTTCGTAATAGACGGGAACATATTCCTCGCCGTCCTTCCACCAGTGGTCTTTCGCGTTGTAGTTGGTCGTTTTTATCTCCAGCAGCGCAATTTCCCCATTTGGCAGACGTACAAAGTAGTCCACATCTGCCAGCATGAAAGGATACTGCGGGTGCTGGAACATCTTTTTGATTTGGAATACTTCCAGCCCGGTTTTCTTGGTGAATATCTGCGCGACCAGCGGTTCCAGCAGATGCCCCATTTCCAGCGCCACCCAGTTGCCTGTATCATCGACAGCCGAAGCAATGTTCAGCTTGTCATCGTACAGGTCGCGGGCGGTGCGGAACGGAGAAATGCCGAGGATTGCGGCGACATCGCTGCCGCCTATCCCCTGCCTGCGGTATGCCAGCCATTCCTGCTCGGTGAGGTTTTCGGTGCTGACCAGCACCTTGGGTTCCTGCCGTATGTGCTCCGGCATCCTCAGCCCCTCCTCTCGCGCTGGCGATAGGGGCGCTTGGGCCGGGTGCGCACATTGTACAGCCGATACTGCAAATTGCGCGGGATGGGTCTTGCCTTGCGCGGGCGTGTAATGCGCCGCGCGATTACCTTGGGTCTTGCCTGTTCGTTCATTTTGTGTTCCGCCTTTCCTATATAAAATGTATTTCTCAAAGTCGATTGGCCTTGAAACAAAATAAAAAAGCGAGAATGACCGCAGGCAATGCCTGATGTTCACGGCGAACCGTGAACCACGATCATTCTCGCTATGGTTGGGTGTATTCACCCCGTATAAAAAGAAAAGTGCCGGCAGCGTCCGCCCGATATGGGCAGGACAAGGCTGCTGGCACGAATTGCAAACTAAAACAACGTGTGCGCAAGGCACAAAAATCATTTACAGGTGGAGTATAGCACAAGTCCCCTTTCTCTGTCAAGGCATTGGAGTTCTGTGCAACAAGAATATCTGTCCATTATATGGGACTCGTTATTTGCTAAGAATTTGCTAATTGGACGACCCAAAACCATGGAAACTCACACAGTACTCCAAGGTATCACGCAAGATATATGTCGATAAATAATATCGCTGTTTCGTTGAAAATTCAGCATCAGACAACATGGTTCAAAACGGCGTACAAAGCGGTAAGCCATACTCCTAAGCGTGGGGCCGGAGGTTCAAATCCTCTCTGGGACGCCAGAAAGCACCGCTGCAAGCCTTTTTCGGGGTTTGCAGCGTTTTTTTGTTTCTCCTTCTCCTGGTAATTTCACTTCCGTTACCGGGAGATTTTTATACGCCGCATGATGTATATTTGCTAATTGGACTCGAACGCTTTTCAGAAATTTGCTAAGAAAATTCTGCGTTTTGCTAATTCGATTTTTCGGATCACTTTGCCGGGGCTTGTGCCGCTATCAGGGCTGCGAGCGCACTCGCCAGCTCCGGCGACTTCTGAAGCTGCTCCACAAGGCTTTCAAGGTCCAGGGTCGCAGGTTCCGATTTTGCCGGTTCTTCAGGCGGACGGACGTTGCGAAGATCAGGCTTGGCATAGAAGGCAGTCTCGAATTTCTGAGCATTGACCTTTCTATCCTCGTCCAGAATGTGAGCATAGATACCGGTTATCATGTCGATCTCGGCATGGCCTGTATCGCCCTGGGTGGCTTTTAGATCGCCGTGGTTCAGTTTCAGTTTGTAAGTGGTACTGGAATGACGGAGAGAATGAAAGACCACCTTCGGCAGCCCTGCGTCCTCACGGAGCTTTGCAAACTCTTTGAGGATGATCCGATCCTCGCAGGGCCGTCCATTGGGAAGTGCCACCACCAGATCGAAGTCCTGATACTCGTCGCCCAGGAAGCCTTTCAACTCGTCCTGGGACTTCTTCCATTCCCGCAGGATGTAGGCAAGCGTTTTCGGCAGCCACACCTTACGGATACTGGAATCGGTTTTCGGCTTTTTCAGAATAATTCTTGTGCTGGTGTTCGGCATGAGCGGAGTGAAGATGTAATAGATATCCTTCTCACCCAGCGTTTCAATCGCCCGTTTGGAAGCCCGTGTCAGCTCCTTGTCGATGTAGACATAGGCATTATCCGCCGCAATATCTTCATCGGAAATATGGACGTTCTCCCAGGTCAACCCCAGGATTTCACCCATACGCAGAGAGCAGGCAAAGGAAAGGTTCATTGCTACATAGAGCTTGCTGTCCGTGCATTTGTCCAGGGCAAGACGGATCATATCCGCCGTCCAGATATCCCGTTTCGCATACTCCGTTTTAGGGAGGATCACATTGTCAAAGGGATTTCTTGCAATGATTTCCCAGCGTACCGCCTGCTTAAACGCACACCGCAGGAGCTTGATAATCTTTTCAATGGTCTTGTCGCTGACATAGGTGGTAACGGCCTTTCGGGTCTTGGTAGACACCGACTTGGTTTTCTGTAATGTTTGGATATAACCGTCAACCGCACGGGGAGTAACCGCCTGTACCTCCATATCACCGATGATCGGATTGATATAGTTCGCAATCAGTGCCGTTTGGCTGTCATACATAGACACGCCCCATTTCTTTTCTCCGTAAAGAGATACGAAGTCATAAAGGAACTCGGTGATCGTCTGATTGCTTGGCGGGAGAAAAGTTCCCGTGTGCTGCTGATTTTCGATTTCTGCCTTGCGCTTCAAGGCCTCTTTGTGGGTATGCCAGGTTTCCCACTTCTGTTTGGTTTCTCCGTTTTCGTCCACATAGTTGTAAACAACGGAATAGTTTTTCTTTCGCTTGATTATAGATGCCATATCGTTCTTCCTTTCTTGGATCACAGGTCGAGGGAGTCAAGCCACTCGTCAAATGACCGCTTGGAAATGCGTATGGCGTTACCAATTCGCACGATTTTGAAGTGCCCTTCTTTTACGAGGATATATGCGGAAGTTCTTCCGATGCCCAGAATTTGAGCAATATCGTCAACCGTATATGTCCTTCTTTCAGGGGTTTCCTTCTTCGTGCCGTTCCATGTTTGAGACATGAGAACCCCCTTTCAGTTATGAAAAGGAACAGCACGAATATGTGTGGGTAATATAACTTCCACTATTATTTTACCGTGCTGCTCCGTGTTTGTCTGCTGCTAATTGAAAAGTTTACGATCTATCCATAAACTTTCAAAAAAGAAAAGTAGGCTTACGGACGGCTGCTGGCACAGCTCCACGGGAGTCTAACCCCGGCCCATGCTGATGGGTGCGGCGCACAATGCTTTTTGGGCGTTCAATGCGCGAGTATCTTTGACCCTGCCCGTGTGTCATCGCCCGCAAGCTGCCACGCTTGCTTTGCGGTCTGGTGCTGTTCGCTCGCCCGTTACAGTGGTCCCGTCCTGCGGACTTGAAACGAGGTCATGGCGCACCGGCCGTATGGCTCGGCACAAACAGGAATGTATCCGTTTGCCTTATGCTGCGGCGTTGGCCTCCCAACGGGCTTTCTTTGTCAAGGAGCTATAACGGGACGCCGCGTGGAAAGGGGAACACGCAGCGCCCGGCCTTGGATCAGCTCAGGTCAAAATCCAGGATGGAAATAATCAGCTTTGCTTCCAGCCGACCGCGCAGATCTTCGTCCACCTGGGGACGGGGATAGCCGTCAGGGCCATAGCTCGTCCGTGTAGACAGCGCGGCAATGTAGCCGGAGTAATGCCGGACTACCCGGTTCACCGCTTCGGGGTCGCCTCCGACAGCGGCGGCGATAACCGGGTAAGGGATCAGCGATGCCCGCGTGCATGCAGATTTAGTCATCCGCTTCACCTCCCATCAGCTCTGTCAGCAACCGATAGGCTTTATGCCTGCGGGTATTGACCGTCCGGCGGGGCATGTTTATGTACCTGGCGATCTGTGCGTCGGTCATCCGCAGGAACCAGTGCATCATAAAGATTTCCCGGTCCTCCTGGGACAGCCCCAGAAGCGCCTCGGCCAGCCCGTCGTCCTCGATCAGGATCACGGCCCCTCCCACAGGGAAGGGCGTGTATTCCCACGGGTAGAGGTCATATACCGCAAGCTGGGCCATTTCTGCCTCGGACAGTTCTTCCAAAGATGTGAAACGCTTCTGGCGCCGGCTGATCTGGCGATAGCCGTTGCACGCCTCGCATTTCAGCACCTTCTTGCAGTAGCTGTCAAAGGCGTACTGCTTGTGCTCGTAGTGGCGGTCAGGTTTCAAATTCTCACCTCCCTTCGTGCCGGGAGGCAGTTCTTTTCTTCCCCTTTCGCTCACTACTCGTTCACGAGTGGTCTGGTTTGGCCGGTTTTCGGGATCTATCTGAAAAAATTTTTTGCCGCTCATACTTGGCTCCTTTCGTTTCGTTCGGGTTGACAGGCCGGAACGAAACGGGGCGGGGAGCGGCAGCCCACGCCCAGGCGCTCAAAGAAACGGGTTTTGTGAGATATGAGCCACAGTATATAAAAAGCGAGCCATAACTCACTTTCATGAGCATGGCTCGCTGCTGCGTTATTGGAATATTTTTCGTAGTGGCATGGGCGTCCGCCGTACAAACGGTAAACCCCGCCTTATTTTGACCTCCTTTGTGTTGGCGCTCTCATCCATATCCCCCTTTACTCCGAAATATGAGTTATAACTCACTTTGCATGAGTTGTATGGTTATTTATATGAGCGGAAGCACACCCTACAATGATGTAGAGGTGATGTGTAGTGAACAATCCGCTGGATCTATTTGCATGGAAGGTGCGGTCAGAACGGAAGCGCCAGCATATGACGCAGAAGCAGTTAGCTGAACGCCTCGGTATGAACCCCCGCACGATCATAGATTTGGAGACCTGCCAGAGTAATCCGAAATTTGAAACGGTGGTCCTTGTCGCCAAAGAACTGAATATCAGCGTGGACGCCGCCATCTTCCCGGAAATGGTAAATCAGACAGTCTCGAAAACAGTCGTGGACTTCTTTACCGGGAAAAGCGAAGCAGAGATCGAAAAATTTATCGCGCTCTGCAAACAGGCGGAAGCCTTCCAGAAAGACGAGTAACGCGGTCGGGTTCGATGTGCCCGGCCGCGTTACTGTTTCACCCGTTTGCTATGCGGGCAGTTTATTCTTCTTTTGTTTTGTAAGCATTTTTCAGATGCTCGAAGGACTCCTGGCTGATAACATGCTCCATCCGGCAGGCGTCCTTTTCCGCCGCTACAGGGTCTACTCCAGCCTCGATCAGCCGGTCGGTAAAGAAGCGGTGCTTTTCGTAGATATGCTCCGCCACTTCCCGGCCCACATCGGTCAGATGCAGGAAATAGTCGCTGTCCATCGTCAGGAACCCCCCGTCCCGCAGGGTTGCCACCGCATGGCACACGCTGGGCTTTGTGACCTCCAGGTGCCGGGCAACATCCACGGAGCGCACCATGCCCATCTTCTTATGGAGAACGAGTATGGCCTCCAGATAGTCCTCCCCGGACGCATGAAGTTTCATGGAACATCTCCCTTCTAAAACAATTTACACAGCCCAACCAAGACTCTCCTGTTGGATATGGAACAGTTTATGGTACAATCCGTTCTTCTTCATCAGCTCATCGTGGGTTCCATGCTCTACCAACCGTCCATTGTCAAGGACGAGGATTTGGTCTGCATCTACAACTGTACGGAGCCGGTGAGCAATCATAATGACCGTCTTACCCTCCACCAGTTTGGCAATCGCCTTTTGAACCAGGACTTCATTTTCCGGGTCAAGGGATGCTGTTGCCTCGTCAAGCAGAATAATAGGCGCATTTTTCAGCAATGCGCGGGCGATGGAAATACGCTGGCGCTCACCGCCGGAAAGAGTGTTGCCGTTCTCACCGAGGACCGTCTGATACCCGTCCGGCATTTCCCGGACAAATTCATCACAATAGGCGGCTTTGGCCGCAGCAATTACTTGATCGTCCGTTGCGTTTGGATTGCCAAGACGGATATTGTTCATAACCGTATCATTGAACAGGGTCACATCCTGGAACACGAAGGACATATAAGACATGAGACTTTCCGGCTCCATACTCTTAATGTCTTTTCCGCCCACGGTGATCTTTCCCTGCTGAACATCCCAAAACCGGGCAATCAGTTTGGAAATCGTGCTTTTACCGGAGCCGGACGGGCCAACAAGGGCAGTCACGCTCCCCTGGGGAATTTTACAAGAAACATCTTTGATGACATCTTCCTGATTGTAGGCAAAGGTCACATGGGAAAGCTCAATATCGCAGTTCGGGACCGTTTTTCCTTCACCGTCCATCGCAGGGGTAGTGAGCAGGGTACGCATACGACTTGTGACCACATTCAAATTCAGCAGTGAGGACAGGTTCGCCAGGATCGCCAGGATCGGTCCATAAATCCGTGTGACCATCAGCAGGAACATAAGCAGAGGAAGAAGCTCAATCTGTCCTTGTGTTAGAAGAATAGCGCCAACAAAAATCGTGATACCGATGCCAGCCTGCAAAATCATACTTGCACTGGACATGAACACGCCGACAGCCATCTCCACTTTGATGGCGATTTTTTTCATTGCTAACAGAGCTTTATCCAGCGAGCTGAAATGAGAACCGGACAGCCCGCAGGACTTGATGATCTTCATGCCTTCCAAGTATTCCTGTACCTGGTCAGAAGCAACCAGCTTTGCGTCAACCTGTTTTTCAAACAGCTTCTTTTGATGGTTCCGGCTGAGCCAGATAATGAGGAAGGCAATCGGAACCGTGATAAATACGCACAAAGCAAGCCGCCAGTCAAAGAAGGCCAGCAGGATGCAGGTCAGGGTCACCGTGATGCCGTTTGCAATCAGCGGAGGGATCGTGCTGCTGAGCAGGGATTCCATGCTGCTGCAATCTGCCATCATATTTGTGGTCAGTTCAGAAAGGTCCTTGGTGTTAAAGAAATTCATCGGAAGTTTCCGCAGATGCTCCGCAATCCGAAGCCGGGTCGTGTTCGACTCTTTATATGAGGCAATATAGGTTTTGCGGTAATCGTTTTTAGCAGCCAGAAATACCAGAATGGCCGAAACAATACCCGCGCCCCACAGCATCCAGATATGGTTCCACTGAATGGAGCCGCCATTGACAAAGGGAGTCAGAATTTCACTGAAAATCATAACAGTTACACAGAACGGAAGAAGCATAGCCAAGTTCGTCAATGTGCAGGCGAAGATTGCTTTTTTCAGATCTGCGTAACCTTTGTCTGATAAAAAGAGAGCTTTTTGTAATCTGCTCATAGTTACACCGCCTTTCCGCTGATTTTCCAGCCAATCGCTTCTGTATAGTGGTTCCACATTTGCGCATAGCGTCCGCCTGCGTCCACCAGCTCGTCATGTTTTCCTTCTTCGATCAGGTGCCCTTTCTCCATGACAATAATCTTATCTGCATTGCGGATCGTGGAGAGGCGGTGTGCGATGATGATAACTGTCTTACCCTGCATCAGCTTTTCAAAAGCTTTCTGGATCAGGTATTCATTCTCCGGGTCGCTGAACGCCGTTGCCTCATCCAGCACGATGATGGGCGAGTCCTTGATAATGGCCCGCGCAATGGCAATTCGCTGGCGCTCGCCGCCAGAGAGATGGATGCCTTTGGAGCCGACCACCGTATGATACCCGCCCGGTAGTTTGGAGATGAACTCGTGGCACTGCGCCGCTTTCGCCGCCGCAATCACTTGTTCCTCACTGGCCGAAGGATTGCCCATACGGATATTATCCAAGATGCTCTGCTTGAACAGGAAAATATCCTGGAACACAAAGCTGACATGGCGCATCAGGTCATCCTCCGCCATATCGCGCACATCTACGCCGCCGATGGTAATGCTGCCGGAAGATACATCCCAAAACCGAGAAATCAGATTGGCAATCGTACTTTTGCCGCCGCCGGACGGGCCGACAATAGCTGTGATCTGTCCCTGTTTTGCTGAGAAAGATACATTTTCCAGGGCTTTCTCGGAAACATCCCCCGTGTAGGAAAAGCTGACATCGTGGAAAGCAACATCATCCCCAACAGGTTTCTTAGGATGAGATGTTTCCGGCATTTCAGGGATGTTCAGAATTTCATCCATCCGAGCCACATTCCCATCAATCTGCATGAACGATTCGGAGATATACATGATTTTGTTCAGTACACCGGAAATTGCGGGTACAAAGAGCAAATAGAAAATGAAGGTCATGGCAAACCCAGCAAAATCATCCGACCTGGAGCCGATTAAAATTCCGACAGGTACAAGGATCAGATAAACATTATTGATGATTGTGGTGAAAGCGGGCATACAGTTCTGCCAGCCCAGGGAAAATTTCAGGACCCACTCTGTATATCCGGTAATTGCTTCTTTGAGTTTTTTGAAAGAGGATGCGGTCTGGTTAAACGCCTTTACAACCGACATTCCACGAACATACTCCACAGAAGCGTTGTTCATTTCTTCTAGGGCTTTTTGGTACTTACCCATATTCTCTTTCATCTCGCCGCTGCCAAAGCCAATGAACTCCGCAACAAACGCCAGAATGATACCGACCAGAGAGGCAAGACCGAACCGCCAGTCAACGGCCAGTAGGATGATGACCATGACAATGGGAGCTGTAATAGAAGCGACAAAATCCGGGAACTGGTGAGCAATAAAGCCCTCTACGCTTTCAATGTTTTCATCCATGATTTTCCGCAGACGTCCGCTGCCAATCGTCAGGTGATACCCAAGTGGAATTTTAGTAATATGGTCTGCAAAGAGAACCTTCAACTCGTACAGCGTTCCGAACGCTGCCATGTGTGAACTGAAAATAGCCAGGAAGTATAGCAGGATATTCGCCACGATCCCGGCGAGCGCCAGCCAGCCGTAATTCATGACCATCCCCATATCCAACTGGTCAAGGTTCGGGAAAACCCCGATAATCGAGCGGATCATAAAATAGACCGCTATGTACGGGATGAACGAAGCAATGGCCGCCAGTGACGAAAGAACCGCAGCTAAGAACACAAGGCCCTTTCTGTCAGAAGCCAATTCCATGCATCGCGCCAAACCCGTCTTTGGTTTTGCTTGTTTCGACTTTGCGTTTGACATAGCATGAACCCTCCTTAAAATTGAAAATGGTGAGGTTAGCAGTTTCTAACCTCACCACTCATTTTATCAACCTTTGGAATTGCCTGCTACTCCATAACTCTGTTCCACTGTCCAAAATAGCCCAAAGATACCAGAGAGTTAGTCGCAACTATATCGCCCTTAGACAATGCCTGCCTTCTGGAAGTGCTTTTTGAACACACCTTTTGCAATCAAAGCGCCGATGATGCCTGCAACGAAAGTCACAACGGCGATAATGACTACCATTGTTCCATTCATAAAGCTATGTAACTCTGCCAGATACTCAGCACTCACACCGTTAGAGGTGGACATATCATCCACATAGCCGGTCATAATGACCATAGGGAGATAGGTTCCCAGCGCAAAGAACATCATATAGGCGGAATAGCCAATGGTATTCAGCCAGAAGCTCTTGTAGTGGCCGATACGGGCCAGAAGCTCCGCAATTATGGCACCGGCAATAAAACCGACAGCAACCGCCCATCCTGCGCCAATCAGAAACTCAATCAGGCCGATCACCACACCGCTCAAGAGAACGCTCCCGGCCTTTGGCACTTTAGCGCGCATCAGCATATAGATAATGCCTCCAGGAATTGCAGCAATGGCGCTCCCAAACGCAAAGGTCACCACGGTAGCTGCGGAGGCAAAGATGCACACCATTACTACGGCAAAGAACAGAACCGTAAAAATGCCCAGTGTAATATAGTCCTTTGCCTTCATTTTGTCGGACACGCCGACAGCTTTTGCTTGTTCACTCATATAGATAGCCCCTTTCTATTATTGGTATATAACTAAGATGAAGTCTTTTCATCCATGCGAATGACACGGGAACAAATCTTCATCAGTAGTTCATTGTCATGGGAAATCACCAAGATGGCTTTCCCTCTTTTGGACAGCGCACTTAAAATTCCTGCAACACTCTCCATGTTTTTGTAGTCCAAGCCGCTTGTAGGCTCATCAAAAATAAGTACCTCTGCATCCCGGAGAGCCGCAACGCCGATAGCAGTGCGCTGCTTTTGCCCACCTGATAGGGACATTGGATGCCGCTCTTTATAAATCGTCAAATTCAGCTCATCCAGAATATCGTCTATTCTCTTTTCGTCTTTATCCTTCTGGTCAGATAATGCCAGCAGTAGTTCCTGGTAAACGCTATCGGTAAACAGTTGATAGTCCGGGTCCTGCATGACAAGATATGCTTTCCTGATCCGCCGTTTGCTTGGGATCATACTGTTTTGGTATAGAACTTCTCCACGGAGTTCCTTCTGCAAGCCACATAAGGTCCGGGCTAAAGTTGATTTCCCACATCCATTTTTTCCTACCACACCAACAATTTCTCCTGGGTAGACACGAAAATTCAGGTGCTGCGCCACGGGTTTCCCTTTCTCATATCCTATCGCAAGATCTTTAACTTCGACAGCCGGGGTATCGTTTCGAGATGGCATTGTTTCTGGAAGTTCTAACCTTGCAGGCGTATAGCTTCTAAGTCCCAGCGCCTTGATTTGCTCGGTACTGAGTAAAGCAAAATCACGGGCGGACCAAGATTGTTTCAGCTTACCATGTTCCATAAGGACAATGCGGTCTGCAATCCCATTCAAGAAGTAAAGGCGATGTTCGGATACAACAATCGTTTTTCCTTGCGCCTTAATCAGCAAAAGCAGCCGCCGTAGTTCTTGGATGGCCTCCGGATCCAAGTTTGAGGAAGGCTCGTCCAAGACAAAAATATCAGGATTTAATGCGTAAACGCTGGCAAAGGCTATGGTCTGCTTTTGCCCGCCGGACAAGTCAAACAGGTTGCGATCCTTTAACTTTTCAATATGTAATTCCCGGATAGTCTGTTGGTAACGGTTCAACATCACTTGATAAGGCATCCCCTTATTTTCCATACCAAACACAATCTCGCTGTCCGTATCCAGGCTGAAGAATTGACTGCGCGGATTTTGGAAAACAGAGCCTATCTTGTCTGACAAATCGTGCGGTTGGATCGTGCGGGTATCAACTCCGTCAATGAGAACCGCCCCGGACATTTCCCCTTCGTAAAAGTGGGGAATAAGCGTATTTATCAACCTGGTCACACAAGTCTTTCCACATCCAGATTCGCCAGTGAGAACAACACACTCCCCCTTTTTAATCTGCAAATTGAAATCTTGCAGATTTTCCTGTTCAGCGCCGGAATATTGAAAAGATACATGGTCAATATCAATCATCATCATATCCTCCCATATATCTGGTATTTGCAGAAAAACAGCACAACGAAGGCAATAAGAAAGAAGCACAGTACCATCCAATCTTTAGCATGAACTTTTAGCTGAATGAACGAAGTTCGTTGTGCCGGATTATCAATGCCTCGTGTCACCGCAGAAGCAGATAATTCTTCTGCAATCGAAGCAGAGCGCATCACGATGGGGATAGCGATTGCCTCCAGAATGAGCACAGGGCGCGTGAATACATTTTTCCACGAAAGTGCGATGCCTCTTAACTTCATCGCGTCATAGATATTGTGGATCTCCTCACTGAAAGTCGGAAAAAAGCGCAATACCATAGCGAATGTAATGGTAATGCTCCGAGGAATTTTTAGCGAGTACATGGCCGCAATCAATTCGCTGACTTTCGTTGTAGCGATAAAGGTTGAGGCAAAGAGTACCACGGGTATCATCACCCGAATAAACAATGTGAAGATCGACAAAATAGTTTCGATGGCCTGGGGAAGGAAGGCGCAAAGCTGCTGTATGGCCGCAATCACCACATAAAAGATAAGGTATTTCAATACAATCTTTTTCTGCCCCATCAGGCACGAAAGGATACAGATAAAGAAAAAACACACGCTGCCAAGAATGAAATCCTTCAAGCCGAACACCATAAAGTTGATAAGAATGAATAACAACAACTTTATTCGTGTGTCTATAACAAGCACAAATCACCACCTCCTAAAAATGGGTTGATGCAGTTAGATAAAGCTAACTACATCAACCCATTATACACAGTCCCTCAATTTTTTTCCGCTCCATTCCTTTGAGATGATGCAGAAAATAGCCCGTTCTTCCTATTTATTTTTTCGATAGTCCTTTGGTAACATCCCATACACAGATTGAAACGCTTTAGCAAATTTGCTGGCATTGCTATATCCGAGTTCTAAAGCTATATCCCCGATTTTCATTTTATCTTCCGAGAGCCACTGGGCTGCTAAATTCATTTTGTATTTTTTGAGATACGCATAGGGTGTGTCTCCGTAGATATGAGAAAAAACCAAATGAAAAACAGAGAGGTTTAAGTGTGCTTCCTTTGCCAACTGCTCCAGAGACACTTTTTCATCCAAATGGGAAATGAGGTATTCTCGTATCGCTTTTGTGGTCTGTATCTGTTTCTTATCAAAATACTTCAAATCGCACCCGTTAATCTGTGTCAACTGATCCATGTGGTATAGTAATTCGATAGCTTTGATTTTGAAATAGCCGATCGGCTCCGTCTCAGCGGCAGAATATAATTCTGAAAACAGATGCTTCAACTGCGCTGGGGTATCACTGACATACCACCGTGTTTCAAGTCCCAGCGTTGTTCCTATTTTATCAAGGTCAATAGGGATTGTCTGCATCATCCGGCGTGTTCCATTTGAAAGCGCCTGACGGTCAATGACGAGGCTGACGCCGTAATATTTTCCCAAAGGGAAAGAAAAGGAAACCGGCAAATGCTCTGTTGTCGCAACGCTAAAATAGCCCTCTGGCAAATACGATACAGTGTGGTTAGCAAATTCACATTCATACCGGCCGGTCTGGCAGTGCGTGATCTGAATAATATCTGGATTAAACTTTTGTGTTTCCATAGACTCATCTGATTCAAAATCGAGGAAACAAAGCTGTATTCCCTCAAACAGATTATAGTTTTTTACGATTCCCCGGCCTTTGCAGCCATAATCTACGACTACACGATCATCACTTTGCGCCAGAACTTTGGCCTGCATACCGTACCAGTCTTGATTGAAACTGGCATTTCCCATTATCCTCACTCCAATCAGTTAGTTGTAACTTACTGATTTTATAATAACACACGCCTGGACAAAATTCAAGAAAATAGCCCATTTATAAAAAGTATTTTCTTGAATGTTCGGCCAAAATCTCCGTTTCAAATTGTAGTATTAGTAGAGGGAAAATACGAGGGTAGGGTTACGGTAGCAAGCACAGCCAGCGAGTACCCACTGGCGGATTTTCGGTTTAGGGGGACCCCTGCCCCTAAACACAAAAATTGCTTGCTGGGATAGTCCCAGACCCTTATGAGAAACGGAGGCGAAGCGGAATGGCAAATCGGAAACGGAACATCCAGATGAAGTTCTGGGTAACGGAGGGGGAAAAACGGCTCATCGACGAGAAGATGAGCCAGCTTCCCACAAAGCGATATGGGGCATACCTGCGGAAGATGGCGATTGACGGATACATCATCCAGGTGGACACCACCGACATCAGGGAGATGACAAAGGCCCTAGGCTCCATCGGCCGGAACATCAACCAGATCGCCAAGAGGGTGAACGCTGGCGGCCCTGCTTATCAGGCCGATATGGAGGAGATACGGGAGAGATTGGAGCAGATATGGCAGTTACAAAGACGCATCCTATTAAGTCAACGCTGAAAGCGGCCATTGACTATATCTGCAATCCAGACAAGACGGATGGGAAGCTGCTGGTGTCCTCCTTTGGCTGCACCGCGGAAACCGCCGACATTGAATTTGCATGGACCCGCCGCCACGCCATCGACAAGGGAACGAACCTGGGCCGCCACCTGATCCAAGCCTTTCAGCCTGGGGAGGTCACGCCGGAGCAGGCCCATGAGATCGGTATGGAGCTTGCAAAAGAAATCCTGGGCGGAAAGTACGAGTTTGTACTTACCACCCATATAGACAAAGATCATGTTCATAACCACTTGATTTTCAATGCAGTCAGCTTTGCAGATCATAAGCACTATCATTCCAACAAGCGGAGTTATCACTATATCCGCCGCACCTCCGACCGGCTTTGCAAGGAATATGGTCTGTCTGTCATTATTCCTGGACAGGACAAGGGCAAGAGCTATATTGAACATCAGGCCACGCAGAACGGCACCAGCTATAAGGCAAAGTTGAAAGCTGCCATTGACCGACTTCTGCCAGCCTGTTCCAACCTGGAAGAACTGCTTCGTCGCCTGCAGAGAGAAGGCTATGAGATCAAGCGGGGTAAATATATCTCCGCCAGAGCGCCGAATCAGGAACGATTCACCCGTCTGAAAACCCTGGGGGTGGACTACACCGAAGAAGCCCTTGCCGCCCGGATCGCCGGACGATCCAGACCTTCCCACCAACCGAAACGGCATGACGGAAAGATCAGTCTGCTCATTGATATCCAGAACAACATCAAGGCACAGCAGAGCGCAGGCTTCACCCATTGGGCGAAGCTGAACAATCTGAAACAGGCCGCCAAGACTATGAATTTCCTGACCGAGCACGGGATAAGCAACTATGGAGAACTGGAAAGCAAATTGACCGCATTATCCGCACGGAGAGATACCGCTCATGCAGAAATCAAGCAGATAGAAAGCAGAAGTGCCGAACTTACTCTTGTGATGAAGCACGCCGGCACTTACCGCCAGCTAAAGCCACTTTATGACCGATACCGTAAATCAAATGATAAAGAAAAGTTCCTGCGGGGGCATGAGAGCGAGATCATCCTTTTTGAAGCGGCCGCCAGAGAATTGAAACGGCTGGGGGCTGTGCCGCTGCCGATAACGGAAAGCATGAAAACGGAGCTTGCCAATCTCAACGCAGAAAAGGAACGGCTCCTTGCGGAGTACAAAGCCGCAAGAACCGAAGCCCAGGAATACGAGACCGTCAAGCAAAATGTGGATGCGCTGCTGACCGTTGCAAAGGAACAGGAACAACAGCGGCGGCATGAACTTGAATAATTTTCTCTGAAAGGCGCTGGGCACAGCTCCCGGCATCCTGTATAATGGAACTGCGGAAGGAGGTTTTACCGATGACAAGAAGCGAAGCAATCAAAGCATTTTTCTTCAAAAGTGTACTGTCCGTGATCGTGGCACTGATTCTGTATTGTATTTTCAAATCTGCCTGCATGAAGAACGGAGAACTTGACTATGTATGGCTCTGGATACTCTGCGGGCTGCCGTTTGGCCTCCATCGGATGTGCCTCTGGATCGTGCCGGGCGGCGGCTCCCTGGGTGGAGGGATCGCCCTGTTTGCGTTGAACTTCATTATCGGCGGCGTAATCGGTGGTTTCGTCCTGGCATGGCGTCTGATCGTGGCAGTGTGGTATGTGCCGCTGACGGTGTACCGGCTGATCGTTGGATGATTTTCTTGCGTCATGGAAATATGGAAAACTGCCGCTCGTGTCGATGGAAAAGCCATTCACAACCTGATGGGAAAAGACAAGCCTTTTCCCACAGGTCTGCAAACAGCTTTCCCACAGCCTCACAATCCTGGCAGTTTACGCACATTCCCACAACGCCTACTACGGCGGCGAAATTTGCTTCTCTTATAGAAATAGAAAACCTTTCATGTTAAAATTAAAATACATACTCTAAGGAGGTTGAAGCGCATGGACGAAAATAATTCCATCCAGCTTTTTGAAGATAGAAAAATACGCACCGCATGGGACGAAGAACAAGAAGAATGGTATTTCTCTGTTGTGGATGTTATTGCTGTCCTGACAGATAGCTCTAATCCAACAGACTACCTCAAAAAAATGCGTAAGCGTGATGAACAGCTTGCAAGCTACCTGGGGACAAATTGTCCCCAGGTAGCAATGATGGGCACAACAGGCAAAAAGCGTAAAGTGCTGGCAGCAACGGCCGAACAGCTTTTACGCATTATTCAGTCCATCCCATCACCTAAGGCTGAACCATTCAAACTCTGGCTTGCTCAGGTCGGCCGTGAACGCATCGAAGAAACGATTGACCCGGAACAGGCAATCGACCGTGCATTAGAGACCTATCAGAAAAAGGGATATGATACAGACTGGATTCATCAGCGGCTTCTTTCTATCCGTGTCCGTAATGAGCTTACCGCTGAATGGCAGGAGCGCGGCGTACAGCAAGGCAAAGAATATGCCATTCTCACCGATGAGATTACGAAAGCATGGTCCGGCATGACTACTCGGCAATATAAGAAGCTGAAAGGTCTGAAAAAAGAAAACCTTCGTGATAATATGAGCACGATGGAAATTGTTCTGAATATGCTGGCAGAGGCAACAACCACAGAACTGTCAAAAGCACATCAGCCGGAAGGATTTTCTGAAAGTCAGAAGATTGCCCGTCGTGGCGGCAACTATGCCGGTCAGGTTCGACAGGATATCGAAAAGGATACCGGGCGACCAGTCATTACATCGCAGAACGCCGCACAGCTTAATGCCGTAGTCGTTGACATGATAGAAAGTGTAGCGGAAACGGAAAAACCTGATAATGACGAAAACAAATAAAAAAAGCGGGAGTACAGCCGATCGGACGAACCGAAAAGCTGTACTCCCGTTTTGCGTGTCAGAAAGTGTTTGAAATCAAGCCTTTTTCTTCATGTGCCAGCAAGCAGACCGACACACGAAAAATCATAAAGGCTCCCTTTGAAAATACGAATACAGGGAATTATTCTGCGTCTTTCGCCCCCTTATCCTCACAGATTTTAGACCGTTTGGAACTGTAATGCGGACAAGCGACCAGACATACCCGGAAACTCTGCTTGCAACCGTGAACACATTTTTTACAGATATGGTTATACTGCCGCCTGCCGTTCTCACCCAGGAAGAACGCCCATTCCAGCCGCCATTTCTTGCTTCGACTCATAGGCAGTCATGCTCCGGCGCATCACGGCCGGACTTCTTGCCCTCCAGGGGCTTATGCTCGGCACATTCCCGTTTGGCGTCCTCCAACCGCTTACGGATGGAAGGCTTCTCCAGCGTCGTCCGCTCTGCGTACCCCTGGGCTTTTTCCAATTCCTCGCCGCGTCTGCCGTTGTTGATAACGCCGTCGATCATGCCATAGTCATCCTCCAGCGTCATTTCAGCGGTGCGGAGAGGATTGTCCTTCTCCGGCTGCTCCGCTGCCACGGCAAAGGCCCGTGTACCATTTCCCATGATAAGATACTTTCCATCATCGGAAATATGGTGGACACCGTAACCGGCCGCCTCCATCTGTTCCCGGCTCATAGCCGTCACCTGAAAGCTGCCCCTCGGTGTCTGCACACGCTCGCCAGTTTCAAAACGGTCTGGCAGATAAGCGAGGTCTTGCTTCTCTGCTGGGACAGGAAGAACAACGATATTGCCATTGATCTGCATAAATCGTTCCGGCGTTTTGAACTGTTCCGTGTATTTCTGAATCAGTTCCGGGGACAGGGAGGCAAAATCTTCCTCACCAAGTCCAACCACCAAAAAAGTCCCTGCTACGATATCATAAATTTCTCCATTTTCATCCCGCAGCCCACGGTTCAGATCAAGCCCGATGAGCTTTCCTTCATCATTGCAGACCAGCGCCACCGGGTCAGAATAGGGATAGGTTGCCCCAATATCACCGCCAACCTCTGCCTGCAGGGAATGAAGGTCGGGGTCGATCTCCTTCACATAGGGTTCCTTCATAGGTTCCACTACAAGTACAGTCATCTTTTCCGAGGCAACCTTCTCCGCAGCGGACAGCATTTCATCCGCATGGGACTTCTCCGGGTCATTCAAAGCGGCCTTGACCTCCGCCGGATCAAAATCAAGAAATTCCTCATAGCCCGTG